>Ga0247763_1000371_pt1 | contig 26594 bp, 20 predicted proteins | sample UWRJL141409B4_FD_179926 | JGI IMG/M metagenome (GOLD analysis project Ga0247763, IMG submission 179926) | Plant litter microbial communities from Arlington Agricultural Research Station in Wisconsin, United States - UWRJ-L141-409B-4 | ecosystem: Environmental > Terrestrial > Plant litter >...
ATTCTCTTCTTCCATCGCCTTCATTGCATGCGTTCATGGAATGTATTATCCCAGTTCGAGTCTTTGAGTCCTTTTGCACACACACACACACACACACATACACAAGCATACCTCCCTTACCTTACCCTACCCAGAATTGCAAAGCATACCATAGCACAACAAAACAAAACAAAACACAACACCACACAACACATTGGACACGAGCACCAAGATAAACCTTGCGTGGTGGTTCATGTTGTCATTAGATGCCCGGTACATGTACTCTCCATCGTGGTAGGTATGATCACTTGGTTATCCATCCATCCCGAGACGATGAGTGGTCCGTCAGGTCGGCTATGGTACCCATTGTTGGTTTCGTTAACTTACCTACCTAGCCTTGAGTGTTGACCAGACGGAGGTGAGTAAACGGTAAAGCATCAAGAGAATCTATGACACCAAGCTATTGGGCTGAATCGATTTCATCTATCATTAATGCACCGATGCGCTTTTTTACACATGGCTCTCTTCCTCTACAACATAGCTGATCTAGTCGATAAGCTGTATCTAGGTACCAGGTATCTCACCCAGGTACATGGCCAAAATCCACAATCACCGAGGCCTCATCCCATCAATACAGGCCACCAAAATTTACTTGGGCTCCATTCATCTCGCCTTCTCAACGTGTGCCCGGATAAAAGTGCTTGTACTGAGCCAGCTTCGCATCAAACGACGGAAAGTTGGGTTGAATCTTTTGCTTGCCGTTCGTCTCAGTCACTTTCTTCTTAGTCTCGGACCCTTTCTTCTCAGGGACTTTGGCCGGCGGCGGTGCTGCCTCTGTGACCATCAATTCCTCATCCGACTCATCCGAGTCGCTCTCAATGCCAGTATACGGCTTGGGCGTCGCTTGTTCAGCAACATCGCCCTCAAACGCCTCGGCCACGTTTGAGTATCTCGCTCCCGACATGTACGAGAGCAGTGATTTCTGATGCTTGTCGGGTTTCAACAGGCCTGCCTTCTTCCTGCGGCGGTACTCGACAATCAAGTTTTCGTCGCGAATGTTGGCGGCCGGCTCCCAGGACGGGTTTTGCTCCGGGGGCCAATCGCCCTCCCACTTGACCAAATACATGTGCACTTTGACGCCCTTCTCCCTCACATAGCGATCGTCTAGGAGTTCCTTAACCACCCAGACATTCTCATCAAAACTATCATCGTCATCATCGGCCTGCTGGACTGGGTTTTTCTTCTTGTCTTTTCGGTTCTTGGGTTCCGCCGCTTTAGCCTTCCCCTTGGCTTTGCTTTGATTTGCAGATTCTGACTTTCGGTTGTTGGGTGATCCGACAGTGGAACCGGGCATGGAGGGTGTGTTTTTACGGGGTGTGGATGGCCGCGAGCTACGTCTCGGTTGTTGACTTGAAAGGGGGCCAAAGGCAGGGAGTTTGCTTTGTTGTGTGCTGTTGCTGCCTGTGGACTTTGGCAGCGGCTTGGTTTTGGGCTTCTTGGGCAAAGGCTTTGTCGAGGGCGAAGACTTATTCAAGCCGTTCTTTTTCTGGCTATCCGCATTCTGGGCTACATTTTGTCTTCCAAACATTTGCGCCCAGGCGGGGTGGAGCAAGCCCGGTTTAGATAGAACACTGGAAAGAGAAAGCATGTCGTCCTCCTCGGAAATGGGCTTGGTTATTTGAGTCGGCGAAGATGTCTGCGGTACGGGTCGGGGGTGAGCATCGGCTGTCGACGGCGCAGAACTGCTTGCGCGCGAAGAAGTGTCTCCCGGGATAGGCGCCCCGAATTGGACGTGCGGTAGCTGATCAACCGAGTCGGTGTCGAGGTCCATATCATCGTCTGCATCCTCCAGACCGGTTCCGTCGCTCTCTCCCACAGAGCGACGGTTGACTGCCGTCTCGTCGGATTCCATGTTGCTCTCGGCTCCCTCGTACTCGTCGAGCATCATGCCGAGTTTCCTCTTCTGCGGAGTGGCCAGCGACGGACCAGCCACGGCGTTGGCCAGTTTGATTGTGTCTTCTGTTGCGCCGACGGTGGGGTGGACTATCTCCTCGGCGAGCGTCTTGTTCTTCGGCGGTCTGCCAGTCTTTTTGGCAGGGCCTTTGACCCGCTTCTTTTCTTCCAGGATTCGAGCCTTCTCTTGCTCATTGACCTCCATATTGTGGTATTCCCAGTCTTCGAGGGCCCGAGGCGAGACGTAATCCAAGACCTCGTTGCAGGGCAGGAATATCTTGGTTGACGGCTCATCAGTGAAGCCGACATGGTAGTACAGCAACCTCCGCGTGTTCTTGCCCGTCTCCTTGACTGGCGGGAGGACATACTGGTCGATGATATAGGCCGTCGAGTCGTGGGGGGGTAAGAGCGAAATCTTGCCGAGGGGAGGGCCGGATCCAGGGACATATTTGGCAATCGAGGGGACCGGAATCTCAATGTCGACCTTGCGGCGAGGCCGGAGTTTTCGGCCTGTCATATTGACTATAGACTCGTTTCCAGGGCGCTATAAGTAAGGAACGCGCGCCGAGGGCCGCCTAGTTTGCGGAAATGCGCCGGGTTGCGACGCGTCGGTTGGAAGTGCCCGAGCAACGAAGGAGGGTTGAAAAAAAAAAGGGAAAAGAAAAGAAAAAGAAATTGAGGCGGAAGAAAAGGATCCGCCGTTAACTTGACGAAGAAGACCAGAAGGGCAGGAGCTGCCTCTTGCCTGGACGGCAGCGCTTTCCGCCGTTCGCCATTCCCTGATGGTAGTTTTGAGTCGTTGAGGTTTGACCGGGACTCGCGTCACAGCGGGATAAAGCCCCGCAAAGTACGAAAAACACGCGGGATAATACTTGTCCGGGATCTAAGATTTTACCACTTTATCCTAACCTAGTTAGATTTTAACCACCTACGTGAAATATATTTCAAACTATTAATAATTAAATAAATTAGTTTACTCTTTTATATTTTGTATTTTTTTTTCTTCTCTTAAAAATTTTTTCCTTATAAGTTTTACTACACTTTAATCCTAATTCTTGCTATAAAGAAAAATTACTTAAAAAATATAAAAAATGATAATTTTTTTTCCAAGATTAAATACCATAATCTTATTAGTAGCGCACTTTTTCTCTGTTAATGGCAGACCAAACTTAATTTTCGCGCTTAACCTCGCCATGCGCACGGTATTATTCACTTTCACACATGCATTTGCGCCGGGCATCACTTGTGCTTGCAATCGCATCTCCTGCAAAGCACAATGATCCCTTGTGTCAAGTCAAAGAGACTTGAGGCACAAAGATAATCAAAGCCGGAGCAGCTCTCGTCTCGAGAATTCACAATCGCAAACACAAGGATTTGATCGACTCGGCATCTCGCCTATCGCGTTTGCAAAAGGACCCCACGCGCGGCAGGCGCCTAAAGCTTACCCTATAGGTGCCTTGCCTCTAAGTGCTTAGCGTCTACGGATATAGCCGCAAAAACTTGGAGAGCTGTGCGAAGCTCGACCTTTTTGCTTCATGCAGCGCAGGTCGGGTTGAACTCTACCAACAACCACCACCACAACAATAACCACTCTCCACTCCATCCGCTCTCTCTCTTTCTTTCTTTTTTCAATTGGCTTCTTTTTTCCGTCGCCCTGTGGGTTGATCTGCCATCCCGTCCCATCTCGGTCGTCTTATCCTCCTCTCGTCCTTCCTCGGCCGTGCTCACCGTCGTCATCCGTCATGTTGACCTCAACGGCCACCACCATGCTCCGAAGCAGTGTGGTCCGGTCTGCCGGCCCTCTCCAGCCGATGCTATTCCGCGCCGCTATCTGCCCCTATTCCACCACAGTCTCCTTGATGGTGTCGCCCAAATCGAACTCGAAGCCACGTGCTCCTCCTACCCTCACCCCCACTACTACCATCCGCTTCTATACCACCCCGATGCAACAGCAGCAGCAGCAGCAACACCGGAACGCTTCCTCCACGACCCGTCGTCCCCAAACCGACAACGAGACCGATGCGGCCGCCGCCGAAGCTGCCGCTGCTCGTCAAGCCGCCGCATACTCTTCTTCCTCCTCAACCGCCCCGCTAGACTGGAACACCTTCTTCCAGCTGCGCAAGACGCGCCGACGGCTGCAGCAGACTTTCAGCGTGGTGGGTGCCCTAGGGGGTGGCGTGGGCGGAGCTCTGTTTCTGAGCACGGGAGCGGCCGAGAGTGTCGTGGGCAAGATCCCGCTCGACCCGTTTGTGACGCTGGGACTCATGACGTTTAGCTTTGCCGCGCTCGGCTGGCTGATCGGACCGGTCTTGGGGACTACCGTCTTCAACTTGTTCAAACGCCAAGTTAAAGCGCAAATGGCCCTCAAGGAGAGCCAGTTCTTTGTGAGGATCAAGAAACATCGCGTGGATCCGACGTCTAGCTCCATGAATAATCCGGGTATTTTCTCGTGTCTCCCCTAGACATGAAAATGGAAACTGACAAATAATATATAGTGCCCGACTTTTACGGAGAAAAGATTTCTAGCGTGGCGGGCTATCGACAGTGGCTCAAGGATCAGAGAGCCTATATCAAGAAGAGAAGCACGCCGTTTCTATAGGCCCTAACGAGGACGTGGGAAGGGAAATATTAGAGAGAGACAGATGGTGTATTCGTATAGGACTGGGACTGCAGTATACCAATATGGGTTACCTATCTGTCTAGGTAGGTAGGTAGGCAGGCTCTATGGTCGTTACCTTGGTCACGTTGATCACGTTGATCACGTTAGTTTGTTGGTTGGGACGTGTTTTGATATGGATGGACAGATGGTACAGATGGACTGGTGGAACAGACGGAACAGATGGAACAGAGAAGAGACAAGAGAGTCAAACTGACTGAGAGACACACACAACGGCCACTCATTCCTATATTTTCCCTCCTCCCCCATCCGTCTAGATATCTACCTATCTAGGTACGCATCCACCACCCTCTTGGCGCTCAGGAACTTGAGAAACTTTTTTGACTTGTTGCTTGTCGCTTGTTATGTTATGTTATGTATAGTAAGTTCGGGTTTTAGGGGGAAACAAACAACAAACATGAGCATAAACATAAATATAAATATTAGGACAATAAACGAACGAATGAAACAAGTCTCTCTCTCTCTCTCTCCCTTTTTCCGAGATCTTTACCCCGTGAAAGTGCTAAAACTGACGTACATACGTACGTGATATGACACTTGTACACTACTACCTACTTGCCTAGGTACCTACTTTCTATCAATCAATGCTAGATATTGTGATCAGCCAGACAGCTACTCAGGTTAGGTAGTTTCCAGACTGGTATTCCATTTAACAACTACTAAACCCCCCCCCCCCCCTATATCTCTTGGGAGACCTAAATAAACGGAAACTCCGGATCAACCTGCTCCTTCCAAGCCTTCATCCCCCCTACAATATCCCTAATCTTTCTCCTCCCTCCACGATCCAGTCCCAACTCTTTTAGCTTCTCCACTGCCTCTTGTGAATCCAACCCCTTTCTACATACCACAAAGATGGGCGTATCCGTCTCTTCCTCATTCTCCTTCTCTTCATGTCGCCCCAGTTCTCCCAGTTCCAATAGAATCTGATCCCCTTTCCCCGTTCCCGTCCCTGTCCCTCCCTCCCGCTTTATCGCCGCCGCTTTCATCAAAAGTTTCCCAAAGGGTACGTTAATCGCGCCATCAATACTTCCAAAGGAAAAGTGTTCCTTTTCTCGCGTATCAATGAGGATATGGTGCGATAACTCCTCCTTTGTCCGAGCAGCGTTATAGGCTGACGCGGTGATGCGGTCTTGAGGAGAGAGAGAGGAGGAGGGAGATACGGCGCTGCAAAACTGTTCGTAGTTGGGGTTGTTGCCGGATTGGATACCCTCGAGGGTGAGGGGCGAGTTTTCACCACAGGCGAAACAGTTCTTTCGGCGCGAGACCATTTTGAGGGCGCGGAAGGAGTAAGGACCCGTGGCGCTGTCAAGGTCATAAGTGTAGATGAGGAGAGTCGGTTGGGTGAGGTTTCGGTGTGGCGGAGGTGAAGTTGCGTCTTGTGACGAAGGGGGAATGTGTAAGCCAGAGGCGAGGATCTTGATAGCCTCGCCGGCTTGGGCAACTCCCATCATGCCAACAACGGGGCCCATGATTCCAGCTTCGCCGCAGGATACCATGGAGCTTGGGGGAGGGGGTTTTCGGAAGCAGCAGCGGTAGCAAGGGGGATACTTGACGTCCACCAGCCCTTGTTTTGTAGGTGGACAGTTTAAAACAATGAGCTGTCCCGACTTTTGTACTGAGGCGGCTGATACCAAGGGTTTCTGGACGAGCACGCACACATCCGAGATGAGATAGCGGGTTGCCGGGTTATCAGTGCAGTCCATGACGAGGTCATACTGCGATATGATTTCGACGGCATTCTGCGGCGTTAGTGGAAAGGGGTACGGTTTGTATTCGGGCAAGGGGTTGATGCCCTGGAGGTGAGCGATAAGGCTGTCGACCTTCTTCCAGCCGAGACGCGCTGTGGAATGTCCAACCTGGCGATGGAGATTCGATATTTCAACCACATCGCCGTCGACAATGCCAATCGTTCCCACGCCAGCACCGGCAACATACTGGGCCGCCGGACAGCCGAGACCGCCAGCGCCAATGATGAGAACTCGTGAGTTGATCAAGCGTAGTTGTGCTTTTTTTTTTGTGTAAGTGTGTGTGTTAGTGAAGAAAGGCCCCTTAACAACAACAATAAAGTGCCAAGACTCACCGCCTTTCCCCATTCCTGGCACAATCATCTGCCGAGAATATCGCTCAAACTCCTCATCACTGAGCCGTCGGTCGAGGCCATTGAGGTTGTGCCCTCCGTTTTCAACTGGCATTGTCATGATCGACCCGTGTTGCATATCATGATCCAGGGGTCGAGTGGAGGATGAGTGGCGGGGTAGTTGACCCCGCGAGTCTTGACTCTTGTAGGACAGAAAGACAGTTGGGAACTCAAAATCAAGCTTGTGTCTCAATGAAACCGGATGACCGTCAAGTGTACTTGCAACTCAGATTGAGTTTGCCACTGCGGATATCGCCTGTTTCCGTTTGGTCCGACAGTCACCAAGGGGGTGTGTGTAAGCTAGTGTATAGGCTTATAGGGCTGACCCCGCCGTAGCCTAGTGAGCTTGAAGTCTTGGCTCTTTTTTTTTTTTTGATCCCTAAAGGCGGTGAGCAACTTACAAACCCTCCTTCCCCACACTACGCTGATCTGGTGCCCCGCTAAAAAGTTGCAGCCCCACCATCGCAATCGCAACTCGAGGCCTCGGCTGGGTTTGGAGTCGGAATTCGATTTTTGCCAACTCCTCCTACCTGACATAGTTCCCACTCACTATTATATACGGATACAGTCAGGGCCTTATAATTGCTCCCCTCAAAATGGTACCTGCCCATTCTTCATCCATACGAGTACCTACCAAGCTAACATACCCCTTTCTCACAAGGCGCCGACCGCACCCTCCTCCTCCAAACGGCTAAGCGCTCGCTCCAAAATTCGCGCTCGCCTCTCTTCCTCGTCGACAGGCCCTCTTGCTCACGCACCCAAGACATTTCGCCCGAATGCCGTGATCGAAGACGGCTTTCTAAACAGCAAGCGAGACAAGCGACAAATCAAACATAACACGTTCCTTTCTCGAATCCAAAAATCTGCTTCCTCCTCTTCCTCGGTGTCAGCGTCGAAGAGGAAAAACCAACGAAAAAGAGCTTCCAAGAAATTAGTCACCACACTAGAATCACTCGGTGATGCCCTCGATGATATCCTCGACAATACCAATGCCAATACTCCCTCGCCGGCGGTGGGAGAGGGCAAGATTCGTCATAAGAGTTTACGGAGTCGGCCGGGGGCGCTGAAGCGCAAGGAGAAGGTCGTAAAGAGTGAGATGGAGCGGTTTGGAAAGAGCTTGGCGGTTCTGGCGGGAATGTCCCAAACCCAGGGACAGGGACAGGGACAAGGACAGGGACAGGACCAAACAGAGAGTAGAAATGATGAAGCAGCCACGGAGACGGAGATGGAGGTAGAAGGCACTACAACCACAATAACCACAAATGCGTCATCAAAGGCGACGGCGGCAACTCCAACGCCAGCAGCAGGGGTGTCGAAACAGTGGGCGGCATTGAGACAGTTCATTTCATCAACCATGGAGCAAGATCCGGCGTTTGTAAACAAGAAATAAATCTGTGGTTTTTAACAGCCCCCTTTTGTTTTCTTCCTTCTAAAGTCACTCAATTCTGGGGGCGTTGCCTTGTGTGTCAATACAAGTACCAAGAGTACCAAGAGCAGTAGCAGTAGGAGGGGGGTTTGCTCTGTCGTGTACAAAGATTTATACACAGGGTACCGAAGAGTGATGAAGGTATCTTCATTTGGCCCACGATACTCTCCTGAAAAAAGTGACTTGCTACAAAGTATACTTCTTTAACAATGGAAGTGGGGGCGAGGGCAAGAGATACCACTCCATAGTACTCATTGTTCGCTTCTCCATACCTACGTCTCACATGACTACATACACCTATATGTAGTACACTGGGTATATAGAGTCGAGCACGTGCTCCATATTTTCTGCACGTTATACTATAACGAAAATATACAGCTCAAAGAACACGCCTCGTTACCTGTCCACACCCATGAGAAGGCGCCTTCTACATCAACTTTATATCACGTGTTCGACACTTGACCCTTCATAACCTCCATTGACCTCGGCCTCATAAAATAGTGAATATGCAAAATATTTGGGGTAATCGTCCCTCTCCAACTCCCAATGACCCAAACGCCTCGGCATACGCTTTGGAACGCCGTTCCCGCCTCTAAGGCTTCCCCATCCGCCCCGTAACCATACCTTGTTCCAGTCCATTTCTCCCGTCGTCATTAATACAGAAACTCGAGCGACATGACCGTCGCCACCGCTACCAATACCAGTCCAACAACCACGCCCGGTGACTACTCGATACGTGGCGGCGTATGAGACGAGGCGAATGGGCTCTGGCTTCGGCGTCGTTCCCCTTCCTTCCTTAGTGACTCGATAATCTTAAGCATTTCTTTTCGTCCGCCGTGGCTATCGATCATCTTATTTGCCATTGACATTGAAACCTTTTCATTGGCATTCGCATTGAGCAGCCGCTTGATGAGGAGGTGTCGCATCAAAATGCAGACAAATACACCGCAGTCGCTACTATTCTCTTGTTGCGGGCAGTCCTCCATTTGGTGAAATCGAAATGGCGTACCCAGCATTTTCCCGAGCCGGTCCGCACACTTTTGTGCTTCGTAGAAATTCGCACCTCCTAGTGAGTCGTAGTGAAATGCTACGCCATCAATGAGAGAGACCAGTAACAAAGACCAGTGTGAGCCTCCGTCGGCCCGTTCCCTGTCACGGCTGTCGTTGATGGGAAGGAATATGTGCGTAACCCCGCGGAAGTTGGGAAGAACGCCTGCGAGACTCTTGATGTCCGGTGATTGCATCAAGAGAAACGTCATACTGGGCCGCAATAGCACGATTCGTGCCTCTGGGTACTTGGGCAAGATTTCTCTCTCCAGCCATCTAAGACGTCAGTTAGCATTGCGCTATCTCTGTAAACCAACGGTCTGGCTTACTCCTCCCAAAATGAAATGTTCTGTGAATTGTCAGGATCGTGAAGCAAAGAGGGAGCAGATAACTAGAAAACATACGTTATCAGTGAGCCAATCATTCTTCAGCGACTTGATATCTTCGCCCGTCACTAATAAAAGGTTAGTATTTTTTTGGGGGGTCGTAATGTGTACTAGGGGTCATACAAAGGATATCGTGATCTTGAAACAGATCAGTCAGCTGCGAGAAGCTGAGCGGGTAGGTATAACTTACACGAGAGATATGGGGCCGTGGGTGACAGCTAGCACAGTGTTAGTATAAATCTCGTGAGACACTGGCCTGGTTTGCCTGGGTGGGACTGAAAATTTGGAAAGCCATTGGAGAAAGAGCCACATCGGGCGCTTCACCCCTTGGCCGCCAGCGAGAAGTACCAATTCACCAGACACAAAGGGACCAAGCCTTCGCTGTTCAGCACTTGCTTTCGGACAAGGACGTGACGTGGCGCAAAGGCCGAGCTTGAACCAAAAGAAGGGCCATCTTTTTCCGATTGTGCCACGCTTCTGACGCCTGACCGCAGGTATGTTTCGGCAGCCCCGGTCTGATCTAAATCGAGGGCAAAAATGTGATAGAGGGGGGAAAGAGAAAATCGAGATTCCTGGCTCACAGTGTCCCCGAAATGCCTTGCAACTCTTTGCCTGAACGGCATTCTTATTTATCGTCGTATGTTCGGGTTGAACCGTCACGAGGAAGCTGCAGGTATCGGTACGGGAATATTTCTAGATCGCGCGCAGCGTGATGCTCTTCGTGGACTGGGACTTCGAACCCGTCGGCTGCGTACCTAGGGTAGGCAGGGAGGGCTGCGCGAGTGTTCGCGGGGCGAAAGATAGGTGGTTCCAAGATGCCTGAATTGACACGGTCAATCACTGGCGGGATCGGCGGCGCGAATCGCAAGAAAAATGGCCCAAAGGGGCCGACGGCGAACTCGGGATGCAGCAGGGGTGATGGATCGTATTGTACAACTCGTAGTGTCGTGGTCGTCGTCAACCGACTTTCTCTTCCTTCGCTTGGAGTTGCGGGGGAGAAAGAGGGTTGACGAGAAAAGCCAAGGCAGCAGGCGTGGTGAAAGTGTCGACAACCCCGCAGCCAAAATTCGCTAAAAAAAAAAAAGCTGCCTACCAATGGTGGGAGCCCTCAAAACTGGCTGGGCGAGAGGGGCGCTAAATGCAGCCACTGGGGCCATGGCAAAGTATCGGCTTTGTTATGGGTAAATCGAATGTGTTCCACGGCCTGTGCTCAAACTGGAAATCGACTTCTCCAGATGCAAGCTTCCTCTCATTGCCATCCACACAGTCTCAGTTTGGCTCTCTCACAATCACCCAAAGACGTCACCAGAATTCAAGAGCCGTGCCAGGTGCCAGGGTGTGATCGAGGGTGTTCGATGGGAATCTGGGGTCCCGGATTGGTCTGGTCCGTGCACGGGGCGGGCGCTAAACTCCTTCGGCAGTGGTTGTGTGCTGTGGCGGCCAAGTCCAGATCCATTCCCGTTCTGAGAACATGGTAACCTCCAAGTCGAGAATGGAAACTTCCCGAGGCCGCTGTTTCACTCGAGAACATGGTGTATATGCTGTGTCCCGGTGCACAGATATGGAAGAGGTTCTGTGCAAGATAGGTTCCAACTGTCAAAAATTTGCAATCTACCTAGGTACGAATACACTACATGTAGGTATCTCGCAAGCTCGCATCCCACAATGAGGCGTGCTCTGCCCCAGCACCCTTCCGCCAACTAGCATCAAATAGCGGCTATTCGTACCCCTCTGCCTTCAACTGGTTGATCCACATGTCAAGGCTCTGCTCGTACCTCTCGAAAAAGGATAGTGGCTTTGGCTTCCGAGCGCCAAGGAGCAGGAGGGCCTGGGTCTGCATCTCCAGGCTTGCTCTTCCTGGTCCCTGCAGGAACTCGTTGCCCTGGCGGAGCATTTCCCAGTATTTCCGAACGAGCTTTTGGCCTACATCATCGCCCACTTTCTCCACGGAACCTTTGTCCGCCGAGACTGGTTTGAGTGAGTGCCTATCCGAGGTCACTTTGTCACGGGAGGAACCACCAACAGACGGACCGCCGGAACACTCATTGTCGAACCCGCCATTGCCGGAACCGTCATTGTCGGAACCGTTATTGTCGGAGCAGTCAGCGGCGTAGCCGTCACCGTCGGGTCCATCATCGTCGGAGCCGTCATTGTTGGGACCGTCATCTTCGGGACCGTTATCGCCCGCACTGTCGCCACAAATTTTCTCTTTGGGGAAACTCTGCATTTGTTTCCAGTATTCACCAATGTCGATATCGGAGTACCTTGCCAGTTTCTTTTCACATAGCCCATGAAGGTTGCCAGTTTCTCAGCCAGCCGGTCGTTTCGGAGTGCCTTCAATGTCTGGCTGATATCTGCGCCTTCTATTTCCTTGGTGAGGTCGGCAATGTCTTGTTCCGCAGAGGTATAAGTGGCTATACTCTCGCGACATGCATCCTGTAGGGCGTTCAAAACAATCGGACTCTCAAGTTTGAGCTTGGTCATCACATCATCAATCAGCCGAAGGGCGGTTGCGCGGTACTCGTCGACGATGCTGGTGATAGCATCCTCCTTAGGCACCACTGCTAGGAGAAGGAGCTACGGCAATAGCATTAGCAATGACTACTCCCCAGTAACCCAGGTAACAAGTACTTACTCGACTAATACTTTGTACGATTTCCGGTAGAGACTTGTCAGTCACTGCTTTCTGCCAGACCTCCTCAGGTGATGGCTCGCTGGGAGCTGGAGCATGGCCGTGCCCACTGGCACTACTAATGTTTGCCGACTCCCCTTCAGTGCCCACCGTCTGCTCCGCGGGTAACTCGTCGTGCTTGGCATCCTCGCCTGCTGATTTCGGCGCCTGCTCTCCTGTCTCGATTGTTGCTGCCGTCGGTTCCTGAGGTCCACCTGAAGACTCTGGATTAAGCAGGCTGGGAATGTTTAGGGATGCTTTCTCTTTCAAAAAACTGCCGCCCTGCTCCTTGGTGATTTCAGTCTCGACGTAAGCCCCGTCAGTTGCTGTGCGGTCAATACTTTCTTTTGGCGAGTCACTTGCCCTGCCTTGCTCCTCCTTGGTGATTTCAGTCTCGACGCAGGCCCCGTCAGCTGCTGTGCCCTGCTCCTCCTTCGTGATTTCAGTCTCGGCATAGGCCCCGTCAGTTGCTGTGAGGTCAATATTCCCTTTTGGCGAGTTACTTGCCCCGTCTTGGATAGCCACTGTTTCTAACAATAGGTCATTGTTCACAAAGTCAGGCGTCTCGTCCATGCGAGTGCTCTCATTTTCCTCCTTGGCGATCTTTCTTTTTGGCGAGTCGCCACCTGACTCCTCTCCTTCATCAGGCCGGGCCTTTCTTTTGAGCGGGGAAAGGATGGGTGCAGTGGATGGGAGAGCACCCTCCAGAATCTCGACTGACGGATCTTCTTTCAGCTGGTTCGTACGGGGAGTTTGGGATTCGACAACAGTAAACTGTTCTAAATCCAGGCCGGGGGACGCTTCGCGAGTTGCCGCAGGCGAGGGAGGACTCGGTTCCGAAGGACCCTCGTATTCTGGTCTGAGGATGCCAGCGGCCTTCAACAGAGAGGTTATCAAGGGGGTTAGCTCCGGCTCACCCTCAGAGAAGGAACCGGATGAGGGGGAACTGAGTGGGGAGGAAGTGAGTGGGGGGGAGCTGTATGTGGACGAGGAGGAACTGATTGCGACTACTTCGTGCGAAGCGTCTGAACTAGGAGACCCAGAGCCCACGTAAGCCCGGGGCATAGCTTCAATTTTGTTCACCCAAGCTCGTGGAAGGCGCCATCCGAAGCGGGTAACAGTCTTCGGCGTAGGGTGAGTGTCCGAAGAATCCGATGGCGGCACGGAGGTATCGACGGTTGAGAGTTCACCTTCTGACGGGGCATACGAGGCAGGTCCCGACGGCAACAAAGGCAGGTCTGAACCGGGCGGTTCGGAAGAATGAATAACGCTTGAGAATACATCTTCTGATGGGGCATACGAGGCAGGTCCCGACGGCAACGAAGGCATGTCTGGACCGGCCGGGTCGAAGGGAGAAGTAACGTTTAGAGGTAAAGCTGAGAAGGACAGCGGTGGTGAGCTGGTGAAGTCTGGTTCGGATGGCATTGTGGCGGTAGGTATTAGACAAGAAGATTTCGGACGTGTTTTTGATGTAGCTCATCCGGTCAGCTCATGTTTCTGGGAACTTTGCACTGTCCATCTCATTTTGTGCTTTGCACGTCTGTTTGCCCGCTCGCCAGCATCGCTCCTTCCTCAACAAGCAGTTACTGAATAGGTTATTCGGGCCACAGTACGAATAGATAGTGCCGGACTAGCAGCCCCCTCTCCAGCCGGCGGCCACTCAAAGCCCCCAGGCTCGCAGGTGACAACAGAACCCATACTTGACTTCATCAGTAGGAGGTTCATATCTCGAAGTGTTACATGGACAGGCAGTTTTGCAGTTGAGTTCTGGTTGGATCCAATTACCTGTGGATGTTCCAGGAAACTCGGCCATGGAGAGGCACCAAAATGATTCCGGATGTATTTCTAAGCAGTACCATTATAGTCTGGTTTCCCTCGGGTTTCTTGACTGCCATTTCAATGTCATTGTCCAGCCCTGCAGGCTGTTTGCACAGCACCAATGTCCGAGTCGGGCTGGAGATGTGCCGACCCCCGGGTGTTGCTTAGCGAGGGGTCTCCACACCACATACCTACTACAGCGCTGATTCGCATTACTGAAAGAGTTCCAGTCCGTCTCCTTCGAGTCCCCCGGACCGGCGGCCTTAGTTATAACCACCTCATCCGTCGCTGCGATTACCTGTTCCTGAGCTCGCGTCATCGAACGCCAGAATTGCGATTAGTTCAAGTTTCTGCGCTAGAATCAAATCAATAAGAAGCATCTTACAGCCAACATACCCTATGGAGGCGCCTCTATCCGACGCTTCGGCGTCCACTATCCCGTCGGATGAAGGTCTCTCGGCCTGGAAACGCTTTTCTACCCTCGATATCCGACCAAAGCCCAAGCCCCCATCGTATCCCCCCATCGCCTCCATCCCGCGAACCTCGCCCGATCGTCTCTCCCAGCCCGATGTATCGCCCACTCCATTCCCCAAAGCCCCGGCTCTCGCGCCCCGCTTCAATCATAAGCTTACCCCGCCGTCTCAACAACCGGCGACCCTCCTCTACCTCGCCTATGGCTCCAACCTCGCCGCCGAGACCTTCCTCGGCCGTCGCGGCATCCGTCCCCTGAGCCAGGTGAACGTTTCTGCTCCCTCACTCCGTCTCGTCTTCGACCTACCAGGCTTCCCCTATGCCGAGCCATGCTTCGCCAACACTGCGATGCGTAAGATCCCTGGACCACCACCGAAACTCCCTCCTCCAGGCGTCCCAGATATTCCCGATGTCCCCGATCTGCCTGATCCGCCGCACCCGCACTGGCCAACTCATAGCGGAAGCTATACTAGCGATTGGGACAAAGGCCTGATCGGCGTCGCCTACGAGGTGACTCCCGAAGATTATGCCAAGATACTTGCGACCGAGGGAGGCGGCGCCTCGTACCGTGAGATTCTCGTGCCGTGCTTTGCGCTCCCTCCCTCCGTGACGGTTCCCGAGAAGCCGCCCATGCCGGAGCTGCCAAAGCCATTCATTGCGCGAACGCTATATGCGCCGCGCATACCAGATGTGCCGGATAAGAAACCCGATACAGACGAGCGAAACAACAACGACGACAATCATAGCCGCGGAGATGGGGATAGGGATGACGGAGATGATGGGGATACATGTAAACCTCCCACCTGGTTCCGCAAGCTGCTTCTCCCCGTCCGACGACCTGATCCAGAATATGCCCAACCATCGGCACGTTATCTCCAGCTGATCATTGACGGGGCGAGAGAACATGATTTGCCCGGCGACTATCAGGAGTATCTTTCGTCTTTGCAACCCTACACTCTGACGACGCGGCGGCAGCGGATCGGGCGTGTTCTGTTTGGCCTCTTCTGGGTCCCCGCCTTTTTAACTTTGTTCCTGTTTACCCAGATGGCGGCCCGCCGTAAGGGTAGCGCCCCGACGTGGCTGGTTGGCATCATGTCTGTCATGTTCAACCTCGTTTGGATGAGTTATGATGCTGTTGCCAAGCCACTGTTCGGGGACGGAGAGAGGACAATGGACGAAAGCGATGGAGATGAGCAGAAAGTCAGAGTTAAAAGACCGCGGCGGCGCTCGCTGTGGCGCCAGCAAGAAGTGTGCCACGACGAAGAGAAACGAGGGCTGTTGGGTGCTATGTCCGATTAGAGTGGCAGACAGGGCCGTGGACACGAATAATGACTGATGGTCTCAGCTTTTCTCTAGGTTATTCCTGTCAATTAGGTACCTAGTTTGCTTGAACGCAGAACGCAGATCTCATAACATAGTCATCATACTTTTTACCGCCTCGGCCAGAGTCCCGTGTGGGATGCCCCAGCCTCGCGCCCTCTAAAGTTTAGAAACCCCTCTCCTAGTATGCGCCTCTAACGACATGATCATGATTTTTGTGCCGTCCCGCGTCCCGCCCTTGTGATTCCGTCCACCGCCTTCCATACCCAGTCCCCCACCCTTAACCGCGTACCCCATAATCCACCCACAACCGTAAAATTACTTTCTGAACAGCTTGGGGATATCGTCAACCTTGATGTTCTGATCCAAAATGAGCTCCACCGCTTTGAAAAGAGGGTAGTGATCCTCAAGGCCCCGGGTCCTCAGGAAGCTGCTGACTTCTCTCGATGTCGAGATGCCCTGGAGCTTCTGCCCGTTAAGTTCGGTCCGCTCGATTTCCTGGACAGACACGCCGCGCTCCACAGCCATCTTCGAATACCGCCAGTTGCGAGCGGCGGTGCAGGACACAATCATGTCACCCCAGCCAGCGCTCTCCTCCCACAGCGTCTTTTCTTGAATTGTCTCGGGGAAGAATTCGCGGGCAAAGGCAATGATCTCCAGCATGCCGCGACGCATGACAGCTGTCTTGGCAGTCATGTTCCAGCCATGGCCCTCGACAAAACCGCAGGCAATGGCTACGATGTTCTTGAGGGCACCGCCGAGCGAGACGCCGACCACGTCCGAAACCATGGAGACGGTGAAATAGGGACGGCTAAAGAGCTTATAAAACTCTTCGTGATCCAACGGGGGGTAGTCATGGGGTAGCGGGACAAGCTTCGTTTTGCTGATCTGACCACGCGAGTCCTTGTGATCCCCATTAGATGTTCCGTTGGACGCACCATTGGTTGCCCGGAGGTCGCATGGCGGCGTGTTGTAAGCAATGGTTGTCTCGCACCATTCCTCGTTGGCAATCTCGGTAGCGATGTTGGCACCGCTCAGGGCGCCGCAGTAGATTCCAAGCGCGTCGCCAATGTGCTCGCAGATAAGCTCAATATTGTCGTCAGTGACTGTGACACCCTTGATGCAGCTGATTCCGCGGGCGTAGGGCAGGATGTGGCCCTTCATCTGCTTCAGGATGTTGTTGATAAACTCGTGGGGGAAGTTGAAGATGAGCACGGTAGCATCCTTCACCGCATCTTGCAGCGATGGATTGGCAATGACATTGCCCGGCAGAGCAATCTTGGGCAGGTACTTGACGTTTTCATGGTACTTGTTGATAATGGCCGTGAGGTTCTGCGGCTCATCACCGACAGCGGCGTCGTAATGCGGCGAGTCTTTGGGGAGCGTCACCTTCTCCTCGTACACCCACATTTGCACATCCTCCTCAAAGACATCAAGGTGCTCGCGGGTGCTCTCGGCAACGAGCTTGGCGACCGTGGTGCCCCAATTGCCCGAGCCGATGACTGTCACCCTATGTCTCTGCCGATGCGAGCCGTCTGTTACCGCCATCTTGGGGAGACTGAAACTACGACAATTGCGTAGTCGTGGGGAAAGAAGAATGGCACGCGAGCACTGCTGGACAGAGACAGGTCGGGCTGGAGACGGAGATGTGGGTGAGATGGAGGTTGGGGCTGCGAGCGTCGAAAAGTTCCCGGACACCGGGTAGCGCTTCGGGAATGTACACGTCTGCGAGTGGGTATGTAAATGCAACCAGGTCACGTTGGGCTTTTGTTGTGGATGGGGAAAGCGGTGAGGGCGTCGACTGGGTTGGCCAAACAAAAGGGAAGCTGGCTGCAGCGACAGCCCAGGAATGCGACAGATCTTATACGGGGCCAGAACGCCTGGGCCAAGACTTGTGATCATCGGACCAGGAAGGAAAGACGCGGAGGCGCCGTCTCAGATGCGATCTGGAATTGGTTTACTGGAACTTGCCCTGTGTGAAGTCTTTTGTCGCCCTGTCATCCTCGTGCTTGTGGAGCACGCCACCCCTTCTTTCCTTGTTGAGTTACATGACGCAAGGGCCGGCAGAATTACCTTCACCGCCTGCCCCATTCTGTTACCTCAGCCTCAACGAAATTTTTTGCCCCTTGTCCGCGCGCCAGGAACAAGCTTGTGACAGGCCTCCAGCCGCCCCTGTTGGCGTGTTGGCGTGCAACCGTGCTCCCCTCGGCCACACCTCGGCATCCACCGTCGCTGTCCTTACACCGAGGTCGCGCGCTGCCAAGCCTGGAACCTTCCTCCATTACAACGGAATACCAGATTGAGGCACCGAGGCATCTCGGGCTCACACAGGGTGGAATATCATTAGCAACATCCTATGGCGATGTCCTTTCCCCTTTGGAAACTGCGGACACAGTCAACAGTTGGGTCTTGTCTGCAGATATAGCCGAAATCCTCGGCGATGGCTTTGAGCCTCGGCCATCTCATAGCCAGGGTCGGGGTTGTCGGAGCTGCATATGTCACCGAATTGCCTTCAGCCAACATGGGCCGGCCCGCCGCCTTAGCCCGATGGTTTGGTAATATTTTGTGCGGACATTGACGATGGCGATGTTTTCGCAGAGAGCGCACTCAGTTGCAACGTCTCATGTTGGTTCTGACGTGCGCTGCTGGGGGAGAAATTATTTATGAATAGTTCCACTCCGTTTCCCGCCACCAATACGAAGTAGGTAGGCTGACCAGAAATTTAGATACTCTATAAGTACCTACCAGCCCACCTGACCTACCTACATGACACGGACGTCTTCCTCTCCGGCGCCCAGTAAACATCAAGATCATCAGGTGAAACAGAAACTCCATGCCCCATCTCGGCAGCCTCCGAGCGAGCGGGAGATCTGCCTGTCCAAACGGCCTGTGCGGCACCGATCAGTGGTTTGCTGGAAGTCACTGATGTCACCGTGCATCAAACATGAGGGGTACTAAGATGCGGGGCATTTCGAGAAGCAACCTTGAATTCAGCAATTGAGCGCTCTCCCGATCTAAAAACGACTCAGATTTGGATGATATAAGTCAGCTGATATACAGGTTTATTTTTTCCAAGTCAAGGAGTTCATCCATTCGGCGAGCGGGCGTGGATATCTTGCTTGAACAGCCCAGCAGTGACATACGACAGGGGAACTTGGCAGAGGAGTCTAGACTCCGACAAAGCCGCTCTATCTCGTCATCGTCATCAACCCCTTGAATGCTGTGCAAAGCGGCACGAGTGGATGTGGCTTCGTTCCAAGCAGGCCGGCCGTGAGCTAGGGGACCACCTTCTCAACCATCGTGACAGACTAAAATGATGAAAAGTCATTTCGGCTGACTGACTCTCAATGGAAGCTCTACCAAAGGGATGATGCACAGCAGCCGGTTTGCAATGCATTTGAATCCGATCCTCTCATAGCTTGTCCTGCCTTGCCAGGACTTGGAAATCACTGTCTGTCCTGGGCTGCCATGCAGCAGCTTCTCTAGGATCTGGCTCTCACCGACTATCCTGTCACCCCTGCTCCAGCAATCCGTTCGGACGCTGGTCTGATTTTTTTTGCGGAAGTTCTTGGACCGCGTCTCTATCATCGAACCTTATAACTGTCGTCCATCAGCCCGACCCCTTTCCGCTCTTAATGCCCAAAACCAGATTGTTACGTGTCCATCATTTAGTTGTCCTTTTGCAGACGTGGCACCTGGAATGTGCCTGCGAGATTGTCCGTTTCAGTTTCAGTTTCTGCCTTATCAGGTCGCTGGTGTGATCGGGCTCGGGCTCGATTCCAGACGCGGGGCAGGAAATCCAAGCTAAAGAGCTCAGCTCCCGGAGCTCCAAGCTCCCGCTTCCCCTCTCCACCATGCCCCCAAAAACCATGGTTTCCAGCGAGGTTTATCTGCTGCCTCTCAACGACGATGGCTCGCCCCAGGTGCCTGGCGAGTACATTTACCTCGCCCCCAAGACGCGCGACCCTGTAATTATTCGGTTTGCAATCGAGGGCACCTCCAGTGTCTGTCGCCACGGCAGTCTCTGGGTCAACATCCCCGAGCTGGGCGAGGAATTCCACAGGGACAAGTTTCGCGAATTCAAGTGCGCACCATCAGTTTTCCGATTGTGATTCTGCCCAAGTGACTGACACGGTTGGCGGCACAGGCTCGTTCCTGACTTCAATCGGACGCTCGAAATTTCCATCCCAATTTATGAGGCGGGCGCGTACGCCTTCTACACCACCTACGCCGAGCTGCCCGATCTCTCAGAGACATTGGTGCACACCAATGGCACGTCCAAGACCAAGACGAAGCAGACATCGCTGTATTACATCGATGTCGCGCCCCGCCTCACACTCGATGGCCGGCCGCTACCCCTGCCCGCGCTTTCTGTCTTCTCCATCATCAGTAAGTTCATGGGGAAATATCCGCAGGACTGGGAACGCCATCTCCGGGGCATCAGCGACAGAGGTTACAACATGATCCACTTTACGCCTCTCCAGGTCAGGGGTGCTTCCAACTCGCCCTACAGTCTCTACGACCAGCTCGGATGGGACCCGAACTGCTTTCCTGAAGGCGAAAAGGACGTCCAGAAAATGGTAGATAGTCTGGAGAAGAATCACTCACTGCTCAGTCTTACCGACATTGTTTTGAACCACACAGCGCACAATAGCGCATGGTTACTGGAGCACCCCGAAGCGGGCTACAATCTCACGACTGCGCCATGGCTGGAATCAGCCTATCTGCTGGACACCAAACTGCTTGAGCTTGGGCTCAAGTTGGAGAAACTCGGCCTGCCAAATGAGCTCAAGTCACTGGATGACCTCATGAAAATCATGGACGCCATCAAGAAAGAGGTCATTGCCGAGATTCGTCTGTGGGAATATTACGCACTCGATGTTGACCGAGATGCGGATGCTGCGGTTGAGGCCTGGGTGGCTGGAGAAACCGAGTTCCCCAGGGGCTCGCTCGGCCCTGACGGTATCGATGGACTTCGCGCGGCATCCGCAGAGCAGCACGCGCAATTTGTGATTAAGCACGGCCTCGAGGGTATGGATTACCTCGGCGAACGCTACAGGAGAAGGGTTGCGCCAAGAGTATCCGCCGCTCTTCTCAGCGCCCTACTTGGAAGGTATGAAGGCGACAAAGGTGACACACCTGACCAGGCTGCGGCTCGTGAGAAGATAGTGGCTATCTTGGATATTGTCAATTTCCCTTTCTACAAGGAATACGACGCAGAGGTTGCCGAAATTCTTCAGCAAGTTTTCAGTCGAATCAAATATGTGCGTCTGGATGACCACGGCCCTAAACTGGGTGCTATCAACCAAGAAAACCCCCTGATCGAGACCTACTTCACTCGGCTACCCCAGAACGAAATAACGGCCAAGCACAAGAAGGAAGATCTTGTCTTGGTCAATAACGGGTGGGTTTGGGGCGGAAACGCTCTTGTCGACAACGCGGGGCCTAAATCTCGGGTTTACCTTCGCCGCGAGGTGATTGTTTGGGGGGACTGCACAAAACTGAGGTATGGGAGCGGTCCTGAAGACAGCCCTTGGCTCTGGGAGCATATGACCAAGTATGCTCGTATGCTAGCCAAGTACTTTGCTGGATTCCGTATTGACAACTGCCATTCAACCCCATTACACGTCGCCGAGCACATCTTGGACGAAGCTCGCCGTGTCCGACCCGATCTCTATGTCGTTGCCGAGCTCTTCACGGGCTCTGAAGAGATGGACTACGTCTTTGTGAAGCGTCTCGGCCTCAGTTCATTAATCCGCGAGGCAATGCAGGCGTGGAGTACTGGTGAGCTCAGCCGCCTCGTCCACCGTCACGGCGGTCGGCCCATCGGAAGCTTTGAGGTGGACGAGATCTCCAGCAACGAAGTTCGGTCGCCTGCCAACGGTGACTGTACAGGCGAGAACAGATATACGCGCGAGATCATTCGCCGCATCAGGCAGGTTCCTGTCCAGGCGCTCTTCATGGACTGCACCCACGACAACGAGGTCCCGGCTCAAAAGAGGGATGCCCGCGACACACTGCCCAACGCCGCCCTCGTGGCCATGTGCTCCAGCGCCATCGGAAGCGTTATGGGCTATGATGAGATCTACCCCAAACTGGTGGACCTTGTCAGCGAGACACGTCTCTACGCCTCGGAGTCGTCCAGATTTCCCGTCAAAGTGGGAGAGGGCAAGGACGGCATCGCCGGCGTCAAGAAGCTGCTCAACCAAATCCACACCCTCATGGGCATGGACGGCTACGACGAAACACATATCCATCACGAAGATCAGTACATCACTGTGCATCGCGTGCACCCAGGTTCGAGAAAGGGATACTTCCTCATCGCGCACACGGCATTCCCTGGATACGGAAACGGCAACGGCGCTTTCAGTCCTGTGCATTTGACGGGCACCAAAGCCAAGCATTTGGGAAGTTGGACCCTGGAAGTGGACGCCGGCAAGGAGGCGGTCGAGGCAGCCTTGAGCGACAAAAAGTTTCTGCGCGGACTTCCCTCTCGCCTCGTCGGCTTGCCCGGCATCCGGATGGAAGTCAAGGGGAATGACACCATCATCACGGTTCGGGACCGCTTCCCGCCAGGAAGTATTGCCCTTTTTGAAACCTGGATTCCAGCGGCTGAGCATTCGAGTGGGCTGGACGTTTTTGTCACCTCTGGTGCCAAGACTGCGATGGAGGAACTCGACCTCATTGACCTCAATTTCCTCCTATATAAATGCGAGCCAGAAGAGCGTGATGCTAGCGATGGGCAAGATGGTACATACGACATCCCAGGGCATGGAAAAATTGTTTACGCAGGCTTGCAAGGCTGGTGGAGCATCCTCAAGGATGTGATCAAGGAGAATAACCTCGCCCATCCTCTGTGCCAGAACCTGCGTGACGGTCAATGGGCGCTTGACTACATTGTAGGGAGGCTGGAGAGGGCGTCCAAACGCGATATGCACAGCCGGCTCGCAAAACCGGCAGCGTGGTTGAAGGAACGGTTCGATGCTATTCGCACAATTCCTAGCTTTCTTCTCCCCCGATATCTTGCACTGGTTCTCCAGACCGCCTACAACGCTGCTGTGGACCGCGCTATCTCCCTCATGAACGTCAACGTCAGGAAAGGTCAGTGGTTTGTGCAGCGGCTGGCTCTCGTCAGCATTCAGCAAACTGGACTCGTCAAATCGGCATCTCTGTATCCAAACCACATCGTTCCATCTCTTGCCGCCGGACTGCCCCACTTCTCTGTGGAGTGGGCTCGCTGTTGGGGGCGCGATGTCTTCATTTCCCTCCGGGGTCTTTACCTTGGGACCGGTCGCTTTGATGAGGCAAAGGAACACATCCACGCATTTGCCAGCGTCCTGAAGCACGGAATGGTTCCCAACTTGCTCGGAAGCGGAAACAATCCCAGATATAACGCGCGAGACTCGGTCTGGTTCTTCCTCCAATGCATCCAAGACTACGTCAAACTCGTCCCGGACGGCCTATCCCTTCTCAATGAGAAAGTCAAGCGGCGCTTCTTGCCGTACGATGATACTTGGTTTGCCTCAGATGACCCTCGCGCATACAGCAAAGAGAGCACGATTGCTGAGGTGATTCTCGAAGTTTTCCAGCGTCATGCAGAAGGAATGGAATTTCGGGAGGCGAATGCAGGTCCTGGGCTCGACATGCAAATGAGCGACCAAGGATTCAATCAAAAGATCTGGGTCGACTGGAGCAATGGCTTTGTATTCGGCGGGAACCAACAAAACTGCGGCACGTGGATGGACAAGATGGGCGAGAGCAGTCGTGCCGGTTCGAAGGGTATCCCAGGCACTCCCAGAGACGGCGCCGCCGTCGAGATCACAGGTTTACTGTACGGCAGTCTCAGGTGGCTGGCCCACCTCAACAAGACTGGCAAGTTTGAACCTGCTAGTGTCAAGAAAGCGGACGGTAGTGAAGTATCATTCCAAGAGTGGGCGGACCTCATCAAGGAAAACTTTGAGAGGTGCTATTTTGTACCCCTTTCCAGATCTGATGACGGCAAGTACGACGTTAACCCCAAGGTTATCAACCGCCGCGGTATCTACAAGGATCTATATCGCTCGGGCAAGGAGTACGAGGACTACCAGCTCCGACCCAACTTCCCCATTGCCATGACAGCAGCCCCTGACCTTTTCGATGAGAAGCATGCCGTGCACGCTCTCTGCGTTGCCGATGCTGTGCTTCGCGGTCCTACTGGTATGGCAACGCTCGATCCCAGCGACCTGAATTATCGGCCATACTACCGCAACAGCGAGGACAGCGACGACTTTGCCACGAGTAAGGGTCGAAATTACCACCAAGGCCCGGAGTGGCTTTGGCCAACAGGCTTCTTTCTCAGGGCCCTGCTGAAGTTTGACCTGATGCGCCGCCATGATGCCGAGGGACGCACAGAGGCCTTCCAACAGGTTACCCGGCGTCTGATGGGCTGCAAAGACATGATTGAGCGTAGCCCCTGGGCAGGGCTTACCGAGCTGACGCAAAAGAACGGGGAGGATTGTCCGGACTCGGTGAGTTTTTTTTTTCTGTCTTTTTTGTTTAAGCATACGACTAATACGACAGCAGTCCCCCACCCAGGCGTGGTCAGCCGGGTGCCTGATCGATCTGTATATGGATGCGGCCGAGGAGCAAGCCAAGTTGGAAGCCAAATCGCTGCCGCTGCGATAGCAACCTTCTTGAGATGACAGAATCATCGCGTCACGATGGATCAGACTGGGTGCTTTTGGGGATTATAGCATTTGGATTGGATAGCGTCCGGAACGAACCTGTTTTGTAGATTGGATTGACGTCCATACCTTGCTTGCTGCCCTCGCTGTGCGCCGTACCCTGTCCCTGGTACCTTACTGTGAAGTGACACAGGCAACCCACCCCTATATCCCTTGCCCACAGAATACTTCGAATATTGATTTGTCCCTCCAAGTCGCGTCCTCGCGTTATCCTCACCGCGGCGGCTTTATCCGACAGGCGAGGAGGGACCGGGAATTTCGTCCCACGGGCTGGTTGGTTGACTCCACTCTTTTTACCCGGGGGGCGGACGTTGTTCACCCGCGTGGAATACAAGCGATGCCGGAAGGCTTGGCTTGGATAGATCTGGTCTGGCAGGTCTGGGTGCTGCATTTATTTCGCTGTGGCCCTTGTAATTGGGCCCGTACATTTGATGTCGGTCGTCGGTCCAGTCTCGGGTCCGGTCCTGGCCTTGTCACGCTCGCTCCCCCCATCCAGATTCTTTGTAAATATACGTCTCTCCATAACACCGTAATAGCCGACATCGGGAGCCAGTCGGGACGGGGTGGGGTGCCGTCATGACAAGACTCTGGTCATTCTGTGAGAAGCTGACAAGGAGAGCGATGCGCTGGGTCGCATGGGACAAGAGGGAAAAAAAAAAAAGAAACCAATGACCAATGACACCGATGCTGGGAGTCTAGGATATCTGACGTAGCCTTCATATATATGACGATATCACACTATGTACAGCGACAAGTAGACAGGCAGACACGATAAAAAGACAGACAGAAAATGACCACCCCGCCAAAAGGAAACCAGATAAATAAAACTAGTGAGGTATGCAAACCGGACGCCAGAATCTGCAAGGTTTGACAGATGAGGGGGAAAAAAAAGAATGATTCATGACATGATGACAGTTCCCCCTGTTCAAATTTCCCCCCTTTCCTTTATCCTCTCAACGCCTGTTCTCCGAGGTCCACTCTCATCCGACTGCGCACGGAAAAGGAGATAATTATACCATGGTAATATACGGCGATGTTGGACCGACACTCTGATTCACCCTACTCGATTCGATCAGGTTCGTTCTCGAACGATCCATTTCTTTTTCTCCTTCTTCGGCTTCTCTTCGTACACGTTGGCAGCGCTAATGGGTGCGGGCGAGAACATGCCCGCTCCAGGCACATGTATAGAGCCAGCATTGCTGGCGTTGGGGACGACCCGGCCCGACTCTGTGGCATGTGCGAGGTTCGTGCCGAGGGCGTATTGGCGGTCCCTCTTACGAAGGTAGCGCTTCCGCCAGATGCAGGCACCGACCCAGATAGCGATAATTCCGACAACCATAATGACGAGGAAAATGATCCATTGATAATGCGATGATAGCCTGCATTGAGGTTAGCCCACACCCGCGTTTCTACAGTCACGACATCGACATGTAGTAGCAACAAAGGCAGAGATCTTACCAAGTACCTCCTCCACCTCCACCGCCGCCACCGCCGCCACCTCCACCGCCTGAGTTCGCCGCCGCTGTTGGGTTGTTTCCTCCTGCCGTTGCAACATTTGCTTGTTGGTTACAAAAGCTAGTATACCACCCTTGGATGCTGGCAAGGTCGGCTGGATTTGAGCAGGCGCCTGGGGGACAGACGCCGTTTGGACCGTTGCGGAACGCTGCTAACCTGGGGTCGCTACAAAAGCAAGATCCCAGGTTAGGAGTGTTTTGGGCTACGCAGGCTCCGTTCACATCGTAGAGGACTCCACAGTTTGGAAGACAGGATGGAAGCGTCGCCGCATTAAAGACGGTTGTGGTCGCTTCATGCACAGATGTTAGCACTCAGTTGGGTTTCTCTCGCGCAGAATTAGCTCACCCATTGCGCTGGTTGGGACCCGCGTTGGGTTTCCTAAAGCGCGCAGCTGCCAAAGTTGCAGCTAGTATAAGGTCTCTGACCACAAACGTCCACAACGATCAACGAAACGGAACGCCGTCGTTAGGG
>Ga0247763_1000372_pt1 | contig 26587 bp, 19 predicted proteins | sample UWRJL141409B4_FD_179926 | JGI IMG/M metagenome (GOLD analysis project Ga0247763, IMG submission 179926) | Plant litter microbial communities from Arlington Agricultural Research Station in Wisconsin, United States - UWRJ-L141-409B-4 | ecosystem: Environmental > Terrestrial > Plant litter >...
ACTGGCAGACACTCAACGACGTAGTCGGGATTGCCCACGATGAAAATCGCCACGCTGTATCGGGACTGTTCCCCCACAGGGGTCACAACCTGGTGGAGCGTCGATGCGTATTTCTCATTTGTCCACCGGGCTGCAGTCAAAACAAGTCAGAATCTGTGTTTACCACTGAGGATCAAGGTTGGCGACCCTTACCCATGAGATCTCCAAGATTGACAACCAACGCTCCCGGAACAGGCTGAACGGGATGCCACGTCTCCGACGCCCGGTCAAAGACCTCGAGACCGCCTACATCGTCTTGCATCAACAATGTCAGAGCCCCAAAATCTGTATGCGCTCCAACGCCTCTTGTCCCAGGAATGGTTTCTTCTTTCCTCCTGGGCATGTATCGATGCGCCCGACACGTAACAATGGCACCATCACCCTCCACTAGCGACTGGAAATAATCCTCTGACAGCCCCAGTCCGAGAGCTAAGATGCGGAGGACAGCCTGTCCAAGTATAAACCCATCTTCGTAGAACTGCAGCATTTCGGATTGAACACGGGCAAAATCAGGCATGGCGTCGGAAGCGGGCCACTTGTTTGGTCCCCGGGCCATGGGGTTGATGTCTTGCCGATCTGGACTCTGCTCGCTGCCCCAAACAAACCCTTCCTTTAAATCTCGAACGCCCTTTTCTAGCTGTTGAGCTCCGAGAGGCTCATAGCCACGGGGAGAAACAGATAGTTCCTGGGCGATGGCCTGTTTGACCTCCGTAGGTTGATCAAAGAAGGTGCGCAGGGCGTTAAAGAACTGATCTGCCCGGGAAAGAGATATATCATGCCCTACAATCTGGAAGAAGCCCGGATTTATGGCGGCGGACCGGACTGCGTCAACGACTGACGGGGCAGAGGCCGAGTCCGCATTATTTTCTGACAGGAACGACGAAATGTTGATTACGGGGATGTTCATTTCGGTTATGATAGTTCGGTGGCTCAGTGGGCAGGTTTTGGTATGGTTTTGGTTGATGGGGACATGGAGAGGGACAGGACCTGAAGGGGCCCTCCCTAAAAGACGCAGGCTGGGTCGCACAGAGAGCGGGGTCGTGTCTAGGTGCAGAAGCCGAAGAACCCCGGCGAATTAACGCTCGAGGTTGAAGGGTTGCTACTAACTGAAATGAGCCAAACTCGTTGCCTGCCTGGAGATTTAAATGTTGAGATCATACTGAGGTGGGGTGGGCTGTTGCTGTGGTGTGATTTGAAGACTGGAAGGGTACTTGAAAGTTGGTAACGTGAACTTCACAATTCATATGCCGAACGTACTAAGAGCCTCTTATTTGATTGGACCAAAGACTTGGTGTATACCTACAGACGCAGCAAGATACCCGAAAGACTTTGTTCCACAACAAACACCAAGCCAACTGATAAATCATGCTGTTGCCGACCTGCATTCAATATGCGGCAGGTTCCATGAGAAGCGAAAAAGAAGTGACAGCCATAGGCGGTTGAAGCGCCTACGCGAATGAACAGAATGGTGCGTGGCGTGCGCGGATCTTTTGGCCTCTGTCGCAGGCGTCGCCGAAATCTTTGGACGCAACAATGAAAGAGAAGGGCATTGCGATTGTTGGAGAAACTTTGAAGGAAACTTCCACCCGGGGTTTCAGGGAGGACAATGCCACCGCTGGATCAATCCGTCCTCAATGCTGCTGCTCCCCTTTCTTGATCTCCCCCTTCCTGTGCTTCTCTCTTCTAGTCTCTCTCGGTATCATACCCGCTTCTTCCGCCTTTCCAATCTTCTCAATCTGACAACTGAGACGGTCCAATTCACCCATACGTTCCTGGAATACCTTGCGTGTGCCATTCCAGATCACTTCGCTAAGCTTTCGAAATTTCTCCTCATCGTTGTCCTCAAGGGCATCCCGAGCTTCGATTAGAAGGTCCTCCCCAAAATTAATCGATCGCGCGTGCTTTTCAAGGACATTGTATGTAGCGGCAAGACGTGTCCAGCTTGCGGGTCCGGTGCTCAGGAATCTTTCCCTGAGGATTTTCTCTTCATCCCGGGAGAGCGAGGCAAATCCGACGTATTTAACATTACGCACCAAGCCGAGCCAGGTACGTATTATATCAATAAGCTTGCGCCGCTTGACAATGTGGACGGGCTGCGCCGACGTGAAGATATCGTCGCCCATACACACTGCCAGATATTCGATTCGTGGTACCTTCAACAGGATATTCTCGGTAACCCAGCGGATACACGTCCGGTAGGGCTCGGTGTCATCGTGGTAGTGAGTGATGTTGACAATGAATCTGGTTATCAGTGGCAGACAGGGGTGGGTGGCCATGTTCTTGCAGATCATGTGATCAGGCGGGTCGCCCCAGGAGGCCATGCCGACCACAAACATATTTTCCCCGTACAACACACGGGATCCCTCCCGGCTGACCTGGCGGCACGTGCGGAGGAAGCTGGCGCATAACTGTGGACGTTGAATGTATGGGTCCCACAGAAAGAGGTTGTGCGGCCGAAATAGAATTCGGTAAATCCTGGTCCGGATCCTCGCTGGAAGGGACAGGAATTGGAAGGTGCCTCCTGGGGCCATCTGCGTCGGTCTTCCTTGGTGTTGGTTTCGTTACAAATGGTCAGTCTCAAGGAGACTGTTGTGGCTTTCGTCTGTGGCGACCCGACCAGTTCAGAAATTACGATCGCAGCAGTTAGGGGGCCATGTGGCTAATGGAGGCCTGACCATGGAAAAGGCAAGACAAGGCAAGAGGGGGAGAGAGAGTTGCGATTCCTTAAATGCCAGAGTTGGAGGCCTAAAAAATAGAGTTAACAAGTCAAAAAAAAAACAGAGTTTGACCGTCGCATCAAATCTGTGGGGCAAACCAACCAACAATCAAAAGAAAAGCTTCCCCCCCGTCAACAACACCCACCAGGGCATTTGAAGTGGCTTTTGGCTTGTGTTAGATGCTTGAATTGGCTTTATACATCACGGCTAGACGTCAGATGAAAAACAGGTTTGAGTCAGTCACACCGGGCTGACCTTTTCACATGATCAGCTGGTGGGCTTTTGGTTGACGTTTTTCTGCCCTTGCGTTTACTAAGACACACTGGCAACCCCGGACAAATCCTCAGCTAGAACCACACGAACCCCGCCATGACTAGTACCTAAGGTATTTGTCGAACAGCAGAAGCATAGGCCAACCGCTAGTGCAACATCCTGGTTGTCTGCGACGAATCTGGGCACACGATATTTCCTTTTTCGTTAGTCATCCATCCTGAGCTGGGGGTGAGTTGGGGTGAGCTGTAGCTGATTTGTCCCTGAGCTTCCCCTGATTCTTCCTGAGCTGCCGCCGCACAGCCTCAGAGGCCCCTCTTCAGTCCCCCCAGCTAAAGTTTCCTCTCAATAAAAAGCAGATGACGTCTAATCTGTAAGGATAGCTCCTATAGCTCTTAGGCAATAATTCTAATTACGACGTACATGTATCTAAGTGTGCGTGGGATTTCCTGTTGAGATATAGCTATGAGGACCCTATAGCGCCAGCTATAGAGGGCTGTAGTGCGGGGTGCTGTGGCATGGGCCACTACAGTGGCTGAAGCGCTGTAAGCGCTATACCTTTTACGGAAACCCCATAGAATGTACCGAATACGGGCTTACGTCACAGTCCCACAGAATGCACAACAGTCAGACCTGCGTATAAGCATCAAAGATATAATAATAAATTTGGTTTAACGATAGGATTCGGCCCGCCCGAATTTTTTATATGGTAGATAACGATAACCTGTCTTCTACAATAATCGTAAGGATTCATGCTTAGTCACCAGCTATATCGCTCTGTAAGAGTACGGGTTCTAGGGGTTGGGCGCTGTAAAACTGGGTGCTCTAGGGGTTCCCAACAGGCCGGGGGCATGAAAGTGGTAAGGATTAGGGTTATATATGAGAAATTGCCCTAAATGCCCACATTGACATTAACGATAACCTGGCTATAACGGTAGGATTTGCTCCTCCCGACCATATGCTTATGCGCAGGTCTGACTCACACGCCTATATTACAGGCTTTCCTTCCTTTGTAATTAGTCCTTTCTTAAGCAAGCAAAAATTCACGTAGCCAGCTGTATAGTACTATTACAGCACTCGGCTCGCTATCTTACAGTTGAATCGGTCACTGTAAGAGCCCTTGTTTATAGCGCACAGTCCACTGTACGGCCCTTGTTTTGCTTCCCTTAGCACCTTACTAAGCTCTGCTATTGTACTGAAACCTGGCGTGCGTTCTACCCTCCGGACCTGCTTCAGCAACGCACGTTACAACACCGAGTCCGCTATAACACCTCTATAAAAGTACTATATTATAGGCCTGTTAGAGCAGTGCAGCTAACAAATGTAAGACCTGGTTCTTAGCTACGAGCCTATATTTAGTCCCCGTTATGTGATTAGTGCTAAAGTGTAGACTAAACTTTGGAAGACGGGCAAGTTAAGACTTAAATTTGGGACCGCGGTTGGAAACTGCTTAGAGGCTACAGTGCCCCAATGGGCCGAATCGTGGACCACAGTCCCTAATTTTGGCCCAGAATATACCAGTACATGCCTTAGGATGGTACGCAATACCCCAGCTCGGGATTTGGGATGGTACATGGTGCCCCAGCTCGAAATTTGGGACAGCACCAATGGAATGTCCTACAGGATACCAGTACATGTCCTGGGATAGTACGAAATATTGGAAAAAACGAGCGTATCTCGACAAGCCTGCATCGACCCTGTAGCTTGATATGAGCATTTTTCAGGATGCTGACCGCTTAGAGGTGTCGAGGGAGGTTTCGCGACTCGACGTCCTGCTACGATCGTACCAGGAAGCTGTCGAGCGCTGCCGTAAAGGCCCCCTGGCAACGCTCGCGCAGATCGACGAAGATCAATGATGTTTGACTCGGCCCTGGGCGACTGTGATGACGCGTTACAGGAACTCAAGCGTCTCATCGCCAAAATCACGGGCGACAGCGTCGCAAGCCCGGCCTCTATATGCGGTTCTGGCTCTGTCGGGTCGAGGTGGCGGCTCTTGGAAGGGCCAGCAGTCGAATTGCTCCACGCAGACTTCCCTGACCGTACTCAACGTGTAGGCTCCCTGGCTCTCTCCAACCGCTGCTATCGTGGCCAGTTCTGCTAAACAATGTCCAGCTTCTTGACTGCCCGGATAAACGCCGGCCAGAAATTGCTTCTGCACATCTAAAAAATCTCCGAGTTATCTTGGACTAGTCCGCCCGCGTTGCCGCCTAGGATAACAAGCAACCTGCTAACCTCGGCCGCCTCATCAAGGCAGGCCAGATGGCTCACCGCGCAGCCAGCTCGGTTGGTGACACACAGCTTGGCGACTTCCTGGACGTTGAGAGGGTCTATCCGAGGCGGCCGAAGAGCATCCAGGACTGGCATGATAAAGCACCGCCCATCCGCGAGGCACCCGAATGGGCGGAGACAAGGCCTGAGGGGAACCACTAGGAAGTACAAGAGCCTATGAGGGAACCCGACCCGACAAGCCGCAATTACAAAGTCCAATCTACCCGCTGATCTGATGTCGAGGAGGATTTCCTCCGCAACAAACCCTTGCGCAGTCAAACTTCACCGCCAGCGACTACTTGACCGCGGAACAGTGTCTCCACAAGGCAATCAGCCGAACGACGTCTCGGAACAAAAATCTCGCCCCAGCTGAAGCTGCAGCTCGCCGTGTGTTACTGCCTCCAAGGACACTGGGACCAAGCTGCCGCGATCATGGACCCCGTCCCCAAGCCCGACATGGCCATGGACCCGAGCACTTCTTATCTCCCGGTTCTTCACGTTCTCGAGGCGAAAACTCTGGCGCACAGACATGACCGGCTAGAAGAGGCGTACGAGGCGTGCAAGACAGTCCTCCGCGGAAAGAAGGACGCGCTGGGAAAACAACACGAAGGGTATTTTGAGTCGCTGTCTATTTACTCTGCCGTGTATCGCAAACAGGGCAATATCATCATGTCAGGGGCCGTCCAGCTCGATATCCCGACTGGTTGGGATCCTCCGCGAGACGTGAGACAGCTGTCGCCGAGGAACTACGTTCTCCGACACAAGGGTGTGCTCGAGGGCGTCTTTCCCTACCTCCAAGCCGGCGGTCCTTCGCCATTGCCGTCTCTTTCCCGGCCGACAATATCAAATAGGCAGGAATCATACCGAACCGACCGTAGGATACGAAGCGTCCCGTACCTACAAACATCGCGTCCTAGAACCAAGTCAACACGGCAGCCGGCCTGGGACTCATCAGACCCGACCCACTACTCGAGCGAGCGCCAACGTTTCGAGACCACGAGAGGCTGCCGTAAAGTCGACGCCGGACCAGCAGCCAGGTCTGAAAACAATGTTGAACGTAAGAAGGGATGCCTTTGGCAAGAAGCGCGTTTGGGAGTATCTGTATCGTGGCTGTTGTCACAACTCTTTCGTATTACCTCTTGTTTTTAGTCACTTAGCTATTTCGTTTTTTTCTTCTTCTCTACAACCTAACCTTGTTTTCTTTTTTTGGTTAGCTTGGTTCTTCGGGAATAAAAGTGCTCGCACGACTCTGCAAGTGGCTTGCTTTGTTCAATTACCTATCTAGGTACATACAACACGCCAACAACTAGAAACAACAGAAGCCCCCTCTTCAGTTTAACCCTGGAACACAAGGCCGGTGGACCACCATTCCAGGTCCGGGTAGGAACGTGAAGCTCGTCGATGTGATTGAGGTGCTCGGGAGTATCAGAAGCGTACACTGCGTCTATCGAGGGAATTGAATCAAGTGCGAAAACTGCACATCTCTCCTCGCAGCCTCTGTAACCAGAGGTGGCCCTCTCTCGCTGACGATGGGAAGAGTCCAGCGCTCCACGAGCTCATCAATCATATCTGGGGGAATGGTTGCCGTCGACCTAAGCCCATCCTTGATAGCGGCCTTCGTGCGCTCTAGGTCGATGTAGAAAATGGGATTGCCCCGGCGAAGGCCCTCGGTGACGACGGTAACTTGTAAGTTCTCAATGGCCACTTCTGAAAGCACCCGCAGCCACGTGATGATCCTCCGTGTTTGCTCCATGTCGTAGGTGGTGTGATTCTCAGAGCAGGGCCGACACTCTTCCATATTGGAGCTCAACTGCAGATTGAACTCGTCCAAGTCTTGTACGCTGCATTGCCCTGGCACCCCGTTTGTCACAGCATAGAATTCGTTGGCGAACAAGTGGATGTATGTTTCTCGAGTGGACATGTCGTCGTACATCCATGCGTTGACCATGTTGACAACCTCTTCCAACGTCAGGCCTAGCTCTGCCGGGACACTTCCGTGCTGCACAATCTCCGGACATAGCCTCTCCGCTTCGGCTAGTAGTCTGGGCTTCCAGAATTTGGCAAGGACGCGCCACTCGGGTGGTGTTTTCACATAGAGCTCCATCATGTCGAGTACTCCCGGCCGTCCTTGGCCACCAAACCACACAAAATGCAGAGAACTTCGGATTTTTCCTGGTAATCTGTAGCTGTGGCAATCCAAACGAGTGATAACAGCACCGAGGTAAAACCACATGAGCGTGATGGCCAACTCAGGAAGGACGGTGGCGACCATGAAAATGGCGGTGTGAGGTTGGTATAGTAGCCAGATGCGAATTTCGACAGCCGCTGCCCAAACGGCAAATAGGGGTAGTGTGACCAAATAGGCGACGGATTGAAGCCAGTATATGTGGTTGTAGCGGCTCTCTTTCCACCACCTGTCCACAAAGGCCCGGAAAAAGAATGGAAAAACCACCAAGGCGGGCAGGGCCATCAGTGACAACCCAAGTCCCATGGTTACGCGGGCCCCGAGATTCCATGTTTCAATGGATTGGTCATTGCTGCCCTGGCTCTCCAGCTTAGCGGCATGGAGGTCAACGTAGGTCCCAGCCAGGTAAGGGACGGTCGCAATTGGCGTCCAGACATACTCGATGATGTTACGATGCCGCTTCGTGTGTTTAACGCCGCTTACTACCATGGCTTGTTTGACCATTGCCATTGATACGCAATATAGCCCCATGTCGGACCAGCAAAAGTATGGGTTGAACAACAGGCCCCAGTCACGGGGATCTTCCCTTTTAGATATGGAAATCACCAAGATTCCCAGCGATATGCGGACTGTTCCCTCGGCATTAGCAAAGCGATTGCTAGCGGTGGTCGAATAAAGAAACTTACAGGCGGCCAGCTGATACCACTTGCTGACTTTGAAGTGAACAGTGCCCACTCCATATCCGATCTTGAAATCGTAACGCCAAACCACAATCATAGCAAGTATGAAGAGAGAGTAGAATATCAATAGCACGATAGCAAGGGCCACAGCGCCCTCAAACGAGTGCACCTGCATCCCGGGCATCTCGTATCACTGAGTGGATGGGGCGAATCTTGGGGGGCTGTGACGTTGCTTCGTCTGTCGGGTCGGCCGTCAGAATTGAGGAGAAAGGCTCCGTTTTGCTCAGGCGTGGTCATTGAGATATTAAGCTAATCCCGACCAAGTGAGAGGACCGCCACGCGACCACTTTTGTCTAATTTGCTCGACCGTGGCGCTGTCCATTGCCATCTAAAATTGCTGAACACGGGGCAAACCGGCGCTAGCGTGCAGAGGTCAAGCCACGCCGGTCAAAAATCGTTAGGTCCTGTTGTGCAGCTCGCCTGAACGCGCGCCACAGAAATCAGCGCGTCCAGCCCCTCATGTTTTTTTTGATGTTTTTTTTTTTTTGATGTTTTTTTCTTTTTCAGAGAGAGCACTGGAAAGCACGATGCATTGAGAGAAATCCCGATATACTTCGGAGCGCAACATGACGAAGCTCCAACAAGGCAGATATGAGTGTTGTAGTTCAGCTTACTTACCTGAGCGATCATCGCCGACCGTAGCCAAGATAGCAATTGCAGCTGCTCCAGTATCAGCCATCTCCAGACTAAGGTCATGGAGGATGCCCGTTGAGCTGGTGCAATACCAGCAGAGGTGCCTTCTTCCGCTTATCACTTTAGAATTCAATGTCCGAAAAGGCACCAGCCTCGCAGCATTACAGATATGTCGCAGAAACAACGATATCTGGTTGGATAGCCCGCTCGTAATGAGTCCACCGCAAACGCCACTCATGCGAGCCTCCGGATGTTCTCAAGCCGGGGACCATCAAGGAACCGGCAGCCCAACCCAGGCAGTACCCCTTTTCTACATTTGCCCCTCCTACATCAGTTACATGGCTTGAACTCATTCCAAGAGCCGACTTGCATCTCTGACCCCTCGAGACATGGAATATCCGGCAACAATAATGGAGAACTCACAGTCCTGTCCTCTCTTAGGGTGTGATCGTTTGCCCTCGGGTGGCGGCTCAGAAGGCTTTCGGGGCTGAAGGCTGAGGGCGGCGGCGCTCGGGTGAGAAATGACCATTTCCGAGGCATCTAAGCGGCCCTGAACTGGGCAGCTCCACAGTGGCAGTCTGACCAATAGGATCGCGTGCATCTTGCTGGGTTCCGAGAGTCGCGTTTAGGACATCAAGTGGTCCGGAGAAGCGCCTCGGAGGAGAAATTTGTGGCGTCTTCGACACCTGCACAGCGCCAAGATGTACCACACAGCAGCAAACATCGCTATCGTCATCACCAAGACCACTGAAAACGATGCTCTCGCCAACAACATCCACACCAGGAAAAGCAGCCACCGCAAAGCCGGGGCTCGGATCACTCTAATTCTTTGATCTATGTGTTTGCCTCTTTTTATTGAAAAAATCGCTTCGGAAAGCAGTGCAAGCCTGTGAGTCGATTGAGGCAGTCGTTCGGCCAAGGGTGCAGAAACGACCAGTCCTTGGATTTGGCATTTGGAGGAGAGGGCTGAACCCACCCCCGAGGCTGGAGTTTGCTGTTCAGGACGGTCCCAGCGTCCAACTGAAATGGGGCGAACCGAGACCTTAGTTCGGCAGGAAGGCTGAAATTTTCTGACCCCAACGCCAGATGCTATCTGGCACGGCCCCTTGGCGAAGAGCGAGAAATATCCTGGATCACCGAATTCCCAACCTTCAACATCCAACTTTAGCAGGAAAACCCCTTCAGGGTCTGATCCACTCGCGAACAGGACAGCTGGTTCGCAATAGGTCCGTCCGTATGGGGTGCGATGCAAGTAGCAATGAGTTGCCTAGAGCTAACCCTTCAAAGACAACATAGGTTACTGCTCAGGTACAATACAGCAATCTGAGCCAGTTACGCTGCCAAAAGACATGGCGAAACGAGGCAATGACTTTATAACGGGGTGCTAAGCGCTGCCCACCCAACCAATGGTAAAGCGGCTCACGAGGTGGCTGAGCAGCAGCGCTGCACTCTGGATTCGGTGGAATTGATGGGGGTTGCAACTGCTTGATTGAATTGCTTGTTGTATGGCTTTCTGGCTTTGCCAGAGAGCCCGTATTATAGTTGGGAATGGTGGTAAAGTGTGTGGCAATTGTGGCCCACACCAACTGAACCGACTCTGTCAGTTCAGCTCCCCTAAGCTCCTTTCAGCTCGGATGCCCACACCAGAGTTCAGCTCAGCTGAGCTCCATTCAGACCTGTTACCCACACCTCTATGGTGTTCTGGCCTCTGGCCAGAAACCCCTTCTTTCTGACATCCACCTCTTCTGGCTGGGGCTAGTAATAAAAACATTGAACTTGTTTTCAATGGATGCAGCACTCTGTACATGCTTCATTTTCCAATGTGGCCGAATAGACCAGGAGCAGAGCAAGTGCGGTTGGTTGCGGTGTAGGGCCGCCTTTAACACGGCTGTCCTGTGTATCTACGGGACGAGAACGGCCAGACGGCAAAAGATGTTGCGATTACAAACGGAATAACTGACGGGTCTGAGGAGATTGTGAAGTTCGAAACTGGATTGCGGACCTCTTGTCCTATGCGAGCAGCTAGAAGAGCCCGCGCAGCAGGCCTAGGGAGCAAAATTGGTGGTCTTGGGAGTCGCTCTCGTGGTCGGAAAAGGCGATGGGTATGCCCCAGAAGGTATTGAACTTGTCTCGGGAGATGACGCCCCGGAAGGCGTGTAGGATGTCGTCCGGATAGGTGAGCGTTCGGGCAGTGAACTGGCGGATGTGGTCGGTTACGCGGCGCAGGTCGGTGGCGGTCGGCGAGGACCACAAACCGTCGATGCGGTTGGTGCGGCTGAAGTCGTCGCCGGGTAGAGGAATATCGGCGGGGAGCCATCCTGCTGTTGTTGTTTGTGTACATTGGCCGTCGGGTTCACGTTCACCGTCCTTGGCTTCGCCCTGCATCGCTTCGGGCTGCTGCAGTGACTCACAATACATCATTTTTGCACAGGCGAAATAGATTTGGAGTTTGGTGAAGAAGAGGATCCTCTGGGAGAGGGCGGCCTCTTGGTACGTCCAGCCCCGAGCTAGCCAGGCAGAGTCCTTGATGGCTAGGTGGAGTGGTTTGAGGGTAGACAAAAGAACGTGTCCGTCCGGGGTGGAAGCCATTGGCTGCGGCGGCCTCGGCTCGTTGCCGACACCAGAGAGACCAAACGATGAGTTGGAGCCAAAGCAAGCGACAAATAGTGGCGTAAGCGCCGTTGTACACCTGGCCCATGTGCCGGATCTCGTGGGCTCTCACGGAGTGGTCTTCCTAAGCGATGCAGTATTTATCAACCCGGAGGTAGCGCTTCTGACAGTGCATACTGCGGCGCAGCCTTCCGGAAATGGTTCTTAGGATGAGCAAGCCTGAGCAAATCCTGAGCCGGCTCTGAGCCGGGGTGAGCAACGTCACGTGGGCGAGGTACGAAAACGGAAATTTTGTGTGCCCAGATTCGTCGCATAAAACAGTGGTATCTGGTGTACATGGGCCACGCACGCAGCACAGTTAGATTCTGGAACAACCCACTCTGATTATCACAGAATCTCAAGGTTGGAATGTAGCCATGTTGTGGCGGCTTTGTAAGTTACGTCTGGCGAGAAGTTCCGGCATGTTTGCAAAACGTGCACTCAGGAACTCACTTACCAAGCAGACATTGTCCGGGGATAGGATCACCACCCCATTCACCATCCCATGTCCAGCCCAGCTTTGCGACCCTGTAGACTAGAGTCACCGCAATTCTTCTGGCCCAATTGCCGTCGTGCATTCCCACCTCCTTGTTCTCACGGAAACCGAGCCCTTCAACCTGATTGGTCACATGCGGGTCTTGGGCAAGCTTTACTGAGTTGAGATCGCCCTTGGCAACTCACATCCAATCAGCGCTTTCCATCATCCCCCCTTTCCGTTCGGTTGATTCAGCTCCCAGGTCAAGGGGGGGACGGAAAGATCAAGGATCTCTCCCTGCATTAAACATGTGGCTCTCATTGAAGAGCAACCGTCGAGCTCTAAACTGCCAGCTCTCAACTCACTCGTAACATACCATGGCGTACTTTCCATCTTTTCAAGAAACCTCACCCCGGGTCCTGGCCTTCACAGGAGTCTCCGTTGTGGTTCTTTGGCTCGTCGGTCGGGTCGTGTACAACCTCTTCTTCCACCCGCTCGCCCACGTCCCCGGTCCATTCTTTGCTCGTATTTCCGAGCTCTATCGCTTCTACCACAACTTTGTCGCTGGAAATGGCGCCTTGTACCTCCAGTTTGAGAAATTGCGCGACCAGTATGGGCCCGTCATCCGCATCGCACCCGACGAGGTGCTCCTTGCCGAGTCGGAGCACTACGACAAAATCTACTCCATGACGTCCAAACACCACAAAGACCCAGCATTCTACACTCTGGTTGGCGCGCCGTGGACGGTGTTCAGCACTATTGGTAACGAGGAACACCGACATCGTCGAGCCACGCTTAACCCCTTCTTTTCACGTCGTGCAGTCCTCGCGCAAGAAGATGTCGTGCAAGCCAAGGTTGGCAAACTTTGCGATCGTATTGCCGCGGACTCGGCTCGTGGTGTGCCCACCGACTTTGGCACCGGCACACGCGCTCTGGCCGTTGATGTGGTGACGGAATACGCCTTTGGGCCCGAGAACTGTTTTCGCTCGCTTGATGAACCGGATTTCGGAGAGTGGTTCAACCTGCTGATGCGTGGCGTGACCCCCATGATTTACTTTCTAAGGGTGTTTCGATTCCTTCAACGTCCCATGCAGGATATGCCATACTGGTTGGCGAAGCGCATGAATCCGCTTGTCGTCGGTCTTTTGGGTGCCAAGCAGGTTTGTTCCCCCCCTTTCGTCGTGGCTTACATGTATCCGATACTCACCGTCCGACTAGAAAGCCGAAAGTCAAATCAGAAAAGTCATGAAGGAAGTTGACGCCGGCATCATCCCTTCTCGACCCACCATCTTCCACACCATCATCAGTCCCTCGGGGGCAGAGGAGGACTACCAGCCACCACCGGTAGAACACATGGTCGACGAGGCATATGGCCTAACGGGCGCGGCATCAGACACGGCGGGAAACGTAATGTGCGTCTGCACATTCCACGTCCTACAGAATCCAGAAATCCGTTCCAAACTACTCGCTGAACTGGCCGATGCATTTAGGGGTAGTAATTCCACCGCACAGCTCGATTACCAAACCCTGGAACATCTTCCGTACCTCACGGCTGTTATCAAGGAGGGGCTTCGAATGGCTTATGGGGTGATCCATCCGTTACCGCGCGTGGTGGCGGAAGATGGCGTGGTGTTTGACGGGTTTCACATTCCGAGGGGTGTAAGTGCCTACCTTACCTCTTCCATCCCAGTCACTGGGTTTTCAATCTCGATTCATGTTGTTATGTTTCGCCTCTGACCACCTACGTTATAGTCAGTAATCTCCATGTCAAACTACCTAATGCACCGCGACCCCAAGGCATTCCCCCACCCCGACACATTCGACCCCGAGCGCTGGCGGGGAGATGCAAACCTGGTGCGACATCGCGAAAAATTCCTGGCGCCCTTCTCACGCGGAAGTCGAACGTGTCTCGGTCAGCCCCTGGCCATGTGTGAGATATACGTCACGGTTGGGACGCTGTTCTTCCGATTTGGCAAACGGCTGAGAGCCTTTGACGTGGGGGTGGAGGATCTGGTTTATGAGGATTACTTCATCCCTTTTCATCCGGTGACGGCGAGAAAGTTTCGTGTTTTGAGCGATTGAGTTCTTTCTCGGCGTTGGGGTTCACAGAGCCGTTGGTGGGGTAGGGACATAAAAAAGTCTATCAATAGACATGCCAACATTCCACTACGTGACTCCACACTCCCAGGTTGGCGAGATATCTGTGAGATATGCCAAGGTCCAGTACCGGCCGAGTTTTCTGGATTGCTACGGCAATGTTGCGTTGAAGTCAATGCCAAGATGAGTAGAATGCAAGTTCACAATATCAATGAATCCGATTGGCTGCGAATTGCGAAACGTGCAGATATGGGTCGCGCAAATGACACTGTAATCTATGTTTTATGGGTATTGAGCGCTCGTGCGACATTAACCCCGTGTGGCCTAGCAGGATTACCTCGGGAGATGCGGGGAGTGAACCAGGCTAACTTGACCGCTGCTACTTGTGTTTCCCGTCCCCGAGAGGCGGCATGCCATTTTCCGGCTCGATCGGTTCAGCGATGACTACCGACAGACAGGTGCAATTCTTATCACAGTCACAGCCATGTCGGTACCATACAAAAACAGCCGTTGTCGCCTGGCAGACGTTGACGAATCCCTTCCTCCAGTTCTCCCCGAGCGTGCTCGTCACCATGGCTGTTCTTTCCCTCCGCCACCTCAAGGCGCTAGTTCTGGCAGGTGCAAGCCAGTTGCCATTGGCCACTGCGCAGACGGTCGTTTCAGACAACGGGGTCGTTCTTGCGGCCAGCCCGATCACCGTTGTGCCTGCTGCTAAACTGGTCAATGTACCGTCGTTGGTTGGGCCGGTAGAGCCAGCTTTTGCGACACAGCTGACTGATGCTGTTCTGGCAAATCTCACCGCCCATGCTCTCACTGGGGTGGAGCTATTCAGATTTGGCGATGGACCTGCAAGGGGCAAGCGCGTCAGGCGCGATGGGACCGGACCGGTCTGCAAAACTTTTCCCGGCGACTCCGACTACCCGTCCCGTCCAATCTGGGCTATCTTCGACCTGCTCACCGGCGGCGCCTTGATCAAGACAGTACCCATCGGCGCGGTGTGCTATCCCAACCACGATGCTTTCAACCCCGAGAAATGCCAAGCCCTGATTGCAGGTTGGGCCACTTCGGAAATACAGTGGGTTTTCTTCGTTTCAGCGTCGTTGACGAGTATACTGATTATCTTGTAGCGCCGCAGACCCAACCTCGATTATGTCGCCCGTTTTCTCCGGGGACACATGCGTACCGCACTATGGCAACACCACGGGCGCAGCCTGCACGCAAGGCGGCTTCCCCAATTACGCCGTCAACGTGTCTACCGTTGCTCAGGTTCAGTTGGCCGTGAACTTTGCGAGAAATACCGGTCTCCGTCTTGTCGTCAAGAACACCGGCCACGACTTTCTCGGGAAGTCAACGGGTGCCGGCGCACTGGCGATTTGGACCCACAACCTCAAGAGCGTTGGCTACATCCCCGAATTCCGGTCATCATCCTACACCGGTCCGGCATTGAAACTTGGTGCTGGCGTGCAAGTCGGGGAGCTCTTCGCCGCGGCTGATCAGTACAATGTGACGGCCACAGGTGGCGAGTGCAAGGGTGTAGGCGTTTCTGGAGGCTATATTGCTGGTGGCGGTCATTCACCCCTGAGTCCAAAATATGGACTTGGGTCTGATTCCGTTCTCAGTGTTGACATCGTTCTCCCCAACGGCAGGTTCGCCACTGTGACAGAGGCGAGTGACCCCGACCTGTTCTGGGCTCTCCGCGGCGGTGGTGGCGCAACTTTTGGCGTTGTCACCTCTGTGACAGTTAAGGTTTACCCGCGCATGACCTTTTCAGGTGCCACGTTCACCGTGGTCAGCGGCCCCGACACGCCCGTTAACGACACCGTCTTTTGGAACGCCATGTATGCCTACTGGCGTCAACATCCCCAGCTCGCCGAGAAGGGTAGCTATGCCTACAGCCAGATTTTCCCGCGCGGCCCACCAGGTTCCGGCTACCAGTGGACCATGCTACCCTGGCTGATGCCCGGTATGGCTCTCTCTGACTTCAAGGCAATGCTGGCACCTCTGCTGTCCCAATGGGCCGATCTCGGCCTGGTCGTAAAGCCCGACTACTTCGAATACGACAACTTCCTCCAGGTGTGGACCTCCCACTTCCCAACCGAGACAGTCGCGAATTCCAACCTACGCGTCGGCTCTCGCTTGTTTCCCAAACAAAACTGGTCGAACAGCACAACCATGGAAGCCATGCTTGACGCTGTTAAGAGTGTCATCCTCGAGGGTTCCGCCCTCATCCAGTACACCATGAACCCCGCGCAGCCTCCCAACACCGCCCCGAGCGCGGCCAATTCCCACTGGCGCGATGCTGTATGGTTCACCATTATTGGCACCACCTGGGGCCCCGGCCCGGGCTCTCCCCCCGTCGCAGTAGACGAATCAGCCAACCGGAAACTGACAGAGAACTGGATGGCGAGGCTCAAGCCATTTGCGCCTGGGGCTTACGGAAACGAGGCCGACGTCATGGAGAAGGATTTTGGGGCGGCATTCTGGGGAGCGAATTATCCTCGATTATTGCAGATCAAGAGGAGAGTGGACCCGGAAGATGTGTTTTGGGCGCCGACGGCAGTGGGGTCGGAAAGGTGGAAGGTGCAAGGTCAGCCTGCGTGGTTGCCGTTACAGACGGGGAAGCTGTGCCGGGTTTGAGTGCCCAAGGGACTGAAAGTTTTTTTTTTTCATGTTTTGTCGTGGAAAATACAAACGACAATGTTAAAAGGGTGTCTTATAATTGCCAGTCAGCTTGATCAAAGTTCGGACTGGAGCTGATCCACTACATACTCCCTTCCCATGTCTAGATACAACATTCTGATGCATATATATATACACGACATGCCCAGATCTAATATCCTGAAATTTTAAGTTGATTTCCGACCTAAGATGCCGCTGGCGTATGCTGCAAGCTCGACCTCGCTGATGTTGGCTCGTGGATACTCGTCAGCTCATAATCGTTGTTCTGGGGTTCCACATCGCTCCCGTTAAAATTGAGCAGATATACACCCGTGAATATGGTGAGAAACCCGCTGAGAAGTGACGCAGACTTGACCTCGTCGGTAACGTTGAATCCCTGAAACAACAGGAACGAAGCCGTGAGGACTGCCGTCGTGAAAGTGACGTAGTAAATCGGGCTCACGCTGCACACATCGTTAGTAACCCGCGTCTACTCTCGCCACTGCTTGAACTTACATGGACTGGGGAAACGTGTTCAACGCCTTGTTGAAGTAGTTCATCTGCACCACGATACAACCCAGCGCCACAATCCCGAATATCCACGTCGCAGCGTGTCGAAACTGGTTATCCCCTTCGACCGTAAGCTTTACGGCAATGCCAAACGCCTTCAACGCCATGACCGACACCGCCCCTGTTCCCGCACAAATCGACAAGTACCAAATTGGGTTCTTCTCTCCATACCGAGGACATATCAAATAGATGGTCCCCACGCAATGCAATCCGGTCAACCCACAAAACGCCATAAACCCGGGATGCGCCGCAAGTTCCAACATCTCGACTACCGAACTGACCTCCCTATCCGGCGGTGCGTTTGCCACAATCAACACGGACCCGACGAGACACAACGCACAGCCCAATTTCCCCACCACATTCAGTCGTTCCTTGAGAAAATACGCACCCAAAACCGTTCCTGTAAGAACACTCAGTGCGCCCAGCGGAGTTACCAGTACGGCCGGAGCAAAAGTATAGGCCGCAAAATTAAACAGCTCCCCCAAAACTTGTAATGTCATGCCCCCCCACCAGGTTGGGTTTCGGAGATATTCATGTCCGGTTCCGCGAAAATTATGTCGCGCAGCGGCATCTTGAAGACCGAGTTTTATAATCACATAGGAAGAGCCGATGGCGAAGGACGAGCAGAGTGCGAGAATGAGTCCTATGGGGCGGGTGTCTGTCATTTTTTTCCTCTCTTTTTTTCCTTTTACTCGGGGTTGGTGTAGACGGGATGGGTGGTGGATGGGAGCTTTGATGAGTTTGATGAGTTGGTGACGTGTCGCGCAGTGGCACGGGCAGTTAAAGCGTGTCAAGACTTGGAAGGAAGGATAAAATGATGTGAGAGCGGCACAGCTGGCGGTCACGGGCGGCAGAATTAATTCGTGGTTCACGGTGCAAATGTAACAGCAAAATACCTAGAATTGTCTCGGGAATATAAGGGTGTTTTGAACATGGAAGCACTCTTCGGGTGTGGGTTTTGCTAGTGTTTTTTTTTTTTTAATTCAGCAGATAACCCAAATAGACCACTACGTCTGGTGCTAGTCTTTGGCAGGGTTGACAATCCCATCTTTCCTAGGGAAGTGACGACAAAGCAGCTGGGTTGAATACGAAATAAATACAATATCATAGAACAGACTGTTTCGACTCTCTCCTACAGACTGCAGTCTGATCTGTCATTGGACATCTTGGCCAGCCGACTGGACGCGTGCACCCCCAGATAGATCCTCCCCTACCGCGTAATAGTACTTGGCGTAGCCGGCGTAGCCGGCGCCGTAGGACACGGCAGGAATCTCGAGATGCCCCATCCCGTAATGCATTGCCAGCACGGCGACATGGTCGGACAAACTGTCTTTGTTGTTTTGATCAGTGTGAGCTGGCTACAGCCACATGGGACTGTCACGACAACTGATTCCCTATGGCTTAGCATATCCCAATCAGTAATACCTGCTGTGGCTCATGGTAATACTCACCATCCGAGGTACAGGGTCGCAGGGTTGCAGGGCATGGAATGTCACAGCCCGTGGTCGCGTGCCATGTCGCGGTTGCAGTGCTCGTGCAGTTGGGGGGAGGTATTGGGGTTACGGGCGTGGGAAGTGTCGTTGCCAGAGGGCGAAAAGAGTCTTCATGTTGTGCACTAGCAGTTATACCTGTTGGCCTGGAAGAAAGTTAGTCACAAACGGATATCAAAGCGAGGAGGAGTTTACCACTGTGATAAACACACGAGCACCAAGTAAATAAATGGCTGGACTTTTGGTGTGACTGGCATCTTCATGGCGTTTCAAAGATCTGAAGTCAGAGTTATCAACTTGGTGGATGGGAGAGTGGAGAAGACAATGGTGGGAGCCAACAACAGGACTTTTATTCATATACATCCGAGTTAGGTATTTGACCGAACACGTAGGGATCTTCAACACTAGTTATTAAACCACTATCAATCCTGACCGAGAAACATTGCAATTGGCGCCGGCATTACCAACAAATCAACGAATTAGGCTGAGAAATTTGCAGTGGCATATGGATGTCGCTAGCATGCACATCTTCGGAGCTGAACATGCATGTACCCGGTTAAATCTCCAATCGTGCGGTCTGTGGATGATTGGCATTTGGCATATCATTTTATTCTGGAGTCTGGTTGATTATTTCCATGTATGGCTCACCAGTCAACAAAATAGTCAATCCCATCCAACAGTGCACTTCCCCCAGCGCCAGAGTGGCCTTGGCCCGGATACTCTTTGAGAACCACATCTCTCACCCGCCCGCTAGCCTTGATCCGATCATATAGTTCATGACTATACTCCCCCATTTTCTGCGATTGCCAAAAGTTTTTTCTTGTCTGAAAATCCGCTTCGGTTTCGGTTCGTCTCCGACTAGGAAACTGTTCCGCACCTCCATAGCCGATAAATACCGCCGGACCCGTCATGTTGGTGCCGTTGGAGACACCCAGTTCGCCGGGGAGATCTATACCGTTTCCGATCCGTCGCGTGATATCGTTGAGATAACTTCCATTATTCAAGCTAAGTGCTGGACTGGCAATGATATACGTGTCGAACATGTCGGGATCAGTGATAAGTGAATAGATGGCAAAGAGACCGCCTCCAGAATGGCCGTATAGAGCATCACGCGTGAGTTTCACACCAGGAAACACGGTGCGATGAACCCACGGGCGGAGAGAGCGGTTGACGAAACTCATGAAATCATCCGCACCATAGGGCATGGGTTCGCGAAGCGGGATACGAGGTGTGTAGTCGATTCGGCGTTGTATCAAAGCGTAGACCGAGTCGGTCAGGGCATAGCCAACGTTGACAACAATGCTGTCAGGTTGCTTTGAGTCGACGGGTTTTCTGCGTTTGAAACCTTCGGCGGCGGTTAGGCCGAGAGCGTTGCCGTCGAGGACATACATGGTCAGAGCGGTCTTATTAGTCACATTGGGCGAGGATCCCCATTCGAATGGGTAGGAGATGGAAATTTGATAGGTTTGGTTGAAAGAGGGATTGGTGGCGTTGTAAAACAGCACATTTGGGAGGATGGCCGTGGGGAGAGAAGGGTACGGCGTGAATGACCAAGCCGACGGTGAAGAGGCCATCTTGTTTTTGAAGCTGTTGTTGTCAAGTGGTATACCAATTTTACGAGCTAGATCTACAGATACAGAAACATTTTATATCTCGGAAAAAAACATGAACGCAACGCAATCACGTACCGGTCTTGAGTGCGGATATCCAACATCAATTTCATAGAATAGCAGGTCCGATATAATGTACCCCGCTCTGATTATTCAGTACCATGTCGCCACTGACCAGGCTCGGCACATTTGCAACCGAATCCGCAGTTGCGTCAATCTGTCATAGCAAAGGTCTTACATGCATTTTTCTGTACAATTTGAACCCAGCGCACATCATCCACGATAGCGACAAGCGAATACGCTCCCGCAGGCACAAACCGACAGGACCTTACTGCCGCTTGGCCATTGTGACATCCCATCGATTCTTCTTCAACCTCAGCTCTTCCCGAGAAAAGTAGGTGAACCAACTTTCCGGCAAGACATTCTCTCCGATCGAAAGCTGTAGGTCATGGCCCCAGTAAGGTCGCATCTCTCTCCATTTGCGTCGAACCGCCCCGTCGACACCACCGACGACAGCTTCGCCATAGGCATCCGCTGTGATGGCACCCTTGGCCATGACGTTAGCTTGGCTCTGCACTTCGCCGGGAACGATAGCGAGGGAGTCAATGTGAGCTGTGGCCGGGTCATCCTCAAGTTCCCGTGCCAATGCAGTGCTGAAAGCGTAGTTAAAGGCTTTCGTGGAGCAGTACATGACCAGCCACGGCAATCCGACACGTCCCGCCGATGACAAATTGAGAATCAACGACCGCTCATCATTTTGCCGTCCCTTGGAAAGAAGCGGCAGCACTAGGTTGGTCAAACGGGCCATGAAACGCGCATTCATATCGATCTGACCATCGATATCCGCCATGCTGAAAGTGCTCAAGGGACGCAGCGGCGGGTCTGCGATTGGGAAACCTCCAACGTTGTTGACGAGGATGGAGACAGGGAGATCCGAGATGGACGCGACAGCTTCCGAGAGCTGTTCGGGCGTGGAAGTGCGCGCATTGACGACTAAGGTGCGCACGCGATGGGAATCGAGTTTTTTAGCTGCGGAGGCCAGTTCATCGGGGAGATGTCCTAGGAGAATCACACCGAACCCTTGACGGACGAGGGCGCGAGCGATACCGAAACCAATGCCGGCGCTGCCTCCGGTGATGAGCGCGTAGCTGTCGGTCCCAGCCCGCTTGTATGCGGCGAGGTTGTTGGTAGAGCGTCTCCAAAAGTGGAATGAAATGAAGTTTGCCGTCCAAAGCAGGAGACGGAGCGAGACAAGGGCTCCGATGGCGGCGAGGCTAGTGGTCAACACTTGGTAGGCCATTTTGAACCTCGGAAGCGATGGCGAACCTGGTGCCCGCAATCCGCAATGTGGCTGGAACGGTCAAGTGTTTTGTTTGGGGGTTGTTGCCGGAGATAAAACGGCTCTGCGTGGGTGGAGAAGCGGGGTCACTGATTGGATACCCCAATTGGCACCAACGGCATTTGGTTTAGTTCATGGCAGCGTTGCATTCAATCCGTGGGCGGGGATATGCACTCAGGACGTTGAGATTCGCTGTACCGGGGAGCGATGCAGAGCCATCTTCATTGGAAGAATTTTATTTTATTTTTTGAAGCGGGGGAGAGTCATGAGAAGCAAAGTGATAGCAGACAGTGCTAATCATGGATGGCCTAAATATCTCAGGTATCTTCCAGCAGAGCCAGTGGAGATTCACAAAGGGGTACAAATAAATCATTACCTCCATGTGTTAGTTGCACAACTCTATCTCAAGCAGCAGATAAAGGCAAGATCTAAACCTTGAGCCAGTGCCAAACTTGGCCCCCATTATGTAAATGTAGAAATTGTGCGAAGGGTGCAAAGTGCTTATCTTGGCAACTAATGACATTTCTGTCAACCTCCGATTCGCTGGAGGGATATCTAACATTTGGGCAGAGACTGTGCACAGCAGGGTAGAGTCTTGTTTGACGTGGAACCAAGGCAGGCTGAGATGCAATCCTGAGGACAAGACTTAGATTGAACAGACTTGTCCTCGGGAAGCACAGACAAAGCCCTAGAATGTCCCAAAAGAGCCGTTTCAAATTGTGCCGGATGCAGTAGCCCGCTTACGACCATGGAGTGACAAAGAACTGGAAACAACAGCCAAAGTTCTCTAGTGAACAAATTTCACGAAACATTCCTCATTTCGAATCTTCCAGGCCGGAAAATTGCTGCCATCCCTTGATAAAGCCAGAATGAACTTGAAACTGGATAGGTAGACAAATTTGGGAAGCAGTTCAGAGTCGCCATGGTCTCCCAAGCACGGAGCCTAGTTGTGCGGGATCCAAAATACTTGGATCCTCTCTCGAATCCCTATGGCGTCGACCAGCCACCTTACACTGAGCCGTTCCCTGGCTACTACCCAGAGGACTACCCAGAAAACTACCTTAACAGCCCCTGGGACAGCGACCGCCCATCAGACAGCGATTATGTTCCGTTGGACAGTCGGGGCGGTCCACCGAGAAATCAGGGGTTTCCCAGTCACGACATTTTTCCCAGTCGCGAAAGCTCTTCCAGTGGCGAAGCCCCTCCCTACAGCGACATCTCACAATACAGCGACGATCCAGTCGATGCTTTCCCACCCGAATACGATTCAGAACCCGTTCAGGCTTTGGTGAAACTGGATATCCAGGCCGAGCAAAGAACCCAACCCACGCGCATTTACATACACAATAACGCGAAACTGACGGACCGACGAGTGCGCATTCACCTTGGTTGGCATGGGCCTTACTTGGGAAGGATGCCGTTTCTGCAAGATCAACCGCTGCACGTCTACAACCTCGGTCGCGTGGGCGAGGGAGAACTGGCTTGGCAACTATGGCACATGAGTCAATGGGTGCTACGAATCCGCTGGGTGAGCAGGGTGGTTTCTGGCATTCTTTGGGTTATGAATGTCCTCGAGGCGATTCTAGCCAGTCCCATCACCTCAGTGGTTGGTGTTGTGGGCATATATTGGATCGGAGTTCAACTTTTCATCCTCCCACCGAGTCCTAGTCCAGGAACCAGTCTCAGTCTCAGTGCCGGCTCCAGCCGCAGACCTGGACTTGGTGGTCGTGCAGAAATCGCATACAAAATGGAACCACCCTCGGTCACGTTTCAGCTCCAACCGCTGGAGCCCGACCCCGTTGGGACGTATCTAGATTTGAACCGCGAATATTCCAGTCTGGGGTTCAAAGTGTTTGAGCAGCCGGGAAGCTCATACGCAACGGTCATTGAGACGGCATACCAACAGGCCGAGTCATCCTGCCAAAAAGCGCTAAAAGGTCTCGGCGTCGCCAAACGGGGCAGCGGTGGTTGCAAACAGGACACGCAAGAGTTTGGCAAGAAAATCCGACAAAACTGCAACGCCATCAAGGAAAACGGCGCCGAGATACTCGGTACAGGATTCCTCGAAGATTTTCGCCAAAGCTTTGCCGGCTGGTGGCTAAAGGCCTGTGAAGAGTCGGTGTCGGGGTTTCGAGACTATATCCTGGACGAAGCAAGACCGGGTTTTGGTGAAGATGCGGTGACCGAAGACGAGATCATCGCGCTCAACCAGTCGACTGTGGCGGCCATTCTCCCGAGGCTTTCTAGTGTCATACGCGGACAGATGAACAAGACGGTTCCGCTTGTCTTTAATCTCGTCGAGATCGACACCAACCTGCAGCACACGACCAAGCTCTTGCGGGAGAACATTGCCTTGTTTGACTCTCGGGTGGCTATCCACACCAAAGAAAATGTCCAATTCGCCATGGCCAACGACGATGCCAGATTCGCTATTGATTCCGCCTTGAGCAAAGTCCAATCCCATCTCCATGCCTGGAACCGGAAACTGGTAGAGATTGAAAAGGTCATGCAGGCACTTGTGAAGAAACTTGACCTGTTGTCGCAGGGTATTGGCTGGGTTGATAGTCGCCATGTGGATTCTTCAGATGATGCACGTGGGCGCTGGGAGGTTATGGAGGTGCGCAATTACTATCATGTCACCCGTGCCGTTATCAAAAGGCTTACGCAAGAGGCCAAAGCCATGCGGACTGGGGCGGACGGTGGGGAGAAGCCTGTGTTGAATCAAGACGTAACATCGAATCTAGCAGTGTATCTGGACGATGGGCCAAAGGCATGAGAGGGGTATCTCTGTGGGTTTATGTGTAGTGTGATATTTACAAAGGTGGAATAATTTTGCGCACCAAACCTCATGTATTCAGAGCAATTATCAGCGCCTTTATGAAGGTACCTACCTACCTCCGTGAGTACCTACGTAGGTACAGTCTAACCCCTGAAACATTGTTTGCGCGGTACTTTACGACTTGATTGCAGCTTCCAGGCCAACCTTCCTCAGGCATTCTTTTCTATTTTCGAGTGCTTATGATGGACACTTGAGGTTCTAAGGAGTAAATTTCAAGGCCCGAATATTAGAGTCAAGGCCTTAATATTCTGGCTTAACCCTTCGCAAAATAGCTTCCCAGGTATTCATGTATTGCACAAACCCCTGCTGCATACTCACCAAGTCTCACGCTAACAAACTTTCACGGGCTGAGTTGGGTTGTAATAGACCCTCACTCTCCACTCTTTCCCACCCCCACCACCAACTCCTTCTGCACATGCTGTTCTTGTCCCTCTGAGAAATGCACAACCCACCCAAACAAGTCCTTATCCCACTCCTGGACATGCTGGCCCTTCCCATCACCAAATTCCGAATGTTTTAATTTCTCCACCAAATCCTCCCTTCCCAAGGACACAAACCACGAACAAAGCGTCGTATACGCACTATCAAACGCTCCACAGATCCACGCATGATGTGCGCTGAGTGCTTCTCCCGCCAATGCGAAGTGGTAATCCCCCTTTTTAGGATCGTCGCGACAGAATAGAGCTTGACAAGAAGAATAGACATTCCCAAACTGTCCTGGTCCGAAGAGTGCAAACGCTCCACCCGTCCAGGGATCATGAGACCACGCAAAAGCATGGTATGGGCCAAACGGGTCGGATTCATCAGTGACCACCATGTCATATAACTCCTCAAAAGTAAGCGGCGGGTTGGATGATTTGAAGAGTTGCACGAGGTTATTCAGACACAGCGTCACGAGGGGATCATCACGCGTTCGCTTCACAGGTATGCCCATGACGGGATTATAGTCGGAAACCATCGCACCCATACGCGTTGCGTCTTGGGCCCAGGAATAAGAAACCATGAGAACGGCAGGGTGGTTTGGTCCATCGTTCCAAGAGGGATACACGACGTTGCTGATCGGCAGGTCGCTGGAGGATACACCCCCGATAATGTTATACTTGGTCGTCCACCAGGGGGAGGTGAATTTGATGGCGACTTTGGTAGCCCGGTCGTAGCTGAGGCTGCGGATCCCGTCGAGGACATTGTTGGGGAGGCTGAGCTTGGAAAGGTCCATGCGTTGCAGGGGAGCCATGGCGGTAGTGTTGAAGACCATGTCGTAGTCGCTGGTGCCGGTAGCGGAGGAGGTGACCGAGACAGTCTTGGAGGCGGGGTCGAATGAATATCCCGTAACGGGCGTGTTGAGAGTGACGTTCCACGATGCGGAACCAGCCTTTGGCCAATTCGGGGATGCGAGCATCTGTGCCATGGTCTCGGGAACTAGCTGCATTCCTCCTTCGACCCGGAACCAGTCTTTGTTCTTGATAGAGGCGTTCTTGAAATCGGCGTAGTCAATCACCGTTTCGGTGAGCGCTTGGTCGAAAAGTCCGGTCGAGCTGTACCGCGTCAGCATGAAGGGCTGGCGTAGAGCATGTGTTGAACATGAATTGAGACTTACGTATCGTTCAATTCGGCCAGGGCTGTCTGCGAGTATGTCCAACTGTAGAACCGTAATTAGCAGAGAAAAGAAAAGTGGAGATACTGACTCACACGGCCGGAGTAGCCTTGTTCATAAGCCACGCGCGCGTCGAGAAGTTATCTCTGAATATCTTGGGCGCTGTTTTTGGGTCCGGATAAGTGGGATCAGGAATTGGTTGCAGCCAGTGGGCAAAGGCCTTGTCAAAGTCGGCATCGGCAGAGAGGAACTCGCTTGCCAGGGCCGACATGAGATCATCAAAGGGTTGGTCACTGATTCTGTCAGCCCAATCATCAAGGTAAAAGAGTGAGATATTCCTCGGGGGAATTTTTTTTTTTTTTTGGGGGGGGGGGGGGGGTTTGGGGGGGTCCATAAGCCGAGTGTAACTTACGA
>Ga0247763_1000374_pt1 | contig 26513 bp, 28 predicted proteins | sample UWRJL141409B4_FD_179926 | JGI IMG/M metagenome (GOLD analysis project Ga0247763, IMG submission 179926) | Plant litter microbial communities from Arlington Agricultural Research Station in Wisconsin, United States - UWRJ-L141-409B-4 | ecosystem: Environmental > Terrestrial > Plant litter >...
GAGAAAGGGCTGGGAGGGTTAACCGATAGTTGTTCAATACTACATAGCACACAGTACATACATGTAAAGTATGTCTAGTATGTTTCATGTGTCATCCATCAGAGAATTCCACCGACGGTAGCTTGTCATTGATAATAAGCATGACAACCAAGCTACTTACAAGAAAAGATGGGTAGTAAGCATATCGGTGGGTTCCTGGTTCCGGGTTCCGGGTTCCGGGTTTCGTTTTCGTATCGCACCGGTGCCTATCTACCTACCTTACCTGCTTATTTACTTTGATTTCGCTTATTTTGGGGGGCTGGGAAGGAGGAGGAGCAGGAGGAGGTTATCTTGTTGTACCATGAAGCTTCGAGAGGGGCGGAGGTGTTGTGTGTGTAACGATTGAACGAGGTGGTGGGTGGGTGTAATCGGCGTGTTCGGGGGTTACACAATTCATACGTTGGCAGGGGTTCGAATAGTATTTGCCTAGGTAGGAGGGAAGAAGGGAGGAGGAAGGGAGGGAGGCCTAAGGAGGTTTTGCTCCTTGGATGCTACGATGTGCAAAATCAGTCGTGTCAGTAGCCGTGTCGGTGGGGTCGAAAGGTAGCACCAATGTCAACCTTTTGCATTCGAGGTTGGTTTCCTCTGCAATGTACGTGCTCAGCCACTTCCGGCAATTGAGAATGCTAGTGCTGCCTGGCGGTTTACGAGTACAGTGTTGCTGTCGAGTTGAGACATGGTCAATAATACAAAGAACGAAAAAAAAAAAAAAAAAAAAGGGAAGGGAGAAAGAGAAATCTCTGGCCGGAAGCAGTTCCGACCAGACCAGGATAGATGAACGAGGTAGTATATAACCACTGTATTTCTTTTTTTTTTCTATCCTCTGCATGACTTTATGGCAAGCATACTGCGTCCATTTCATAGGGTCTCTACAGTATAAACGTAAACGTAGCGCAATGTCTATATAAGATAGGTACCGGAACGACAATGCTGTCAATGCCGGCGCATTCCAGTCATTGAGCCCGTCGAGAGTCTTTCCCCCAGGATAACCTCGAAATTCAGAAAGACGTAGAAACTCGATTGTACTATGTTATGACATCCATTGGCAAACAGCTAAACATTCAACCGCCTGCGGGCTTTTGTAGATAGAGTCGCTGATAATCCGTTCAATGGACGCTTGAGACTTGGGGGGTATCGATCTCGAAGAATCGCCGTTTCCGACTAAACTACAGATACCGTAGGTAGTAAGGAGGTACCTAGCTAGCTCCTACCGTAGCAAGTTAAATCAAGAGGCACAGTTAAGAAAAGGACAAGTAGGCATGAAAAAAAAAGGCTCATGAGTATCATTCATCAATGTCTACGAAATATACGCGAATCGGCTCGACAGATTGTGGCGTGAAATCTCACAGGGGGGGGGGGGGCCTGGCCAATGCCAAAGACTACCCAGGTACCTAGCAAACTTCTCCTAACAGACAGACAGTCAGGTTCTCAACTCGAACTCGAACGCTCAGAAGGTAAGACCAGGCTGTCTGGTGGACCCGACACCGCAATGTATGTGGAGAGCATAGGTACCTAGGTGACTTGTGCTCGGGATTCTGTCTTGTATTGATGACGGCCCGATGAATGCTGGTTGGCAGCTGCAATGTTTCAACCTGCTGAAAGGTATGCGAGTTACTGTGTGCCTCTCGCAGCGCGCGTGGGTAGGTAGCTACATGTAAGGTAGCACCTCTACTTGTGTAGGTATCGCGTCAAGTGGTAACAGACATTATGCTCTAGGTATTTCCGCCCTTGCGTTAATGGCCGACTGAGGAGCCTCTTGCGCAATCTGTAATCAAATTACCCTGTATCTGTCATCAATAGCCATGTGTATAGCTCGGTGTTCATTACCATTCCCCTCAAGCCCGCGAACAGTCCTCCAACTCGCCTCAACCGTCCCACTACATAGAACCCCCTTGCATCTCGAGCCCAACAATCTCGAGTTTGTGCATCATATCCAAGTGCCGAGCAGAGATATTTGACAGGTCACCATACTCACTGTGGGTGGCAGCTCCTGCCCAAAACACCAGTTGTACCTTCTCCGTTTGACCCAATAATTGACTCCATAAATTAAATCCTTCACTTGCCTCCCTAAGGCACTAGCTATCTTAGACTGGAAATCCGACAAAAAATACCGCTGAGCCAGTGACCAGATACACTCAGGTGTTCCTCTGTATACGTCAACAGCAGTGTGTATCCAAGTGCGCGCTCAAACCCTCAATCCAAGTAAAAAACCATGCCATGTTATTACCCATTCCCGTTGCTTGAAATATAACTTGTTTTGGCTCAATTAGTGAACACCACCGGCCCCTTTTCCGAGCTTGGCAACGAAACTGGGTCCTCCTCGCTAATGAAGGCCTCATAGAGGAAAGCGAGAAAGGCGTCGACTTCGTTGATCGTGCTCATCGCGCCGAGACTTGCACGAACCACGCTGGAGGATGTGTTAGCTACTCTCCCCATGATAGTTCCACGGCAGAAACTTTACCCAGTAGGGAGCTGGTTGATGACGCTCAGTCCATCGGATCCTGTATCGGCACATCAGCTATGGTCATGACGGGCTGTCCAGTAAAACCTACCACAGTGGTGGCCAGCAGATTTAGCCCGGTTCAACTGCCAGGGTTCGTACTGCAAGGCCGTGTAAAGGCCGCCAGGGCAACAGATTCCTGATGGCTGTTTAGTCACCGCCATCTAGACCTTCTGATAGAGAGGACTCACCTCCAGAACGGATATAAATGCCCTTCTCGTTAGCTGCCGCCTCTACCGCAGCATACGACTCATACGAGCCATCCTTGCGGAAAACATTGAAGGCGATTGTCGCCCCCTGTCGTTTGGCATCTCCATATACACCATTAGCCTCGCTGTACACCTTGCAAAGCGGCTGGCCGTTGGCATATCTCAGTGATATAACACCCTCATACATGCGTTGCACAAGCTGGGTAGTGTACCGAGAGATGTTCTCCATGGACCCGTAGAGCTCGTGGTGAACATCAATCGCTTCGCCGAGTGCCAAGATACTGTGGAAAGGCAAGGTGCCGTCTTCAAGGCCATCGTGCAAGCCATGGGCGCCCTCTGGTGTATCCGGGCCAGCCGTTGCAGCCTCAAGGCCCTTGGAGATATGCCAGGCACCCCCAATAGTGCTGACTAGCGAGACAGTTCCGCCCCCGAAATATTTTCTCAGCGCGAGGATGTGCCCAGAGTCTTTGCGAACGACTAGACCCCCGAGATCGGGAAACCCAAAGATCTTGTAAAAGGAAACACAAGTGAAATCCGGGGCTGTGTTAGGGTCTGCAAACGCCCTCTCCAGTGGGCTAGTCATAGCCAGAGCTGCAGCGTCCAACAACGTATATGTGTTGTTGAGCCCCTTGGCTTTCCTTACCCTGCCAGGCCATTCCCTACAGGTCAAACACGAACATGGTCAGCTTCAGCTTCGATTGGCCTTTAATAGTGGAAAGGGTGCCTTACAGCGGCAATCTCCTTCCCGTCAAGTTCGACTGGCCAGGGAACGCAAACAGCGAGAGGCCCTCCAGGCTTTCGCCCCCGCTTGTATGTGTGTCTAGCCACTTCTCTACTTCGGCATCGCTCTCGAAGCATCGGTGATTCCCCTCTCCGGCCAACTCCCTTACACCCACAATACTTGTATGTGCGTCTCGGTGGTATCCGTACCAGAATCGCCCCGACCTAGTCTGCTCTGCAAGATCTCGGAATGAATCTGCTACAAGCTTAATAGCACCGGTGGCGTTCTGCACGAAGACGAGATCAAAGTGGGCAGGATCAGCGCCGAGGAACTGTAGAGCCTTGGAACGCACAGCGTCGACCATGTCACCCGAGATCTTAGCCGGCTGGTTGGCCGAGTGAGGGTTGCCCAGGAGGTTGGAGTTTAGCTTGTGGGCGAAACGCTCGATGAGGGTGCGTGCATAGATTGTGGTCCCACTATGGTCGAGATAGATGCCTGTGGCGAGTCAGTCTGGATACTTGAGGCGTGGCGGTGGACGACTCACCATCCTTCATGTGAGGATATTGCTCGTCGCGAATGGCCTCCACGGGTTTCTTGTAAGAACATGATGGTGCTGCGGTCTTGATACCTCTATAGACCGAGCCGGCTGCATACATGGGTTAGCCTCCGTCGAGGAAGAGACACGGGGAGACACGAGGAGACACACGCACTTGTAAGTGTAGTCGATGACCTGTAAGAAGCAGGCGATCCACTCCCGCATAGTCTATGCTTCCACGCTGACAAGGGAGCAGTAACTCGACGCAGGTACTGAACGGAAGCTGAAGTCTTTCGAGCAAGGCCCCGCCCGAAGGAACTGGCAGGATTCTCTTGTTGAGTCAGAGCAGTCATGGCTGATGGTGAAAGACAAGACAGCGATGGCGCAATACGCAGCTAGATCCATCGGGAGTAGGGCAGATATCAAAGGGATTTAATACTTGACGGGCTCTTTCCCGGGATGGCCTTTTGCTCGACACCCAAGTAAGCATCGAGTAGATTACCTACACATCGCAGATCGGGAAGTAGGTCCTGGCCCCTCTCATACAACGCTACGGCGGCGGATCCGGGGCAGGCCTCTCTATTGGGGTGATCCGGTGTAAATGTGCATGTTGGCGCCTACATGCATTCAACCACCCTCGAATAGAATCAAGAGCCATAGGCATGCGTCCCAAGTCTGATATCATCCCCCCTGCCCACCCAACTGAAGCCTGACTGGGTCCGAAGGAGCAGCTCCGAGGATCGTGGAACTTGAGTTGATGGGTTTTACCGGAGAACGAGTGGTTCTGTCATGGTAGAGTTACTCCCCTCCCCGCCTCACATGTTGGCATAGAGTGCTGACAGTATTCAGACATGATGCGAGTAATGTGTTCGTGAGATGAGGGAACAAGAGACATCCGCCGCTTGGCGGAGTGCGTCACCTCAACCCTGGCCGGTTTCCCCGCGCCTCGCCCTACCTCTTCTCTGCCGCTTGATGCGATAGTCGGGCTTGCAGGTGCGACAAGTCCGAAGCTCCGCTGGTGTGGTGGGAAGGTCGATCATGAACAGAACAGGAATCGCGAGAGCAGACTAGAGAATGTAACAGTCTTCTGTCTGTTGAGTATCTCAACGGACTAGGTGTCCGTTCATGCCGAACAACTGGCAGCAGGTCTTGCCGTCTTCTACAGCTTGGCCCTGGTAATCCTGCCCTCGATCACGGATCAGAAAAGGTCCATGTGCAGCTTTGCAGTTCAGGTATCCATCGCTAGCGCAACCGGGGACAGCTCTCAGCAGAGATTGTTGATTTATTCGCTCAACCATGACAGCTATCAGCTCTGAGGGTTATATTGCATGGCGCCAGAGCCACGGAAACCTCTGGTATGGCGACGACGCGCCCCAATCACGCAGCATCGACGCAACCTAGAGGCCAAAACATCGGCCTAAAATCCGGGTCGGGAATAGTGAAAAAGAAGGCTCTGGAGTGTGTGGCCGTGCAGACTTGCAACAGCAGCACCCGGTGCCGGCTGTCGGCCACGCCGTCTCGTGGACATTCGCCGTGCTGCGTTGGCAACCCAAGACGTGGTTTCGCCAAGGCTGGACTTGAGAAGCAGCTGGGGTTCGAACGAAGCACATCTGCACTTGCAGGGACGTCGATGGCAACGCACGAGCTGGATGTCCTAAAGAGGAACCGCCACGATCAAGCCCGGAAGCCTCGCGGGAGGGGGTAGAAAGCCGATTGGGCCACCAATGAGGCCTTCGGCAAGACTAGACAGCGTGTAGCCTTGGTCCATAACAAGACTGGTGACACTGTCAGTTCAGGTATCTCCAAGGGTGTGACATAGACAGGGTAGGTAGACAGACCTGGATGTGGAGGGTTGCCAGCGCCAATGGTATGTCCTGTTTTGGGTTTTTGAGCAAGCTCCGTGCATGTAGTTCCCCGAAAGACATCGCCGAACTGAGGTCGAACCTTGATCTGATAGGGGAGCCAAGATCCACACTTCCCTTTCTGGTCAGCGGGGGGGTTGCACTCAGCTGTCCGGGCCGCAGCCACTCCACAGGACAGCTCCCCCCACCTCACCCGCAGCCTGGCCCACTAACTTCCAGCGCCGAACCAGCCGGCCGGATCCCTCTGCGCGGCGACATTGGGCAAGGGCAGCGTTGGGCTGCTCAGCTTGGTGCATCTCGCAGCCCAGAGTAGCACTTGGGGGCCGGATGCCCTAGCCGTCCGCTCTGCTTGCTAGCCGTGTCATAGATTTGGTCTCCAATGGTAGATTTCATCGGCCCACGGGCGGCACAGCTTGAGAGATTCCGCGGCACCGGGGGAGGGCGGAAAAGCTATCGCGATGGCATCAAACGGTATCGACGGTTGAGAGATGGGAATCGGGATAGTCTGATGGCGGCGCCTCCATGTGCCCACAACAACCTGTGCCACGTCCCGGCTGAAACTGTTGGCGGTCACCCCACATCCAGCCTCCCAGGTATGTATTATCAGGTCACGGAGTAGCTGACTAGCGCCGGAGGGGTTCGCAGCGGTCAAGGTCGTACCGACCAAGTAGTCCGCACCAACGTGAACACGCAGTTGTGGGAATGTTGTGGTCTGAGACGTGATCAGCGGCGTGAAACTCCCGATTGAGCGTGGAAGATCCCCTAGCTTGGATATGGCCAATCGGCGAGATTTACGTTATCCGGTCGTGTCTAGCTCCGGGTAAGGCAGCGGAAAACGGAGAGCAGTCGTGTCTAGGCAGTTCCTGCCTCCATTGCCACCTGTCGCAACTTCCTCTTCAGCGAGAATTCTGGCCTGTCGAGCCAGGTCACAGACCAGGGCTAGGCTGGCGCACAAGTGTGGGCCAATGCCATCCTGGCGACGATCACTTCCTCCCCCCAGAATTTCAAGCCGACCCTAACCCAGCGGATCTATCCTCGGCCGGACTTTCTCGCCTGATCCGATGATGGGGGGCAGATTGAGGTTCCTCGATCATGATTTCTGATCGCTACTTGCGAGCAAGCTGGAGGCTCCACCACTTTGACTACCTGACGCTCAAGCAATGGGGTTCCATGTGGTTCATGTGCACATTTTTTTTTCCCTGCCTCAACCTCCCGTCAAGCAAGGCCCGCATGCTGCCGGAGGCCAAACGTATGCTGGTGCAGCTGCGATCAAACCCACCTGCACCCACCTGCACGCAGTCTTCTTCACCGCTCCTCCATCCGGCTCCCACTTCTGGCCCGTCCATCTATTTCCATTAGTTACATGCCAGCTCACACCTAGCGAAAGATTGGGTAAATTTCAGGTTCAGCTGGCTTCGGGAGACTCCGTCTCCGCTGTCGCCAGGCCGCATTAAACCTGAACCCGTAGGTGGGAATCATGTCCGCTAAAATAGGCCCCAAAAGAATCTCCGCAGCTGAACGGACCGATCTGGTAGGGTAAAATGACAGGGGATTGATCTCGATGGAGTATGCCGCAGAGATCGACATTGGCGGAACCTTTACAAGGCAGAGGACCTTTGCTCACTTGACCTCTTCGTTGTGTAGGATGCATTCAGCGATGGATACGCGTATGCACCCGGGACAGTAGTATAGACTGTACACCCCGACATTCGAAGCTAGCCACGCAGCTAGGAATTAAACATACGAAGCTCCAATTTAGGTGCCTAGGTGGGTACCTTACACAGCGCCTGGCCTTCCATCTCACAAATGTCACATCTGCAAGGAAAAGAACTCATGTTCACCAAAAATTCAACGGCTAAACCCTCAAACACGACACAGCCTCTCTCATGGTCACCACCACCACATCCTGCCTACTATCCTAGATGTAATTCTGCAATCTGGACACACACACATACACCCACACACTTGTATTCTGACACACAACTCACAGAACGCAGATGGGGAATTCATCTTCATCGGTTTCTGCATTACCTACTGTCCACCAACCAACCGCCGCACATCCCCTCCATCATCATCATCTCCCAAGATTACCGCTGTTTGAGATAACTACACTACACGGGTGGTAAATAGAAGAATAAAAAACCCCATGAATATCGCCGATTCGCCTGCTCGCTTCGCTTTGTTTCGCATCGCATCAAGGTATGCGAATGCAGTGGTATCGTTCTGTTTCTCCGTCGGTCCGTCTGTTGTATTGCCTCCAACAACTGTCAGCACACACATTAGTCACGCCTCTTGTATTTCGTTTTCCCCTTTCTTTTTTGCTTTTTCACACTCGCCCCCTCACAGACAAGACTCGCGAGACTGAAGCCGGGCATTTTGTCATTCCCGTTCACAGCCCCTCGCATCCATCACGCCATGCCGGAGATCCGAGTGATCAATTCATGCGAACTGGACGTCAAATTCATTTCCACCAAAACAATTCAGGGGTCTCGCGGCTCGCGGTAAGCTTTTCTATTATTTTTTTCCCCCCACCGACCAGCTGTAGTGGCGGGCTGCCCAAAACTTTGTTCTCTTGTTTCATTCCCCGATTACTCTTCAAATTACGGATCATAGCATAAACATGATCGCCGCCGCAAAAGCAATCACGCCCGCCACGCCCGTTGCTTGCAAGCCCGTGGCGCCGGCGAGAGCCGTGGTACTGGGGCTTCCGGTAGGCGAAGCTCCCGTGCCGGTGGCTCTGGTCGTGGAATTGGTGAGGGACGTGGGCTTGCTGGTGCCCGTAGCAGTAGAGCAGGCGGAGTCGTGACCGCCGTGGCCGCCATGGCCACCACCGGGGCTAGCGACCTTTGTGAAGTTTGCGCACGACACGCGCGTCTTGTTGGCGTAGTGGAACACGATGCTTCGGTTGCCAAAGAAGGAGCCGAGACCCTCGAGAGTCGAAGAGTACAGGTCGACGTAGCTGGCCTCGAACGTGTCCTTGCCCTCGGGGATGTCGCCGTACTTGCCGCTGAGATCACCGCTCTGGCACGTCTCGAGGTGGTTCTTGTCGCAGGGCGGGTCTTCGCCGCGGGCGAAGGGGTCCAGGTGGGCAAGCGTCGCTGTGCAGTTGCCGTTTGCCGGGACGGGCGCCACGTGGAGATGGTACACTGAGACAGGTATCAGCAATTTTGGCCCTTGAAGTGCCTCCATGGCCGTGCCATCTTACTGAATGGGCCGCCAGATTTGGGCAGGTTCGACCACTGAATCTTGAACATGACGCCGACGCCATCGGGGTTGGCTACCGCAACCACCTTGCCCTTGATGTTGCCACCGTTGGGATAGGCTGCCTTGAAGAAGGGCTCGTCTGGGAAGGTCGCTTCGTAGACAACGCCGGGTGGGTTGTTCTTGACGACCGTGGCATTTTGCTATTATCGTCTTCTGTCAGCGGAGACTTTTCCTAATGTCTTGAAGGTTCCAGTTGGTCATACTGATGCCGGTGGGCTTCCTGGTGTGGGCGTGAGAGTGGTTGACGGCGGTGTGCCGGTGAGAGTGACCTGGGCAGCAACCTGCGAGCCGGCGGCGGCAACCGCCAGCGAAAGAGCAGTAGAGGGACGCATTTTCGGTCGTGGGTTCTTTTGTGTCTGGTGTTTTCGAATCTCAGATAACACAGGCCGGAACTGAGAGAGCTTTTCTTTCTCGGGGGATTCTGGGAGATTTATAAGCTTCCCGTCGGCTCGGGTGTTTCTAAGAGAGCTTCCGGATGGCAGTTGGTGATGGGTCGCACAGCAGCTGTGTGGTCGGACGAAGCAGGCAGAGTTTTGTTTGCTACACCAAGCTGCCTGGATACCAACGCGTGTCTCGTGCTACCTGGGACGGGAGGTCAGAGATGGGAGGACCGCAGATGAAGGTGGGCAAGCGAGCCTTATTATAAATACGTCCGAGGCACGCAGGCGCAGCATACAGCTTCACCCAGGTGCAGCAGTGATACAAGTCCCGTCGTCCCAGGGAGGGGGGCAGAGCGACGAGGTGTGGGAGGGAGGAGCAACCCTGCCTGCCGCGTGATGGTACCTTGCAGCGATCTCGTTTGTCTCTAGACCAATTTGCGTAAATGAACGGGTATGACACGCAGACAAGGTCCGTGGCAATCTGGAGGACCAATCCCAGCCTCGCAAGCGAAGGCGAAGCCGGATGGATGTCAGCCTGCTCCATTGAACCAAACACTTGTCGGCATTGCATGTTCCTGGCCAACACCAATGATCCCTACGGCGTTGTGCCTTTCCAGGCATAATGTTTGTGTCTGCCTTCCTCGCCGCCCGGAATATCAATTGAGACCCGTGGGTTGGCTGTCTAGGTGAGTGCTGTTGATAGAGACTAGACGGGGCAAGACGCCTGGCTCGGCGGTGATCTCTGGGTGCCCATTGGCCCAAGAGCATGCAGAACGGCCCAGCATACGGCGTGCATCTTCAGCGACCGGAGCCGGACTCACCCAGGCCAATGGGCGCATATTCCCAGGTATCCAGGTCTGGGAGCGGCCAGACGGAGAGCTGGGGGCAGATCGCGGTGGAGGGGCGGAGTTCCTGCATGGGCACCTAGGGTAGGTAGGTAGGGTAGGAAGGTAAGCTTGGTTAATGCTGCTGCATCTCGCCTGGGCCGTCCTGCGCGGCTATCTCAGTACCGCATTCTAAACCATCCGGTTTCATCTTGGCAGTCCCTTCAACACGCCCAAAAGAGGTGTTTCTCGGAAGCTGTGGCCATCGCCCGACCAGTTTCTCCTCTCCTTGGCTTAGGAATCACTAATCCCTCTTCACCGCCGATAGATCAGCAACTGTAAATCTGGCAGCTTTCCCTTGTCCTGGTCATCAACCTCATATAGACGGCAATGCTCGGGCGCCTGCTGCCAGTTCCGTCGCTTGGACCCGACGGCAACGGCTAATATCGGCGGCCAATAACAAGAAATTACCTCCCATTTCGACCAACTTGGTCCTGGGTCTTCCATGACGACGTGAGCATGCGGATCGGGGCGCGGCAGGCTTTCCCATCAGCCTCGATCAATTGGGGCCAACGGGATGAGCAACGGGGAATGACTCGCCGACGGCAGATGGATGGAAGGATGTCGCCGCATTGCGGTCAGCGCCGCTCCCACGCTTCTCACCTTTGAGGCGTATGCTTGACGCCAACTCCAGGAAGAAAAAAATACATTCTGCAGAGCCCCACCTATGCAGGTGTTTTCCATGTTTGGCATATGGAAACGATGAAGCGCCAACGTGAGGCGGCGCACATACATTCGGCCAACACCGTGACCAGGACACCCTGTGTGAGTTTGCGCAATCTGACATTACCTATAGTGTGATCAGTCCTAGCCGTCTTGGACATTACACTTTCTCAAACGCAAGAGCTCTGACGTAGCAAAGTGGCGGCTTCGTAGAATCTCATCGGGTCGCACCACTGCTTGTGGATGCAACGACGGGTTGCATGTCGTCGGTGCAACCGGTGCAGGGGCCGTTCCCCTGTCGCGATCGATCCTCGCAGGGCTGACTTCTTGGGGAGGGCTGATAAGGTTACCGTCTACAAGGGGCCCGGGATGCCGGCAACGCGTAGAGCGCTACGGGCACGAGCATCCACTTCGTTTCAAGTTCGACTCGATCGTGGACGGACACAGGTTTGCTGCGGACCCGAAGCCAGCCGGACGCGGCAGGCGGCTTCTTGGACAGCATTTTTCTATTGGTCGCCACAGCGCAGATGTCACCTCTTCGACCCGCACACTCCTGTGGTTTGATATCTCTCCATCCCCCGTCGATGGATAGTCACATACTTCGTAGTGATGGCACAGATCAAGAAGCTGCCTTTGCGCTGCGCCGACCAATCCAATCCCACCGTCCCCCCCTGAACTCGGAAAACCCAACCACCGTGAAGAAATGCGGAATCAATGGAATTGATCTCAATATACTGATTATCTCCTATACTGCCTGACCAGTAGGCTCAAGTTCAGACAGTGCACGGGCATACATGTATAGCGCCAAGTCAGAGCCATCCTGCGTAGGACTGGGCGACGTCACGCAATCTCGGGGACGTGATTTGGTGAGAAAGCATTCGCACTCTTTCAGCAAGTATATTCGACAGCTTGGACAGATCGTGTGTGCCGAGCCAAACCGAGAAAGAGGTCAACCATTCTCGCTGCCATCAATTTCTCGTTGCCGATTGCGAAACTCACCCAACAGGTATGCCGGAATAAAGGACTGCCTTGAAATGTCTGCCAGAAACCGGGATCATAATGAAGGCCCGAAGCAGATGAACTACAGCCGCGTTGGTTGAACTCGAGCTCACCTAACTCGGTGGTGTTTGCTTCCTGGTCTCGCAGAGTTGTGGTAGTAAAAGTGGAGATAGATAGATAGATAGAGTACAACCCTAACCCCGATTCTGTGGGCAGTCGAGCAGTCTTGGCAGTAACGTTAAAAGTGGGACCGATGTTTCCCCAGCAGCCGCTACTGTCATCGTCGTCGTTGTTGTCGCCGCCGACATCATTCCACGCAGAGTGTCGACACGTAACGATAACTCCGGTCTCCAAACTTAGAGCAATACAAAAAGCTGACAAGCGCGGCTACCAATCTGATACCGTTTCGCGCAGACTGTCAATTGGGTTAGGCCCCAAGAAGCCGCCAAAATGAAGCCCGTTGTCAGTGCCATGCAAGCATGGTCTTGGTAACTCTTTTCCCCCGTCATATTTCGCTCCAGACCGTTGCTGACCATTCATAGCGTTGTCATCTCGGTATTCGCAATCATCATTCTGTCGACACTCGGTTTCTTGTTTAAGGCGAACCACCCCGAGCTCGTGGGCGGCGACGAGGATCCTTCGGACGGAGCCAAGGTCGCGGCGACTGTCTTCACTGCTGTCTTTATCTACGCCGTAAGAGCCCCCCCTCTAACGACAACCTTGCGCGGTATGTGCTAGCTGGGCTAACATTGGTCCCCCTCATAGGGTTTCCTTGCCTTCTGCGGTCTTCAAGGCTTGTTGCATATTCGAGAGAGCCGGCGGGGCGCCATCGCACTATAATAGAGGACTACACCTCGATTGGGTTTTGGAACAAGAGCATTCTGGCGTTAGGGTTCTGTCTTGGGAGGGACTCTGTATCAGTTTTCATCCATGCCGAGAGGGCGGATGCTGTACGCATATCATCGAGTTGGGAGACGGGGCCGAGGAGCTCCTTTCTTACTGGAGGCGCATTACATGGCCGGTTTCATTAGCTACGAGACGGCTCTGTCATTGATGATGGATGATCACGTCTAATTCCGAGCACCAAGTGTCCCCGCTCGGTTGCCTGGAAGATCGAGATTCCAAGGAGCTGCATGTATGCGCATGTATCGTTGAGTTGGCTGTGAATATCAGTACGCCCCACGGCTTTCCGATCTTGTCGCATGCAGGCCAGTGATCAAATCGATTTGGTTTGTTTCCCCTACATCGGGATGGGGACAGCCGGGCTATTGGTGCGGGTGTCAAGCTAGGCAGCATGCGGGCTTGGTAACCCTGGAGGCGATGTCTTCACAAATGTTTTGTCGGCCAGTTTGACGTTTCCTTCGGTGTGTCCCAGCCCTCGCCAATGGTTCTCAGCTCTGTTTAGGGCTCATGCAGCCCCAGCTTGTCGGTGATGCAGCGATTGGCCAGCGAGAAGCCCACTGCTAAGGTGGTCTAAGGCAGGAGCAAGCCGACTCCTTGCCCAACCTGAGAGGTAACTTGAAAAATCGAACCTCCAGGCATCAATGACTCTTGTGGCCCGCAGTTTCATTTTCTCGACCTTTGCTCATCAAAATTCGACGGCCTCCAAGGCATCACGAGACTTCGTGTTGGCTTCGTGTCAAGCAGCACCCTTGTTGAGTTAGGCAGCACACTGCCTAGCGCGGGGACCGAACGCGCCCAAAGCTCACAGTCCAACGACCCCACGGTTTCCAGCTGTCCCAGGCGTGATCAGGCACGTTTTTATAAATATTTTCACCCTCTCAGTTGGGGAGGGCATGCTTCATTTGTCACTTGTCGGCTTTGCAGCATCACGAACACCATTAAACGGACGCCAAGCACAATCCCCCCTCCGCGTCTTCGTTTGATCCGTCCGCCTTGATTCTCTGACCGCTTCTGTTTTCTGGACTACCTGCAATCAGTCTCTCCGCTTTTCTTCTTCTTTTTTTTCTCAAGGTCTGGCAAGCTCACCGACTGTGCTTCAAAATGGCCTCGACTCTCCCCAAGTTGCCGGTGCCTCACTCGGAGCTCGTCAAGCACATCACCAAGCACCCAGACACACCCCTGATTGAGCTGTTCGAGCCATATCGAAATTATGAAGGGCAGCTCCGCCAGGCTTTTGCTCAGGATGTCAGAAACGAGAACGAGTTGCTGAAGAATCCCCATGTCAATGTTTTGCCTCTGTTCACCGATGACACTCCAGATATCAAGGTCCGGGCTCGCAATCTCGCCGCTGAGACGGATGGGGAGAAGGCCAAGTATATCATGCCCCTCCCCGACAACATGCGCCGCACTGATGGCAGCCCGGCCGTTGTCTCCCGTCTCAAGGACTTTCAACGTAATTTTGGCGTCTTTTCCGAGTCCTCCTTGGCCGAACTCGACTGGAGCAACGTTGTTGCCGCGGGCTCTTCGGTAGTCAACTGCTTGCTCCCGGTTCCCGATGAGTACAATGCAACCAAGAGAGGCCTTCGCGAGTTTTACCACGAGAAATTCTGTCCTGCCTCGGATGTGGACTTGTTTTTGTACGGACTCAACGAGGAAGAGGCCATCGAGAAGATCAAAGACATCGAAACCCGTGTTCGAGATGCGCTTTTGACCGAGACCACGACCGTCAGAACCAAGCATGCCATCACTATATGTACGATTCTGAGCCAGTGCATGATCTCCATTCTCATGCTAACTTCATCTAAACAGGCAGCCAATATCCCACTCGGCATATTCAAGTCAGTTTTCATGTCCCTGATCGCCAATGCAAGAAACTAACCAGGGCAGATTGTGCTTCGCATTTATAACTCCGTGTCCGAGATTCTGACCGGTTTTGACATCGATTGTTCCGGAGCAGCGTATGATGGCAACCAGGTCTACTGTACTCCTCGGGCTCTACAGGCCTACATGACTCAGATCAACCACATTGATCTGTCCCGCCGCAGTCCATCTTACGAGAACCGCCTCTCCAAGTACAGCCACCGCGGTTTTGAGGTGTATTGGCCCGATCTCGATCGATCCCGCGTAGACCCAACAATCTTTGAACGGTCTTTCCAGAGGACTTTGGGCCTGGCGAGATTGCTTGTCTTGGAGCGTCTCCCGACATCGACATCCCGTGAAGCATATGTCGATAAACGCCGCGAGGAGAGAGGCCGCCCGCGTGTCGACCGCTATAATCGATTTTACCGCTCCCTTGCTGGCAACATCAAGGAACGCTATGAGGACGAAGTCGCAGACTGGGTTAACGAAGAAGAAGTTTCCAACTACCATACCTTCACCATCCCATACGGTCAAAAGTTTCACGCCAAGAAGATTGAGAAGCTCTGCTACACGAGAGATCTGTGTACGTTGGCCCCTACCGCTTAACAGCCCGCACGACTGACAAAGAGCTCAGTACTCAATGCCGAGTGGAACCAGCCCGATGAACGTCAAGTCTATCTTCATCGTCACCCGGCTTTTTTCGGTCGAGTCGAGGATATTGTCAATGACTGCTGTGGATACTGCCCTGTCCCCCAAACAGATGAGGAGAAGGAAATTGCCGAGACGGAAGGAAAGATTTATGTCTCGGGAAAAATCTCCTTCATCAGAGATGACCCTGGTAGACAGGTGAGTGATGTTTGCGTGACTCCTAGTGGCGACATGTATTGACGCCGTAACCAGCAAATTGGCTCCTTCAATCCTCTGACAGCTGACGACTGGACCGAGATGGCCTACGTCGGCAACACCGCCAGACTCTGCTCTGCCATCGTAGACGGGAACATTGAGTATGTCCAAAACTGGCTTGCCCAGGAAGGCGTCAATCCCGACACCCGCGATTTCACGGGCCGGACGCCACTCCATCTCGCTGTGATGAGCTCGACTGCCCAGATCGTGAAGCTGCTGGTTGATGCCGGCACCCGGCTCGTCGCTCGGCTTGCTGATGGAAGGACCGCCCTCCACCTTGCCGCTGCTCGTGGAGATGTTGAGATTGTCAAGCTCCTGATGGACAAGAGCATCGCTAATGAGGCTGAGTATGAAGATAAAAAGGATCAGCGCCGCAAGACCAAGAGCCTCGAGGCGAAGAAAGAGGATACTGAAAAGGAGGATGAAGGTGAAGCAGAAGAGGAGGATGAAAGTAATGAGGATGACGGAGAGTCTGATGCTGAGCTGGTCGATGCCGAGTCCGAGTTCGAAGTTCGGAGCACGACCACAGGTTCCTTCGTGGAAGTTAAGGAGAAGAAAGAAACTGATAACGACGAGGCTCCTCTTGATGACGAAGATGAGCCAAACTTTTATGACGTCAATGTCGTCGCCTGGGATACCCCTTGCTCTGCTCTTCATCTGGCCATCACTGAAGGACACGAGGAGGTAGTCAAGCTGCTATGTCAGGTAAGGATCTCACCCATTGCTGATCTTGGTTCGGATCACTGATTCTGTCTGCAACAGGAATACGGCGCCGATGTCTTGCTGCCCGTCAAGTTCATGAACTCGCAAAAGACGCCGTCGGGTTCCCTGTTGACACTAGTCCTCGCCATGTCGCTCCCTGTCGAAAAGGCGATCTCGATGACCAAAACGCTACTCAGCCTTGGTGCAACTTGCGCGCAGGCTGATATCAACGGTGTTACTGTCTTTCAGAGCTATGTCGAGCTCAATGCTAAATCTCTTATCGACACCCTCTTGGAGGCCGACAAGACTGGTGCCAAGACGGCCATGAACCACGTCATGGTGCCCAGCTATAACACACCCAGAACACCCTTGCAGATTGCCGTCCGTGAAGGAAGAATGGACTTGATACTGAAGTTGCTCGAGAATGGCGCCGCTACGCAGGTCGACTTTGAATCCTGGTATGTCACAAAAACAGCATTCATCCTCGGCCCCATGGACTGTTCTCTCGGTGGTGGACGGTGCACTGACGGAGTGTGTTTAGGTTGAAATCAGCGAGACAGTCCGTTATTCGAGACCAGTTGAAATCGTTCGAGGAGAACGAGAAACGATTCAACAGCACGATGGAACAGCCACTAATTATAGCAATCAAGTCGCCCACCCCCGAGAGCGCCTTAATTCTTCTGGAACGCGGAGCCGATCCTAACGTGATCACGGCGACTTCGTATACTTACATGCAGAACCCCTGGTCGAAGTATCCCGGCCAGTCCGCCCTGGATGTCGTCTCGGAGCAACTTGGGACACTTCTATTCTACAAGGAGCCAGCTACCAAGGCAGTTCGTCCTCTCAGGCCCGACGGTATCGACACGTACCTTGAGAAGTTCCAGGAGGGTACCTACCAGCACTGGGTCATCTCGGATGATATCAGGGATAAGATGGAAGATCACCAACGCAAGATCAAAAAGTACGAGGAGGAGGAGGAGAAGTCCCGCCCGACTCCCGGCCTCTTGGAGAAGGACGAAGCCATCAAGAAAGCGATCGCCACCCTGGAAAAAATTGAAGCGGCATTGTTGGCGAAGGGGGCCAAAACATTCACTGAGATTTACCCTGACTACAAGCCCGACTACTCAGGGAGCAACAACTACACCTATAGACTGCATAACTCGGAGGATCCCGTGACGAAATCCGTGTACGAATATTTCTTCACCTTCCAGGAAGTGACCGATGTGACCAAGGCAAGACAGACTGCCTACTTGGAGCTGTGAGTGCCCGTATTTTATTCACGATCGATTGCTTTTCCCTTGCGGTTGCTAATGTGTCCTAGCTTCGAGGCTTCATGGAAAGGTGATCTCGACAGAATCAAGACGCTCACCTTGACCTCCTGGGACGACGAAAAGGAGGAGGCTCCTCTGAAGATTGCTGTGAAGGATAAATGCGGACACAACCCTTTCTCGCTTGCCTTCTTCCGGGGACACTTCGATGTCGCCAAGGGCATACTTGAAATTGCACAAGCTCAATATTCCCCCACAGAGAAGTCCAAAACCCGCTTCAGGATGGCGGATGGGAGTGAAGATGACGAAACATACTCGGATGATGGCGATTCAAATGCGAGCGGTGACAGCGACAACTCAGAGCCCAGGATCTACAGCCACATTGTGGGCGGAGATTTCACTATCGACAACGTCGGGCAGGTTTCAATGAAAGTGAATAGTCATACTAAACCCCTGGAATTCCTACAGTGGACGTGCCGGGGCATCAGCGCCGACGGAAAGCCTGGCGAGACTGGCACTGCATTTGAAATTGTCATTCAGGAGAACAATTTGAAGGGCCTCAAGCTCCTTCTTGACCTAGCGGAGCATCATAATTCTCAGAAGCTTGACTCGGAGGACGAAGCACGGGGGTTTTTCGCGTTCCCCGATAATGCCTTCGTGTCGGCTGTCTCTCTGGGCCGTACTGAGCTCTTGTCTGAGGTTATCAAACGCACCGGAGCTGGGCTGCCCCTGGAGAATCTAGTGAAGGAAAGCGGCGTCGAGCTGAAGGAGAAGCCAAGGTACTACCAGGGGCTGACCGTTTACGGTCAGAAGCGGTATGTTGGCCTTTTTTCACAGAATTCCCCCCCCTGAGCAACAAATACTGATAATTCTATGTGTGCAGCAAAGACTGGGCCAATGCGGGCCGTGAGGTGGTTCGCAGGTCAAGGGGCACCGAAACCTCACCGCTTTTACTGGCTGCTATGGCTGGGTGCCTTGAGAGCGTCGAGTGGTTCCTTACGGATATCCCGCTACGACATTATCTCGACTTCGCCAAATCCAAGGTTGCCCGAGAGGATGCCAGGTTGAGACATCTTGACCGCAGTGCCCCAGGAGGAATCGATGAAGTTATTTCCAAGTGGCTCGGCGACCAGAGTAAGTACCTATGTTATCTCGTCAACGTCATAAACTAACTGTTTCAGGTGATCTTGTCCTTCACGCTGCTGTGATGGCACCGCCAAGCAAGAAAGCTACGGAGCTCGTTGCTTACCTTGTGAAACAGTGTCCTGAGGTGCTCAACACGAAATCAGTGCAACAGATGACTCCTTTGGCGGTTGCCTGCCTTCTCGGACGTGTCGAGGCCGCCAAGGTCCTGATTGATGCTGGAGCCGACCAGACGATAAAGTCGGAAGGCTGGAAAAACCTCCTACATTCGGCTCTTCACTTCACCCCAACGGTTAGTGAGTTCAAGCCGCTCCTACGCCTCTTGAATGCACAACTTGTCGAGCGTATGTTCAGAGAGCGAAGCAACCTTGAGCAGCTTGGCCGCACCCCACTTCACCAGTGGATTGCAGAAGCTGCATTTTCATGGAAGGCCAACATATACAGCGAAGGCGAAATGGTCAAGATGTTCAAGCTACTGTTAGGTATTTCCCCCTCCGCGACTGACCGGGCGCTTCGAATGCTCGATTCAGCAGGGGACACGCCCCTCCACTCCTTGGTGCTGAATGACTCATCGCGATCGCTGGAGTTGGCCCGAGTTGTCGTCGAGCACGACCCTGAATTACTGTTCCGTGAAAATGCCGTAGGAAGGACACCAATTGAAGTCGCTCGTGAGAGGTTCATCGCCAGCAGAATTCAGCAACCCAACTACCCTAACTACTACCCCGACAAGTCAGTCGCAACCTGGCTTCGCGCGAGCCCCGAAGAATTCGTCAAAAAGAACGATGAGGGCGACGCCAAGGAACACGAGGATTCTTCTAACGTTGCTAAACTCTGGCGATTGTGTGAGGAAACCCTCGCCAAGTTCCCTGAGCTACCTAAGCGCCAGCTAGTCAGCCTCCACGAAGCGAATGACGTCGCCAAGCGCTTGGGAGAGCAGCACATGAGGTTCCGCTACCAATTCTCTATTAAGAACTCGCCTAGCTCAGACAATGAGAACGCATGTGGCCCCGAAGGGGAGAAGAAACAGCGGAGACGTCACAGCGATATCGTCCAGCGCGAGGTGTTGGGTCGTGGCGACGAGTGGAACAAGGAGAAGGAAAAGTACGAGAAGAGCTCGGGTTCTAAGTCTAGTGATGCTTCAGATGCCTCTGAAGAAGAAGAGGAGTAGGTGTATTTGGAAAAAGAGCCCGTTCTGGCTTTCCGACTGGACTCACGGGATATCTACTGTCATTTAGATCTACTGTAGACACCGTAGCCCGAACAATGTAGGCATACAGCTAGACTTGCGGTTTCGTACCCTGCCATAGTCGCCCCGTCTTCAAGCATACCGAGTGCATGCCACGATCTTGTTTCGTCCCTTCTCGTCAGGACAGCGTTGCCCCGCTTCAGTGCGCATTGATACCTTGCTTGCCAGGTAGGCAGGTCAACTGACACCGACCGACCCAACTAAGGCCAGCGACGCGTTAGATGACAAATATTCCATTTGGCATGTACTCCGCTAGACGGGCGCATCATAAGGATTAAGCATGACTGGCGCTGGCAGCCGTCAACGCCACGCAGGAACGCTGAATGCGGTGGCGGCAGTGGCGCGATCTCACGATAGGCCGGCTCACCGGCCTATCGCAGTCAGCCAAGGGGACATGGCAACAATAGGTGCCCATTGTGTGATGAGCTGTTCCGTATTCCATACAACAGTCAGGGTATATCATGCCCTAATCCTAGGTACACCAGACCCATAAATACCAAAACAGGGCGCGAGAATTTCAGCAAGGGTCGGGATACCAACCAACTCCACCTACAATGCCTGTCATCCCACCCAGGTTCTGAATAGAATCAAACTCGACAGTTAAACAGACAGGTTTTCTCATACAGTGTTTGTTGCTGTGCAACAGCGGGAAATTAGCCAGCCGGAGTTTTGCAAAAAGGCTGCACAAGTCCAGTCTAGTTTCGGGGTTACATAGTACAACGAACAAAGCCTCTTTTGTGCTGGCTTCTTCAATGTCTCCTCGCGCCGTTCCCATGATTTGTTCGCTTTCCCCTCAGCCATCGGCCAACGCGAGCGCCTAGTTGTCCTCCTTTCCATCAACGCCGGCTAAACAAATCCATGGATATGAAAAAGAAAAAAACGCCTGGCCAAAACTGTATTGGCTGAAAGCAGTATGGAAAACAACATGCTCCAAGAATTATAAATCAGGACCGGCTTCAAAATGCGGTCGGATTGAGGAAAGCCCGGGGGCGAATATGGACAATGGAAGTCCAGTTGTCCGCAGGGCACAGATTAGCCCCTCCACCTCGGCTTTTCTGGCCTGCCCTTATTGTCTGCTGACGAGGAACTGTTTTGGCGCATAGCGAATCTAGCTCCAGCCACCGCTTGGGGGCTCTCCCTCCCCGTCACACTGGTTCTACCTTTAGGTTGAGGTAGCAAACTAGTCCGCCTATTCCCCGCCAGAGAACTAGCCGGACGAGGGGTTGTGTCTAGTGACAGGTCCACAGGTCTTGGAGGCTGTAGGGACGCACGTCGATTATTGTTATTATTGTTGAGCGCAGACATGGAAGCTTGACTTGCAAGACGAGGCCTCAGGAGTGGCTGCTGGGCTTGGGAAGAGGATAGCCTCTCCCTGAAAGAAAGTCGGGACGAAGAGTCAATATTAGGTTCTTCGGGTGCGGGCGAGACAGTTGATGAACGCGCTAGAGGACTCCGCAGAGTCGGTAGCTTGGATGCGGACGAGGGGGTAAGGGCTGACACAGAGCGGACTGGAGTGGGGGTTTTCTTCGCATAGGGGCTCGGTGTGGTGAGAGTGAGGGGTTTGAAGTTATGGCCTGTGTCGACATCCGAGGTATTGGTGGAGGTATTCCACTTGGGCCGATTGCCCATAGTTGACACTGGCCGCGGTATCCTGTTATTTGCCGTTGGTGTGGCCGAGCCTTCTCGCGATGGCGTCGAGAGTGCCGACATACGTGGTGTCAGCGGCTTGCGGGGCTGACTGGTGGGAGCTGGGAGAGACGACTGCCTCCGGCCCGAAGGCTGCGGTAGCTGGCTCCCTATGCTCGAAGACCGCTGCTTTGGGACCTTGGCGCTGCCTGTGTTACCAAACCCAAGATTTGACATGATGACCGATGATGGCGGCGAACTCTGAGGCGTCTCGATCCCACTAGCGACTGTAGAGCGGTCATTCGAGAGCATGCTAGACACCGAATCTCTGAGCTGCTGCCCCTTCCTATCTGTTTGGATCTCCTCGAGTGTGGTATCCAACTCTGCCATAATCGCTTTGAGATCTTCCCACTTCGTCTGCATCTCGTTGTGCAGGCGCAAAATTTCTCCGTTGACTGTCAGGCGGTCTTTCACCCCTTTATCGATGATAGAGAGAACTCTTTCCATGGCGGGCCCATAATGCGTCTTCTTGGCCTCGTAACTCTCGATCTTCTTACTCATCAAGGGCTGGTTCGTCAAATGCATCCCAGAGTCAAGGCCTTCCCGCAGCCTTGCCACGCTTCGTTCAACCGACTCATACATCTTCTGGGCTTGTCGCCCAGCACCGCGGAAAACCTGAACCCATCGGTCCTCGCCGAGCTCCTTGCGAAGGGACTCGGCATCCTTCTCGAGTTTTCCGTAACTGGCATCGAGGTGTACTCTCCTTCCCTCGAGCTCCTCACATGCTGTGGGGAAGATTGCTTCAGCTCTAGCCTCGAATACCGAAAGTCTCATGGGGAGAAAATCAAGTGATGCTCGAAGGGGCAACATCCTGGCAAAGAGTGCCAAGAGGCTCGAATCGTCCAGGGAGATGCTTGTTGCGCCCGGTGACGGCGAGCTTGGGCTAACGGGAAATGCGGGGAGGCTAAAGCGGTTATTGGCGGGCTGTAATCGAGACGCAACGATGGGTGTTTCCTCAACGATGGTCTCCAAGTCTCCAATGTCGATGCTATCACTGCTGGTGCTACCGGCGAGAATCGACTTGTGCCTTCTTTCCTCCATTTCGAAAACGAGGCGGCTCAGCTCATCCATCTCGTTTTGAATATCCCCCAGAACCATGTTCCAGAGCTCCTCCCATTCCATGGCAATTTCGACTTGCGCTTTGACATTGTGAAGCGTTGTCCTGATTTTGACCCACTCGTTCATGATGGCCTCCATCTGGGCAACAGCCCGTTTTAGATCGTCGGTTGGAACATGGATGATGTCATCACGGCTCTGGAGCTCTTCGATTGCACCGACGTACACGTTGATGAGCTCCTCGAAGCGAATTATAGCGTTTTCGACCTCTTCGACGCCTTCACGCCCACCTGCAGCTGCCCACTCAACATCGTCGTCACTTTCTAAGCCTCCTATGACCTCAGTAGCCTTGTAAATCCAGCCGCGAATCTGCTCGGCGGCGCTAATCAAAGCCCTGGTTGCAGATTGGGCTGTCGGTATGGCCGAGACCTTGCTTGAAAGGGACTCGGCATCGGGGAGTTGTATCGAAGTTAGCTGGGCGAGCTGGTTGGCAAAAGAGGCCCGCGACAGCGTGTAAATAGAACCCGGCCGCTGGAGTCCAAGCGGATTGAAGTTGGGGTAGGCATCGGGGTTGAAAGGTTCGCCTAGACCTTGTGGGAGCGGAGGAGTGTCCTTGGGAGGGGGCGGCGGAGGCGTTCTAGGCGGCCGCACATCTCTCGCGATATGTTCCTCTCTTGTTTCTAACTGGGCTTTGACGCCGTTTCCGTTCGTATGGTCAGGCAGCCTATATTTGTTCGTGTCCATTTCTAGAGGTTGGACGGCAGCGATCTCCGGTAATAGCTCGGGCTTCACCTCAACCACCTCATTGACAGCCTCGTCGACTTCTGACTTGGCTGGAGATTTGTTTAATTTCAAACTCGACCTGGAGGGGATTCGAGCAATGGCCTTCCACGGACGGCCCCGCCGTTCTATGACAGGCGCAACCGAAGCAGCCTGATGGCCCTGGTCGAGTTTTCGGATTTGCTCCTCAGGAAGACGGCCGACGGGCTCGAGGTGGTGTGAGGGGGGAGGAGATGTTGATTTCCGCGTATTGCCGAAGCCCAGGGCTTTTAATCGCGCGGCCAGGCCCGGTGAGGGTTTTCGTGGGTGGTGGTGGATGGGCGTAGACGAAGGGGATGGCGTGGTGGCATTGACGGGCGATGTGTCTGTCGCGACGAGGTGTTGTTGCGGCTGCTGCGGGTGCAGCGTTGCCTGTGGAGTGGTCGCACGAGATATTTTAGGGGGTTCGCTGTCGAATGCGCGCAGCTGGAAAACGTCGTTCGGGATGTCAGAAAAGGTCAGAGATGCGGTAGTGTCATTGCGGCCGTCATGTTGCGCGGACGGGTCCACCGCAGTCACATCTGTCGCGGAAGTCGTTATGTTGCGGTTGCTACTGCCTGCAACAGCAGCGGCGGCGGAAAGAGTGGTCATTTATTACCGCGGCGAGCCCACCCACCCCTATCTGCCTGAGTGCGCGCCGGGTATTGGTCAGGTTCACCTCGTTGGCGTCGCGTCGAGCTGCGGGCCGACGGGTCTTGCTGTTGGCCTTCCTCCAACAAGAAGCTCCCAAGACGCCCCGGGGTCGTCTGCCTGAACTGGGGGCGTCCGACCGGCCGGGTTCCCAGCGGCCAGCAATCGTTCGGCGCGCGGGGCGAATGGGACGCTACGACACTGAGAGTCTCCTCGAACGTGCAGATTTACTGTTCTGCTGACATGCTGGAACGGGGGGTTTTTACTCGACGAAGGGGCGATTTGCAGCGACGACTGGGACGAAACCTTGCGCCTGCAGAGTCACAGCACAGATGCTGCAGTAGTCGGATGCGCGAACGCGGTGAGGGAGCCAGAGCAAGGGAGTAGTGGAAGCGACTGGAGCGAATGACGATGCGTTTTTCCTTCCCCTGAGACCCGCAAGTATGGGTAACGACGGGAGATGGAATTCGGCAGTCAATGGACGTTGTGGCTTTAAGGTGGAAGTTATAGCTTAGGAAGGCGCGGGGAAGAGAGTAAGTAAGGTAAGCTAGGTACCTAGGTAGTAGTGTAGGGGCAAAAAGGAGCGACGTCTGCCATGTGCAGAAAAAAAAGTTTAGACGAAGCGTGTAGGGAACACTTGTAAGCCAGGTGCAAATGTCTTCCGACACGCGTCCTCGGAACCGAAAAGTTACTGCGCCAGAGTGGTCCAGAACAAACGAGAAGCGCGGTGACAAGTAGGGAAGAAGAGTGACCTTCAGGGCTCTCGAAAGACAGAGAGAAGGGTAAGAGGGGGACTAAAACATTTTCTCTCTGGGAGCTGCCAGAAGGCAAAAGGTGACAGCTTTGCCGTTGGTAGCACGGATTGCCTAGGTGGTTCCCGGAGAACCTTAATTGGGCTGGCGGCCATCTCGGCAGCCCGCAGATAACGTCAATCTTAGTGCTTGGCTGGGTAGCGACGGCTAGCTAGTAACAACCCGATGGTCCTAACACTCTCCTACCCAAGCCGCCAGTTGCATCCTCTTCCTTTTGTATCACTGCAAAGCGAAGTTACAACGTCGCAGTCGAGATTCGATAAACGGCAGTTGGCTGAATCCAGACGATGCGATAGTATCTCGGCCGTGAAGGACGAGCATGGGAGCAATGTAAATTAGCCCCTCTTCAGGAAAGGCTCCATGTGCCAGGGCCGCCACAGCGTTGCTCTCGACCAAGCAATCGGGGCGCCTTGCGGCCTCGGGTTAGGCGGCGACTGGCTTCCACCCTGGGCTCAGGGGAACAGGGTATCACGAGGTCTTTCTGATCTTTCTCTACCTCTTTGGGCAGCCAACTCAGGAGATGACGATCAGCTGGCGGCCGAAACCCGTAGCGCTGCACGAGGTACAATGATATTAACTGTTCGTCAGGCCCCCGGATCGCACCAACCTATCTCTCTCCACGCCGAGCTGGACTGTCCCGAGACACCCGTTGTGATTCTGCAAAGCATCGGTTGCCAAGCATCTGGTTCGATGTCGACCAACGGTGTTTGCGGAGCTCGTTTTTGGGCAAGAAAATTGGCATTGGAAACGGAAGCTACAGAACAGGCCGAGAAGAGCCACGGGATCCATGCATCTCCGATATGCACCTTCCCGACTGCCGTCCCCCAGTTTTTTTTTCACGCGTGCAGGCTGACTTCCCGTGTCTCATACCGTGTCGATAGCAGCTGTCGTGCTGTCCCACGGTAATAACACGTCCCATTTAAGGCATATCAAACAACTCGGGTGTTTCTCTCTCTTTGGGTAGGAGGGGTAGGTGTTTTATCTGTGCCTTTTCCCCGACACATGGTGTCGGATTTTGGCTGTTACAGTTTTCTGTGCAAACTTGGTGTAGATCAGTAACAGTCAAATCCAACACCACGTGCCCAACTGACAGCAGATGGAGACCAATTTCATGAGCTCACGCCAGGTCGACTTATCGTGTGGTCGTAGTGGTGTCCATGGTCCGGGCTGCACCTTCCTCACTGCTGTGGTGATGCCCCTCCAAGCCGCATCTGAAACATTTTCGAGAAATTAACTCTTTTGGATGAGAACTGAGCCCATTCTTCTCGCGTTGCCCCAGCATTGCTCCACAACAAGGGGAAAATTTGGTCAGCACGGCTCAAGTACCTAACTATTGGTTCTTCTACAACTTCCTCGAGTACTGTCAGCCGGCCACAGGGGATGAGAATGACTCTGTGGGTTCGTCTGTGGCAAACTTGGGCAAGTACTA
>Ga0247763_1000375_pt1 | contig 26512 bp, 22 predicted proteins | sample UWRJL141409B4_FD_179926 | JGI IMG/M metagenome (GOLD analysis project Ga0247763, IMG submission 179926) | Plant litter microbial communities from Arlington Agricultural Research Station in Wisconsin, United States - UWRJ-L141-409B-4 | ecosystem: Environmental > Terrestrial > Plant litter >...
CGGTCAGGGCGAGGATGCCCTGGTGCGCCATCTGGGACATGTGGGCGACGTCGATGATGAGGCCCTCGCGCAGGAGGGTCTTCATGGCGTCGGCCTGGAAGGGGCGGCTGTTGCGGTGGCCACCGCCTGTGGTGGGGTAGACCACGCTGGCGTCGGTGGTGGGCTTCATGGCGCCGGCGCCGATGCTGCCCGCCGTGAGGAGGCCGGCGAGGAAGGTCTCGAAGCTGTCCACCTCGGTGTGGGTGACGTGGCGGAGGTACTTGGCTTCACCGAGCTGGAAGTCGAGGTCGGGGTCCGTGCGCACCTGGTAAAACTGGCCGGTGACGTACTTGTTGTTGGTGTTGAAGAGGTCGCCGTAGACGGCGGGGCCGCCGAACTGGTTGTTGGCGAAGTGGAGGGGCAGCACGAGGCGCACCCGGTGCCGCCGGGCCAGCGTCAAGATCTGGTCCGTCGTGAGCGTGTCCATCTCGGTGCCGAGGATGATGGCGAGCTTGTTGTTGCGGACGGCCTCGCGAGCCTCGACGGGGCTCGCGACGATCTGCATCCAGCTCGAGTTGGCGTCGACCCAGCGCTCGATGAAGGCGATCTGGCGCTGGGCAGACTCGAAGTCGCTGGCGGCGTCGAAGCTGGGGGCGGGGGCGAAGCTGGTGCGGTTCCACAGCATCGCCAGCGTCTGGTTGTCGACCACGCTCGCGACCATGAGGCGCAGGCCGCCCTGGTACGCGCGCTGCACCCAGGTGACGTGCATTTGCTGATGCAACACGCTGCGCGCCTGCGGCCAGTCGCCGAGCGTCGACCATCCGTTCCGTCCGTGCGGCGTGCCCGCGTCCATCGCGTCGCGGATCTGGCTGCGGGTCATCGAGCGGACGACGTCGGCGTCATCCCAGAAGTGCTCGGCAGAGCAGGCGCGCAGATCGGTGGAGAGCGTGTCGCGGGTGACGGCCATGCCCGGCGCGCCGGCGACGAGCTTGCCGCTGCCGCTCGACACCGCGCCCCAGGCGAGGTGAGTGGCGGGGTGGGCGTGGAGATCGACGTAGCCGAGCAGGGGCGGCGGGGGCGGCGGGGGCTCGATGCGGACGGAGGCCTCGAGCGAGGCGCCGGCGGGCAGCGCGTTGACGGGGGTGGGGCGCACCGGGGCCGCCTTCGCGACGATGGGCTCCGCGCTGGAACCGCCCGGCGCGAGCAGCGCCAGGAGGGACACCAGGCCCGTCGCGATTCGTTTCGATACGCCGTGTTGCATCGTCGCCTCTCCTTCGGAGACGCTACGGCCGACCCGGCGCGAGACTTGCAAAAAAGGGGCCCTGCTCGCGCCGATGTCGTGAGCGTGCAGTCGCGAGCGCCCTGCAGTCGTCATGCGCGCGTCGCGAGCAGAGCGGACGGTCTTGGCGGGCCCTCCCGCCGCGGCCACCCGTTGTTCGACGACGGGGGGCATGCGGCGACCAGCGCTAACCGCCCGACACGGAGCCCGCCGTCATTGTCCGCGCAGCGCGGCCGCGGTCGCCGCGTCCGCCGGGAGAAACGCTTCGATAGCCAGCTCCGACAGGGTGATGTCGATCGGCGTGCCGAACACGGTCGTGGTGCTCAGGAACGATAGCCTCCCGCGCTCGGTGTCGAGCTGAAAGGGCACAGCGACTCCGGCCAGTACCGCGCTGCCCGACATCGGCTCGCTCGAGGCATCGCTGCGCGTCGCTGCCGCGCTCGTCGCCGGCATCTCGAGGGTCAGCAGCTCCTCCAGCAGCGCGGCGAGCACGCGATCGGCCGAGAGCCGCACCTGCGTCTCGAGCCGCGCCAGCACGTGCTCGCGCCACTCTTTCAGGTTGGCGATGTGCGGCGCGAGCCCCTGGGGATGCAGGCTGACGCGCAGCACGTTGACGGGCGGCTGCAGCAGGTCGGGGTGCACGCGCGCTAGCAGCGGTGCGACGGCGCGGTTCGACAGCACCAGCGACCAGTGGCGATCGATCGCGAGCGCGGGGAATGGCTCGTAGGCCTCGAGCACCAGCTCGATCGCCCGTCGCGCGGGAGCGAGCTCGGGCGCGTCGAGCGAGCGCTCGCGGTAGATGGGCGCGAAGCCGGCAGCGAGCAGCAGCTCGTTCCGCTCGCGAAAGGGCACCTCGAGCTGCTTCGCCAGGGATAGCACGAGCTCGCGGCTCGGCATGGCGCGCCCCGACTCGACGAAGCTGACGTGCCGCTGCGACACGCCGGCGCTGGTGGCGAGCGCGAGCTGGCTGAGGCGGCGGCGCTGGCGCCACTCGCGCAGCTGGTCGCCGATGGGGTCGCGACCGCGCCGTTCGTTCATCTGGAGCGTCTGGGGCGTCGGCATGAGCTCAGGCTACCCGCCCCCGGGCATCGATTCCATTACCTCGCGGGTAATCGCCCCGCTGCGCGCCCGCGCCTACGTTGAGGTTGCGCTCTCGAGCCAGTGCCGGGAGCGACGCCAAGGAGAACCAACATGCAAACCTCCCGTTTTGAAGTCTCACTGCGCAACGTGCTGCTGCTCGACGCCGCCACCTGCACCGGCTGCGGCTCGCTGATGGTGATCGGTGCCGGCCCCCTCGGGCAGCTCGCGAACCTGCCGTCCGAGCTCTTGCTGTACGCGGGGTTGTCGCTCTTCCCGATCGCGGGCTTCATCGCCTGGGTCGCGAAGCGAGCGCTGCACTCGGCGGCGGCGCTCACGGCGGTGATCGGAGGCAACCTGGCCTGGGCGGCGGCGAGCTTCTGGCTGCTCCTGGCTGGCCCGATCGCGCCGAACGCGATCGGACAGGTGTTCATCGCGGCTCAGGCCGCGGTGGTGCTCGCGCTGACGGCCGCCGAGGTGCGCGCGACGTTGCGGGGTGGGGAGGAGGCTCGGGCGTGACGGACGAGCCCCGCCCGGCCTCACTCGCGCGAGCGCCAGAGGGGCGAGGCTGGCGAGCTGCGTGTAGCCCTCGATACTGGGAGGACGCAGCGGTTCAGCGAGCAGCCACCCGATAGAGCCGCTCGCCCACGATCACGCAGGGCGCCGTCGAGCAATCGGCGCCCGACGGGATCGGAAACTCGAGCCGCTCGGGCAGGGCCTCGCCGTTCGGGAAGTTCTCGATGGCCAGCTCGTTGGGCTCGATCGAGCCGTTCCAGCGCAGGCGTGCGGCCCGATCTGCCTCCGAGAGCGTGTCGAGGTAGCGCACGCTGTCGAGCGGCTGCGGCGGCTCACCGGGTCCCCAGAGCGCGAGCCCGGCGTCGGCGCTGTTGCCGAGCACAAAGTCCGCCACGCCGGCTGCCGGATACAACCCCGGCAGCGACTGCCACGTCACGCCGTCGGTCGAGCTCGCCTGATCGATGAAGTACGTGCCGCCGACAAAGACAGCGCGTGAGTGCAACCCCTGCGCCGTCACCCCGTCGGGATTGGTGATGCAGGCACCGGGCATGTCGCAGCCGAGGCGGCTCGGCTGCCAGCGGAGCCCGTCGCTCGAACGCTGGACGTCGCCGCTGCCGACGAGCAGGAACTGGTCGCCGCCGAACGTCACGTCGAGCGGCATCACGGTGGTGGCGAGATCGATGACCTGCCAGTCGACGCCATCGGTCGAGCGCAAGAGATTGCGGAAGGTGCTGAGCGCAAAGAACTGGCCGCCAGCGAACACCACGTCGGCGAGCCCGCTCGGAGCCCCGGTCGCCACCGGGATCTCCTGCCACTGCTCACCGTCCGTCGAATGAAAAATCGTGCCGTCGCTGCCGCCCATGCGCATGCCCGCGAGCACGTATCGGCCCCCGCCATAGGCCACGCCTCGCAGCCAGAGGTTGTCTGTCTCGTCGGAGACGGGCACGGCTTGCCAGCGGATGCCATCCGCCGATCGGTAGAGGTAGCTCTCCCACGCGGAAGGGACCCTCGCGTCGCCGACCGTGCGCCGCGAGAGCGCGAGCCAACCGCTCGGTGTGCTGGCCAGGTCGGGACGGTTGCCAGCGCCAGGAACCCCGAGCTCTTGCCAGGTCGACGAGAGGGCGGCCGCTCGCTCGAGGGGGGGTAGCGCGGCGCTATCGCTTGGATTGACGCCATCGCCTGGATTGGCGCCATCAGCGTCATCGCGATCACCGCCTGCAGAGCCCGCGGAGGCGGTCTCGTCGAGAGTCTGCTGATCGAGCGGCGGACGGTCTGTTGCGGCGCCACAACTCCAGAGCGCCAGCGGGGTGACCAGGCCGACGGTTGTGACGAGCGATGCTGAGCCGAGCCGAAGGTTGCGCATGCCCATGAGCTAGCACGACCGGTCGCCGCTGCAGCGTTCGTCGCTCGCGCGATTCAAAAAACCGTGTACGCCGAGTACACAGCGGGAGCTCGCCGCGGTGGCTCGGTGGCTCGGCAAGCGGGCGACGCTCATTCGAGAAATCGCTTCGGCCGTTGCGCGCTCAGACCCCGAGCGCACTCGATCTGCTCGAGCTCGCGCCGAAAACACTCCTCGAGCGATCGATAGGCGCGCAGCGCCGATGAACGATTCTTGCCGAGCGCGCGCGACGCCGCGCTGAGGTTCAGGTCGTCGCTGGTCTGGAAGAAGTGGCCCTCGGCGGCGGCGTGTTGCATCGCGGCGAGCCAGCGGCGCTGGGGCTGGTTGAGCTGCCGCTCTGCCCGAGCGCGAGCCACCGAGCGGCGCTGCTCGCCCTCGAGCTCGAGGCAGCGTTCTTCCTGGCTCTCGGCGCGATCGCGTGCGGGGCTGGCTTCGAAGTCGGTGGGGGTAGCGGCCAAACGAAAGCTGCGCCGCAGTGCAGAGAGCTGCTCTCGTGCCATGCAGAGGCCCCAGCATTGGCCAGCGCGCCCCGGCGGAGGCTCGCCGCCAGGGGGCGCCACGATGAGCTCGATCAAATGGAGCGTGAGGGCGTCGCGCACCTCGTCATCCGAGAGCCCGGGGACGTGCCAGCGCTGCGGATGCGCGCGCTGCAGGCGCGCGAGCCTGCGTTCCCACGCCTCTTGATAGCGCACGAGCTCTGCGGCGCCCGCGCGTGCTCGGTCGCGCGCCCTTTCATCGGCGAGCTCGGCGTCGAGCGCGCGGCGCCCGAAGTGGGCTTCGTGAGCTCGCTCGAGTTGCGCGCACAGGCGCTCGGCCTCGACAGCGATCAGGTCGGCCGCGATGACACCGAGCGAGCGCTGCTCGAGCTCGGCGAGCCCGTGGATCGCCTGGGCCTCGAGCTCGGCCCGCGACGCCGTACCAAACCGGGGCGCCCAGCCCGCGAGCGCGCGCTCGAGGGCCCGCCGGCACCCTGCCGACGAACACTCCTGCTCCGCGCCGCGGAGAGTCGCGAGAGCTCGTTCGCGGGGAGGTGCCGAGCTCGGGACGGGTGATGGGTTGGCGGGTGCAGCGGTCATGATGAAAGGTCGAGCCATTCCCTCTACCTCCAGGGGCGTCGCGCGCACGGAATGTTGCAGATTTTCTTCGGCAGCGAGCGCACGCGGTCGAGAACGCAACATCCCGGCGCGCCGCTTCCCTCTCCGCTGGAGCGTCACCCACCCGCGCTCCCGGAAAGGACCCCCCATGCCCTCGACTCGATGGCGCGGCGACTGCCCGCGCTGCGCCGCGCTCTGCTGCCTGAGCCTCGCGTTCGATCGCGGCGAGCATTTCGCCTTCGACAAGCCGGCGGGCGAGCCGTGCCCGCTGCTCGGTCCCCACCACGCCTGCTCGTTGCACGCGCTTCGCGACGAGCGGGGCCTCGGCGGCTGCGTCGCCTACGACTGTCTCGGCGCGGGGCAGCGCGTCGTCGAGGAGCTGTTCGGGGGCCGCTCCTGGCAAACGGATCCGGCGCTCTCGCGGCCGATGCAGGAGGCCTTCTGGCGCATGCGGGAGCTGCAACAGCTGCTGCTCGGCCTCGAGCTGACCGAGCGGCTCGGGCTCGACCCCGAGCTCACTCGACGGCGCCAGGAGCTGGTGTGCAGGCTCGACCCCCCTGGCGGCTTCGACCGCGCCACGTTCGATGCGCTCGCGCTCGAGGCAGCGAAGCACGACGTGCGAGAGTTTCTGGCAGGTCTGCGCGAGCGGCTCCGACGCGCCGAGCCAGCTCGCTACCGCCTGCCGCTGGCCGAGCCGACGTCATCCGCTCGCGAGACCGATCAGCCCACCCGCTCGGCATCCCAGACGACGACGTCGAGCCTGCGCGCGAAGTGCGCGAGCGCGGGCGGTCCCCCCACATCGAGCCCATGAACGCGCAGCATCGTGTTGGTCCGAAGGTCGACCTCGGCCGCCTGCAGCGACCACGCCGGGTGGTGCACCTCGTTGCGCCGGAGCGAACCGTCCGGCGCGAGCGCATACAGGCAGTAGCGCTCGGTGAGCCAGTGCTCGAGCGACCCGCGCGCGGCGCGGTACACGTCGGACGTGGGGCGATAGGTGGCCGCGAGCTCGGCGCCAGGACGGCGCGAGCGGTAGCGTATCGCTCCGGCGTGCTCGACGAGCGACATGCCCGCCAGGAAGTAGGGCAAGTAGAAGAAGCGCCGCGCCGCCCAGACGGCGACGGGGTTCGCGGCGTCGAGGCTGAGGAACCACACGCCGGGCTTGCCGTCGCGCTCGACGTAGGTGCGCACGTTGAGCTCGGGGAACGCCGAGATCCACGGCAGGTCGGGCAGCGGCCGCCGCATCACGCCCGCCATGCGAAAAGGGACCACGCCCACCCACGCCGTGCCCTCGAACTCCTGGATCTCGAGGCCCGCGGGCACGAGGGGGCGCAGCTTCTCGGCGGCGATCGGCCAGTGCAGAAACGCCAGATCGAGCCATGACTGCCGCCACGTCCAGCGGCGATTCGGCACCGGCCAGGGGCGATGATCGAGCTCGAGCAGGGCGGGATGCATGGGCGCGGAAGGCACATCTTCCACGAAACGGCCCATCCCGCCAGCCTGGATGCTGCCGAGCCTCGATGGGGCTGAGGTCCCCGCGCCGCGAAGCTGCTTTCCTCAGCGCCCCGACGCCAGCCGCTGCGTGTTCAGGCGCCGGAAGGCGTGCATCTTCTCGTCGAGCTCGGGCGTCGTCCGGTGCGGGGCCTGCTTGTTCCAGTTGATCGAGCGCCGGTAGCTGCCGAGCAGGCCCTTTCCGATCAACTCTGCCTCATCGACCTCGACGCTACGGTCGGTGTGCGGCGCGACATAGAGCGCGTCGACCGGGCAATACGCCTCGCACATGAAGCAGGTCTGGCAGTGCTCCTGGCGCGCGATCACGGGCGCCCCGTCCGGGACGGCGTCGAACACGTCGGTGGGGCAGGCTTCGACGCACAGGTCGCACTTGATGCAGCGCTCTTCGCTGACGAGCTCGATCACGCCGCGTGCTCCTGCACGGTCGGCTGCGATTGCTGCGGATCGGGGCGGACCCAGATCTGTTCCAGCCCGCCCGTGTGCAGGCGGCGCTGCTGAGTGGGATCGAGCGAGGGGAAATCCTGGTGCTTGTGCATCCCGCGCGTCTCCGTGCGCTGCTCGGCCGTCGCATACATCCAGCGCGCCGTAGCGACCATCGCCGCCGCCTCGCGGGCGCGCACGACCTCGCGCGCGAGCTGCGCGGGGCGTGCCTCGAGCGCCTTCCAGTAACCGTCGAGCACCTCCCGCGAGGCGGCCAGGCCCGCGCGGGTGCGGAACAGGTTCTTGTCATAGGGATACACTTCGCCCTGCACGCCTCGGATGATCGCCTCCGTGTCCAGCAGCTCGCGTGGCCCGTGGTCTACGAGCGTGGCGCGACCGGCGCCGCGCGGCTGCCGCTTGGTCGCGTTCGGCCCGAGCGAGCGCGCATACAGCGATGCGCCTTCACCCGCCCAGTAACCCGACGACATGGCCCAGGCCGCGTTGTGGCTGCCGCCGCCGGTGAAGCCGCCGCAGATGAGCTCGCGCGTGGCGGCGTCGCCGGCCGCGTACAGCCCGGGCACGCGGCTCGAGCAATCTTCCGCGACGATGCGGATGCCGCCGGTGCCGCGCACGGTGCCCTCGAGCCGCAGCGTGACCTCGAACCTGTCCGTGCAGGGATCGATGCCGAGGCGATCGAAAGGCAAGAAGAAGTTCGGCTGCAGCTCGCGCAGGCACGCGCGAAACTCCTCCGGCACGCGATCGAGGCATGCGAACACCGGCTGCGTCAGCAGCGTGCGCGCGATGACCGAACGCCCGCGCTGCGAGCCGGCGCCTTCGATCTCGCGCCCGTCCGCGTGATAGAACGTGGCCCAGCTGTAGAACGCCGTCTTCGTCACCGAGGCGTGGGCGGGGGCGATCGCGTAAGCGTTCGAGAACTCCATGCCGGAAAAGTCGGCGCCCACCTCCGCCGCCATCAGGCCTCCGTCGCCCGTGAGCACGTTGCAGCCGAGCGCCTTGCTGAGGAAGGCGCAGCCGCCGGTGGCGATCACCACGGCGCCCGCGAGCACGCTCCAGCGCTGGCCGGTGCGCTGCATCAGGCCTGCCGCGCCCGCGACGCCGTCGCTGTCCTCGAGCAGCTCGAGCGCGGGGCTGTGGTCGAGGATGCGCACCCCGGCGGCCTTCACGCGCTTGCGCATCAGCTTCATGTACTCGGGGCCTTGCAGCCCGCGGCGCAGCTGGGCACCTTGCTCATCGAGCGGGAACGGGTAACCGTGCCGGGCGAGCTCGTTCATGTTGCCGTACGTGCGGTCGAGCACGCGGTTCATCCAGGCGTGGTCTGCCAGGTTGCCGCCGAGCTTGTCGCGGCTGGCGCGCGCATCGGCCCGCAGCTTCGCGTCTGGCGGCACATACCAGACGCCAGTGCCCGAAGGGGCGGTGGCGCCGCTCGTCCCGCAGTAGCCCTTGTCTGCCAAGATCACACGCGCGCCGTTGGCCGCGGCCGTCACCGCCGCCCAGCAGCCCGCCGGGCCCCCGCCGATGACGAGCACGTCGGCCGTCAACGTCAGAGCGTCTGATTCGAGTAGCGGACCGTTGCCAGAGAGCAGAGCGGAACTGAGCGTCATGGTGTCCTCCGGTGTCCACCATAATGGACATTGCGGCTACACGCCAGCGCCGAGCACGACCGGCTTGCTTGCTGGCGCCGCTGGCTCTCGTCGTCCGGCGCGCGACGCACCGAACGCGCGACGCACCGGACGCGCCCAGCCTCACTTCGCCAGCTTCTTGCTCTCCGCCTCGACGGCGCGGAAAACGCGCAGAAAATTTCCGCCCCAGATCTTGTCGATCTGCGCCTCGTCGTAGCCACGACGCACGAGCTCGCGCGTGACGTTGCCGGCCTCGCCCTCGTTCTGAAAACCGATGACGCCGGCTCCGTGATTGAAGTCGGAGCCGATGCCCACGTGGTCGATGCCGATCTTCTTCACGATGTAATCGATGTGATCCACGAACTGCGCCAGCGTCGCCTGGGGGGTCAGCCCGCGGAGCGCCTTGTAGAACTCGTCTTGCTTCGGTGCGGGCAAGCTCTGGACGCCCGCGTCGGGCGCCGTCGCTTCGGGCAGGGAGAAGCGCTTGCGGAGCTCCGCGACCCGGGCAGGGAAGTCCTTGGGGGGCGGCGCGAGGTATGTGCTGAACGCCGTCACCTGCACGACGCCGCCCTTGCGCTGGATGGCCTCGAGCTCCCGGTCGCTCAGGTTGCGATTGTTGTCGACGAGCGCCCGAGCCGCCGAGTGGCTGGCAACCACCGGCGCCCGCGTGAGCTCGAGGGTCTGCAGCAGGGCGTCCGTCGTCAGCTGCGACACGTCGATGATCACGCCCAGGCGGTTGAGCCTCTCGACGGCGCGCTTGCCGAGCGCGGAGAGCCCGTGGTGCTCGGCGATCGGGTCGCCTCCCTTCGGTCGCGACGAGTCTGCGAAGTCGTTGTGCCCGGCGTGCGTGAAGCCGAAGAGGCGCACACCGGCGGCGTGATAGCGGTCGATCTCGGCCAGGTCTGTGCCGATCGAGCGCGCGTTCAGGAAGCTCAGGATGACGGCGATCTTCTTCTGCTCGTGGAGCCGCGTGACGTCGTCGGCGCTCTTCGCGAGCGCCACACGATCGGCGTGCTCGCGGGTGAACGCCAGCACGGCCTCGAGCTTCGAGGCCGCCTCGTGGCGCGCCTCTGCCAGCCCCGGACCGCTGCGGGCGCCCGGCCCCACCGCAACGGCGAGCGCCACGGCGCCGACACCGCCACGGATCAACTTGTCGAGGTCGGCCGCGGATTTTCCGTCCGCACCCGCGTAGCGCGCTGCCGTCTCGGGCAGCAGCACGTCGACGTGGCTGTCGAGCACCAGCGTTCGGGCGTGGATGGAGCTCGCTGCCTCGTCGCCGCGCTCGGGCGAAGGCTTCGCCGGCGCGGGCGAGGCGACCGCCAGCAAGAGCAGGCCGGACCAGAGGCCCGAGCCCAGCCATGATTTCGAAACCCCAGCCGACCCTGTCAACCTGGCGGCGACGCGCATGCGAGCTCCCTTGGTGCGAGCGGCTCAGCCGCCCAGTGGTGACATCTACTATACGAGACCAATGTGGCAACTGCGAGAACAGAAACATTCGCAGGGAAGCTCGGATCAGTTAATGTCTTGTAAAGAGGACTCATGTCCATAACTCGGCGCCCATGACGGCCTCATCCTCTCCTCGCTTCGGTGTCTGGGCCAACGTCTACGGCACGTGGGCGTCCCTCCAGCACCCGGAACACCCGCTCGATGCCTCCTGGGAGCGCAACAAGCGCCAGATCCTGCTCGCCGAAGAGCTCGGCTTCGACGCCACTCTCATCGCGCAGCACGAGGTCAACCCGTTCGGGCACCACTACGACCAGCTCGAAGCGTGGAGCTCGGCCGCGGCTCTGGCGGCGCTCACCTCGCGGATCGAGATCATCGCCGCCATCAAGCCGCTCCTCTACCACCCCGTCGTGCTCGCCAAGCAAGCTCTCCAGATCGAGGACATCAGCCGTGGCCGCTTCGCCATCAACCTGGTGAACGCCTGGTACAAGCCGGAGATCGAACCCGCGGGGATCGCGCGCAAGACCGACGCCGAGGCGGAGGCGGCGCTGGCGTACGCCTGGGAGCTCGCCGCCAGAGACAAGCCCGCGCTGGCGCATGTCTACGCGAACGCGGACCCGAAGGCGGTCATGTTCCAGACGTTCCAGAAGTATCCCCACGTCGGGACGAACGGCGGCACGGCGGCGGGGCTGGTCGGAGCCTACGAGCGCGTCGCCGAGCGGATCCGTGCTTTCCACGCGCAGGGCGTCGAGCTCTTCATGCTGCAGTTCCAGCCATTCGAGGCAGAGATGCAGCGCTTCACCGAGGAGGTCGTGCCGCTCGTGCGCGCGGCCGAGCGAGGTGCGCCAGCCGTGGATCGTGGGGCGCGACCCTCCGAACTGTTTAGCGCGTGACGCTCGCCCCCGTGGTAGCGTGGCGCTCATGGATCTTCACTTCGGCAAGAATTCGGGCAACTCGGCGCGCTCGGCGTTCGCCTTGTTTGAGGCTCGCATCACGTTCTCGCCCCACGCCCTCGATATCCCCAGCGGCGGCAGCCGAGGGGCGGGCTATCTCGCGTTGAACCCGCTGGGCAAGGTGCCGGCCCTGGTGGATGAGAAGATCGCGCTCTGGGAGTCGAACGCCATCAACTGGTATGTCGCCGAGAAGTATCCGGAAGCGCGGCTCCTGCCGCAAACGCCGGCAGGTCGCGCATCGGTCCAGCGCTGGCTGTTCTTTCAGACCGCGCACGTGTCGCCCGCGGCCACCGCCATCAACCTCGAGCTCAGCGCCCGGCACCGCAAATACTGGGCCCGAAGCGCCGACCCTCGCGCGGCCGAGCAGGGCAGGCAAGAGCTCGCTCACTACCTGCCGGTCCTCGAGGCGGGGCTCGGCGACGGCGAGTGGCTCGAAGAACACTTCTCGCTGGCTGACATCGCTTACACGCCGCACCTCGCGTTCCTGGTCGAGGGCGGCTTCGACTTCTCGAGCACGCCGCGCGTCCGCAGCTGGCTCGAACGCCTGCTGGCGCGGCCCGCGTGGCGACAGGCGCGCGAGCTCGTCTTCGACTACTACTGACGAGCCGCGCGCGGCGAGCCCCTCCGTGCCGTCGCCCCTTCAGGTGCCGGGCTTGACAGCGACCGCGACGATGCGCACGCCCTCCTGGCGGATTCCCTCTGGAGTTCGCAGCGCCTCGAGCTCGCGGAGCAGCTCGCTCCGCGCGTCTGAGCGCAACGCCTCCGGCAAGTGCCCGAGGTAGTTGCCGAACGAGCTCGCCTGAGAGAACTCGATCAGCGCCTCTGCCGAGGCGTGATGCTGGATGTTGGGCTCGAGCGACACGGACTGTGCGTTGAAGCCGGCGCTCTCCAGCAACTGCTCGAGCTCACGCACGCTCACGTGGTGGCCAAAGGCGCCCTGGATCTCGGGATACCGGTCGTAAGGCGGCCGCGAGAGCACCCGCTGCCGGACCACCTGGATGGTGTTGGGATGCTCCCGCGAGCCCGTCGTGATGCCCAGCCGCCCACCCGGCTTCAACACCCGGTAAAACTCGCGCAGGGGAGTGAGCTTCTCGGGCAGCCAGTGGAACACGGCGTTCAGGTAGACGACGTCGAAGCTCTGGTCGGCGAAAGCGTGCAGCGAGTCCGCGCTGCCCACCTGAAAGCTCAGGTTGGCGCGAGCCTTGCGGCGGGCGATCTCGATGCGCAAGGGCAACGGGTCGACTCCCACCACGGCTCCGCTCGGACCGACGATGCGCGCGACGTGCTCGGCGAGAAGACCGGTGCCGCTGCCCACGTCGAGCGCGCGCTCGCCCGAGGCGATGCCCAGCTTTGCGACCAGCTTCTTGCCGTGAGCAAACTGCCGATCGAGGCTGACCTGTTCGTAGTGCTCCGCCAGCGCGGGCGTGTCGAGAACCAAACTCAAAGCCATTTTTTCCTCCCGAGCCGGCGATAGGTCGGCCACCGACTGTATACGGGACTAGAGTCTACTATGCAAGACTCGTGGCGACGGGTCTACGGCGCCGGGCGCCACACCGCGAAGTCGCGGATGGCGAAGTGGCTGGCGACGGTGCGAAACGCGAACCACCCGGAGCGATAGGGCTCCGGGTCGACATAGTCGAACACCAGCACGTCATCGCTGTAGTACCGGACCTGATCGCCGATCACCGAGATCCCGATGCGGACGGGCTGATTGCCGCTGATGCGAGGCTCGGTGAGGTCGAAGAGCAGCGGGCGATTGCCGGGCTCGCCGACGTAACGCCGGAAGCGCGTGGTGGTGTTGAGGTTCGCGCCCTGGCCCACGTAGTACGTCTCGAGCCAGTCGTAGTCGGCGAAGGCGCCGCTGCGAGCCGTCGCGAACACATCATCCGGCGAGCGCGCGTCGCGCGCGTTCCAGAAGACATTCAGATCCGTGACGAGGTCGTTCGGGCCACCGGCGTCGATCGGCGTCGCGGTGTACTCGATCTCGTAGGGCTCGCTGAGCGGCTCCTTCAGCCACACCGTCGCGCCCCCGGGAACGTCGACGTCGAGCACACCGTTCTCTGCGGCGACGCGCCCGCCCGATTGCAGCTCCGGCGACCAATGCGCCAGCCCACTTCGAAAGTCGTCAGCGAAGATGCGCGTGCGCGCGCCGACCTCGCGGACCGCCGGGCGAGGCGGCTGCCCTCCCGGGTCGCCGGTCTCGGCGCCGAGATAGAAGTCGGGCAAGATCGACTGCAGGTAGCCGCGCACCGTGAAGCCGAGCCGATAGGCGGGGTTCTGGGCCAGCGTGTACAGCCGCACATCGGTCGGGATCGTCGTGGTGAACAAGCGCAGCGCGGTGTGATCGGCCGTCTCGGCCAGGAACTCTTCGCGCCAGTCGCCGACCAGGTCACCGTATAACGGCACGGCGTTGCGCCACGAGGGCACGACGCCCGTCGGCTCGAACTCGCGGCTCGTCGTCTCCGTGGTGGGGTCCCACTTCTCGACGGACGTGAAATCGAGCAGCTCCGAGAGCGTGTCACCGTCCCACCAGATGCGGAAGTTCACGCTCGGGATGTTGGTGGACACGCGCTGCCCATTCACGTTCCACACGCCCGCGCCGGGCAGGCCTGGGTTCGCGGTGGCCGCCCAGAATTCGTAGCCGGGCGTGCGGGGATCGATGTCGGCGGTGGTGCCGCGCGGAATGTCCCAGAGCACCTGGTCGGGCTCTACGTCGGGGTGGGCGCCGGTCGCCAGCCGCGCGCCCGTCGAAGCGTCGTAGTAGTACCAGGGGAAGTTCGTCCACACGCCGCCTTCCGTCTGCTGGATCGCGTAGCCCTCGAGCCCCGGCCGCGCCGGGTCGAGATCGCCGATGTGGAAGCGGTCGCCGTGGGTCGATTGTGGCACCTCATAGAGGAACGTTCCGTCGCTGCTCACGACGTAGTTGCCGTCGGCGAAGTCGTCGCGACCATCGCCGTCCACGTCGACGACCCGCACCTGATGAAAGCTGGTGCCGCGGTCGCGCACCCATTTCCAGCGCTGCGTCAGCGCGGCGCCGTCGAAATCCCACGCCACGACCGCCACCCGGAAGTCGCCCCGCACGGCGCCGACGCGCGTGACCAGCTTGGTGATCAGGCTCGGGTGCACGCCGTCGAGATAGCCGATCGCGAACTGTCCGCCGGAGGGGCCATCCGCCACGAAGTCGTTCGGGATCGCGGCCCGCGCCCGCTCGCTGCCCGTCAGGCCATCGATCACCGACACGAACTGATCGAGCGGCGAGCCCGACGTGATCACGCCGCCGTCGGCGAACGTCGCGCCCGCCGCCGTCTTGACCAGCACCTCGGCGCGTCCGTCGCTGTCGAGGTCGTACACGGTGACCCCGTCATCGTTGCGAAAGCCAGCGACGTCGCCGAAGCCGCTGAGGGCAGCAGCGGGCGGATCGTTCGCCGCGTTGCCGGTCGCGCGGGTGAACGAGGCCGGGCCGGCGTCGACCCGCCACAGCTGCAGACCATCGAGCGTGTACGCCTCGAGATACGACGGCTGGTCGAGCGCGAAGGGCAAGCGCGAGAGCACGATCTCGTAGCGCCCGTCGCCGTCGAGATCGCCGGGCCAGGCGTGTTGCACGTAGTAGTCGCTCGCCGCGCTGCCCGCGATCGGTTCGAGCGGCACTTCGAGGTAGCCGTCGGAGAAGTGCAGCGCCGGCGCGCTCGCAGGGCCTTGTCGCCCACCGCTGAGGGCGCGTACGGTGTATTCGCCGGGGCCGCCGCTCTCGTCGTGAAATGTCGTGGTGCTCACGATCGGCGCCGCGTTCAGGCGCTGCTCGCCCCTGTACACGTCGAACGCGACGTCGCTGCCGTACTCGCTCGCGAGCAGGCGCCAGCTCAGGAACGTGCCCGCGCCGGACGGCACGGCGACCAGGCCGCGATCCAGCCGCTCGACGATGCGGTCGGCAGCGCCTGCGCGAGCGGGCAGGGTGAGGGCGAGAACGACCAGCGCGAACACGGCGTCGGGGCGGAACTGAGGCACGCGGCAATCTCCTGGAGCGCGCCGGAGCCCACCGCCCCGGAGCCCGCGTAGCCTCGCATCGTATGTGTCTATCAAACAAGACGTTCGTCTCGTTTCTGGCGGCGACCCGGAGGGCGCGAGTCAGATACGAGTGCCGAGCGCCCGCTCGGAGCAGGTGTGCGAGGCGCGAGCCAGCGACGGCCGAGCTCGATAGCGGCGCGGGGTCGAAGCGCGGCGCGCGACGATCGAACCACGGTCGCGCGCCGGTCAGTCTCCGGGCGGGCGGCAGCGGGCCTCGCCGAGCGCTCGCAGCCGCTCCGACCACCCCAGCCGATCGGCGCGCAGGTCTTCCACGAAACGCAGCAACCCGCTCGCATCGGCCGGGCTCAGGCCTGCTCGACCGCTGGCGCACAGGTCGTCGCGGCTCGCCACGCCATCGAGCCCGAGCGAGCGCAGCGTGAACCCGCCGGCGCCGCCGGCGGCCACGTGTGCGATGGGGTGCCCGAAGGCGTCGAGCACTGGGCCATCGGGGCCAGCGCCCGAATCCGCCGCGCCCGTCTCGCCCTTCGAGCCGCTCCACCCGCTCGGGTGCAACAGCCCATCGGCAGCCGGGGGCGACGCCGCAGGCAAGGAGGCGAGCCGAGCCTGGGCCAGGCGCAAGATGCCGAGCGTGCGCGTCTCGAGCGGAAGCACGAGGGCCGCGAGCACCAACCACAGGCCAAAAAGCCCGAGCGCGAGGCCTGCAGCGAGCCCCAGCGCGAGTGGGCTCTCCCGCCGCCGCTCGAGGAAGGACTGGTACAAGTGCAACCAGCGGCCCCCGCTCGCGCGCGCGGGCGGGCTCGACGGGCCCGGTCGCGCGAGCGCGGTATCGTCGGCGATGAGGGAGATCACCAGGCTCGCCGCAGCGACCAGCGCCACGCTGCCGAGCACGAGCGAGAGCGGAACCAGCGCCACCGAGCCGAGCGTGATCAGCAGCGCGTGCATCACCCCGCGCAGCCCCGTGAGCCACCCGAGCGTGAGCACACCGAGCAAACCGATGCACGCGGCCCAGGCGAAGCGCAGGCGCGCGGGCACCGATCGACGCGGCGCCAGCGAGCGCCGTCCCGGTGAGCGAGCGCCGGGCGGAGGAGCTCCCGCTGGCGAGCGCGGCTCTTCCGCTGGCGAGCGCGGACTGTCCGCGGGCGGTCGGCTCATCGCCGAGAGCTCCAGTTTCGGTTCACCCGAAAGCCATACGGCAAGTCGGCTTTCGGGGAAAGCGCAGTCTCGAGCGCTCCCGCTCATCGGCTCGACGCCAAGGAACGTTTCCCGCGATCTTAGCTAGACCAGCGCCCGCGAGTGCACCCGCGGAGCCGCGCCCTCGAGCGCGCGCGCGAGCACACGGGCCCCCTCGCTGGCCTCACGCCGCCACGCGATGCGCCACGGCCGCGCGAGCGGCTTCCCTTCCAGGCGCTTGACGACGAGATCGGAGCTCGGCAGGTAGCTGCTCGCGATCCACTCCGACATCACGGCGATGCCCATGCCCGCGCGCGCGGCGTCGATGATCGCCTCCGTGAGCGGGAAGCGCAGAAACTCGAGCCGCGGCAGCGCGCGCCCGAACACGCCGCTCATGAACCAGCGCTGCTCGGGCTTCGGCGTCTGCGACGAGATGATGAGCGGGTGCCGGGCGAGCTCGTGCCGCGTGAGCGTCGCCCGCGCCGCGAGCGGATGGCTGGACGCGACGAGGAACACGATCTCGTCCGAGAACAGCGGCTGCTCGACGAGCGGCGCGCGCACGCTCGACGTGGTCAACAGCGCGACGTCGAGCGACCCTTCGGCGAGCGCCGCCGCCGGCGCAGACGTGTGCTCGGGGGCGAGCTGAACGTCGAAGCGCTGCCGCCCGGGCCACTGCTGCCGCAGGCTGGCGAGCGCCGACGGCAGCCAGCGATAAGCCGTGTAACACTCGCAGGCCAGGCGCAGCTCGAGCGGCCCGCTCTCGGGCGTCGCGGCGCGCGCTTCGAGCTCCGCGAGGGCGGCCAGCACCGGGCCTGCGCCATCGATCAAGCGCTGCCCCGCGGCAGTGGGCGCGAGCCCTCGGGCACCCCGTTGAAACAGGCGCACGCCGAGCTTGTCTTCGGCGAGCAAGAGCCCACGGCTCACCGCCGACTGCGTGACATGCAGCGCGGCCGCCGCCTTCACCGTGCTGCCCGCGCGCGAGATGGCCAGCACCACGTCGAGGTCGCGCACGCAGAGCTTGGGCCTGGCCGCCTCGCGCTGCGCCGTGACCTGCTGCGCCGTGACCTGCTGCGCCGTGACCTGCAGCGCCGTGGCTTGCTGTACTGTGACCCGCTCCGTCGCGACGGGCGGGCGCGCACGACGCTGGCGCGCGTTGCCATGCAGCGCTGACTTCGACACCGCCAGACAGCGTAGCAAAAATGGGGTCACCGTGCGGCACCGGGGCTGTTTTTTGTGGGCCCTCCTGCCGCGGCAATACCGTCGCTGGCGACGGTGGCATGCGCCGGCAACCCCCGCCCGCCCGCCAGCAGGCCCTCGGCGGCGACGGCACGTATGCGTAGATCGCATAGCTCGTAGAAAATCTATGCGTTGGACGGATCTGCGGCGACCCGCCAGCGTGTCGAGAGGAGGAAGCATTCATGAAGCTCTACTTTTCCCCCCTGGCCTGTTCCCTTTCGGCCCGTATCGCGCTGTACGAGGCCGAGGCGCTCGACCCGGGCTACGAGCCCGTCGAGCTCGTCGAGGTCGATACCCGCACGCAGCGCGCCGCCGGCGGCGCCGACTACCGCGCCGTGCACGGCCTCGGCCTCGTGCCAGCGCTCGAGCTCGACGGCGGCGAGGTGCTGACTGAGAACGCCGCCGTGCTGCAATACATCGCCGAGCGCTATCCGCGCGCGCGGCTCGTGCCGAGCGACATCGTCGGGCGCGCGCAGGCGCGCAAGTGGCTGAGCTTCATCGGCACCGAGCTGCACAAGGCCGTGTTCCAGCCCTTGCTCGCCCCCGCGGCGGGTGAGTCGGTGAAGGCCGATGCGCTCGCCAAGGCCGAGCCTCGTTTCGCCTGGCTCGCCGAGCAGCTCGGCGCGCGCGAGCACCTGCTCGCCGAGTTCAGCGTCGCGGACGCCTACCTGTCGACGGTGCTCAACTGGTCGAGCGTGACGCCGCTGCGCCTCGAGCGCTGGCCGTCGCTCGCCGCTTACCTGAAGCGCCTGCAGGCGCGACCCAGCATCGCGCGCGCGCTCGGCGAGGAGCTCGCGCTCTACCGGGCGAGGCAGGCAGGCGCGGCGCGGCCCGCGCTCGGCACGCGCGAGCTGATGGAGCGCTTCAACGCCGCTTTCCAGAGCCACGACCCGGGCGGCCTCGAGGCGCTGATCGCGGCAGACTGCGTGATCGAGAACACTCACCCCGCCCCCGACGGCTCGCGCCACGAAGGGCGAGCGGCGTGTCTCGCGCTCTGGTCGTCGATCGCGCTGGCGCCCGAGCTGCGCTTCGAGCTGGAGCAGGTCGAGGTCTTCGACGATCGGGCGCTGATCGCCTGGCGCCTGCACCGCGAGGGGGCCGCCTCGGTACGCGGCGTGCACCTGATGCGCACGCGCGACGGACAGATCGTGGAGGCGCGCGGCTACGTGAAAGGCGCGTGAGCGGACCCGGGAGGGGCGGGGGCAGCGGGGGCGGGCGCGGGGGATGCGCTGCCCTCGGCGGGTCCGGGAGCCACGCCACCTCGGGGCGGACATCCGGGCGTGGCTGTCTTGGCCCCGGGCCTCTTTCGGGCGGAAGACGAGCCCGCTAGCATCCGCTGCCGATGACCTCGGAATCGCTCGACGGGCGTTCGATCCTGATCACCGGAGCCAGCTCCGGCATCGGCCGCGCCACCGCGCTGGCGCTCGGTGCCCGCGGCGCGACCCTCTACCTCGCGGGGCGCTCGGAAGAGCGCCACCGCGAGGTGATCGATGCCCTGCGCGCCGCCGGAGCCCGCCCGCACTTCCTCCCGCTCGATCTGTCGAGTCTAGCGTCCGTGCGCGAGTGCGCGCAGAGCTTCCTCGCGCTCGACGTTCCGCTCCACGTGCTGATCAACAACGCGGGCATGGCCGGCTCCCGCGGGCTCACGCGGGACGGCTTCGAGCGCGCCTTCGGCATCAATCATCTGGGTCCCTTCCTGCTCACCGAGCTGCTCCTCGAGCGCCTCGCGAGCTCGGCGCCGAGCCGCATCGTCAACGTCTCGAGCAAGGCCCACTATCGCGTTCGCGCCATCGACTGGGCCGCGCTGCGTGAGCCCACCCGCACGCGCTCGGCCTTCCCCGAGTACGGCGTGAGCAAGCTCTGCAACGTGCTGCACGCGCGCGAGCTCGCCGAGCGCCTGCGCGGTCGCGGGGTATCCACCTACGCCTTGCACCCGGGCGTCATCGCGTCCGACGTCTGGCGGCACGTGCCCTGGGGCGTGCGGCAGCTGATGCTGCTGTTCATGCGCTCGAACGAGGAGGGCGCGGCCACGTCGATCCACTGCGCGACGTCGCTCGCCGCAGCGAAGGAGACGGGCCTGTACTACGACGAGTGCGCCCCGAAGGACCCCAGCGCGCTGGCGCTCGACCCGAGTCTCGCGCGCGAGCTGGCGACGAAGAGCCGGCAGTGGGCGGGGCTCGGCTGAGGCGCGCTAGACTCGGGCCACGGCTCGGGCGCTCGCTCCTGGCGCTGGCGAGCCCGTCGAAGCGTCCGCGAGCCTGTCTCGGTCGCGATTGGCGGCAGCTCGTTGGCTCGCGCTTATCGCGCGAACGTCGTCCGTCGTATGGCGTCGGGCACCTTGTCGGTGTAGTAGCCCCAGATCTGAGAGGTAAACCCCCCACGCCACAATCGAGAAACAGAAACGACGCCAACGACCGTCGAGCAGTGGCGCGTGTGCCCGCAACGAGGCCGATGCTCGCCTTCGCGGTCGATCGCCTCCGCCGCACCGTGGCGCGTATCTGCGATTGAAAGCACACGGAAGCCCATGTAGGGCGCTCTCGCCCAAGAGTGCGGCCGCATGGAGCTGCAAGAGCCTCGAGCTGGCATTTGCCCGGCCAACTCCTTCATAGTAACCGGAGCTGGCTCTCCGAGCAGACCCGTCCCCCCCCATACCCGGGGTCTGCCTCTTTTTTTTTACCTGGCGCTCGCGCTACCGCGGCGCCCGGTGATCTCGCGCGAAGGTACGCCATGGCGATCCTCGATTCGCATCCTCGTCTCACTCCGCCCTCGCCCGTCCCGGTCGTGATGTGGCGCGACATCTTCGCGCTGGTCGATCGTGGTCGAACGATCGTGTCGGACTACCCGGTGCTGGAGGCGATGGTGCGCGAACAGGCGGAGCGATATCCGCGAGGGCTCGGGTGTCTCGTGATCATTCCCGCCAGCGCGAAGCCCCCTCCCGATGATGTGCGCCGCGCGATCAACGGCGTGTTGACCCGGCTCGAGCCGTTGCTCAATTGCCTGTGCTGGCAGGTCGAAGGCACGGGCTTTCGTGCAGCCGCGGTGCGCGCGGCGCTCGCTGGCCTGCGCATCGTGCACCGCCCCCCCTATCCGACCCTGGTGGCAAGTGACATGAGCGAGGCGCTCCGGTGGATGTTCCCGTACCTGCGTGACGGCATGGCCCGCCTGTCGGAGATCCCGTCGGCGGTCGATGCCATTGGCAAGGCGCGCGCGAGCATGCTCCCTCAGCCACCCTGACTCCGCCCCCCCCTCTACGTCGGCCCTGAATCGTCGATCCCGGGACTCTAACGGCCCCCGTGCACGGGTTGCCGGGCGGCCACGCTGCCGACTTGCTGAACGGCGTCTGACGGCGTGGTGCCCATTCGCACGGTGTCTTGCAGCAGCACGTCTCGCTGCATGATGTCTCGCAACATCGCCCGGTAACCGGCGGTCGTCTGTCGCAGGTTTTGCTCGATCAGCGCTCGCTGCGCTTCGGTCGCCGCTTCGAGCGCGACGAACGCCTTGGCGAGGTGGTCTTCGTCGTCGTTCACATGCACCTTCAAGAAGGCGCTAGCACGCTCGCCGTGCGCGGCATGGACGCGCTCGAGGATCCACGGCCCCTTGCTGACCGACATGGCCTCGAGCGGCAGAATGTACCCGAACAGCGCCAGCGGGTCCTGGTGCTCGACCTTGAAGTATTGGGGCTCGTAGAACATCCGCGTGGTGTGGCGCTCGGGGAAGTCTCTGACGCCGAGGCCGAGCACCTTCAAGTCGTGGAGACACAGGAGCTCGTGCTTCTTCTCTTCCGCGATGTGCGCCCCGAAGCGATGATGGAACGCGTTGCCTCGCTCATCGCACGGGAAGCGGGCGGCAGACGCGGCGAGCAGCCGGGTCGAGTGCGACACATAGTAGTAGGTTTGTGCCAGCCAGTCGCCATACGCGGGCTTCAGCTGCCAGGGGAACTCTTCCAAGCTCCGGTCGAGCTGTCGCAGGCATTCATCGAGTACCGTCTTCATGTCGTCTCCCGTGCAAGCGCTTCTTTCCACAATCGTTGGGCGAGCGCGTCGGTCTGGGGGCGCGGCTCGAAGGGGCCGAGCGCGCCGCGCGTGAACGTCACCAGATCCACCGCGACACCGTGATGAGCGACGTCTCTCGAGAGCGGCATCGCCCCCAGCCGGTACACGAGCCCGTTCATGCCGCGGTCGTTGCGCATCGTGCCGACCATCACGTCGGCGTCGGACGCGAGGAATCGCTTCACGGCCAGCACCATCAAGAGCTCCTTGATCGAATACCCGTCGACCGCGCCTCGCCACGCGGGGAGCACGGTCAGGTTGCTCCCGATGCAAACGCGCTGGCCCGCCGTGAAGGCTGACTCGAGCACGGCTCGGGGCCACGCCTTGAAGTACGAGTCGTCACGTTCGGCGCGCAGCGAGAGATCGACCCAGCGCCACGCCGTCATTCCGATGCAACGGCCGGAGTAGAACAGGCAGCCGAGCTCGTGCTGCCGCGTCAAGTCGTCCGAGAAGACGACGCCCGCGCCGTCGAGATCTCGCAGCGTCTGCCCCCAGACCGTCTGCCAGCAGTCGTAGACGTCGTCCCAGCGCTCTCGCTCCACCCGCGTGGAGGCACGCGGGGCGATCACCTCGTACACGAAGCGCTCGGGCTGAATCGCTTGCGCCTTCCACGGCGCCTCGCTGGCCTTCGTCGCGTGCTCAATCACGGAGCACCCGCTTGAGTATCTTGCCGGATGGGCTCTTGGGGATCGGGCTGTCGAGGATGAGCTCGTCGGGTAGCTTGTAGCGCGCGAGCTCGGCCTCGCAGTGCCGGAGCAGGCTGGCGGCGTCGGCGCTGGCGCCCGGCTTGAGCCTCACGTACGCGACCACGCGCTCACCCTTCGCGGGGTGAGGCTTGCCGACGACCGCGCACTCCGCGACGGCGTCGTGCCGGTACAGCACCTCCTCGACCTCGCGCGGCCACACCTTGAAGCCGGCGCAGTTGATCATGTCTTTCAAGCGATCGACCAGGTAATAGTAGCCATCGCGATCGCGGTAGCCGATGTCGCCGCTGTGAAACCAGCCGTCGCGCACCGCCTCCGCCGTCTCTCGATCGCGCCGGAAGTAGCCGGTCATCACGTTGGGGCCCTTGATGCAGATCTCGCCCCACTCGTCGTCGCCGAGCGCGCGCCCTGCCTCGTCGACGATCTTCAGCTCCACATCGTCGATCGGGGTGCCCACCGAGCCGGGGCGGTAGGAGCCCAGGTGGTTGTAGGTGGCGAGCGGGGAGGTCTCTGTCAGCCCGTAGCCCTCGTAGATGGGCCGCTCGAAGCGAGCGCGCCAGGTCTCCGCGACCTCGCTCGGCATCGTGGCTGCCGCAGAGAAGAAGAAGCGCACGGAGGCGAGCTGCGCGGGGGTGACCTGAGCCTCGAGCAGGTAGATGAAGATGGTCGGCACACCATAGAAGTGGCTGACCTCGTAGCGACGAACGTCGGCGAGCGTGGCCGTGAGCTGGTAGCGCCGCTCGAGCACGATGCTGCCGAGCGAGCGGAACGCCGCGTTCATGATGAAGTTCTGGGCGAAGCAGTGGGACAGCGGCAGGTAGAGCAGGTGCCGATCGCCCGCGCGCGAGCCGACGCAGCGCACCGTCGTCAGGGCGTTGGAGACGAGGTTTCCGTGCGTCAGCACGGCGCCCTTCGGTCTGCCCGTCGTCCCCGACGTGTAAAGGATGGCGGCGGGGTCGCTCGCGGCGCGCGGGCGTGCGGGGAACATGTCGGCGCAGCCGGCGCTGGCTTCGTCGAGCGCCACCGTGCCCGCCGTGGCGCTGCCCTCGCACACGACGACGTGCTCGAGCGCGGGCAAGGCTGGGCGCGCGCCGAGCAGTTCGCCCGAGAGCGCCTCCGTCGTGAACACGACGCGCGCCTCCGAATCGGCGAGCGCGTACGCGAGCTCGGCCGACTTCAGCATGCTGTTCAGCGACACGGCGACGGCCCCGAGCTTCTGCGCCGCGTAATAGGCGATCGCGAACTCGGGGATATTGGGCAGGAAGAGCGCGACCCGGTCTCCGCTGATGATGCCGGCGCGCTCGAGCCAGTGTGCCAGTCGAGAGGCGCGGCGATCGAGCTCACGATAGCTGATCGTTCGCTCTTCGAACAGAATGGCGGTTTGCCCGGGCGCCTGCGCCAGCGCCGACTCGAGCGCGTCAGCTACGTTCATGACGGCTCCTCGCCGCTCTGTCGTGGTCGAGTCTGTTCTCATCGAGTCTGTTCTCGTCGAGCCCGAGCGCTTCGAACAGCGACCCGTCGCGCACGAGCTCGACGACCGCGACGATGTCGTCTTCCAGCTCGCGATCGGCGTCGAGGGCACGCGAGACCGCGCGCACGCGCTCGTAGGCGCCCCGCGTCGCTCCGAGCCGGCTGCTGCCGCGCAGATCTGCTGCCTGGCAGAGGGCGAGCAGGTGGATCGCGACCACGTGCTCCGTGAGCCGCACGACATCGCGCGTGCGACGCGCCGCGATCGAGCCCATGCTGACCTTGTCTTGGTTGTGACACTCGGTCGAGCGCGAGAAGGGGGTGAGCGGCGTGCAGAGCTGAAGCGCCTCGGCGGTGAGCGCCGAGCAGGCGATCTGGAGCGCCTTGAAGCCATGGTTCAGGCCCGTCTGGAGGTGCCCCGGCGGAAGCCGCGGGGCCAGGTTGGGAGGAAGCCCGTTGTTGAACTTCTCGTCGACGACGAGCGCGAGCTGCCGGTCGAGCAGGTCGGCGACGCTCGCCACCGCCGTGCGCAGCGAGTCCATGGCGAGGCCCACGTGGCTGCCGGCGAAGTTGCCACAGTTGATCGCGCGCCCCCCGGCGCTGTCGAACAGCGGGTTGTCGTTCGAGGAGTTCACCTCGACGCTGAGCCACTCGTCGACCCAGCGCAGCGTGTCCCACAGCGCCCCGATGAAGTGCGGCGCGCAACGCAGGCTGTATGGATCTTGAACCCGCCGCGGGAGCTCGCGATAGGTGATCGCCCCGAGCGGGCCGCTCGACTGGGTTCTCTCTCCGAGGTCCTGCGTCATCCGGCTGCCGGCGAGCAGCGCGCGGATATTCGCCGCCGAGCGAACCTGGCCCGGGTGCGGCTTCGCGGTGTCATGTGCGAAGCTCGAGAAGGCCTCGACCAGGCCGGACTGGACCTCGATCGCGAGCGCGGTACAAACGTCGGCGGCGAGCGCGACCCGGCGCGCGTCGAGCGCCGCCAGGCAGGCTACGCCGCACATGTAAGCGGTGCCGTTGACGAGCGCGAGCCCCTCTTTCGACGTCAACACGAGCGGCTCGATCGCGGCAGACGCCAGCGCCTCTGCCGCCGGTCGCAACCTGCCATGGTCGAACACCCGCCGTTCGCCTTGGAGCGCCGCCGCGACATAGGATAGAGGCACGAGGTCACCGCTCGCCCCGACCGAACCTTGCTCGCGGATCGCGGGGGTGAGGTCGGCGTTCAGCAGGGCGATCAGGCGCTCGATCACGACGCTGCGCACCGCGGAGTGGCCGCGCGCCAGGCAGTTCGCGCGCACGACCACGGTCGCCCGGGCCTCGTCGAGCGGCGCGTAATCGCCGGTTCCGCAGCCCAGCATGCGAACGAGCGAGCGTTGCAGCGCCTCGGCTTTGCCCGGCGAGATCTGCCGGTGCGCCGAGTCCCCGAAGCCCGTCGTCACCCCGTAGATGGGCAGCCCATCGGCGATCAGGGCTTCCTTCAGGCGCAGGCTGGCGTCGAGGCGGTCGAGGACCGCCGAGTCGCGCGAGAGCTCGACGCGCAGCCCCAGCCGGGCGACGCGACCGACGTCTTCCAGGGTGAGCGAGTCGCCATCGAGCGCGACGCGCGAGTCGCCATCGAGCGTGATGAGCGAGTCGCCATCGCGCGCGATGGGTTCGGGTGCAACAGGCGGAGTCAGTCGCGGGAGCGACAAAGTGGCGGGCGTCACGAATCTTAACCTAAGGCCTCGTTTGCGCCGGACACAACCCTTCTGGGGCCGCCTGCGTTAACCCCTAAGGATGAGTCGCGAGGGTGATCGAACGTTCGACTCGGCAACACAATCCAAGTCGCGCTGCGCGCGAGCGCGCGTATTGCACGCACGAAACCCTTCAGTGACATGCGCTGCAGCCCACCCGGCGAGGCCAGAAAGCGTGCGCTCGGGCCGCGGACAAAAATCCGCCTGTGGCGACGGCAATTCTACCGTCGCGGCGCTGGCTTCGAAATCGTCGGGACTATTGCACGACTGGATTCACGATCGGCATCGCTTGGAAATGGGCGTGCGTTGCAGCGACTTTTCCATGCGTGCAACTCTCTCGCATTATCGTCAGGAACGCGGGCGAGCTCAAGAGCGCATCGAACATGTCGCCCGCTCATGGTCGCCCGTTCATTGGCGCAGAGGGGGGAGCGAGGCGCGTTGCCGCCGGTCGAGGTGCGGCAGGTCGCGTGCGCGAGCTCGACGGCAGTTCGACGGCAGTTCGACCGGAATGGCGCCAGACGCGGCGCCGCCGGCGAAAGAGGTGTTTCTTGCCTGCAATCTCGACGCGCGACGCCTGAATCACGCGCCGAGTGCTCGGATCGCTCGATGCCACGCCGCGCAGCCGCTCACGGGCGGTGTTTCTCGGTGCGCTGGCAACGTGCAACGCGTGCGGAGCGCGGTGTCGTTACATAACCGGAGCGCCCTCGTGACCATCGGTGATGGGGTCAGATCGTGCGCGCGCGAGGGCTCGGGCTCGTTTCGCACGCCAGAGAAATGCCCCGCCGGGCGGACTGAATGCAGCGTGCAACTTCGGCGGC
>Ga0247763_1000376_pt1 | contig 26488 bp, 17 predicted proteins | sample UWRJL141409B4_FD_179926 | JGI IMG/M metagenome (GOLD analysis project Ga0247763, IMG submission 179926) | Plant litter microbial communities from Arlington Agricultural Research Station in Wisconsin, United States - UWRJ-L141-409B-4 | ecosystem: Environmental > Terrestrial > Plant litter >...
AGTTTCACGGTGACAACAACACGAGCGAGCACCCCGGCGAGGGGCTGATTCTGCCCGTCGACGCCCACCCCGATCCGCTGATCCGGCCTGACGGGTTGCAGTGGCGGGCCCGGATCCAATCGTATGACGCGACCTTCGGCCTGGAACCGACGGACCCGATCAGCGTGCACCTCGACGGCGTCGAGGCGCAGCACCCGAGCTTGCCCGCCGCGTCGCTGTTCGACGATCGGATCAACTACTACCGCCCGATCCCGGAGGGGGCGGAATGGAGCCCCTGGACGGGGGTCATCGTTCCGACGACCGGCACCCAGATCCAGGTGGTCGGCACCGCCGAGGATGGCGCCGTCACACGAGTCATCGTGAGGCCAGCACTGGAGTAGAGGCGTTCGAGCGCGCAGCCACGCAGCGCGCGAAGCACACGAAGCACCGGAAGCGCAGAAAGCACTTGACCCACAAACCTCGTGGGTCGAGGCTCCTCGGCCATGCCAGGACTGCTCCCCGACGTCGATCCCGACGGCTTGCTCGAGTACTCGGTCGTGTACACCGACCGCGCGCTCAACCACATGTCGAAGAAGTTCCAGCGCGCGATGAACGACATCTCGTCGCAGCTGAAGTCGGTGTATGGCGCGCGCTCGGCCGTCATCGTGCCGGGCAGCGGCACCTTCGGTATGGAAGCGGTGGCGCGTCAGTTCGCCACTGGTCAAAAAATCCTGGTGGTCCGCAACGGCTGGTTCAGCTTCCGCTGGTCTCAGATCGTGCAGATGGGCTCGATCGCCTCCGGCGAGACGGTGCTCCGGGCGCGCCCGACGTCGAGCGGCGACGAGTCCCCGTTCGCGCCCGCCCCTGTCGATGAGGTGGTCGAGGCGATCGAGCGCGAGCGGCCCGGCGTCGTCTTCGTGCCCCACGTGGAGACCTCCTCCGGCATCCTCCTGCCCGACGAATACCTGCGGCGCGTGTCGGCGGCTGTTCGCAAGGTCGACGGCCTGCTGGTGGTCGACTGCATCGCGTCCGGTGCGCTGTGGCTCGACATGGCGGCGCTCGACATCGACGTGCTGATCTCCGCGCCCCAGAAGGGCTGGAGCGCGTCACCGTGCGGGGCGCTCGTGCTCCTGGGTGAGCGCGCGCGCCAGCGCATCGATCACACCCAGAGCACCAGCTTCGCGTGCGACCTGCGAAAATGGCTGCAGATCATGGAAGCCTACGAAGCTGGCGGCCACGCCTACCACGCCACCATGCCGACCGACGCGCTCTTGCGGCTCGGCAGCACCCTGGTCGAGACGCGCGCACTGGGCCTCGAAGCGGCGCGAGCTGCCCAGTGGGAGCTCGGCAAACGAGCGCGCGCCGCGCTCGCGAAGGCCGGCTTCCCCAGCGTCGCGGCCAGCGGCTTCGAAGCCCCCGGCGTCGTGGTGAGCTACACGCGCGACGCCGACATCGCCTCCGGCAAGAAGTTCCGCGACCTCGGCCTGCAAAGCGCCGCCGGCGTGCCGCTCCAGTGCGACGAGCCAGCTACCTTTCGCACCTTCCGCCTCGGCCTGTTCGGCCTCGACAAGCTGCAGAACATCGACCGCACGGTGGCCACGCTCGAGCAGGCGCTGGCCCGGCTCACCTGAGCGGCGCCGGACCGGCTCAGAACGCCGCGCCGACCCCCAGGTAGACGAGAGCGCCGACGTTTACCTCCGGGTCGAGCCTCAGTTGATTGGCGGCCATGCCGCCTCCACCGGTGACCGCGAACGACCCGACCGTGACGGTCGCTTGCGGCCCGGCCATCAAATCCCAGTCGCGCTCGCCCGGCGGCTCGTCAGCGTCTCGCTCCAGATCGAGTCGAAAGCGCGAGTCGACGCCCACCTGAACGTCGTTCGTCACTCGATAGAGCCCCGTGACACCGGCGTTGCCGTATTGCTCGGCCTCTTCGATCCCACGACCGTACCCGACGTTCGCCAGCAACTGAAGCCGACCGAGGCTCCTGCCGACGGCCAGGTTCGCCGCGACGGCGGGGACCTCGTTGAAGCCCGTCGACTGATATCCCGCTGCAATGGCCAGATCGAGGCCGTGCGCCTCTTGCCGGAGCGCATCGAGCTTGCCGTCGACACGCAGGCCGAACCCGTCGCTCGTCGGCAGGTAGGCCACTCCCGCACGCAACGCCGCGCGATCCATGATCTGCGCCTCGACGATGCTGTCCATCACTGCCTTGTCGGCAGCGCCATCATAGCCCCCGACAACCCGCCCGACCGTGCGCTGCGTGTTGCTCCTCGCCGTCATGTTCCAGGCCGAAAATGCGCCCGTGTCGGCAGCGCGCTGGGCGCTCGATGCGCTCGACCCACTCGAAGCGCCGGTGGCCGTCTGATCTTCCTGGGCGAGTGCCAGAGGCGATAGCCCCAAGACGGCCAAGGCGAGCAGGCCCCTGACGATAGCTGACGTGCATGGGCATGCTGTGGGTTTCCGGTGCATCGAGCCTCCTCCTCCTGATCGCGCTGAAAGGAGCGGCCGAGTCCATCCCCCTTCCGCTCCTGGCGGCCCGACGATACCCGATCACGCCCGCTTCCACGACGGGTTCTTCATTGAGCGCCCTTGCGCGAGGTTCGGCGCCGACCTTCGGTTTTTGCAACACGTGGCGATATCGCGACACCACGTCGGCTCGAGCGATGTGTGCGCAGGCCATACCTCGGGCGCACGGACGCGGAGGACGCGCCCGAGCGCATCCGCTCACCGTTGGGCGCCCTTCTCCTCGACGGTCGCCTCGACCGAGTCTTCCACCACGGCGATGACATTGTCCTCGGGGTTGCGGTCAACCAGTTTGTTCAAAGGATCGATCCCGGCCCGCACCGGCAGCGCATCGACCGTGAGCGTCAGCTCTGTCTCGGCCTCGCGGATCCAGCGCTTCTCGAGGGCGACCCCGACGCCGTCGTCGTCGACCACGCCGACCTCGATCAGGTCTGCGAGGGGTGCGTCACGCTCGACCCCGTCCGCGTCGGCGCGCAGCTTGCGGGCGCTGACGGCCAGCTTCAGCTCGTAGCGCCCATCCGGCAGCTTCCGGTAGGTGGCGCTCTTGGTGCGGTTATCGAACAGGGTGATGTGCTCGAACATGTCGTCCAGCACGTAGGCGAGATCCGCCGGCGTCTGCTCGCGGATGAAGCCCAGCAGATCGCGTGACGTGGGGTAGGGCGGGCCCTCGAACGCGGCGCTCTCGAGGAAGCCGCTGGCGGCGCGGTTGAGGTTCTCTTCGCCGATGTAGTCCGCGAGGGCGTACATCACGAGGCTGCCCTTGTTGTAGTGGATGTAACCCTGATCTTCCACGCGAGAGAGCGGCAGCTCTTTCTTGCGCTCGGCGCCGCGCGAGCGCAGGTAGTGGTCGAGCTCGTAGCGCAGGAAGCGCTTCATGCTGCGCGGGCCGACCTTCGCCGCCATCACCATCAGCGCCGTGTATTGCGCCATCGACTCGGAGAGCAGCGTCGCGCCCTGCACGTGGCCGCCGACCACCTGGTGCGCCCACCACTGGTGCGCGACCTCATGCGCCGTGATGTAATAGGGGTAGTCGACGTCGTCGGGGTCGTCCGGGTCGACCTTGGCGATGAAGCCGACGGCCTCGGAGTAGGGGATGGTGTTCGGGAAAGACTGCGCGAAGCTCTCGTAGCGCGGGAACTCGATGATGCGCACCTGGCGGTGCTGGTAGGGGCTGAAGTGGCGCGTGCAGTAGTCGAGCGTGTCCTTCATCGACTGCATCATCCGGTCGAGGTTGTACTCGTGACCGGGCTGGTAGTAGATCTCGAGCGCCACGTCGCGCCAGCGGTCGCGCCGCACCTGGTAGCGGGCAGAGAGCACCGAGTAGAAGTTGAGGATGGGGCTATCCATCGCGTACTCGAAGTGGCGGCGGCCACCCTCCGTCCACTCGCGCTGGAGGTAGCCGGGCGCGATCGCGATCTGGTCGGGCGCCGTGCTCACGTTCGCGGCGAAGTGGATGAAATCGGCGTCATTGCTGATGTAGTTGTTCAGCCGCGCGCGCTCGTCCTCGAGCGGCGGCATGCGCTCGCGCGGGGCGAGGCCGTACTTCTTGCGCTCGTTGTCGTGCACCAGCTCCCGCCGCGCCTGGTACCCGATGCTCGGCTGCCGGCTGAAGCTGGAGAAGAACGTGCCGTTCTCGACCGCGGTCTTGTCGGCGCTCTCGTTCGTGAAGCCGCGCGGGCGATAGGGGATGTCGAACGTGAGCAGCGTGGCCTGGCCGGCTTCCAGCGGCTCAGCCAGCTCGAACCCGTAGAAGCCGAGCTCCTCGTCGCGCAACGTCGGCGCGACCCCACTCTGCGGGGAACCACTCTGCGCGGATCCACTCGGCGCGGATCCACTCGGCGGGGATCCAATGCGCAGCTCGTCGAACCGCTGGTGTGGCGCCAGGTTGACGTACACCGAATGGATGGGCTCCGCCGTCTGGTTCTTCAGGGCGTATCTGCCGCGCGCTCGATAGGACGGCGGGGTCGTCTCCGGGAAGAGATCCAGCTCGAGCCACACGTCGGTCACCCGCGGCTGGGGCTTGCTCTCGAGCGCCTTGTACTGTTGCTCGTAGCGCGCCGAGCTCTCTTCCTGCGAGCGATCCGTGGTGTAATGGTTGAGCACGTTCGTGTTGTAGAAGATGAACGCGCCGCTGAGCACGACGGCGAGCGCGAGCCCCGCCGTGGCCAGCCGAAGCCCGCGGCCCCAGCGCGCCCGGGCCTGCTGCCAGCGCGCGCCCAGCGTCGTCTCCGCGCCGCGTTGCCAGGCCAGATACGCGCCAACCCCGAGCAGCCCCGTGAAGAGCGCCCAGTAGAGCTGGAACCAGCGCACCCCGATGAGCAGGTGGCCGAAGCCGTTCATGTCGGAGTAGGGGTGGTCGGGGACGCCGCGATACAGGTACAGGTTGTGCTCCAGGCCCAGCCGGCGCAGGAACAGCACCACCACGTAGTAGAGCACGATCACGAAGTGCCCCACGTATTTGTTCTGCAGCAGCGAGTGGAGCGTCAGGCAGAACACGCTGAGCAGCAGGTAATCGACCAGCTGGAGGCCAAACAGCATCCGCAAGTAGAGGCCCAGCTCGTAGTGGTGGTAGCCCTGCACGGTCTGCACCACCAGGCAGGTGAGCATCACCACGCCCTGCAGCAGCACGGGCACACACAGCAGGCTGAGGAGCTTGGAGAGGAAGGGCAGCGCCGTCGGCAGCGGCATCGCGTCGATGATCGAGTCGATGCGCGCGTCTCGCTCGCGGAAGGTGAGGTCGCCCGAGTAGAAGGCGATGATGATCAGCATGAACGGGGCGAAGGCGTTGCCGATCAGCTCGCTCAGCGAGCGCGTCACCGGATAGGTCGGCGTACCGAGCAGGGTGTCGAGCTGCAGCGTGATGATGACGAGGAACAGCACGCCCGCCAGCACGATCACGCCGAAGTACACGCTCTCGATCGTCTCCCTGAGCGAGAGCCAGGTGAGGCGCCCGAGCAGCGACAGTCGCTGCTGCAAGCTTCCGGCCCGCTCGGCTCCTCCAGGTGGGCGCGCGGGCGCGGCCGCCCGAGGCTCATCCACCCGAGCCAGCGCTGGCGGCGCCGGCGGTGCAGGAGCCGCGCCGCCTTCGGCATGCCCGAACCGATAGCGCCGGAAAGCGAACGCAAACAGCCCGAGCGCGACCCCCACCCACGTCAGCCGATTCGCGAGCGCCACCCCGCGCAGGGGCACGAGCAGCGTGTTGCGCTCGGCCGCCGTCCAGTACTGGGTCATCAGGTCGTTGGCGTGAAACCCGAACGGGTCGATCATCCCGGCCAGCGTGTGCTGCTCGAGCTTGGCGAGCAGCCCGCCGCTCATCAGATAGCCGATCAATAGCACCACACCGCCGACGTACACGGGCGTCATGCTGCGCAGCAGCAGCGCGAGCGAGAAGAAGATGGCGCCCGAGAGCAGCACGTTGGGGAGCACCGTCACGACGTAGGGCCAGAGATAGAACGCGGCGCGGTTGGGCCCGAGCGACGTCGGCTCCAGGAACGGCATCACGCTGCCGAACCAGAGCCCGAGCGAGATGCTCGCGAACACCAGACACACGAACGCGAACGCGCCGAGGAAGCGCCCGGCGAGATAGCTGCCCTTGCGCATGCCCGTGGTGAACAGGATCGGCGCGAAGCCAGACTCCACGTCCTGATGCACCGCCTGCCCGAAGACAGCCGCTGTGATCATCAGCCCGAAGTGGCTGATCGTGGAGACGAGCCCGTGGATGAACTCTGGCGCGTTGGCGTGCACCTTGTCTGCGCCGAGGCCCGCCGACACGCTGGCGAACGCCCCGCCGGCGGCCAGCATCGCGAGCAGGCCGCACGCAAACAGCACGACCGCGTAGACGTAGCTCGACAGCATCCCGCGCCGCCGCCGGAGCTCGAACACCGCGATCGCGAGCGCGCTCAAGCGCCCCCCCCGCTCGCCGTCGCGGCTTCGCGCTCGGGCGCCGCCGGCGCGCCGTCAAACTTGATGGCGAAGAAGTAGAAGTCCTCGAGATCAGGCGCGATCGGCTCGAAGCCGGCGTCGGGCCTCTCGTCGGCGTGCACCCGCAAGAGCAGCTTGCCGGCGAGCCGCCGCGTCGACACCACCGACAGGCCCCGCGCGCTCGCCTCGACGTCGGCCTTGTCGACGAGGCGCTGCCAGAGCCGCCCCTCGAGCCGCGCCGTGAGCGCCAGCGGATCGCCGACGTGGAGCACGCGGCCCGAGTGCAAGATCGCCATGCGCTGGCAGAGGTCGCTCACGTCGCCCACGATGTGCGTCGACAGGATCACCACCACCTGCTCGCCGATCTCTGCGAGCAGCCCGTGAAAGCGCGCGCGTTCTTCCGGGTCGAGCCCCGCCGTCGGCTCGTCGACGATGATCAGCTTCGGGTCGCCGATCAGCGCCTGCGCGATGCCGAAGCGCTGCTTCATGCCCCCCGAGAAGCCGCCGAGGCGGCGATGGCGCGCCTCGAACAGGTTGGTGCGTTGCAACAGCTCGTTCACCACGTCGCGCCGCCGCCGCCCGTCCACCAGACCCTTGAGGCGCGCCAGGTGGTCGAGCAGGTCGATCGCCGTCACCTTCGGATACACGCCGAACTCCTGCGGCAGATAGCCGAGGCACTCCCGCACGCGCTCCTTGTGGCGCAGCACGTCCAGGTCACCGAGGCGCACGCTGCCCGAGTCTGCCTCCTGCAGCGTCGCCAGGATCCGCATCAGCGTCGACTTGCCCGCGCCGTTGCGCCCGAGCAGCCCGAACATGCCGGGCTCGATGCTCAGCGACACATCATCCAGCGCTCGGACGCCGTTCGGGTAGCGCTTGGACAGATGCTCGATTTCGAGTTTCACGGGGAGCCTTTCCTGGCGCGGCGCGCGCGACGCACCGTATATAACGGTCCGCTCGTCTTCGGGTGACACCAAACACTTGGCCGGCGTCGCATCACGCGACGGGCAACGACGATAGTCCCGGACTCGGCGTCACGAGTACTCGTGCCCCAAGTTCGTGCCGGGTTCGCCGCACCCCGCTGCGCTTTGAGGGGCGCGTCGAACCCGGCCCGATGGGGCACTCTGCACTCGGTCTCTCATCTACATTTGGAGAAACCCGGCGCGGGTTCAGTAACGGCGGGTTTCTCCTACTAGGAGCCAGCGTCGGAAGGCAGGCCCGCGTCCGATCCTGGCACGTCGAGAATCCCGGCGTCGCTCTCCGCCGCCGTGTCGCAGAACACCTCCCTGCCGAGCAGATCGAGGGCGACTCCACACTCGGGCGTCGTCACGGCGTCTGTCAGAGCGGCCTCGGCCGGGTAGGGGGGACAGACGGTCGACACGTGCAACGCACCATCCAGGAGCAAGCACACCGGATCGCAGGAGGCGCCGAGCTCGTCGGCCTCGACACGGCCGAGCGCCGCGTACGACTCGAGGCAGCTAGCCTCTGCGCTGTAAGCCCTCGCGGTGTAGATGCGCGGGCCCGCCCCATCGTCGCAGGCGCCAGCGCCCAGCACGATGCAACATCCCAGCACGATGCAACATCCCAGCGCGATGCGGCCGCGCACCCCGCGAGCGCCAACCTCTCGATGAGCGAGTGTCATGATTCTTCGCGTGCTCAGTAGGTGAGAGTCGCCGCGGCGAGCAGCGAGCGGCCCAGCATCGGGATAGACAGCTGCCGCAGCTCGTCGCTGACGGGATAACGCCCCCGCGAGTCGAACGCGTTGTAGACGCCGAACGAGTAGCTCACCCCCCAGCGCGCCACCTGTCCGCTGAGCACGATGTCCCAGGACAGCGATGAGGCCACCTGGGTCTGAAGGACGCCGGCGTCGTCGGCGTCGTTCCGATCGAAGCGAGGCCCCTCGAACGAGAGCCGGTTCATGAAGGTGAGCGCGCGACCGAAGAGCGGCAAGGCGCCCTTGAACGACGCCAGATGCTGCGGCGAGTTGGGGACCTCGCGCAGGTCGGCAGAGCGCTCGAACCCCGTGAGCGCCCGGAGCCCATCCGACGCGAGATAGCGCGACTGCTGGAACGAGTAGCTCGCGCTGAGCATCCAGCCCTCTTTCCAGTCGCGCCGGACCTCGAGCTCGGCACCGAGCGCCCCGACGGGGGTGTCGGTGTTCCGGAACTGCGTGTTCTCGGTGCCGTCGGGCGACGGATCGGCGTTCTCCAGCGAGATCAGATCTTCGATGTAGTTCGCGTACGCCGCCAGCGTGAGCGTGAGCGTCGGCGTCAAGCGCTGGCTGAGCTCGACCTCCGCCGAGTAAATGTTCTCGGGTTGCAGGGCTGGGTTGGGCAGTTGCCCGATGTACGTATACGAGACCTCGTACACGCTGGGCGCCTTGAAGGCCTTGCCCGCCATCAGCTTGAGGTTACCGCCGGGCCACGGCTGCGCGATCAGCGCCAGGCGCGGATTGAACGACGACCCGAACGTCGAATAATAGTCGAGGCGCCCTCCGGCAGACAGCTCGAGCCACGAGAAGGGGCGGAGCTCCAGGCTTCCATACACCGCGCCCAGCGAGAAGCTCTGGTCGACGTCGATGTATCTCCCGGCGGTCTCGGTGCTGCCCTCTCCCGCGGCGTCGGGGTGCACTTGCCCTTCGGCCCCGATGCTCAAGCTGATGGCGCTGAGCGGCGTGATGACGAAGCGTTGCTCCGCCACGGCCCAGAAGCTCCGATAGCTGTTGTTCTCGACGCCCTCGTCTTCCGGGGAACGGGCGTAGTCGCCCGTGTAGTCGTACACGTTGCCCGTCACGCGCGTCAGCGAAGTGATGGCAGCGCCGATGGCCTGCTCGAACCGCAGCTCGACCAGGCCCCGCGTGTCCGCCGAGTAGGTGCGACCGTCGCCGAAGAGCGTATCGTACTGGCCCGTGGGTTGCTGCTTGGTGTGATGGTGCAATGACCAGTTCAACGCGAGGCCGCCCCACCAGACACGGCCCGCCCAGGTGCCGAACTTCGCGCCATCGATCCCGCGCGCGACGCCGGCGACGTTCGGGGGGCCGTCGGCGGCGTACTCCGGGAAGAAGAAGTCTTGCCCGGCGCTCTTGCCTGCGGCGAGCGACGTCCAGAACCCCGCGCTCGCGCCGAGGTGGCGCGTGACGCGCGCTCGAACGCGCGCCGCCCCATCCGCCGCCAGGGAGATGCCGGCTTCGTTGCTCGTGGGCACCTCGCTCGCTCGCGTCACCAGGTTGACGACGCCCGAGAAGGCGCTCGTGCCGTACAGCACGGAGCCTGGCCCGCGCACGATCTCGATGTGGTCGATGTCGTCGAGGTCGGTTCTCAGATCGAAGCCGACGTAGGAGGACCAGATCCAGTCGTCGTTCATCGGCGTTCCGTCGAGCGTCACCAGCACGCGGTTGCCGTAGGAGCCGAGCCGGTTGAAGCCACGGAAGCCGAGCGTCTGGTAGAGCCGGTCGTCGCCCACGAATACCCCGCGCGTCCCGCGCAGCGCCTCGAAGACCGTGGGATAGCGCATGGCCCGCAGCTCCTGGCTGCCGATGATGGAGACCGAAGCCGGCGCCGACTCCACCGGCTCGATCACGCGCGAAGCGGCCTCGACCAGGTCGCTCGAGAACAGCTCGACCTGCAGCGTCTGCTGCTGATTTTCGCGCACCAGGACGTCGCGCGCCACCGCCCGAAAGCCGCGCCGGCTGATCACGACATGGTGGCGACCCGCGGGCAGCTTGAGGACGGCGGGCGTGAAACCTTGCGCGACCCCGTCGACGTCGATCGCGGCGCCGGCCTCGTCTGCCTCGACGACCAGGCTGCCCGTCTCCACCTCCAGCTCGGCGACGAAGCGAGAGGATTCACCGGCCTTCACCAGGACCGTGCTTCGACTGGTGCGAGCCCCGGGCTTGCTCAGGATGACGAGATGCTGGCCGGGAGCGGTCTGCACGTCGCAGGGGGTGCGGCAGAGCTCGGGCGTGTTGTCGGCGTCGAGCCGAACGGCCGCGCCCTCGACCCCGGTGACCGAGAGCGTGCCGACGATTTTGCGGAGCACGAGCGCCACCTCGGGCCGGGCGCCTATCTTCAGGCCTACGGGCGCGCTCGTGGCATCCTCGTAGCCCTCGAGCTCGGCGATCACCCGGTAGCTTCGCGCGGGGAGCGCGATGGTCTGCGGGGCGAGCCCGCGCTCGCCGAGGTCTTTCCGGTCGAGGTAGATGCGCGCGCCCGGCGGGTCTGTCGTGATCGCGAGCAGCGCGACCCGATTGGAGATTCCGCTGAGCGCCTGCTTCAGAATGGCGATCGCGGAGGCATCCTTCTCATTCTCGAGCGCGCCCGAGTAGTAACGATATGCTTCCGGAAAGCGCTGCAGCTGCTCGTAACATCGCGCGATGTTGAAGAGCACGTTTTTATTGCGAGCCAGGCGGTTGGACGCCAGGAAGTAGCTCAGCGCGAGCTCGAAGTTGCCGTCGTGATATTCGGCCGAGCCGAGCCTGAACTGTACGTCAGCCTCATCGGCCACGTCGTCTGCGCGGACGGTCGGGGGTGCTATCCACGTGACCAGCACGGCGAGTGCAATGAACAGACCGCACCGCCAGTGGCCCGAGCGCTGAGCGTGAGTTGATGGCAAGGATCTCCCCTCATCTTCGTTCGCAGCCTGAGTGAAGAGGTCGAGTGAAGAGGTCGAGTGAAGAGGCTGAGCGAAGAGGCTGAGTGAGACGCTGATGAATCAAACGTCGGCCCGACATGCAACACTCCGTTGTTGCACTCCGAGAATTTGATGCAGCAATCCCTCGCCGCACCACGTCACCGCGACGCATCCATGTCGGCCGATGCTCAATATGCGAGAAGCCTGAGCGAGTTCCCTCCATAAGCAGCGTCAGGAGCGATCTGCGAAGTCACTCATGCGATGGCGCGGGGTTTCCCGGACTCCACCCGCCCCACGCGCGGGGCGCATCCAGTGGCTGCCGCGTCTGGCGGTCGCCGGCCCATTTAGGGGCCGGACGCGTCCACCCCCCCCGCTCGAATCGGGACAGGCCAACGGCCCGCGCACCCCTGACCGATGGGTTTCCGGCGGGCGCAGCGCCGATCGTCGCCCAGGGCCAGTCTCACTGTTGACACGACTCAAAGACTATTCATATTAGCTTTCATGGCTAACGTCGTTCGTAATCACGTCGCGGGTCGGGTTCGCGGCTTGCTGCGCCTCGAAGGGCTGGTTCTCCTCATCGCCAGCGTCGCGCTGTACGCGCAGCTCGGCGCCGGCTGGGGTTGGTTCGCCGCGTTGTTCCTCGTGCCTGATGTCTCGCTCGCCGGGTACCTGCTTGGGCCCCAGATCGGCGCGGTCGTCTACAACACGGGGCACAGCACGACCGGTCCGCTGCTGCTCGCCGTCGTCGGCCTCCTCGCGGGGCTGCCGCAGGTCTTGCCGTATGCGCTGATCTGGACGGCGCACATCGGCTTCGATCGGGCGCTCGGCTACGGCCTCAAGTACGGGACGGGCTTCGGCCATACACACCTCGGCCTGGTCGGCCGCCAGCACCCCGCTGCCACGGCGGCGGCGCAAACCTGAGGCTCCGCGATGCCTGCAGTCCCGAAGACGAGCGACGAACAGATCCTGAAGGCGGCACGCGCGCTCGTCGAGCGCCACGGCGTGGGCGGTCTCTCGATGCAGGCGCTCGCGACCAAGGTCGGCATCCGCGCGCCGTCGCTCTACAACCGCTTCGCAGATCGCGACGCGATCATCGACCGCCTAACGCTGGTCGCGATGGGTGAGCTCCTCGCGGCGTTGAACACCATCGCCGACGGCGGCGCCGCCGAGGCCGAGCTCGGCAAGGTGGCGCACGTCTATCGCGACTTCGCTCACCGGCACCCGCACCTGTATCGCCTGCTGTTCATCGACCGCCGGGGCAGCGCCGCGCTGCAAGAGGGGCGCATCGCGGCGGTGCAGCCCCTGTTTGGGCGCCTCCAGCAGCTCGTCCCGAAGGCGAAGATATTGCCCGCCGCGCGCACGCTCGTCGCCTACCTGCACGGCTTCGTGTCGATGGAGCTCGAGGGCGCCTTTCAGCTGGGCGGTGACGTCGACGAAGCCTTCGCGTTCGGGGTCAAGACCATCGTGGCCGCGCTCGTGCCGGGCAAATCGTCGCGCTGAGCCAGAATTTGCCCGGATGGCGGCGGCCGGCGCGAAGGGATCGGGATTTCTTCACTCCCGTGGCGGCGATCTCGATAGAGTCTGCCGTTCACGAGGGCCGATCATGCACACACTGTTGAGTTCACTCGTCGCCGCGGGGTTCACCATCGCCATGGTCTGCGCCGGCACGTCCCAAGCCGAGGCGGAGCCGCGCGTCGTGCGCGACGTGAAGTTTGCGCGCGCGGGTAAAAGCGACCTGCTGCTCGATCTCTACCTGCCCGAAGGCAGCGCCACTCCCGCCGGCGTCATCGTCTGGGTGCACGGCGGCGCCTGGCGAGCGGGCTCACGCGCGTCTGTCGATCTGGTGGGAATGACCGAGCATGGCTGGGCCGTCGCCAGCGTCGACTACCGCCTCTCGACGGTCGCGCGCTTCCCGGCGCAGGTGCACGACATCAAGGCCGCCGTCCGCTACCTGCGCGCGCACGCCGCCGAGCACGGCTACCCCGCCGAGCGCGTCGTCATCGCGGGCTCGTCGGCGGGCGGCCACCTCGCGGCCCTCGTCGGCGTGAGCAACCGCAACGCGGAGCTCGAGGGAACCGTCGGCAGCGACGCGCGCGCCTCTTCCGACGTGCAAGCCATCGTCAGCCTCTACGGCGCGAGCAACCTCACCAGCATCCTCGCCCAGTCGACCCCGCACGGCCTGAACGTGCGCGTGCCCGCGCTCGAGCTGCTGCTCGGGGCAAAACCGGAGGCCACACCCACCCTCGCACGCCTCGCGAGCCCCGTGTTTCACGTCGACGCGAAAGACCCGCCCCTCTACCTCTCGCACGGCGATCAAGACGCCCAGATGCCCATCAACCAGTCCCACGAGCTCGAGGGCGCCTATCAGAAGCTCGGCCTGCCCGTGCGCTTCGAGGTGGTCCACGGCTCGGGCCACGGCGGCCCCGGCTTCACCACGCCCGACCGGCTCTCGGCGATCGACGACTTCCTGCGCACGCACCTCGGCCTGCCGCGCCCGGTGAAGGGCGTCCTCTTGTAGCCCGGCGCTGGGCCGAGCTGCCCACCCCCGCGTGCTCGGCGCGCAGCGCGCCTCCGCGCGCGTCCCCTCCCCGGCGCTCGCAGACTCGCGCGGGAGGGGACCTCTCGAACATCACTGCCGCCCTGAGCCCGTGCCGGCTCCCGCCAGGAGCGACACGGCGATGACGAGCATCAGCGCCGCGGCGCCGCCGTGAACCGACAGGGCGTAGACGGTGTCGTGCACCGGAGCGGAGAGGGAGACGAGCATGTCGATCGCCGGGATCGCCGCGCTGGTCAGCAGAAAGAGGGCCATCACGCGCGTATTTCGCAGCGCGAGGAAGGCGACCAGGCTCAGCCCCGCGCAGAGGTCTCTGCCGGCCTTGATCTGGAGCCAGACCGCATCGCCGCCGTCGACCAGCGGCAAGCCGAAGCCCTCCGCCGCGACGAGCGGCGCGACCAGGCCACGCACGCCCAGGAAGAGCATGAACAACCCGAGGGCGCTCGTTGCCATGAAGGTGACTGAGGTGGGGCGCCAGGGTCCGCGGGCTGAAATGGACTGAGACATGGAAATGACCGTTCCGTCGAAGGCGATGTCTATCGCCGTTTTCTACGAGAAACCTATGGCCCACCCCGCTCGGGCGCCAATCGATTGTCGTCAGCTGTTATATCCACGGTATGAATATTGCTGCCCTCGACCTGAACCTGCTCGTCGTCCTCGAAGCGCTCCTCGACAAGCGCAGCGTGACGAGGGCAGCCAAGCAGGTCGGGCTGTCGCAGTCTGCGCTGAGCTCGGCGCTGGCGAGGTTGCGCGCCGCGCTCGGCGACCCGCTCTTCGTCCGAACGGCTGCGGGCATGCTCCCGACCCCGCGGGCCCTGGAGCTCGAGCCCGAGCTGCGCGTGGCCATGTCGAGCATTCGCCGTGTCATCACCCCCGACGCCTTTGATCCACGCACCGCGAAGGAAACCTTCCGTGTCGCCACCGGCGACTATGCCGAGCTCTTGATGTTGCCCCCTCTGGTCAAAGCGCTCGCGAGCAGGGCGCCGTCGGCCAAGATCACGGTCGTGCCGATCGCGTCCAATCCGATCAGCCGTCTGGAGGATGGCTCGAGCGAGGTCGTCATCGCGCCCTTCCTGCCGTCGAGCGTGCACGTGGAGGTCGACGTGCTCTTCGACGACGGCTTCGTCTGCGCGATGCGCAGAGGGCATCCCGCGGCCCGCGGGCGCCTGACCCTGGCCAGGTTCGCACGGCTACGCCACCTGCTGGTCTCGCCCGAAGGCGAAGGTGTCGCGTACGTCGACCAGCTGCTCGAGCAGGCAGGGCTCACGCGAGAGGTGACCCTGCGCGTGCCTCATTTCTCGGTCGCCGAGCGGCTGCTCGAGGCGTCTGACCTGGTGGCGACGCTACCCTCGCGTCTGGTGGGGCAAATGGCAAAGACTGCCATCGTGCGCGTGCGGCCGCCGTTTGAAATGCAGAGGTTCATCATGAAGGCGGCGTGGCATCGACGAACGCTGGCGAGCCCGGGTCACCGCTGGTTCCGCTCCCTCGTGGCGGAGGTGGCGAGCGGGCTCGGCGGGGGCGCTGCAGACTGACGGTGCCCTCCCCACCCCGCGCTGTCTTTCTCGCGCGGGTCGAGGCTTCGAGCGGCAGCGCGTGACGACGACGCCGGGGAGGAAAGGGGGCCCCAGTGCTCGGCACGCAACGGGCCTGCGCGCGCGTCTGTCGCGTCAGTGAGGACGCTCGCAGTCGGGAACGAAAGGTGCCCGCCCGCGGCGCCCCGGTGCGCCGTTCATCGCGCTGACATGTTCACTGCGCGCAGCGCGACGTTTGGGACTCGAGCGAAGGGTCGGCGGAGCCCAAGACGGCCGACATCGGTGGGAACCGCGCCTACGCAGTGTCAATGCCGCTGCCGGATCGCACGCTCTGCGATGCGATCGACCAGCGAGGGAGCCAGCAGCTTGAGCCATCGGCCCATCTTTCCGCGCGCGGACATCACCACCAGCCGCTCTCGCCGCTCGATGGCGCGCACGATGCGAGCCGCGCAATCCTCCGCGGTCATGATCTTCGATGTGACCATCGGTGAGACGCCGAGGGGGACGCCATCGGGGCCGCTCGCCCGCTCGTGAATCTTGCTCAGCACGAAATCTGGCGCGATAACGCTCACGTCCACTCCGGAGTTGCGGAGCTCGATGCGCAGCGAGTCGAAGAAGCCGATCAACGCATGCTTGCTCGCGGCATAACCGGTTCGCTCGGGCACGCCCGTCAAGCCGCTCAGGCTCGCGACAGCCACGATGAGCCCGCGCGCCTCCACGAGCGAGGGCAGCGCGAGCGCCGTCAACCGCACGGGTGCGAAGTAGTTTACCTGCATCAAACGATCATAGATCGACAGATCATGCAGTGCGTCGAAGCGACTCCACATGGTGATGCCGGCATTGTGCACCAGCACGTCGATGCCGCCGAAGGCCTCGCAGGATCGCGCGATCAGCCGCTCACAGTCAGGCACCCGTGTGACGTCTGTCGGGCACGTCAACGCCTCGGCGCCTTGCGCGCGACATTCAGCTGCCAACGTCTCGAGGCGGGCTTGGTCGCGAGCCGCGAGGATGAGTCGTGCGCCGCGCGCGGCGAGGCCCAGGGCCAGCGCGCGCCCGATTCCCTCGGAGGCCCCCGTCAGTACGATTCTACGCTGCTTCATCCATGCCCTCGAGTCGATTTCCTTGCATAGCATCAGGAGCGGAGCCGAGTCTCAACACCTCGGGCAGCCACGACACGTCAGGTCGGATCGAAGCCTTCATGATCGACTGGAGCACGTGAACGAGGCATTGAGGAAGGGACTCGGACTCGACGTTAGAGATCATCAATCGGGGAAAGTTGCCAAGCGAGAGCCGGCGAGGGAATTAGTGCACGCCATGCGTGGCCGGATCGGGGGGATCCGCCGCTCCCGAATGGGGCAGAAGCATCATTGGTGATGGTCCGTGCGCTGTCAAATGGCTTCATTCTGGTCGCGGCGCCGTTACGGCGTAACGACCCAACTTACGCCTGAGCGCGCGACTTCCGGGGTAAGCCAGCCTGTCCGAACGACGCGCCTGCGCGAACCTCGCGACGGAGCGAACCGCCAGTACTGCCGACGCCGTTTCGGATGTTGCATCGCTGCTCGAGCACCCGTTACCGTTGCCGTACGGCCATTCGGAGTCAGAATGGGTGTCGTGCAGCTCTTTCGGTAGGGTACCAACCTGTCGATGCTCCAGCAGTGGGGTGCCGTCTGCTGGCGGTCCCGGTGCGAGGCAGTGAGCGCAGAGCTCCGAGAACCCGCTCGTTACATCGTAACGAACGAGTGGCTGCGCCCCCGCGCTGTAGTGCCTCCTTCCTAGGTAGTCCTTCGATTGTGCACGAATCTCCTCGCCTTTTGATCGGCTCGATTGGGCGTGAACTGCGGCAACGAATTACGGGGTAGGGCGCTTCGTTACGCCGATCGGGCATGTGGAACGAATGCACCCCGGTGCGGGCCACCTGGCGCGTTAATGGTGCAGCGCCCTCCCCACTGGAGATGCGGAAAGAGAGCCGGGCGTTTGCGCCGCGGGTCCCTGGCGCGGCTTGAGCGCCCAGCGTCCGTCCAGAGACGGCGTGCTCACGGAGCGGGTGAGAACGAAGCGTTGGAGTGGGATCCTGGCGGTGCACCGCCAGCTCTCCTGTGCCGGGCGGCTCGTGCTCCCTTGCGCGTCTGCCAAAGGCATTCGTCTGTCGATGGTATTGGAAGAGATCGGTGGCCGCGTCGAACCTCGCAGCCGTGTCGACCAGCCATGCGGCGGCCGCTATGTGCCCAGGACCATCTGCCTCGTCCCGGGCAGTGAACCGCTCTGGGCTTACAGCGCCAAGCTGCACGGCCTGACCACGATCTCCTTTGTCTTCGACCCGGAAGATCTGCGCGAAGGTATGGCGGAGACCTTGCCGCGAGGAATCGAGTTTCTGCCCCAGCTGCGTTTCTCCGATGACGTTCTCTGGCAGATCGGGCGCCTGCTCGCGCTGGAATGCGTCGAATCCGACGCGCCCAGCAATCTATATGCAGGCCACCTGGTGATGGCGTTGATCGCGTGCGTCGCGCGCAATCAGGGCGGATACCGCTCGTGCACCCGAGGGGGCCTCACGCAAAAGCAGCTCAATCTGGTCCTCGAGTACGTCGATACGAACATCGCGCGGTCCATTACGCTCGGTGAGCTCGCGCAGCTCACCGGGCTGTCTCAGTCGCATTTCTCGCATGCATTCAAGGTGTCGACCGGAATGCCGCCCTATCGCTGGCAACTCGAGATGCGTGTGCGCCACGCGCAGCAGTTGCTGCTCGACGGCCGGAATACGCTCGCCGAAGTCGCGCTGGCGACTGGCTTTGGCGACCAGTCGCATTTCACGCGCGTGTTTGCTCGCTTGGCAGGCGCTACGCCGGCGGCCTGGCGGCGTGACCGCCGGGCTTAGAGCCGCACCGATAGGCGATACCCGCTCGGGCCCCTTGGTCACACGGCGCCGCGCCGGATCGGTTCTTCTCGAGCCTGAACCTTCCGGGGCACGGATGCGCACGCCGGTCGAAGCGCGGTGCGATGAGGTCGCCCGCGAACCTCTAACGCTCGAGGGCGCTCAACGCCCATTGTAACTGGCGATTCGCGAGGCGCAGGCGAACCTCGTCCGAAGTGAGCGCGGCAAGTACCAGCAGTGTCTGTTCTTGTTCGGGGTCGAGCGCGCGTTGCTGGTAGTCCATCACGCACAGCGAGCCCAAGGCAAACCCGTCCGGATCCAGGACGGGGGCGCCGGCATAAAAACGAAAGTGCGGACTCTGCGCGACGGCCGGGTTCGATGCAAAAGGCTGCGTCTGGGCCAGGTTCTCGATCGTGAACACCCGCCTCTGCAGCACGGTATAGTTGCAGAAGGCCCAGCTCCGCGGCGTCTCGGTGAGATCGAGACCCGCACGCGACTTGAACCACTGATGCGTCGACGTGAGCATCGTCATCAGCGAAATTGGCATCTCGAGGCTGCGACATGCCAACCAGGTCAAGTGGTCGAAGGCTGCCTCAGGCGCCGTACCGAGCAAGCCGGAGCGTTGCACGGCAGCGAGGCGCTGGCTCTCGTTGGCCGCGATGGGAAATGAGCGGCCCGGGTCGGCCAGCTCCGCGGGCAACTCGGTTGGGGTCGATAAGGCCCGCAGAGCACCCGGCAGTCCATCGAGGCTCGTGAAAATGACGCGACCCGGGCTGAGACCGCCGTGCCGTGCCGCGGCCGCGGCGTCATCCGTCACGGCGATGAAGCTTGTCGCCCCGAGCGCAGCCTGCGCAGTGAGCTGCCGCAGGAGAACGAGTCGCTCTGCCGAATATTCTCCCAGGTCGACGCTGACCACCGCCGGCAACCGGACGCCTATGGCGAACGCAGCATCATGGAGGTCCGAAACGACCTCGACGCTGTACTCACTCACGGCCTCGAGCAGCGCGTCGAACAGCGGCTTCCGAGCAGGCGACACCAGAAGCAGCACGCGCGATGATGCGAGCGTCGGCACGTGACCGTAGCGCGCGATGTGGGCGACGACATCTTCGCGATACACGCGCCGATGCCCCCCGGGGGTCTTCCATGACCGCAGCACCCCGCTCTCGAGCAGCAGTTGCGCAGTGCGAACCGATATGCCGAGCAGCTTGGCGGCCTGCGACGTGGTGAGGACGTCGTGGTTCATGTGAGTGAGACCTCCCTGCTCGAGACGAAACGTCGCCGGGGCGGCGCCTCACGCCGACGGGGCTGAGCAGCGGGAGCGGGAGATATCACAGAGCGACATATATCAAATAGGCTCGTCAGTAGGGTATCGGACCAATCAAAATTTGATTTATTTGATAATTTTGATACTCGGCCGGTGGCATTCTTGCCTTAACGTGACGCAGCATGGAGTCCATATGACCCACCCCCCCGGAAGCCTCGAGTCGTCTCGAGAGTCGATGGGTCCGTCCAGCCCTCATCCGGAATGGGGAGTGCCTTCTCCGTTTGTGGGCCGGGCCACGGAGCTCACGGCGCTCTCGGACCTCGTCCGCGCGATCCAGAACGGGACGTCGAGATTTGCCTGTATCGTCGGTGAGCCGGGGATCGGCAAGACCCGTCTAGCCGAGGAGCTGTGCGCCCGAAGCGACGAGCCCGCTTTGGGCGTCTCCTGGGGGCGCTGCGCAGACAGCCACAGCCGCACACCGTTCTGGCCATGGAGGCAGGTATTCCGTGGATCGCGAGACGCGGAGCTCTCCGCGCTCGCCGAGCGGCTGGGTGCTCCAGGCGCGGCGGATGACGAGGCGCGAGCCGATGCCTTCGATTCTGTTTCCGACGCGCTCGCGCGCGCCGCCGCGAGAGAGCCCCGCTTGCTGGTCTTCGACGACCTGCACTGGTGCGATGTGCCATCGGTCAGGCTGCTCTGCTTCGTCGCACGCACCCTGCGCGACGCGAGGCTGTTGGTGCTCACGACCTGGAGAGACACCGACCTCGACGCTCGCCCCGAGCTGGCCCGGGCGATCCATCAGCTCGCTCGAGACAGTCAGCGCCATCAGCTGGGTGGCCTCGAGGTCGCCGCGATCGCCGAGTATCTGGGCGTGTGCGGCGATGACTCGATCTCTCCTGCACTCCTGCATCAGCGCACGGCAGGGAACCCTTTCTTCCTGCGCGAGCTGATCGCCGTCACCGCGAGATCGGGCAGGGCTCCTGGGCTGCCAATGAGCGTGCGGGCAGCGACGAGCGAACGGCTGGAGCTCTTGCCCGAGCAAGCGAGAGCCGTGCTCGACGGCCTTGCGGTCGCGGGCGGTGCATTGTCGGCAGTTGGTCTCGCCGCCATCTCTCGACTGGAGGAGCAGGTGGTAAAGGATGCGATCGCATCGGCAGAGCGCATCGGGATCGTCCACCGGCGTGGGGCCGAACCGCCTGCCTTCTTTCACGACGTCGTTCGAGAAAGCATCTACACGGCGATCTCCGCAAGGCGCCGCCGTGAGCTGCATGTCGCCACGGCGGTCGTGCTGTCCGGCGGTGCTAACGTCAGTCAAAAAGCCGACCTGATTGCCCACCACTACCTCGCGGCCGACGACCCCGCAAGCAGGGCGGATGCCGTCAGCTGGGGAAGGCGCGCCGCCAGGGACGCTCTCTCTCGGGGGGCATACGAAACTGCCGCCGAGCTGCTATCGCGTCTGCTCACTGCGACCGAGTCTACGGGGGACGACACGCACGCCGTAATCGCGGCCGAGCTCGCCGAGGCCCTGATGCATGCCGGCGATCGCGAGCAGGCCGTGAAAGGTTGCGAGCACGCGGCGAGCCTGGCGAGGGCATGCGGCTCTGCTCGTGCTCTCGGCATGGCCGCGCTGGCGCGCGGCATTCACGCTCCGCAAGCGCACGTAGACCGCCAGCACATCGCCCTGCTGGAAGAGGCCTTGTCGGCTCTCGATGGCAGCGAGCAAGGACTTCGGGCTCAGGTGATGGCGCGCCTCGCCAGTGCTCTGCAGCCGAGCGACACGCCGGAGTATCCGCTCACCCTGGCGAGAGAGGCGATGGCCCTGGCACGACAGCTCGGGCAGCCAGAAGCGCTGGCCAGAACCCTTTCGCTCGCGCGAGGGACGTTTCGGCCTCTGGAAGACCTGCAGGAACGGATCGCCATCGACGAGGAGAGCCTAGCCCTCGCGGAGAAGCTTCATGACCGGCGCGGCCAAGCCACCGCGCACCAGCGCTTGGTTCTGGAGCGCCTCGAGTCAGGCGAGGCTGACAAGGCTGCCGCGCATGGCCAGATGTTCTCGCTGCTGGCCGAGCAGCTCGGATCCCGACGCCTCGGAGCCCAGAGTGTTCTCCTGTCGGCTATGCAGGCGACTCTCGCGGGAGAGCCGGCCGCCGCCAAGAAGCTCTGGGAGCAGGGCGCTGCGCTGTGGCGCGCCGTCGGAACGGCCCCGTTCGAACCAATTTCGTTTCAACGACTGGTGCTCGCCCGATGGTGGGGGAGCCGGCAGGCGTTGGAGGAGGCCGCGTTTGACTCCTGGTCGCTGTCCATGACCCTGCAAGTGCTGCGCGGCAACGCCTTGCTGGCACTCGGGCGAGTCGACGAAACGCGTGACCTCGTGGAATCCGCGCTGGCACGCGGCATTCATTCAAAATATCTGCTGCTGATCGCCGTCGCCGAACCCTGTGCTGCGGTCGGCACGCCGCAAGGAGCCACCCTCGTCTACCAGGCGCTGCTTCCGTTTCGAGCGCGGCACATCGTCTGGTGGGGGTCTTCGGGCGGGTGCGACGGCTCCATCGAGCGCCTCCTCGGCCTGCTTGCTGCTCGCATGGGAGACTCAGCTCGGGCACGTCGCCACTTCGAGCGCGCGTTGGCTGCGAACCTGCAGCTGGGCGCCCCCGTGCTCGTGGCGAGGACACGCGAGGACTATGCGCGACTGCTGCTCGAGTCAGGCCCTGACAGCGAAGCGCGAGAGCTCGGGAGCCGGCTCCTCGAGCAGGCAGCGAGCGCCTACGAGGCACGTCAGATGGCTCTCGACTGTCAGCGCATCAAAGAGCTCACGCTGGGTGAGCAGCGAGTGTCACGCACGGTCGCACCCGTGGATCCCGGCCCCACGCGGACGATCGAGGCCGTTCGCACGGGCGCGGTTTGGACCGTTCGCTCCGGGACCCGGCGCGCCGTCGTCGTTGACGGCGACGGCCTCCGCTACCTCGCGTATCTACTGGAGCGCCCGGACGTCGACGTGCACGTGCTGGAGCTCGTGGGCCAGAGTCGTGCGCGACGTTCCGCGGTCCAGGCTCCTGTCGAGATCAACGGCGACGTCGGCCCGGCTTTGGACGCGCAGGCCAAGGCTGAGTATCGAAAACGAATCACCGATCTCGGCGAGGAGCTCGAGCAGGCGAAGGCGTGGTCTGATCGGGGTCGGGTCGAGGCTCTCATGCATGAGTTGGAGCGCCTGAACGAGGCGTTGACGACGGCGCTCGGACTCGGTGGTAGAAATCGCCCCCAGAAGGCCGCCGCCGAGCGTGCGCGCGCCAACGTCACCCAGCGGATTCGACACACGATCGCAAAGATCGAGGAGCAGGACTCGTCGCTCGGCCACGTACTGGACCGAGCCGTCCGAACGGGGACCTTCTGCCGTTACAGCCCGCTGCCACGAGCGTGACGCAAGCTCCAGGCCAGACGCCAGCGCGACCGGCGGTTTGGACGCGCCCTGCCCAGGCAAGACCGCCCTCGAGAAAGGGACGATCTGGGGCGAGCGCACAGCACGCGGCAAATCGGTGTTGGGGTCGAGTGACGCTATCTCCGTTTTCGGATCCGTCAGGCAGGTCCACTCGGGCCCGCCAGGCACGCCCTGCTGCAGTGCGCCGCCCCCCATGTCAGATGCCGATGCATACTCCGTGCACGCGCAAACCCGAGCAGCCCTGCTACGACGACGCGCGGGGGTTCCAACCGCGCAGTGTGGAACGCTCTCCCCGACATGCCGTGCGTTACACGCGCTGGTAGCCAGCGCAGGGCGACGGCCGAGAACGACTGCGGCAAAATCGCTCGCTGTGTACTTCCGCTCGAGCGCCAGGGCAACGCGGAACTTGCCGCGCGCGTCAAACATCGACCTCGAGAGTTCGGCGTAGCAAACGCCATGGCTGCTCGCCACCTGTGGAGCATGCTCGTACCAAGAGCGCAGTAACGGACAAGAACCTCGAAGCCTCTCCGTGCGACACTCGCCCTCGGCGTCTGTGGAGCCGCTTGCTCTGCTGGCGGTTGATCCGGCTCTCGTCCTCCAATGGCGTATGACAAGACGCGGCTCGGCACCGCCACGTCGTTCATTGGCTTCTCGTTGCCGACCGTTGGCGCGGGGCAGGTTCGTGGCGCTTTGGATCACGCAGTGGCCAGTGCGGAGTCCCGCGAAGCATCGGATGGTGCGGAAAGGGCGCAGATGGTTGCCGTAGCCGCAGGCATCACCAAGGGAGTTTTGCGCTCGGCGCTGTGCTGAACGAGCTCGTACTCGACGGATCTAGGGTTTCTGGCGCCGCGCGCCTACGGCAGCGGCGCGACCGCCCCAGGCATCACCTTCCCTAGTACCCAGGTGGCGTTGCATCCTGTTTCATCGAGCGCCTTCCATCCGCGGCACTCGACCGGACCAGCGAGTCGGGGTTCGGTGGGTTGGTCAACATCCCCCGGCATATCGGTTGTCAGTGGCGCGATCGCGGACACGTCTCAGTTGATCGTGCCGAGCAAGGCAATCCTGGTGCGTCCAGGTTGGTCTACCGTATTCAGGATGATTCCGCAGGCTCGTGAGTAGCGTGGGCTCCTCTTCCCTGCTGTTCGGCCGAGCTGCGCGCTCGATAGCGGCTTGTTGCATCGTCAAGCTTCGTGGTATGCGCGAAGGCCGCGCTTCGACGTTGCGAGCGCGCCTTTTGACGATGAAGCCGGTTGCTGTAGTCGCGGATACCGGCAGCGTTGTCGCCCAGGGCTTGCGTGACGAGCGGCTTCTGATCGGCGAGTGGGGTGGCATGGTCATTGGCTTCAAGGAGGCACGCTGCTCGGGAGAGATGACGATGCGATGTACTCCCAGCCAAGGGATGCGACTCACGATCGTGCTGGAAGAGAAGGGAGGGCGGGTCGAGCCGCGTCTCGATCTCCACCGACCGTGTGCTGATCGAGCTGGGCCGCAAACGATCTGCCTGCTTCCTGCTACGGAGCCGCTCTGGGGGGTCAGCCGCAACATTCGCGGGTTCCGCAAGCTATCGGTGCGTTTCGACACCGATACGTTGCGCGAGCGCATGCAGGAAGACATTGTGCCGATGCGCGAGTTCTCTCCACGGCTGCGCTTCGCGGACGACGGGATCTGGCAGCTCGGGCGGCTCCTGGCGGACGAGATGGTCAGCGCGTACCCGGCTTGCGAGCTATATACCGACAGTCTGCTCACCGCGCTTCTCGCCCGGCTCGCCCACATCCAATCGGAGAAGCCGTATGCGCCTCAGCGAGGTGGGCTCACCAAGCAGCAGCTGCGAGTCGTCACCGACTTCATCCACGCGCACCTCGCCGACTCCATCGGTCTGAGAGACCTGGCCGCGCTGACCGGTCTGTCACAATCACACTTCTGTCGTGCCTTCAAGGCCGCGACGGGGATGTCGCCGCATCGCTGGCACCTCCAGGCGCGCATCGGCAGCGCGCAGCAGTTGCTCATCGAGCGCCGGCTGTCGATCACCGAGGTCGCCCTGGCTACCGGCTTCGCGGACCAGTCGCATTTTAGCAAGGTCTTCGCACGCTTGACGGGGTCGACGCCGGCGGTTTGGCGGCGGGCTCACCTCTGAGCAGCCTTCCGACGGCCCGGAAAGTCGCGCTGTGGCATGCCGGACGGTGCCGGGACGATGGCTACCGACGAGATCGGCGCAAGATCCGACACAGAGGAGCGGATCCTTCTAGATGCCGTCGCGGGTCGAACGGTACGAGCTCGGAGTGACCGCGTTGAATACTGTCGCCCCTCTGTTGACGTTGTCGACCCCCGAAGTTCGCGCGGATCCATACCCGTACTATTCGGCGCTTCGCCGCTTGGCACCGATCGTCCGCGATCCTTCGGGAGCATGGGTCGTCACGCGCTACGCGGACATCCGCCTGCTGCTGGAGCACCCCGACACGACGTCGGCGCGCGTCGCCTCATTCAGAGCACTGCGCCCCGACTCGGATCATCCGGCGATATCGAAGGCGTTTGACATACTCGAGCGTATGCTGGTGTACCTCGATCCGCCGGCACATGGCACGCTTCGCCACCACATCCAGCCTGCATTCACAGCGCCCAGAATCAGACGCCTCGCGACCACTGTCGAACGAATCGTCGACAGCCTGCTGGCTCAGGCCTGGGGCAAGCCCGATATCGATGTCATCCGTGAGCTGGCGGGCCCGTTGCCCATCCGTGTCATTGGCGACATGTTCGGCGCTCCCCGAACGGACTACGACAGCATCGAGGCCTGGTCCCGCGACGCGGGCATGCTCACGGGCGGCGGGGTCACGCTGAGCCACGCGGACGCGGTGCGTTTCGCAAAGAGCGTCGTCGAGTACGAGGAGTACTTCCTGGCGCTCATCCGCGAGCGGGCGCGTCGTCCCGGCGACGACCTCCTGTCGACCCTGGTGGGCGCTGATAGCCACGGAGGCGCGCTCGGTCACGAGCAAGCGGCTGCCAACGCCATGTTTCTGGTTGGCGCGGGACACATGACGACCACCCATCTCATCGCCAACGGTGTCGTGGCGCTGTCACGAAATCCAGATATCGTTCAGCGTCTCCGCGATTCGCCCGAGCTGTGGCCGACGGCCATCGACGAGCTGCTGCGCTACGATAGCCCGGTGCAGCTGATCGGTCGGGGCGTGAGCCGAGCCATTGACCTCGGCCCCGAACGACTCGCCGCTGGGGATCTGGTGTATCTCGCGGTCGGTTCCGGCAATCGTGATGCCGATCAGTTTGTGAGCCCGGATAGCCTCGCGCTCGATCGTGTGCGGGGTCGCCACTTGGGCTTCGGTCTTGGCATCCACTATTGCATGGGAGCGGGTTTGGCCCGCCTCGAGGCTGCGATCGCGCTGCGCCGTCTGCTCGAGCGAACGCACGCATTGTACGTGCCGCTGCACGAGCTAGAGTGGCAAGGAAACCCCACGTTTCGCGGACTGACCCGCTTGCCGCTTCAGACCAGCGGCAGCAGCTGACGCGCCACACGGGCCCTCGGCTCTTCGCCGATATGAATGGCTTGCGCGGCCCAGCACACTTGCATTGTCACGCGCGGGCTACGCGCGAGACACTGCTCGAGCTGGCGCGCCAGAGGCTGCTGGCCCATGTCGCCTGTGCGCCCTCGTCGTGGGATGGAGCAACGAACTCCTGCAGGACCGGGGCGGGCCAGCGGTGCCAGAGCAGCGCTTCTCGGGGGGACGTAGGAGGAACGCGACGGGGCAAGCAGCTGCGAGCACAGAAGCACACC
>Ga0247763_1000377_pt1 | contig 26478 bp, 27 predicted proteins | sample UWRJL141409B4_FD_179926 | JGI IMG/M metagenome (GOLD analysis project Ga0247763, IMG submission 179926) | Plant litter microbial communities from Arlington Agricultural Research Station in Wisconsin, United States - UWRJ-L141-409B-4 | ecosystem: Environmental > Terrestrial > Plant litter >...
CGATTACTCACATGGAGGCCGGGACTCACTGGGCGGGAGTCACCTTGGTGTAAAGAAAAGAAGAAAAAAAAAATACTCCCAACTCCGCTTGGAAGACGGAGTCATATTGCAACCCCATAAATTAGGCAGCAATTTTGAAGAGGGCAATAAAAAAGTACAGTGCAGTACGGCATCGTCCTGTACTCTGGGCTAGGGCACCTGGGTATGTGGCGGTATCCCTGTGTTACCCTCCTACAGTTTACAACTTACGCACTACTGCGTACATAGGTAGGTAGCCACATGGTGGAGCAGATAAGTAGATGCGTGTAAGAAATGTTGTCAAGGTTGCATTGCTGGCACCTCGTTTCTGACATAACACTGGGCGATGCGAAGGTCTATTTCGGAGGGTGCAATGGATGCTACCGCGGGTTATTAAGTCTCTGTAGTGTAGGTATGTATGGGCCCGGCCTTTTGGGTGGGCAACATGTGCTGACAGACGGCCAGTTATGCGGGGACGGGGGGCGGTGCAAAAGCAGCAGAGAGGCATCGGATCAGAAACGTACATCTGTGGGTAAAAACGGGCCTTGTTGCTTTCCTGGTCTTCGGGGTTTGGCCGAATCTGGGTTGCTCGTCCAGTCTTTTTACTCCGCTGTTGTAACTTCCCACAAACATGTTGGCTGATCCGATTCCGTTGACCGAATGTCCGTTAAACAAATTAAATTACGGATTTCTTTTGTTGTTACACCGGCCACGTTTCTTGTTGGCCAGTTCTGCATGGCTGATTGACAATAATGGAATCACTTGAGTCAATAGATATTCGTAGGTACCATTCAAGCAAGCCTCCTGTTCTCTCCCGCCCTGTCCGGGTTTGCTATGCGAATGAGTCAGTGCTGCATCTATCTGCAGCAAATCATCAAATCGAAAAATGTAAAAGAAAAAGAAAAGAGTCATGACGGCTCAATCTCTTCGGCCGATTCCACGTCGTGGGATATCTTTTACCTTTGTCATCCCCAAGCATTGCAAAGGGGTGCCATGGGATGACAAGACACGGCACGCAGCGGGATGGAGATAACTGGACTTGTCGGGAGAAAGATGAGATGATAGGGGGAGTGCCTTCGTTTCTGCCTCCTTGTCACGTCGGGGCGGAAGCGACGAAGAAGGGGTGTGGGAAAATGTTACGTCTCTGGCGCTAATGCACGTTTAAAGGAGGTTCCAGGACCACAGCTTTGGGTCCCGCTGTGCTGCGCCGGGAAATGGCCCGCCGACGGGTTGGCGGCTTTGGCCCCATGTAGCGTCGGGGTGGCGCTTGTCAGGCTGTCCCTTCAGCACATCACCTCACTCTTATGATCCTGATCAAGTTCAGGCCAGGCAGTCCTGTCCGACACGGAATCTACGTCACCGGGCGTTTATTCTGGTAACGACGGAGGGTATGGCGAAAGGCAACTTTATGCGATGGCGATGCGAATTGACAAAAGCTGAAAAATGGTGCCGAGTGCTACTTTTTCTGATTAAACAGGCATCGGCAATTACGCTCGAAGTTCCAAGTTAGCTGTCTTTCTTTTCTGAAATAGGTTGTGTCACCCACCTCAGGACCCTCCGACCTTGTTCAGAGATGTGTACCGCCACTCTTCTCCCAGGATTAGCAAACGCCTGAGTGGGGCTCTGCCACACTTTTTTCTGGATGCCATGCGATTCGCCTGCACGTTGTCGCGGCGTAAGCGCAGCAACTCACATTGTTTAGATTTTTTCTTCTCTTTTTTTGGGTTTCGGATTGAGGTGTGCTTCTTTGTCATTCAGCTGCGGCGATCTCCCGCCAACCCCCTATCAGATTGGCGCGTGGGGGTTTCCATGTCCCATCTTTTCCTCGTTGCCACACCCCCTTCTTCTCGTAGTCTTGGCGGTATTTTTGGAGAGCGGCTCCGTTTTGGATCAGTTTTTTTTTTTTTTCATTGGGCCTCCAAATAACCCCCATTGATCGGCAAAATGTGAGGCTTCTTGGATTGACGGACAAACAGTTGTCAAAAACAACCAGGTTGACCTTGGGCTACTTGTCTTCTTTGTGTTCCAAATCAGAGAGATAAGGGGATTGATCAACGGGGATCATGGCGTCGGCCGCTTGGATGAACAGACCCGGCTAACTACCTTTTATAAACTAGCTGATAGCGGCGTCACTCACCCTTGTCGCGCGGAGCATTCCCGGCGCGCTGGATCGACGAGGCGCGGCCTACAATACGCTAGCAGTGTTGGTATGAAGCGGCCAAATTTGTTTGCCTGCTGTCTCCCCTGCCCTTGAGAATTTGAGAAATCGGGGTTGCAGGCCGTGAATTGGCTGGGGTTTAGCGAGGTGATAGATTCCCAATGCAAGCCGAACAGTGCGAATCCAAGCTCTGGGGTTGGGATCTGTGGATCCTTGAGCCTGGGTCGCTTTTCATTTCAAACATTTCTTTTGCTTCTAGAAGCCCCACTGCGATCCGGTCGCCGCGACGGTCGCAGGCCCACGTTTCGATCCAGGATTGCAGGCGGTACGTCGCTCCTGGTTTAGCGCAGAAGTGACCTCCAAATCTCAAGCAGGGGTGAATGACAGGCAATAACATCCCTTGTGGAGAACCTCGATGGCAGGTGGGCTAAATCCACGTGCGCCGAATCATGGCACTTCCCGTGATTAGGTAGCCAAAGGGGACGGGCAATTACGGCAGAGCCACGGAGGTGGATGACAAGTCATTTTTCTCCTGACCCTCTCATCTTTCGTTTGCATCTTTGCTATCACCTGATATGACATGTCGTATGTGACTGATGGAACAAATACGGATATTTTGTCTTTCATGAGCCCTTGAGAGCAAGCGCTTTTTTCTTCTTCTTCCCCTCACTAACCAATACTAATGCTTGACACGCCGGGGCGAGCCTGCGCTAGCTGCTAGCAGAGTCCAGATGGGCGGGATGGGCGTTGGAAAAGGAAAACGAGACGCGCTAATGCCCGAAGCCACACCGAAACTGACACAAACAAATCCCAGTCCTCCAATCCCAACCCAGTTCGATGTCATGAAGCCCTCAAGGGAGGAAACAAAACGGTGGACTCGATGACTCCCCGGCTCCGTTTTTTTAGACGATCAACATCAAAGGAGGAAGAAGGGTGTGTGAGTGAAGGGAGAAACCGCACACTGTGCAAACGAAGCAAGGAAAAACATCCTAGAAACTGTGGCGGTCAGCTTTCACGTTCGAGTGTCACTTGCCAAACTCCTCTCCCCCCCTCGGCGAGCCGTCCAGTCGGAATAGAATAGCGGAGGCTGGAGCTGGGCGATATCCCGGGTGGACATAATTGGACGCTGTGGATACTGGGACGGTGGCAAGATCACTTTGGTAACCGCCAAATGAATAGGTCCTTTGAAGTTGGCGACCCAGCACCGAGGTATTGGTACCAGAGGCTTGACACCTTGGCGTGCAAGGTTGCGAGTCATGTCAATGTGTTGAGATGGCAGGTCTGGAAGGGCCGGTTTTGTGCCGAGCGTTCCAGTTCCATAGAGCTGGACCTGGAGAATGCCACGGCGCGGAGGAATTTCAGCCGTTTAACAGGGTCGGCCACTCCGGGGTGATGTCGTTCATTGCGTTGCTGATCGGAGAGTGTTGGGGATCTTATCCGGTCCTATTTGTCTAGTGGGTAGCAAGGGACGAACTCTGTCACCGTTGTCTGGCTGAGAACATCACCTTCGCCACCTTGGCGATTGATCAATGGCGCCTTGGGGTAGGATCTGGAACCACGCGGAGGCGGGATATCTACGATGGCTCTTTGTGCATGTTTCATAAGTGGTTGTGGTCCAGAACGAACGTGGGTTGTGAGCAACGCTCTTGTGAACACCATTACCAAGCTGTGTTGGGGGCGACATAGTGATGGAATCACAGTGCGCAGTTTGAAGTCGTCGGTGTGGCCATGCACGGTCGATTGTGATCTGAGACCACCTCATTGCGATTCCTGCCAATGAGGAGTGGGACCAGAGGTGACCAATTTGCCCGTCCCAACTTTTAAGTCCTAGTATACGTACTAGGGTCACGGATGTGTTTTGATCGCCCCTCGGGCACATCGGTGGAGGCAGCAGTAACAATGGTGCAGCGGTACGATTGGAACTCCTGTCTTCTCCCCGAGTGAGGGCCGGAGCACCCGGGTCCGGGTCAATCCCGAGTGTGGCCCCCGATTCCGGGGGTTTTCCCGATGGAGCCATACCCCCTCCCCCATCAAAGTAAAATCGGCCTCCTTCCTCCAGAGACTCCGGTCTAACAGTGCACAGATCGACAGCCTAGTGTACTCAAGTACCGAGAACAAAAACCAACCGGGGTTTTTCGCAGCTACTAACCTCCCTTGAGGGAGCTTGGTGGTAAGCTTTTTTGCGTTTTACATTCCTGCCCATCTCGTTGGTCTCTTCTGAATAAACCACTTGCTCACTCTATCAGTTCGAAGCTCCTACGTCAATCGCACTTCCGACCACGAGAATTTCTATCCCCCAAACAACAATTTGCCCATAGCTGCTCGTATTATCGCAATTGTAAAACCACCCACCCTCTGTATCCCTCCTCTGCGTAATATCTCCCAGATTACGTTGCACATATTCCGTACCCCAGCCCCGGCCCCGGCTCCGAATTTGACCCACTGATGCCGGGACGGACGTGAGATGGAGCCTTGCAAGTCGTCGATGCGGGGCAACCAGCCAAAGAAGCCCAGACTAGCCTCGTTCGTTCTTGCCTTGCCCACAATTCCCGAAGGCGTCCCACCAACCCCACATTTAGCATCGTCACTACCAAATAACTGAACCACCAGCAACTACGAAGTACCGAACGAATAAACGAGGAACCAAGATATTACGGGCGCCCATAGCGACAATCAGCGCCCTCACTATCTTGTCGCCCTCAATTCCCATCCACCGCTGCACTCGCGTCCGGATCCTAACCTCCCACGATCTGTCCTGGAACTGTGGCCTGTCGCAGCCATGTCCATTATCCAACAGCACACGGCCGCCTCGCTCAGCGATGCGTGGCGGACCATCAACATTGATGCCCTGCAGGAGGAATCGAGCGTCAACTTCGACACGTCAACACTGCACCCGCCGCTGCCTGAGATGAGTGAGGCCGAAGTGCTCCAGATCAATACCCAGGTGCGCCAGCTGCTCCGTGCGGGCGATACCGAAGGTGCGTTGCGCGGGTGCTTAGAGATGCCGGTTTATAATGGGAGCGATGCCGCAAAGGTTTGTTTTTCTCCTTTCTCTCTTTTCCCGTCAAGCAACCGCCAACCTGTCTTGCCGTACAACAGGAAGCACACCTCCGCACCGTTATCGAGGTCCTCCAGTCTATCAAGGCTAGCGATATGACTCCCATGCTGCAGCGCATATACGGCTCCCCCGGTGGCAGTGAGTGCCTGGACTCGCTGATGAAGTACCTGTACAAGGGCATGGCGGTCGGTCCGTCGGGTGGAAGCGCCCCGCGGACCCCTACTCGTGTTACGCCTCAGCAGACGGGCTTCAGCCAGATTGGGGCGAGGCCCGGCGTCCAGAGCGAGTCTACGGGCGCGGCAATGAGTGTGCTGCTAAGCTGGCATGAAAAGGTGGTTGAGGTTGGAGGGCTTGGGAGCATAGGGCGGGTCATGACCGACTGGAGGAAGGTATAACGAACATCAACGGCAGAATGACATGTCGCGGTCAACAGACGGCTTGGTGTGGTATAAGGGCAAACTTGGGTTGATGAATAATATACTACCCGCCATTCGCCAATTGCTTCAGCTTGGTACTCGACAAGAGCACCATCGGTCTTTCCTGTGCTTCTTCGCGACGCTGCCCATGATATCACATCTTGGTATGTTACCTATGCCGATTCGCACTTTGTCATTGAGGCTCTCTTGCTCTTCTTTCCCAAAAGTAACTCCGCAATGCACGCCAGCTGCACACATATCTTACACATATCCTACACATATACTGAGCCCGCTGGTTACTTCTGCTCCAGGACGTCCTTCAGATTAATCTCTCCGGTTCCCCTTGGCAAAGGCTTTGGCTGGTCCGGCGATTCCCTCCACCCAATCATGTGAATTATCCGGAATGTGGCTGGCAGAGTCCCATCCTCGTTTCCGTGAAGCTCACGATAAATGGCGTCACCAGCCAACAGCACATCTCTGCCTATTGGCCCCATCTCGCGGCCCAGGACCGCATTGCCCTCGCCCATCGCTTGGAGATCCTGCATCAATGCAAACATGTCGGGGTAGTCCACGACAATGTCCTCCACGTCCACTGTCAGCATCTTGAATCCTGTGCGCTGCAACAGCCCTCCCACATCGCGAACGTCAGCCAGTGGTGACACATGAGGCGAGATTCCACCTCGCCGCTCTTGCTCGGCCAGCTGCAGTGAGGTACGCAACTCATACAGGGTGTCGCCGCCTAACATGGCACCAATGAATGGGCAATCTGGCTTGAGCACCTTGTTGATCTGCGCCAGTACTCCGGGGAGGTCGTTGATCCAATGTAGACTCATGCTGCTGAGAACCATATCAAATGATTCGGCGTCAAACGGCAGTGTCTCCTCGTTGTTAAGTACAACGCGCGTGATCTTGATGTCATTGTTGAAGGGCTGGTCCGCGTCGCGGTAGAGCAGGCCTTTGGACGAGTCGGCTGCTACGAGCGTCGTTATTTTTCGGGCGAGAGGCGCAGAAGGTGGTGCGTCCGGGTTGGGATCGAGATCATCTCGGGCCAGAGCTCGCGCAATGTTGCAGGAATTGGCGCCCAGATCGAGGACTCGGGGGAAATGACGTTTGACATCCTGTGAGGTCAGAAAACTCTTCGTCATGTCGCTTGGATGATTAAGTAGATAGCTCACCAGGAGACGCTCGCAAACGCGAGCGGCAACTTCGTCCTTGAGGTAGTCGGCCTGTCTGCTTTCCTCGACAGTTGCTGCTGCCCGCTCCCTCTGAAGCCACTTGGTGCGGGGATTGAAGACCTGGGAGGTGGCTCCTCCCGAGACTTGGAAGGCGTACATACGCCGCGCATTTACCGCCAGAAATGACACTGGATTCCGCGCCCTCTGCGCCCGCACCAGTCGCGAGGGGATTGACAGCCGCATCCTCAACGTAGGAACTCTTCGCCATCAGCAGCGTCATGCTTCTGGATCAAGAACCTAATTCGGTGGAGCTTGCACGTTGCTATCACGGCGGGAGACGTTTGGCCAATGGCATGCGTCGATCGCCTCGACAAAACGGCCTATGCGGGGAACGGACCCAGGTCTGAGCTCGATGGGGTCCAGACGTGACAAGTGAGCAAGTGCATCCACTGAGCAACCCTTTTCTACAGCCCCCAGCCGCGAATCATTCCCCCTAAATCCACCAACCCTTCGTTTCGACCGTTGACCTGATCCACGTCACACGCTCTCAACCGCGGCCGTTACCGGACAAGGACCGCACTCGTGCAAACCCTCGAACAAGCGAATGCACGGCCTTTGCAATTGTCCTGCCGACTCGGAATTGCTGTGTGAGCGCGATATCAGTCGTCGACATTCGCTGCGCCGATCCGAAATCACTTGATCGCCGGCTAAGATCCGCCGCTCCCCTTCTCGTCGTTACTCATAACTGCCATCGAAACTCGCAGATGGGTCAGCTCCCAAGGTCATGATGCCCAACTGCTGAAGAACCGTCGAGAACGACACTTGGACCCAGATTGGCTAGCTGTTGAGACGCAGTGCGACAACTTCCCACCCGTCCCCTCCACGGCGAGCGCCATCTTCCGTATACCCCCTCTACCGAGAACTGCTCAGGTCAGCCTTGTCGCGCATCCGCAGCCATGGCGTCTTCCGGCCCGACCGGATTCCTGGGCCGCTCCAGCAGTAGTAATTCCAACATGCGAGGGCTTGTCCAGTTTATCGCCGATCTCCGGAACGCGCGAGCCCGAGAACTCGAAGAGAAGCGCATCAACAAGGAGCTGGCAAATATTCGGCAGAAGTTTAAAGGTTTGCCGCATCTCTTGGGGCTGTGGAGAGCCGAGGCGTCAGAGACTGACTGGCGGTTATAGATGGTAACTTGAGCGGATACCACAAGAAGAAATATGTCTGCAAGGTGGGTGCCCGACCTCTGCAGAGAGGCATGATCAGGGACAACGCGAGAGGGACTAACCGGCATAGCTCCTTTACATCTACATCCTGGGATGGAACGTCGACTTTGGCCACCTCGAAGCCGTCAACCTGATCTCGGCGACGAAGTATTCAGAAAAGCAGATCGGCTACCTAGCCATGACCTTGTTCTTACACGAGAAGCACGAACTTTTGCACCTCGTGGTAAATAGCATAAGGAAGGATCTGCTGGATCATAATGAGCTTTTCAACTGCCTTGCCCTGCACGCAATTGCCAATGTTGGTGGTCGCGAGATGGGCGAGGCCTTGAGCGGCGAGGTCCACAGGTTGTTGATTTCACCGTACGTCTCGACAAGCGTTTAAGAGATACCAGGCTGTGGAGTGAGCTAACTTTCTCTGCAGCACGTCCAAAGCATTCGTCAAGAAGAAGGCTGCCCTGACCCTACTCCGATTATATCGGAAGCATCCTGATATAGTTCAGCCACAATGGGCGGAACGAATAATATCGTTAATGGACGATGTCGATATGGGTGTTGCGTTATCGGTTACATCACTGGTAATGGCCTTGGCTCAGGACAACCTCGACCAGTACAAGGGCGCTTATGCCAAGGCTGCTGCGAGGCTAAAACGGATCCTGATTGATGGCGAGTATTCCGGGGACTATCTATACTACAAAGTGCCTTGCCCATGGATTCAGGTGAAGCTTTTGAGGCTTCTTCAGTACTTCCCTCCCTCAGGTAAGTCATACCTCCTCTCCCCCGCGATGGCCGTCTGACCCATCACAGAGGACAGTCATGTCCGTGATATGATTCGGGAATCTCTTCAAAAGATACTGAACCTGGCGCTGGAAACAAATAAGAATGTCCAGCAAAATAATGCCCAAAACGCTGTTCTATTTGAGGCTATCAATCTCATCATCCATCTGGACACAGAACACGCGCTCATGAAGCAGATCTCGTCCCGCCTTGGCCGGTTTATCCAGTCACGGGAGACTAATGTTCGATACCTGGGCCTCGAGGCCATGACCCACCTTGCTGCTCGGGCCGAGACGCTTGATCCCATAAAGCAGCATCAGGATGTTATCCTTGGGTCTTTGAAGGACCGCGACATCAGTGTTCGCCGAAAAGGCCTTGACCTTCTTTACAGCATGTGTGATGCAACGAATGCTCAGGCTATCGTTGGCGAGTTGCTGCATTATCTACAAAATGCCGACTTCGCCATCAGGGAGGAAATGGTTCTCAAGATTGCCATCCTAACAGAAAAGTACGCCACAGACGTGCAGTGGTACGTCAACATTTCACTCCGCCTCATCGCCATGGCTGGCGACCATGTCAGCGATGAGGTCTGGCAGCGGGTAACGCAGATCGTTACGAACAACGAGGAACTCCAGGTCTACGCGGCACACAACATTCTCCAATATGTCAAGCAGGACCATTGCCATGAGACGCTTGTCAAGATCGGTGCTTACATCCTCGGCGAGTTTGGCCATCTCATCGCCGAGGAGACGGGATGTAGTCCCATTGAGCAGTTCCTCGCACTCCAAAGCAAACTCGCTGCATGTTCATCAAGCACTCGTGGCATGATCCTGTCATCGTTTGTCAAATTTGTTAATCTCTTCCCCGAGATCAAGCCTCAGCTGGTCAACGTGTTTCATATCTACAGCCACACACTCGATTCCGAGCTCCAACAGCGGGCTTGTGAATATCTCGCCTTGACTAATCTACCTACTGATGATCTGTTACGCACTGTCTGCGACGAGATGCCCCCGTTCCCTGAACGCGAGTCGGCCCTGTTATCCAGATTACACCAGAAGCATGCCAACACCAGCGACAAGAGGACGTGGGTGGTCGGTGGTAAAGACGCCAACGCCGACGCGGCGGAGCTCAAGATGGCCAAAACAACGAGTCTTCGTAGGACCTTCAGCACTGCCAACGGTCATGCAAACGGCGATGCCAATGGCAAGTCAAACGGTGCGAATGGGCACTCGGCTACGAACGACCTAGTGGGTCTCGACATGAACAACCTCGGCCCAGCAGAAGCAAAGGCTCTTAAAGCACCCAACCTTGCAAGTGCTGCCCACTTGTCACCAGGCTGGGAGAGAGGCTACAATCGGTTGCTTATCAAGTCTGATGGTGTCCTCTTTGAAGACGGGCAGATACAAGTGGGCGTTCGTTCCGAATACCGGGGCCAGATGGCTTGCTTCATCCTATACTTCACCAACAAAACTCCAGCACTGGTCAGTTCGTTCACGACGACACTCGACCTCGACGAGTCAGAGAAGAAGAATCTCTCCTGGGACGTCAAAGGGCTTCCTGACACGACTATTCCACAGGGAGGGCAAGCCCAACAGGTCATTATGTTTGAGGCCAAGAAGGTGTTTGAAAAGAGCCCCACTATTCGCATCAGCTATCTGGCTGGTGCCCTTCAAGCCTTAACACTGAAGCTGCCCGTCGCGATTCATAAGTTTATGGACCCGGCTGAGCTCTCTGCGGATGACTTCTTTAAGCGGTGGAAGCAGATTGGCGGCGCGCCTCGAGAAGCCCAACAGATCTTTGGGCTTTCAGGCCCCAAGGATTCTGAGAGGGAACTGACTGAGAACTTTGTCAAGGCGGTGCTTGAGGGCTTCCGATGGGGGCTACTTCCGGCTGTGGATCCCAACCAGAAGAATTTTGTTGGTGCCAGTGTCGTGCATACTTCTGAAGGCGGGAAATTCGGCTGCTTGCTACGGCTGGAGCCCAATTACGCAAGCCAGGTAAGTTTTTGGGCAAAAGTGTGGATGACTCAAGGGAGGCTAACGGATTTAATGCAGATGGTGAGGTTGACAATTCGGGCTACGGATGACAGCTTGCCGCCGGTATTGCTGAAGATGATGGAAGAAAGGCTGACAGTTGGGGTTTTTATACGGCCCGAAAAGTACGAGCCACCGACAGCGAGTGATATTTCGGACTCGTTCAGAAATATAATGGTCAGATAGGAGGGAGGCTGGTCGGCGCTTGAACAGATATGAAAGTCCAACACGGCGTGGCAAAGTAATTATTTTGATGATGAAAAGTTGGTGGGTGGAGTACCTAGTCGAAGGACACACAAAAGGTAGGTGTACTAGGTTTTTGCTGCTCTCTATAGTACATACCCTTTGCCTTCCGAAGCGCTTTCCACGTGAGTTTTGCATGTGGTTGCTCCAGTTGATGACAGTACAGGTGACGGTTGACCTCCTTGACCAGGGTCTCCGACAACCAAAAAGCCAAGAGATCCTCGTGGCTTGCGCTTCCCACCCCCGCTGCCCCACCTCAAAGGCTCGACTAGACTGTATGCTATGCTAGAGGCTCGAAATTTCCTGCAAGGTAGCAAATGTTGCCCCCGTTTTATAGTTGAGCATCAGCGCGACACCTCGACCACGGCAGACAGCGTAACTCTACTCACACTCAAGACCAAGTGAGTTTGACAACTTCGCGCGGAAAGCGCACGCTTTTCAGATCGAACTAGCTGGTTGACGACCCCGCCTGCCTGCCTGCCGGCCCACCTTGCTAGCACTTCACAGACAGCATCCATCCACATTTCCGTTTCCAGCTTCTTCGACTGCCAACCAACACCAGCCTTGCCAACGCTCGCTCAACAGCTTCTCTACAGGCTCTGCACGCTATAGCATCAACTACCCGGTATTCGCCATCCCTTTTACCTCATCGGCCACCTCGCTCCGGTAGCACAGCTGCGCACATCTGTGTGACGCCCAAGTCGTCCGCTAGCACGGGAGCAGCACCCGCTGAAACGTCGCAACTATGTCCAGCGCAGCGCTGAATTTCATCACATTCAATCAGGACCACAGCTGTCTCGCTGTCGGTACCTCCAAGGGCTTCCGCATCTACCACACGGATCCTTTCACCAAGATATTCAACAGCGACGAAGGTAATGTTTCCATTGTCGAGATGCTCTTCTCGACGTCACTCGTCGCTCTCATTCAGTCGCCGAGACATCTACTCATCCAGAACACCAAGCGAGGCTCGGTAATATGCGAGCTCACTTTTCCGTCCGCAGTTCTGGCTGTACGCCTCAATAGAAAACGGCTGGCCGTTGTTCTCGAAGAGGAGATCTATCTGTACGATATCTCTAACATGGCCCTGCTTTATACCATCGCAACCTCGCCAAACCCGGGCGCTGTTTGTGCCCTCTCGCCGTCGTCAGACAACTGCTTTGTGGCATACCCTTATCCGAAGGCACGCGAGGATCCTCCTGAGAGACGCCCTGCTCATCTTCCTCCTCTATCAACCTATGTGCCGCCGACATCCGGTGAGGTGCTGGTCTTCGACACTGTGTCGCTCAAGGCTGTCAACGTCATCGAAGCTCACCGCTCACCTTTGTCTGCTATTGCCATGAATAACGAGGGCACGATGCTTGCGACTGCTTCCGAGACCGGTACCATTATCCGCGTCTTTTCCATCCCTAGCGGCCAAAAGGTCCATGAGTTTCGCCGCGGTACAATCCCTTCAACTATTCACAGCTTGTCGTTTAACCTCAGTTCTACGTTACTCTGTGTTTCCTCAGCGAGTGAAACCGTCCATATCTTCCGCCTAGTCAGCTATCAGGCGGCAAGCTCCAACCCCCTACTGGGTGGCGGACCTGCCGGCACCCCACATGCCGATCGCTCTTCTCGCTCCAGGAGTTTTGATAGCAGCGGAGAGTCGCCCGGAAGTAATACAGGCTCGCCAAGGAGTGACTACATCAATGAATACTCGGTCTCCGCGGCAGCTAGCTCGGGGGCAGGTGGAAGCGGCGGCAGCTCCACGACGTACAGGAGGCAGAGTGGATCCTTCAGCAGCATCCTCCGTCGCTCGTCGCAGATTATGGGTCGCAGCGTAGCCGGCGTCGTTGGATCCTATCTACCTCAGTCCGTTACTGAGATGTGGGAGCCCGAGCGCGATTTCGCAAGCGTCAAAATTCCCAAGTCAGCCAACATGCCCGGGTCGAGGGGAAGTATTCCTGGCGGCGGCGTGTTCATGCGGAGCGTCGTAGCCATGAGCAGCTCCTCTCCACAGGTCATGGTGGTGACTAGTGATGGCGGGTACTACGTTTATAATATCGATATGGAGAAGGGCGGTGAGGGGTATCTAGTGAAGCATTTCTCGTAAGTTCCCAGTTCACGCGGAATATCGGTAAGCTGCGTCCCCTAACCTTCCGTCTACTCAGTGTTTTAGACGGCGACGATAAGCTGGACGGGTCTTCATACGGGCCGTAGAAGCTGGTCGAATATGATAGAGACATGATCGTCCAAGATGCCCAAACAAACACCCAGAAGAATCGCCAGCAGGGTCCCCCACATAATCTCCCGTAAAATCCCCGACGACAAAATACTTGGCAAAATACTTGTCAAAATCTTTCATTATTGTGGACCATTCACTAGGTTCTGAGCTCGTGGAGATGGAGGATCTTTAATTCATAATGGGGCTTCCATTTAACCCAAATAGGGACGATGACGATGTCACTGATTAGACTTTTCTGACGAGCAGAACAATTCTTCTCGACCCTCGGGATCGTTGATGGGCGTCCCTGTATTCTCTATATTTTCCCTCGAATGAGCGAGTAGCAGTTTCACGTTGGCACCGTTAGTTCCATGCATAGCGTTTGGCGTTTGATGTTTGAAATATTCTAGTTCACTTCATCATAGCGTAGTCCCTTGCTTTGGGGCACACGGACTACTTCTGTACTTTTAAACTGCGATGGCTGCGATGGCTGCGATGGAGGCGCGGCCAGTTCCTGTAGTTAATGGTGGATTCCAGATGTGAGCACAAGCTTATGGAGTGCCAGTTGTGTTGTGTATACGACTGAAGCGATCGTCTCTGGTATCAGGAGCCGTCGTAGAGTTCCCTTGCGTTCTCAACACCAGGAGTTACTTCCCCAACCTCGTCTTTTACCCGATTAACACTCAACCGATGCTTTCCCCCTCCTCACTCTGAAGTAAACAGGTTTAGTAGGTAGCAGGAGGTCTTGACCTGCCTGTACGTAAGGCTGTATCGCATAGTGTGGCACTATGCATGTGAGTACCTCCTCTCCACGGGCAGAACCGTCAACATTGGGGGATGCTAATATCAGATCTTGCACAGACATCCTGCATAGACGCAGCACATCACACGGCAAGCTAAAACAAGGAGATGTGAAGTAAGGGGCGAAGCATGACAGTGCAGAGCAGAATGATTTCCATTGCCAGGATGCTTCCCAGACAAAGGAGCTCTAAATACCTGGGATATAGTATCATAGGTCAATCATAACTAAAGAAACATTTGATATCGTCGAAATAGATCGTTCTGCCCAGCTTCGCATGGTCTAGCACACGCAACGCCATAATATTGCGAGGCATTCGCTGCTAGCCAACCGGTGCTCCATATACCCCCAGATTTGCCAGCAGGCTTTTCTGTTGATTCATCAAGAAGATGAATGAGTGAAATATCCACCCATCCATCAATCACCCATTCTCTCTTTTTCTTTCATACAGCCCTCTTCCACAGAACGTGAGGGAGAGTGAGATGGCAGATACAGACAGATAGAATCAATCAAGCAAGCGTATTTCCAGATTACGAGGCAAGCCAAGCCAAACCGAAAAAAAAACGCCAGGGCCCATCCATCCCGTCCATTCAAACCCGTCCGTACACTTGTCGTCCTGCGAGAAGAGAGTCGTCATTTGTCATCACAAGCCAGAACTTAGGGAGAAAAAAAAGGATGAAGAAAGATAAAGACAGATTCGAAGGATAATGAAGGGACATGATATGGACCACCACACAGATTTTGCTTAGATTGAAGTCGGGCGTTGTCAAGTGTCGTCGGGAACGATTCCAGTAGACATGAGATCCGAGTGCAAGCGGGTCCAGCCAGTCGTGTTCGCAGCACGGCTGGCGATTCGCATACCAGACAAACGACCATTCCTCAAGGTCTTCATTTGCCTGGTTGCCAGCATACGTGCCGATTTATCTCGCATAAGGTCTGTTCATCAAGGCGATCTCGCGGGCGATCTCGCCCCATTCGAGTTCTCTCTTGATGCCACCAATGCTCCCATCGGCTTCGCAGTCTTCTTGGCTCTGCTGCATCTGCATCACCTCCTCCCACTTGAGGAGCTCGTAGGCGAATCGGAGGTGGGGCTGGATGATGACATTGAGTCTCCGAGCGCGGACGAAGCAATACGCTCGCGGGAAAGACAGGCCATGTGCTCGCATTACCTCAGCGATGCAGATGGTGGCGCTACGAGAAACGCCGACTCGGCAATGGACAAGCGTCGCCGTCCCGTTGCGTCGGCCACGATCTGAAGGCGAGTCAGCTAAAATCTGAAACCATTTGAAGGGCTCCACCTTGGGCCACTAGAAAAAGAGGAGAAAACCCTACCGATAAATTCCAAGCATCTCTCAAACTCATCCGTCAACGGGTCAATCCCATTGTCCTGGACACCTTGAACAACACACGTATTTTCAGGTCCCCACTCCTCAAGCTCACCATCTCGCCACATGGCCGTCTCGCCTACGCTCAGTATCTGGCCGATTCCAAGCGACCGGAGCAAATCCGGGTTGTTGGCATGGCCCAGGTTGCCGAGATACATATAATCCAGGATCCGACTCGGAAACGACCCATCAAATCCCGTGAACCAGCGCGGTTCATCTTTGATCAATGCTGTGATATCAGCCAAGCTGCACCCAGTACGGACCGGGGATTCGTGCAATAAACGCGGCGCGATAGCTGTCAGCAAGGCAACGTCTGATGGATAGGCGAAAAAGTTGCGGCGCATGGCTGTGTGCAAGTGCATCCATGCCTCGGGCACCGGTAGCCCAGTGCTGAAGCTATAATAGGCAATACCGAGCAGCGTCGACTCGGTATAACCATCAGCACAGTGGATGAGGATCTTGCGAGACAGGGGTCGCAAGTTGGGGGACGGCGAGGACACCAAGACGTCACCATCCTCCTCGACCTGCGATGGGTCTGACAGCGAAGGGTGGGTGCCATGAGCGAGGTGCCATAGCCATTTGCAGGTCTCAATAATAAGATCGGCTTCGGCATGGGACCACGTCGGCGCGAGGATACTTCCCGACGCAGGAAAGTCAAGGTAGTGCCTCTTGGGCGAATCTTCGCCGCTCTCAGCGATAGCTACCAGAGCGCCGTGATCTAAACGCCCCAGGTCGCTACACTCTATGAGCACGTCGTATCCTTGTTCTTCCTCGGTCAAATGATCGGGTGTAGGACCTAGCCAGACGTTGTGTGAGATCTCCGAGGCCTCAGTCATGGCATACATCTCGATGCGCTCCTGGTTAGGAAAATCGAGCACATTCCCCGTGTGACGTCCGGTGGAATCAACGGCAACGATCTCGGGATGATTTTGCTCAAAATGGGAAAAGGGGCTAACGCAAATGAAGGTGTTGTACACGGGCAGGTGGTGGCGTTGGGCCTCGTGTTTCGCGCGCCAGCGGTGCTGGGCAGCAACAATGTCCCACCCGAGTTTCCGGACCCCGACTTCATCATCGCCGTAGACGATGATATCGGACGTCATGGCGCTCTTAGCGGCCTGGATTTGGAAGTTACGAACCGAGAAGCCCTCGCGGGGATCGATGTCAAGAAACTCGGCAGCGGAGCCTCCCCGCTGCAGGAACTCATGGGGCGCAATGGCTCCCTTCAGGCGGGACATGCCGAGTTCGCCATCCGCTTTAACAAGCGTAATGCCACGGAGACAGGTAGGGGTCCGCCGCAAAGCACGCTTGCGGGCGATGAAAAAGGTCTGCTGGATTTGGTTGGCGGGGTGCAAGCCATGGAACCAGGGGAAAACCTGTGAAGGGTCGGGCAGTGGCTGGCGGGATGCATGGTCGAGAGCCGCCGTCACTTCAGCGGCATCGATCTTGTAGAGGGGCAGCTTGCCGGTTTCGAGTCGGATGTATTTGTCAGGTGGGAAGAGGAGTGATTGTTGCAGCTCATCTTCATCGGTCCCAGGCGAAGGAGGAGGAGTGCTGGGTTCTTCCTGAGGCACGGGTCCAGGCGGACACACGGGGATGTGCTTGTTAGGGACGGCGCCGGGCAGCGGCTGCGAGGTCGATTGGGAATTGAGGCTGTCGAGCGTGATGGTTGACGTGAGTGCGCCCATGGGCGGGGAGGAGCGGTGCGGGGCAATTGGCCGCGGGAGTGTAATTGTGGCCATCATCTTGAGAGGTTGATGCTCGCTAACGGGGGGCTACTGAGGCTGGCGGTGGTGATGGCGGACCCGACACCGTCATTGACGTGTTTTCGGATGGCACTTGACCAGCCCGCGAACGGGAACAAAATGATCGGCGACACCCAGCGGGACTGGGCAACTATCGCGCTAAAGATCAAGGTCCGTCACCGTGGAAAAGGGTCCGAGAAGCACCCTCTTTGAAAAGGCGAGGGCACAACCTGGAGTGTCTGAGAATGATGTCTGCGGAGTCAGGACGATGCTTGGTGCACTCCAGCCTCCAAGTGGATTGTGCGATGTCGAGACCGATTCCAAAGTGAGCGAGGGGGGACGAGACAGGTCGGGGAAGGTTGCAGCCTTATCGCAGATCCCTGCTGATAGTGCTGTCGCTGCTAAGTTGCAAACTCGCAATTCCCTGGCAAACGGTGCAACGGCAGATAAGACACCGACGACACCCCAAATCGAATGCGGATTTATTGAGGGAAAGATGGCACACCACAGAGCAACCCAGCTGAGTGGCCGACGACTATATAACTTGGGGATATCGGTTGATGATGGATGTGGGCAAAAGAAGTAATACAGTCCAACCCCTGAAAGATTGTTCGCATGGTACTTCACGGGTTGGCTGCAGCTTGCGGGCCAACCTCCCCCCGGCATCCTTTTCCATTTTTGAGGGGCTATGATGAAAACTTGAGGCCCTAAGGAGTAAATTTCAAGGCCCTGAATGTTAGAGTCAAGGCCTAAATACTCTGGCTTGACCCAGCTGTTTTTGCATTGCATAAACACCTGCTGGATACTCACCCAAGTCTCACGCTAACAATCTTTCAGGGGTTGGATTGTAGACGCAATGTGCTAAACAAAGAAAGCAAGAGGAGGGATGCGTGGGAGCGGGCGGGGGGCAAGTGACAAGCAAACCAATCCCAGCATCGAATGCCGAGTGGGACGGCGCTACTCTGGGGAAGTGCATCACACTAGCCAACGTCCCTGGCCGCCCGGGTCTGCGACTCCCATCGGCGGAAGTGCTAACACTCGACACCAGTGCAAACTGCTCAAGCACAAATTCTATTAATTATATCGCTACCATATCTCTCTAATGGATCTTGTGGGCAAGATTCGACTTTTTTTTCTAGTAGACCGCTAAGCAAGCAAGCCGTCTTGGCTTGTTGCGGCAAGGGAGCTTTTCAGTGTCCAGAAGCTTGATGGGAGCTGACGCTGCATTCCTGCGGTACAGGCAGGCCCCGCACCTAACTAGCGCGGATCTCTCCGCGGATTTGGCTTGCCACTAGCAAGCTTCTTCACGGATAGGCTGTTACTGCGGGTGGAGCCTGGCCCGTACCATCGGTTTGTGTTAGTCCATTCCCAATGTCCCGTCTGCCCGAGTAGTTGAGACAGGCCAGGCCAACGCCTTCTCGAAACATTTAAACGTCACGAAGACCAGAATGAGCGACCCGTCCGGCGTCAAACGAAGCAACAGCAGGGAGGGAAGCACAGACAATAGATCGAGGACGCGAGTGGGAAGAGCGGGGCTGTCGATGCACTCGGTGGGTTCAGCCAATCAGTCCCGCAGCTGCATCTTAGCCCCACCATGGAGAAAGCCTATTAGCGCCTCTGAGCCTACACCAACTTCATTCGCTCACAGCAAACAACGACGAACACGACCACTCGCATCGCTGCCGTTCAAATGCAACCCGTCGAATTGGAAATGAAGTCCTCTTCCTTCTATTTGCTCGCTCAGGTGCGCCTGGGTACCAAAGGGAAAATACCATGATTGAGCATGTACTGCCGAGGGTTCCAGTCTCTGAGCAACGGCACCTCCCACCTTCCAAACCGACTGGAGTCAACCTGCAATGTCACCCATGAAAACGCGCATTCCTGGTTCTCCTCCTGCCCCCACCCCCTCTAGGCCAACCAAATGCCGGCGGAGAATGCTGTCCCACGTTCGGGAAAAAGACGGCGAGGCAAAAATCCCCACGATTGGCAGTTCTGGGCTGCCGGTGATAATGCCGGCCCGGCGCAGAAGTCCCGATGAGTGTCGCAACACTCTCTACAAGCTGGCGATATTGAAATAAGGTCGAATGGCTGTTTTTGGGGTCGTGCCACAACAACGCGGCGCGCATAGTGTCTTTGTATGCCTACATGGTTCAGATCTCAGTGAGCATAGAGATTTCGGATAATTGTTGCAGATCCAACCAAAACGTTAACGGATATACTCTTACCATGAAATATTGGTCATCAGTGATCCACAGCCCCTGCTAGTCTGGTGTCACCATGCTCGTCTCTCTGTTTCTACCCTAGGCTCCGCCATCAATAGCTCATGCCGGACGCATGGCCATGTGGCTTGCACTATCGATGCTCGAGGACAATAGAGGCTAACAAACTCGCAGAGCGGCTGCCGGATGAGAGTAGTGGTCGTGGTAGATTGGGTCTTTCGCGTGTATCGAGGTTCTAACAGCAGCTGGGGAAACTCCATATCATCTGGCTATAGAACAAGACTTGTTGGTCGAGAGGAAATTGTCGTGGGATGCCAGACAATACATCCTGGGGCTCGAGGGCAAAGGCATCCAGTCACGTAACAATGCGCCATAGAACCCCAAACTATTATCGGCCATCTACACTGTATAGAACCCGAGCACGCAGTACAAGTGCATCGCGCCGCCAGTTGAAGAACAGCTGACCATCGCTTGGAGGAAGAGATGTTCAGCAAGGAACACAAGATATCATCCCACTAGTTGTGCTTTCCGGCTCACCTGCCAGGAGTAAACCGGCAAGTTGTTCATCACAATAGATGAGCTACCAAAGCTGAGTCAACCAGCTCGGCCCGCATCCTGACAGAGCCGCGGCGGAGGTGTCACTTGACCTGCTAGTGTCAGTGTCACGAGACATTAGCAGTGAACGCCCCCGTGTAGTAGCAACCTTTGACTGGCAATTTGTTATCAGTTGCAACTCCCTGCTTGTACTCGGCCCTGGCTTTGTATACTTGGCTCTGCGGCTCGGCCTCCAAAACGTCAGTACCTAACGCTGCTGTACTCCTCTCGTGTAGTAGTTCCCTCGCGGCACCCACTTGTCGACTTGGTGGTCTAGACTGTTTGATCAGGGGACAGGTTTACGTACAATCTTCCAGCTCTAGTTGGTGGTGATGAATGCTTGCTTACCGCGCTGTTTATGGGACCGTGTATGGACTGGATGCTGTGGACGACGTTTCTGAGACTATTTTTACAAGAGGAAAGAGTTCCCAAACTCGGCCAATTGGGAGGGCAGCTCTGCCTAGAGCTAGGAGCAATCCAAACCACGAAGCAATACATGCAACGGAGGGGCTTCCCTCGAGATTGTCACTGCACCAAATCACATAAACAGCCCCATGGTTTGAGGCTGGGCAGGTGCCCCAAACCAAAATCTCATGGGTACCTATTGATATTGCTCACTAGTTGGAAACAGAAAAACGACGTAGTCCAGTATGAACCTTGGACGTCCTTTGATCTCGACACCTCCGCCGGAGACATCAGAGGCATGACACCAGACCTCTTTTAATCGCCATAGCAGTCTACCTAAACCCACAAGGTGCCTTCCTCTACACGTGTCCGCGCCAAGCTAGAACGAATTGACCACCACTACCACCCACAACTGCCAGGAAACATTAGGTACCTAGCCAGTCAGTCCTCCACCGCGTTTCCCTCTACGCGCAACAACGCTTGTTAGCGCATCCTGGGGATGTACATGTAGTCATATTCTGATCTAAACCAGGCCCTCCAGAAAATTGGATCGATGGTGGTTCCTCCACGAGGAGCAGGAAATGCCCTACAACACCCGTACTAAGCAGTGTGGCGGCTTTATATGGATCTAACACATGAACTTCAAATAGGTATATGATTGAAGTCAAGTCGACTTCGGTGAGCTAAACCCGCTTGACCCAGGTATCTGGTCTCCTTCGAAGTGTTACCGGTTGTGACATTACAGACGGTTCGTTTTTGAGCCTGTCCTCCAGAACCTTTTTTCTCATAGCGAGGGAGGCCAATGCCCCTGCCCTCCCCCCTGAGAGGCAGTGGATAGAACTGCCGAAGTAGGATCTATTTGATCTCCACCGTTTTTTGAGCGACAGCGATAACGGTATGGGGATGTCTGTCGCTGGGCGGAATGTGGATCTGAGCATGGCGATGTGGCGACTCTGTGTACCTAAGTTGGAACGGCATCGGGCAGTCTTGGTGCCTCTAAAAAAAAAAAAAAAAAGGGGTCATGGACAACCACCACGCTTAAGGACCCGGCCCAATGGCATCAGTCCTTGATCCTCAGATTCAAGGCCAAGATATACGTGCTATCTTTGGCAAATGTCCCCTGACCTCGATCTGAGTATGCCAATGCTCACCTGATATGTTCTGTCGCATTGGTAGGTCCAGTCCTTAAAGAACATTTCTGGTTTTAGGGATACGTTACCACCACTGACTTTCTACCAACCATGACTGGCCTGCTAGGTGCCAGTTTGAGAGGAGAGGGGAGATTGGGCCTTGCAAGTATTGTATTCAGGACGGCTGGAAGGACTCGTGAGTCAAAAAGTGCACTTAGCAGCACCTAGGTTAACTCGGATGGATGGAGTCACTCTGAGATACATCCCATGCTAGCGCCTCTGCAGACAGCCCGGTCCCCAAATCCACATCTCAAAATTGGTAAGGAGTGCGGCTGTTGTTAATCTTCTATGGTCTTGGTCATCCCAATCATACCTGTTCCTCGGTAGGTATATAGATACTCTTGCGTAGAATCCCCACTTGCATACCGGTGGCAGTCTGACAAAGGTGCATTTCATCACGCCATCATCCATTTCAATGCAAGTTCACCTGACTTACCTAGGTCTAGGTAGTATGAAAAGGCAACCCGACGAACATTGGTGCCCAGGCACTGTGCTATGACCAATCAGCGTCGTTGCCTTACTGTGCACCGCGTTTTCCAGCCAAGTGAGGCAGCCAACCTCAACCCCGCCGCATTCTCACTGCTGAAAATTCAGTCAGAACAGATTCACCTGAACTCAGCAGACCAGACCAACCACCAGGCCACCGGCGCCTAAGCCAGACCACACCGCACTCACCCCGCGGAGGTGACACTGGTAACAAACCCACACTTAGGTTTGCCTCTGCTTCCAGCTGGTACAGCTGCGATTCCATGTCTCGGTACAACGCAGCTGTGGGGGGAGAGACGCGTTTTTTTCTTTTCTTTGGCTTCAAGAAACTAAAAAGAGCGTTGGCCGCCCCCTTCGCTCGGTACTCCGCAGCATTTCGCAGTCTTCAATCGCTTCCCCTCGTTTTTCCCCCAGCGCGCGCCCACCTTGAATGCCTACCCACGGATCAGATATTCAATTCCTGTCAACAGCTCACTAATGTGTGCGTCCCCGGTCGCTTCGATTCGTCCCATTCGACAAACAGTTTGCCGAAGGTACCTCGAACCAGACCGATGAGCGCATTTTTGGATCATGGCTGGGTATTTGGGCTGGGCCGGCCTTGAGAGCGGACACACAGTCCTTGCATCACCGCATACCTCCCCACAGAGCTGCTGGAATAGCCTGCTCGGGACCGATTGATTACTGCATCAACCACAAAGTGACGGGTTGCCTTGCCTCCTTGCATAAGTTCTTTGCGGCTTACTTACGCAAGGGCAGATGCGCCGTTTACAGGGGCATCTGTTTCCCACTCAATTCGACAATACAGGCCGGTGGGTGGCGTCTGTCAGGGCCTTGTGACAGCTAGGGATGTATCTGATCGACAGACACCTCCTATGCATTCCAACGAAGGGGGATGGATGGGTGGGCAAGGCGACAGAACGTGCCATATCACGGGCGACGTGGGCACAGGATCGATCCTCAAGGCGCCCACAGAAGTTATGCTGGTTCATTGCCAACTTTTTGCATCTGGGTCAATATGCGGGACTGTCGCAGGTTCGAAAGACGTCACCGCATGGTTTACAAACCAGCCAGGAGTCCAGACATCGGTCAAACTTCGACAGCGAAACTGACCACGGGTCTTTTGCGATGAAGCGATTGCCATGAGCCAATAGGTTCGGCATTGGCGTTATCGAGCCTGCAACCACAGAGCAGACTAGAAGGCAACTGTATAGGCTCATGTCAATCAGGGTATGTTTCTGTTTTCATGGCCTGACGACGCAAGACCTTGGACACCAGCTGACACTATACTCGGCAAACAGCATGGGATTGCCAAGTTCGGCTGAGCCTGTGCGAGATCATTGCAGCCAACACAAAGGCCCGACCTGAAGGGCCGGCCACTTCTTCACCTGAATTGTAGAGAACTAGTCGCCAAGACTAGCTTCTTGTTCGGTTAACAATAGGGGTAGTTCTTGCCCCCACCATGTTTCGTCGTCGGTCTCTATGTAGATGGTTGCCGACAGTCGGCCGCCCGGATGAAAGTCGCACCAAAAGCTGAGCGGCATTATCGGGGTGGGAACTCGATCCGAAGCGCTTGCTGCCCATTGTTCCGACAGTCTGGCTTGACAAGGCTGCGTCTTGGACAGGTTTTGATGGGAAGCAAACTGCAGTCGGCAGCAGTCTTGGCACTTGCATGTGACCTAGGTTGCACTAGGGGCAAGACACGGACAAGGGGAATCTTGTTTGAGTCCGCACAGTTGAGCGATGGCGGCCTCTTTAACATTCCCTGTGTCCCTGTCGAGCTGAGCAACGAGGCAGAATGTATGGGTCAAGGCGCAGGCTGTGCAAACAAGCTTTGTATGTCCGGTCCAACGACCTAAGTACCTCCTCCGCAAAACCCAGGACTGGGGCACAGCCGCACAGCGATCGAAACAATTCCGGCCTCAGGCTAGAGACGACGTGAAGGAAGAAGCGCGCCGTCGTCAAATCCTTGAGGTGTCAAGACAGAATTCGCGAGGCGCTTGGGCGTCCATCATTCAGGCGTGGCGGTGCGGCTGAAGAGCTGAGACGCTGACTGAGCAGCGGACACGGGGGTTGTATGGAATCCATCGGAGACTGTCGAGAACGTTGCACCGGCGCTGAAGGAGCGCATTTGCTAGAGATGACGGGCCAAAAGTTGGGGAAATGAATTATCAACATGGCGAGGCTGCGGCGAGGTTCAACGCTGTGTGACAGCGGCAGCGGCAAGACTGAAAGTTGGAACCGGACAGCCGGGGATTCTAGGAGGTAACGTTGATGCCATTTTCGGCCTCGGTTGAGACTTTCGCTGTCGAGTCGGGTGTAAACTTTGCCGTCATTTTTGGCTTGCTAACTCGTTGAAATTTTGATGCAGGAACTGGTGTTCGTGCCTGGATCGGAGTACGGCTTGATGTGGTGATTGGAGTTAATTGGCGATGTCGAGTCGGTGGATGGGAAGTCAACGGGGCCTCCCACTGGCCAGGTTAGGGCTGACCCACTATCCTTGCCAGGCGGTTAGCGCGTGAACATCCGATCTCCGGCCCACCCAGGTTCCTCGGGCGCGTGGAGCCAGACACCACGTTCAACCCTCCGACGTTGGATTGTCGAATCAACGGTCCTTAGTCTGCCATACAAACCAACACCAAGACTCGCGAATTCTGGAATCTCGTAGCCTATGGACGGCCAAGCTCCCCTCCAGACGTCACCTTCTTTCAACGACGCAGCATCTCCCTGGCGCCCTTGGTTTGATGCTACATCGCTCCGTCCTTCGTCGTTTGGCTACCGCTAACCTCTGAGGCGAGACGGAATGCCTGCGATTCAGCTACAGGCCCTCCTAGGCTCAATCTGCAGGCATCGAGATTCGGTGCACTGCTAGCAGTGGGCGACGAGTCGTTGATTTTACCCTTGCCGGCGCCTCTAGCCCCCATATCTAAACACTAGTATACGGAAGTATACGGCCATCCCACCTGTTCTGCCTCTATGACAGGGAAGTGAGAGCAACGTCGAAGGTGCCCGCCCCTGAGGAGGGCCTACTACAAGCATTTGGCATCCTCGTCGGATAGTTGGCCAAGAATCTTCCCAGGCTGTCGATAGCCATCCCTATGCGCAAATTTTTGTGTTACTTCGGTCAACGGCTCCCTGGCGGCGGGAGAGGCGTGATGCGGTCACCTAATCATTCTGGGGTGTGGCCATGCCCACGCAGCAGCGGAGCCTCGCGGCTTGCTGGATGATCCCTCGACCCCTCAACCCCTCACACCCTCACACACCAACTTTCCTCACCTTGCCTGGAGCAGATTCAATCTTTGCAAACCGAGCCTTCTTGCAACCAGTTGTTGCCTGATTTGTCCGCCCTTAAAACACTTGCTCGCCCAGCCCGCTCAAGCCATGTTCTGGTCCACTTTGCATCTATTCGTTCTACACCTAGACGCATGCACTATCACCTGCATACATCTTGCAGACCAGCCTAGCCAAGTTGACCACTTAAACATCCCCGTCCCTCTTACCAAGAAGCCTACCTAAACCTACTTGACTCATCTCAAGTACCATCTTCACAAATCATATCTTCCCATATCTCTACTTCAACTCCCCTCCTACCCAGCCCCCGCCGAATCACAACTATCACGATTACATCCCCTTCATCACGCATGCCGGGCCACCGCGTCTTCATCGACGTCAACCGCGCCAACAGCCCACCACCACTCGTCCTGCGCCCAAGAAGCCCGCGGACGCCGCCTCGAAGCCCCAGGCACACATCGTATCGTCGACATAGCCTGAGCTTTGACGATCGTCCTGCCTACCTCATCCGCGACGACATCGACGTCATGGCTGACCGTGAGCACGGTCTGCGAGCCAATAACGACTCGCTCCTCCGTCACAATCATGTCCTCAAGACCCAGCTCCAAGCCAAGGAGAAGAAGATCCGGGACCAGGAGGCCTTAATTCAGCAGCTCGAGCTCGATGTCCTCGAGTTGCAACGAAATCTCGAGAACAGCTCTGACGTGGAGAACCGCCGCGAGTCCAAGATCCGTGAGCTAAAGAAGAAGAACGCACGCCTCGAGACCGAGAACGAAAGCCTCACCAGGCGTGTCCGCGAGCTTATGCGTCTGGCGCGCGATGCCGCTGATGATCGCGTGCGCTTGCTCAAGGAGGAGGTTGTGTCGTGGCGTCGGCGATACGAGGATGCTGAGCGACGGATGGGGCGCCTGCGGGAGAACCTCGACGAGCACATTGACTCCAACCGACGACTCACCATTCAGAATGAGCAGTTGGTACGGGACTTGGAGGTGGAGGAGAGACTGAGACGGCGTCACCACTAAACGTTAGCCATCCCACATTCTGACTTCTTTCTTTTCTCACATATTTT
>Ga0247763_1000378_pt1 | contig 26437 bp, 27 predicted proteins | sample UWRJL141409B4_FD_179926 | JGI IMG/M metagenome (GOLD analysis project Ga0247763, IMG submission 179926) | Plant litter microbial communities from Arlington Agricultural Research Station in Wisconsin, United States - UWRJ-L141-409B-4 | ecosystem: Environmental > Terrestrial > Plant litter >...
TTTTTTTTAAAAAAAAAAAAAAAAAAACCGTGGAATGGTGGACATTCGGAGGGATTCTTGCTTAGTCACCAACCAAACCGCTATGCAAACTGTGCATATCAGCGGATTGGGCGCTGTAAAACCGGGTTTCATTGGGTTTCAGAGGTGAGGGTTAAAGTTCTGTATGCCTCCCCGACCATTGGATGGGTACGAATAAAAGTGACAGAATGATAAATCGTGACACAGATTTAGGCATCAGTTACGAAGTATACAGCATCAGTGCACAAGAGAGGTCCCAACTCATCTTCATTCCCATTCATTCCTGACCTCAACCAAACCTGCCGTCTAAAAACCGCAACGACAGCCCTAACCGCTCTGTAAATGCCAACATCCCAAAACGAGCGTGGTTTTATCGCCCACTGATGAGGCCAAAAATTACATCAAGTATTTACCTGTTCATGACAGACATGATAATATTTACACACAAGGTATAACCACACTTTGGTCACTTCAAGGTTCACTAGCGTTTGCGGAAAGACGCCACCTAACGTCTCCGTTGCCCTCCCAGGTCTGCCGTTTTGATATGAACACGCCGCCCTCTATTTGCCTGAAGGCGTGGCGCTCCCACTGGCCTGCCTTTGGTGTTGTCCTGCCTGCTGTGCAGCCGCTTGCTGCGCTTGCTGTGCTCGAAGAAGTTGAGCGTATTGGTGTGGACTTGTCGTGGTGGCCATGCCGTTCATTGCTTGCTGACCAACTCCACCGGCTGCAGCGTTCATAGCGTGCTGCTGGGTTTGTGCTATTAACTTACCCAGGTGTTCGACCGCAAGCGATCGAATAGCGTCGTTCGGCAGCTGCGGATTCTTAAGTCGGTAGTGTTGTTCGAGCTCTCTCAACCGTACCGCTACAGCTGGGGGGATCTGCGGTTGTATATGACCTTGAGGTGATCCAGCTGACATGGAAGGCATATTCAAGCCTGCCCCAGTCGCCCCGGCCATAGTCAAGGCATTTTGAGCATTGAATGACGCCATCATTGCCTGTGCATTAGACATGAAAGCCCCTTGGTTGAGATTGTTCATCACGTTCCGCATCGGCGGTGATCCTTGCACGCCGTTTATCTGTGCCATTTGCTGCACCGCCTGTCCAGCCTGAGGGTGCTGCTGTTGATGTTGCTGTGCAACTTGTGCTTGAGGCTGCTGTAGTGTCTGCTGTTGTTGCGCCTTTTGCTGCTGCTGCTGCTGCTGCCGCACCCGTTGTGATTCTTGTATCAACCGAGCTTGCATGATTGTGTTAAGATCAGGCTGCGGGGCCGCTGCAGGAAGTGTATGCTGCGCTTGGACTTGGACTTGGGCTTGCACCTGTGCCTGTGCCTGCGCTTGCGCTTGTGCTTGTGCTTGTGCTTGAGCCTGGAGAGCTGCCTGAAGTTGCGCTTGGGGAATAGTACCTAGCTGCGCGCTGGGGATGAGACCGCCGGTAAGCTGCGCCGCCTGGACAGCAGATGTTACCCCAGCTGGGGGTTGGATGGGAGGGCGTGCAGGGGGTCGAGTTTGTTGCGGGACAGCGAGCTGGCCAGGAAGGTTCACGCGGGGAGTTCCGTTGAGAGGGTTCGCGGCCGCGGCTGCGGCGAGCTGCGCTGCCAACTGAGGATTTGCTACTACCGCTGCTGTTCCAGGTGTGCCAGAGTGTTGACTAGCTTGGCCCTGCTGCTGAATCGCCTAAAGAAACAGTTAGTCGCCGCTCAACGAAATGGGTAGATGTTACACTTGCTCTCTTGTGGAGTTCGCTGCGGCGAGCATAGTGGGCCATTCTCTCTGCTAGCTGTTGGTCGCGCTCCCACCTCATCAAACTGTAGTCTTTCGGTGTCTTGTTCGGCACTTGTTGTCGCGGAGGTTCGTTTGCCTTGCGCATGCTCGCATTGCTGGCCACCTGCTGGGCTTTGTGGGCCGCCGCCTCACGCTTCTTCGCCAGCTTCCGCATCCCATCGATTATGGCAAGATGCTTCTGGTTCCGGCGCCGCTCGACGCGCACAGAAACCGTTGGCCTCCGCTTGGGCACGGAGGCAAGGGACCCGTTGGGACCTGCCGCTTGTTGCTGCGCCTTCTCGTTGTGCGCCACGATGGCCATCTGTGCAGCTTCGACCCTCGCCTGGAAACCCCTAAAGTATGGTGACCTTGCAAACTCTGGCGGCATGCCCTCCAGATTAATCCAGCGTTCAAAGCACTCCCAAGGAGTCCGCCGCTCAGCGCCTGAGGCGAACAGGGACCGTGTTGACATGATGCTTGAAATTAATGACCAGTTGTAAGAGTACTCGACAACTAAAGCCTTGAGCTGGTTATCCTCATTCCAGGTCCATTGGGATGCGGTCCGGCATTCATAGAAGCTCGGAGCAGGCATCATATGATCAGTCGGGGGGCGGAATTGATGTGATGCATGTAGACGATCACGAGTTGCCTTCATTTCAGGATCGAAAAGAGCAATGTTCTTAATCTCCGGTTGCAAGTGGGAGCCATTGTCGGGTTTAGCACCGAAGATAACCTCATCATCTGAATCGCTATCACTCTCATAGCAGTATCGACTTCGCTTTCGAGGTGGGGGTTTTGCCGCTAGCACCATCTCTCCTTCCACATACTTGCTCACAGGCACCGCTGGGCGCCTCCAGCTGGCATCCGGATCGTATTCCGGAACCACGGGGTCAGATTTTGGAACCTTGAGAGGGGACCCATACATCGGAAGGTTAGCAAGGAGTTCATCGGCGATCTTTGACGGTTGTAAGCTGAAGACAACTTCATCGTCGGGCATCGCAAATATAGCCGACGGTGCAATAGTCTGAATCGAAATTTCAGATATTTCTTCCACATGATCCATCGGTGAATCGGAGTGGACCAGCTCAGGAGCAAACTCGTTCATCGCGGTCGCCAGAACAGCAGGAGAGACAGAGGATGTTGGCGGTCTAACGGCGTTCACTTGCAGGGCGAGCCGTTCCGCCGAGTTCGAAGACACCCACTCCGCACAGGCTGTTGCAAGGTTACGTGCAACAGCACGCTTCCATTTACGTTCTTCCCGGAAGTCTGTTCGCATCCACTTCATTTCCTGCAAAAGAACATCCCAATGAGACGGTGGCCGTGTAGGTTCAAGGCAGCGAACTGGTTGTCTGAGTGACCATTTGTCGTGCTGTTGAAGATGATACACTCTACGTAAAATCTTGCACGCCTGGTGGTCCAATATTGAGACATACTGGTCCGAAGTTGAAACCGTTTTATGCGCCTGATTCAACAGTTTTTCGATCGGCTTCATCCAGGATGATTGTCGAGTGAACCCCTCAATGAAAAGGGGCGTGAAATAGTCATCAGTTGGTAAAAGGCCTTGCTGCTCCCGGCTTACCATTAACGAGCTGTCGTCGACGGCTGTTTTCGACTTCTTGGCCTGCTTGCCGAAGATGACAGTTGGGACACTTCTTCTTCTTCTCTGGTCTTGTGCCTTGCGTGTAAGAAGCTTGAGTTGCGGGGCAGAGAGGGTCTGATGAGATAAGCCCTTCTCATCGTGGGATAATGACAATAACGGCGGCGCTCCCGCGGTGACGTCCGCAGCGTCAGCCGGCCGAATTGCTGGAGAAACGGCATGGCTGGCGTCAAGCATGGCCCCGGGGGGACGGGACTCCTCCAAAATTTCGGCACAACTGGCTTCTACTGGTGGAACATGTTTATGAGTAGCGCCAGATACGGTAACCTGTCCAGCGAGAATACCGGCAGCTGTTGATAGTGTTGGGTTTTGCACAAGGTCAACGTCCATCGCATCTGTAGGCAACATATCTTTGTAACTAGCCTCGTGCGGTGGGCCTAGTGCGGCTGTGACGGGCGGCGTTTCCGAATCTCGATGAACATGGCCGGTTGATGCCTCCGCAAGTTTGTCTTCACTGCGTCCAATTATTGGAGAAATTGCATTCGCTGGCGACTTGACCGGATCGTCAGGGACAGCACTTCTAGTTAATTGAGCGGCGGCGGATTCCTCTAGCAGCTGTGCTTCGACGCCACTGACTCTGGTGCGAGCGGAACCCGTTTGTCCTGAGATTTCAGGAAACTCCGGTTTTCCGGCGTCAGATATTTCGGATTCTCCTTCCCGATCATCTTCTGCCTTCTCATCACCGTCTCTACCCACCTTCACGGAATATTGCGGCTCCTCATGACCTGGGCTGGTGTCAGCCGAATCTTCGTGAACGGTCGTAGTTAAAGTCGACTGGGCGGTTGAGCCCGGTGACGAAAGCGCGTCTGGATATCTCGAGAGGTCTCCATGCATTGATCGACTGTCAGAAACGCCGTCGTTGGTCCTGGATTGCCCTTGATCCTGATCTATTTGAGGTAGTGGCTCTGGAGTGGGCGGGGACTTGTCGTCGAATCGCGGCGTCGGTACTATGCTCCGTTCTTCGGAAGGCAAAGGCGATGGTCGTGACGCCTGGTTGCTTGTCTCGCCGGATTTGTCGATGACATCTAGAACCGGGTGGTGCGCAGGCTGAGCAACCCCTGGGCCAGCAAGGTTTTGTTGCTTTGGGGGAACACCGTGCTGGTGGGGGATAGGTTTCGTTTGTATCCTGGGCTCCCGGGAATCAAGGGTTGCATCTGCTAGGCTCGGTGATCGTGGCAACCCATTCGTCGTTGGGAGACTCCCATGAGATTGATCCAATCCAACGGCGTCATCGTTCACAGGTGTCGGAAGTCCGCTCTCAACTTGTCGCTTCGAGGGGATCTGGAGGGCCTCGAGTGATGCAGACTCCAAGGCAGCAAGTAACCGCTTGAGTACGTCGAACGAATACTCCCGATATGGTGGAAGGTCAAGTTCACCAACTTTCCTGCCGCTGCAAACAAAGTTAACCACTCGGATCTGTCTAACGCGACGCAAACACGAAAATAGAGCCATATAAGCGAAATGGGAAGTTGATATAACATACATCGAGATATCGCAATTGATCAAGAATTTTTTTTCGGCTGTTATGGTCGACGGCGCGGTCGCATCGTTGGGGTCGATTGTGGGAAACACATTCTCGTCAGTCGCAACTGCGAAGAGCTCGCGCAGCTTGCGCTTCCGCGACGACACAATTGAACTTCAAAGTGTCAGAACAGTTTTTATAGCACCAAAATTATCGCAAAAAATCGCTCTATTGATTAAGATTATGCTCACCTGGATTCTGCCCTTTTTGATCGCAGGAGCTTCGCGCGGTCGGAGGGCCCGACCTCAGTCATGTCATCGGCGACGGCGACATCCGTTTAATTGAAAACGGATGATGCAAGTGAGTTCAGCCAGACGGGGAGTTCCCAAATGACGATGACTGGTGATGGGAAGTGTTGTGGTTGTGACTCCCGTCGCTGGATTGATTGATTTCGTGATCGCGAAATGGGGGAGATAAATCTCTGCTCTTGCCGTGTTGGGGGTGGTCAAGATGCTTGCAGCGGCTTGGGGGGAGAGCGGAAAGCAAAAATGTTAAGGTAGAGAGGGGTGTGCTGCAGCGCAGGAAGCTCCTAACAGTGTCCTCTTTGGGGGGGCAAAGCCTGATTTTCACTGGACTTCCATGAGCGGCGAATACGCGCGTTGCGCGAGGCCCTGGCACAGTGTGCGAGCGGGTTTCCCACCGTGCGCGGAGAGCGGGGCTGCATGCATCCGCTGCTTGGACTAGGCAACCCCGGCTCGAGGGCGGAGCTGCTCGCGCTGCGAGGAGAAAAAGACTGAAAGCAAGTCTAGGGATAGAGTACCAACATTTGGAGGGGCAACTGATTGACGCTAAGCTCAAGATCGCGGCCATCGCGAGCAGGTTGCGGGTTCAGAGGCTATGAGCTGACTTTGGCCAGTCGTGACCACTTTGATAGGGGCGTGTCCTTCCCCCACGGCCGCTGGATGCGGCTGCCTATGGCCTGCAGAGCGGACAAAGTGTCAAGGAAGGGGGGATCCAATGTGAGAGCTATCCAGGCCACTGGAGTCCTGACTCCGATGTGAAATGGATTCCATTTAGGACTGGGTTGCGATGGAGGAAGGAGAAGGAGCAGGCAGGATGTAGAGGTTTTGACATGTCGTGTGGTGTCAGGTGAAGTTCTCGAAGGCAAAATCGAAGCTTTGTTGGCTCGGGACGCCACAGGGTAGCTCCGTGTATCAAGGACATGGTACCTCCTCCCAAACTTTACGGCCTGAGGCACCAATCTAACATCAACTTTGGACTTCACGGACGCTCCTGCGACAGACAACTACAATACTTTTCTGCAACGACCAACGTCCTTGCCATGCCTAGCCACAACGAAAGAGCCTCTCACGTGAGAATTCAATTGGGGTCGCCGTCTTCATCTTCCAATCCGCACAGTATCAAAAAGCGCTCCCGTCCGACCCACCCCAAACGACACCGCGCGCATGTGCTCAACGAAGAATCAGAGTCCGATTCGGGCGGGGAGCAGAGTGTCCACCACGAGGTTATTACGACCTACGGATCTGACGCCTCGGATGACAGTGACCAGGAACAGGAGCGTGGAAGCAATGGGCACCGATCCAAGCGCCACAAGCAGGAACACAGGAAAAGTGAGAGCCAGCGAAGGCAGGAGCATGCGCCCGGAGCTGTCAGCTCAAATAGAGACAGAGAAGTCGCTGGAGGTGCAGAACAGAAGCCTGTGAAGTGGGGTTTGACCTTCAACATGAAGGTGTCAGGTGGTGGGAAAGACCGCCAGGAGAGCGAATCACGGCGTGAACGCACCCGGGCAGCCAGCGAAAAGAGGGCCATGGATGGCACGCAGGAAGAAGAGAAATACCTCGATGACGAGGTACTAGATGCACTGGTGGGCGCAAGCTCGAAAAAGCCAAAGTTTAAACCCTCCGATCCCTCTGATCCCGACGACGAGCCAGGGGTTGAAGAATACCGCGCCGTCCCCATCGATGACTTCGGTGCTACGCTTCTCCGAAGCTTTGGGTGGGATGGTCAGATGAAGGGAAAAGTGAAGGAAGTGACAAAACATGCAAACCTTACAGGGCTTGGCGCAAAAGATGCGAAAGGTGCAGAGGACCTTGGCTCGTGGAATCAAAAGGTCTCGAAGGACCCACGACCGGTCCGCCTCGGGGATTACCAAAGGGAGCAGCGCGAGAAACGACGGGGGACGGAGGAACGTCACAGAGACAGCTACAAGGAGGAGCGAGAGCGGGAGCGACGAGACAGATAGGCGGGAATCCAAGTGGGCCGACAAAACTCATAATCGCCTTCCCAGCATCGTGATCACTAGCAATGCCAGAGAAGTGGTGGCCGTGTCAAAATGTTATATAAGTGAATTTCTTCTAAGCTTGCAGAAGCAGGTGAGAGACCTCTAGGGATTGACGCGAAAGAAAGGAGCCGGCACTAATCCCTGATAACAATCTAAAGCAGCAGAAGGGTATAACTTTTTTAACGGTCATCTCCCGGGCCATGCAAACCTAATGTCGAATGTCATCATTCAGGTCGTTTGACCAGCCTTGTCCTCGACCCAATCGCGCATACATCACTTCTCCCAAGGTTTCTCTACCACCTTCGGCTTGTCGACGGACGAATTTGAACCCATGGACCGAAACCCAGTGGCGTTCTGGTCCAGCGCATTTGCCTCCTCGGGGCTGAACTTCCGCGCCGAGACCTTGTTGCGGAAAAGAATGTCCATTTCACGGGCTGAGATGCCTGCGGTACTAGGGATGCGGAAGAAGCCATAGGTAGCACCGAGGCCGCACATCGCGGCGTAGAGGAAACCCGACTTGACGCCCCAGCCCCAGCCGCCGTCCGCCGTCTCCGTGGTCATTTTGGGGACCACGAAGAAGTTGAAGAAGTTTGCGATGAGGTACGCGCCACGAGCCGCTGACATGGTGGCAGCACGGCGACGAACTGCTGGAATTTCTGCAACGAGAGAATAGCAGATGGGCCCAACTGTAAGGTCGTAGAGAACGGTGAATAACATCATGATGCCTCCTGCGACCCATCCGCCGATACCGCCCGAAACAAATGACGAGAACCCAAAGACGAGAAGAACTGCGGCCATCGCGGCCAGACCCCAGAAATAGATCTTCTGACGCCCGACATGCATCATCAGCCACCACGAAGCAATGGTGCCCAAAGCTCCAGCGGCCATGACCGCGAGGTTGAAAGAATAGGAGTCCTCATTAGAGAGCCCTCCACGTTGGAGAAGTGTCGGTGTCCAACCGATCAACGCCGACCCACAAAGTGCCTGGATGATCCAGGTCGTCGCCGTGATCTCGGTTCTTCGTCTGTCGGTTCCTTTGAAGATATCGGCCCACGCCTGGAGACCTGATGCGTTTTCCGTCTCATTTTGTTTCTCCTGGCAGAGCGTGTGTTGCATCAACGCATACTTTGCTTCGGTGGCTTCCTCCGCGCCCTTGCGGACGATTTTTCTAATTGCAGTCTTTGCTTCGGCGGTCTTCTCTTTCTGCAGGTACCAATATGGCGACTCGGGGGCAAACATGATGGCGATGATCAAGACGGCTGTGAAAGCCCACTCAAACGCGAAGGGCACCCGATAACCCCATTGATCCGACCGAGTCTCGAAACCTTTACAGATACCTGCAGCGAGCAATTGGCCAAGGACCCAGCAGAGGTTATTCCAGGTTGTTAGGATTGGGCGTAACTGTAGCGATGCGACTTCGGAAGCATAGGCGGGGCTGACGACCTGGAAGACTCCCCAGGGGATGCCTTGCAATGCGAACGCAGCTGAGAGCATTTGCGGAGTCTTGGAGAAAAACGGCATGCAGACAAGCCCTGCCGAGATGATGAGCATGAACAAAACCGTTCTCTTGTATCCGATCATTGCTGTGATGGGAGGCGTGACGACAATACCGACCAGAGAACCGATCTGAGCAAGGAAAGGCATCAAAACCTTCCAAATGTACGTGACCTATTGACGTGGTCAGCGTGGACTGCGGTGTTATGATATTTCTGCTAACCTTACCTCAAAGCTACCCGGCTTCGCCAATGACGGCTCACCGAACTGCTGCTGAAAGACTGGATACGAGAAGAAGTAATTGATCAAGGCAAGGCCGTATCCCTCCATGATGATGGTACCCGAGAAACCGAGGGAGTACCAGATCAGGCGTCGGTCCGTCTTAAGGGCTTGGCCGAAAGTCATCTCCTCCTCGCTCTTCTCCGTCGCCAAGGCAAGCCGAACATCGTACCCCAAGGACGATCCTACTTCGGGATCGGAATTGGTGTTCGATAGGCGTACCTGCACACCCGGAGGGTAGGTCTTGGGAGCCATGTTTGCTTCAACGAAACGAACGTGCCGGCGACGTTGGGGGTTCTTAATGAATGGTGGGCGTGGCGAAGCTCTGAAAAGACTGATTGGTTTGGGAAATGGGAATTTTGTCTGAGGAGAAGTTCCAGGCGAGATTGCGAATTCCCTGTTGGTGAACTACGGACCGGACAATTCAAGGAAGCTGCGAGGGAAGTGCGTACTTATGCTACCTCGAGGTCGATCGGGCGGACTGTGAAGCTGTGGGTCAAGCAGAAAAGCCCGGGAGAGGAACTAGGGGTCGTGTGATCCCAAGATTCGGAGCATGAGTAGCCACAGCTCTTTCCTCAAGTGGGCCACGAGGCGTCGGGCAAACATTCACTGTCCAGGCCGTGGCGGGACCAGCACCGGGGCACACGCTTTCCATCCAATGGTCAACTCGGTGCAAATTGCTCCTTCCAACTCAGTCACGTTCAGCACGGCTTTGCTCGTCCACACACGGTCCGTCTCGAGGCGGTGATGTCAGACTGGAGAAGAAGCCCATGTCCCGTCGATTTCCATCTGACTGGTGGTGCAAATGTCTATTGCCAGTGTTTCGCTTACTCATTTGACTTTATCACGAGGCCCGAGGTAGGTCTGAACTTTATGACAGGAACTGGCGACACGAAGAGAAGGCTCCGGATGCCGATCCAGTTCGGACAAGGCGAATGGGGCATGGACTCATCGCTGATGCCATGGCATCAACGTCATGTGTGATCTGGGATTCCCGTCGGTAAGTGGCCACCGTAAACTCAATCCCACGCGGTCAAAAGCAGCATGTGGAGCGACTCCAGTGAACACACGAGGTGATCTGCGCAACAGTGAATTGTGGGTAACCAACAGATGAAACCGACAGTAAGAGCAACCAACATCGAAATTTTCCTCCTGAATCTACATGGCTACGTGAGCCATGGAGCGAGTACAATCTCTGCCAGTTGTTACCCGTTACCCCCCTGATATATTGCTGAGAGCAATTCACCCCTGCCACAGCTGTTGAGCGGGCATGGGGAAGATTGCGGATGGTGAACGTTACATATGCCTCGAACTTCGAGGTCCAGGCAACTCGTGCTGGAAACGCTAGCTGCTGAGAACGCCGTCCTCCCGGTCAACTTTGACAACCTACGATGGGATGGCCCTCTCTTGGAGTGGCAGATGCAGGGGCAGTTTAGCGAATTTTCGAGTCTGAATACTAGCTCGTTCTTTCCCTGCAGCTAGAAAGCCCCGATTGGTCGTCTACTCTATCTATATGCTGTGCGCTTCTCCGCGTTCCATCTCCCCGCCCTGGTCTCTGCTTCCCTCCCCTCTCTCCCTCCCTTCCCAAGCCGAGCAAGTTTCACGTCCAGTTACCTCGACTCGGATCCTGAGTCCGTTGATTCTTTAGTTTTAGTTTGGCCGTTCATTTCGCCACGCCTGACTCGCCACAACACCTCACGATGGGGGGAGACGCCGCTACGCAACCCACAGCGCCGTGGTGGAAGGACGCCGTCGTCTACCAGATCTATCCCGCATCGTTCAAAGACTCAGACGGCGATGGACTGGGCGACATTCCCGGCATCCTCAGCAAGATCGACTATCTGAAGGATCTGGGTGTTGATGCTATCTGGGTTTCACCTATGTATGATGCCTAATGAATGTCTCCAAGGTATTTCTAACCCCGCAATGCAGGTTTGACAGCCCTCAGGTAATGGGTGCTCCCGCTCTATCGACTCCATACCTACGCCCGTTGGCAGCCAGACGTATCATCAGTTTGGCCCCCACAACGCTCCCTCGGTGGACCCTGCGGTATCCGAACATTGAGGATGGAATGCTGATACCACCAGTAGGTTGACATGGGTTATGATATATCCAATTACGAGGCCGTGTATCCCCCATATGGCACAGTCAAGGATATGGATGATCTCATCGATGCATGTCATGAGAGGTATCTCGCCCCCCAGGATAGTAATCCATACGGACGTAATAACACTGGGATGAAACAAGGGCGATGAAGCTTATTCTGGACCTCGTGGTCAACCACACGTCAGACCAACATGCATGGTTCAAGGAATCACGTTCCTCGAAAAACAACCCGAAACGGAACTGGTTTGTATCGACTCATGTTCCATAGATTCGACACAAACAAGCGCTGATGGGCAAGTAGGTACATCTGGAAGCCGCCGCGGTATGCAAAGGATGGGACACGACTCCCTCCGACCAACTGGCGGTCTTACTTCTCAGGGGGTACCTGGGAGTACGATGAACCAACAGGAGAGTATTACCTCCATCTCTTTGCCAAGGAGCAGCCAGATTTGAACTGGGAGAACGAAGAAACCAGAATGGCAGTCTATGACAGTGCGATGCGCTTTTGGCTAGACAAAGGTGTCGATGGTTTCCGCGTCGACACTGTCAACATGTGAGTGTTTCCGGTGCATAACCTGAAATCTCGGCCTGAATTAACGACACGCCTATCACGAGGAAGGTACTCGAAAGGGGTCGAGTTTTTGGACGCTCCAATCATCGACCCAAACCAATATGACCAGCCGGCATGGCAGTTCTATGCCAATGGCCCTAGAATCCATGAGTTTCTCCGCGAGATGAACGACCAGGTGCTCTCCCACTATGACGCCGTGACCATCGGGGAGCTACCACACACGCCGGATCCTGAGAGGGTACTCAAGTACGTCAGCCTCGCCGACAAGCAGCTGAGCATGGTTTTCCAGTTTGATATTGTAGATATTGGACAAGGCGTGGCGGCCAAGTACCACTTCCAGCCCTGGAAACTCCCTCTGCTCAAGGGAATCGTCACTAAATGGCAACAATTCATAGACGGCACTGATGGATGGACAACAATTTTCTGCGAGAACCATGGTCCGACACCTTCCCAGCCCCCTAGCCAAAGCTAACTCGCTGCCAGACCAAGGTCGCTCGATTTCCCGGTATGCATCTGATGACCCGAAATACCGCGCCCTCTCAGCCAAAATGCTTGCCATCATGCTTACGGGGTTGACTGGGACTCTTTTCATCTATCAAGGCCAGGAAATTGGTATGATAAATGTGCCAAGGTCTTGGCCGATTGAAGACTTCAAAGACATCGAGTCTCTAGGGTTCTACAAGAGGATTGCTACCTCGACGAACAACAACAAGGAAGCGCTGGACCGCGTGATGCAAGGTCTCCAGATTCTAGGACGCGACAACCCACGACTGCCAATGCAGTGGGACTCGACGCCCTATGCTGGATTCACAGATAATCCGAAAGGGGCCTGGATGCGGGTCCACGATCTCTACCCGGAGATCAACGTTGCGAGGCAACTGCAAGACCCCGATTCACCACGAGCATTCTGGAAAAGCATGATACGACTGCGGAAGCAATTTAAGGAGGTGCTCATTCATGGAACCTTCGAATTGTTTGATGCGGACAATGAGCGGACATTTGTCTTTAGCAAGAGCAATGGAAACCAAAAGGCGGTTGTGACGCTCAACTTTACCAGCACGGAGCAAGGTGTTGTGCTCCCATTTGATGGCCTCACATATTGTGTGGGAAATTATGAGGATGCAAAGGCGGTGGAGCAGACCTCTGCTGGGAGGGCAAGGGTGCTTAGAGCTTGGGAGGGCAGGCTTTACATGTCAGGACGCTGAGTTCCAAGCTCAGGGGGGAATCGTTGGTGTTGGGATCAGCTGCCAAGCGTTTGCCAAAGCATTTCTTTTTTTCCCCTTCTACAAGGGGCGTGGCAAGGCTTGAGCCATTTCGTCTTGTCGCAAGTAGCTAAGTTTTTTACGACAATCAAAGGGTGTGTCCCTGGATTATCATTCACAAGTGGTTTCTTACTCGCCATGTCTTCAACAGGTAAATATATTGATGTAGTTTTACGGAGCAGAGACTCTGGGACTTTTCGTTACAATCCAACCCCTGAAAGATTGTTAGCGTGAGACTTGGTGAGTATCCAGCAGGGGTGGGAAGCTATTTTGTTAGAGGTCAAGCCAGAATATTTAGGCCTTGACTCTAACATTCGGGGCCTTGAAATTTACTCCCTTATTTAGGGCCTCAAGTTCCCATCATAACCCCTCATAGAAAAGAATGCTTGGGGGAGATTGACCCGGAAGCTGCAGCCAAGCCGTGAAGTACCGCGTGGGTCGGCCGAGATTGGATCCCACTCAACCAGCTGCCAGCCACTCAATGCTCGCCACTCACCGCCCAAGCCCCCTTTGGTCTTGAGCTCCAGCACGATGTGGACAAAGCTTCCGCTCCATGTTGTCGGCGTGGAAATTTGTTTTCCCCTCTCCCAACTCCCAGCTGCATTCAGACCAGAGTTGGCCTGCAGCATTCGCCGTCACAATGTCGAAGCCGCATAGTGTGAACGGTAGTGAGTCCGAGTTTGAATTTATTGAGACGCCAAAGGCACCCACGCCCACGTTCGAGAAGTTCGAGGAGTGCGGCGTGCGCACCACTGCCGTGAGCCAATCCCATTTTTAAGGGCCAGCGAGACCAATTGACTTTAACTAACAACTTTTGCCTGTCTGTAGTATCCCTCCATCAAGAATGCGCCCCTGCCCGCCGATGCTTCGGGTGCCGAGAGCTTCTCAAATACTTTGCTCTTTTCCATTCTCGGCGGTGTCCCATTGTATCTCTCGTGGAAGGTCGGTGGCGGACTGAAGACAACACTCTTCTTGGCCCTCTTCACCACCCTCCCTCTTCTGGCCGCTTTCTGGGTCATCGCCTCGACCATTTCGCCCCGGAAGAATGAGAAGGCTCAGTATCCGGGCAGGCCCATAGAGCACTACCTGACTTTCAAGAAGCCTGCCGACCAGGCCAAGTATCATGGCAAGAACAAGATACCCATGGAAACGTTCTATGAGATGTATTTTGACGGCGATGTCGAACTTAACGGAGACTGTCTTGAGGTTCTAGAGTACCGCCATGACTGGGCGAGCTTCCGCTTCACTTACGGTCTCATCAAGTTCTTCCTGACGGGCATGGTTCCCGAGGTCATCATGCACACCCGCTCCCAAGGTAGGTTCCTAACCTCCGGCTACAATGAACGAGGAGCTCATAAATTTCGTGTCTAGATGAGGAGCAGGTGCGTGACCACTACGACCGTGGTGACGATTTTTACGGCTGGTTCCTTGGCCCGCGCATGATCTACACTTCCGGTATCATCTCGGATATCAACAAGGAGGAGACCCTGGAACAGCTCCAGGACAACAAACTGGCTATTGTCTGTGAAAAGATTGAACTGAAGGAGAGTGAGAAGATGCTGGATCTGGGTTGTGGCTGGGGCACCCTCGCCCGATTCGCCAGCACCCAGTACGGCGCCAAGGTCACCGGTATCACTCTAGGCCGCAACCAAACCGCTTGGGGCAATGGTGCTCTGCGCAAGGCGGGCATCACCGAAGACCAGAGCAACATTCTGTGTATGGATTATCGCGACACGCCTGTGCCCGAGGGAGGCTACAGCAAGATTACCTGTCTAGAAATGGCCGAGCACGTAGGCGTTCGTCACTTCGGCACCTTCCTTAAGCAGGTATATGGTATGCTGGAGGATGACGGCACCTTCTTCCTGCAGATCGCTGGTCTTCGCAAGCCCTGGCAGTATGAGGATCTTATCTGGGGTCTCTTCATGAACAAGTACGTCTTTCCGGGCGCCGATGCATCCACTCCGCTTGGCTGGTTTGTGAACCAGCTCGAGAGCGCTGGATTTGAGATCAAGAGTGTTGACACTGTTGGCGTGCACTACTCTGCGACGCTCTGGAGGTGGTACCGCAACTGGATGGCCAACCGGGAGAAAGTGGAGGCCAAGTATGGCAAGCGCTGGTTCCGTGTAAGTCTTCTCTGAGGCCAAATTTGGGTGGAGCTGCTAATCTTTGTCCTGAAGATTTGGGAATACTTCCTGGCCTATTCTACTATAATATCTCGCCAGGGCAGCGCTACCTGTTACCAGCTTGTTCTTGTCAAGAACATCAACTCGACTCATAGGGTTGAGGGTATCCCTACACACCATAGTCTCAGGGGCGCGCTCGAGTCTACTCGTGCTAGCCTTAAGACTTGGGCTGAGACCAACGCCGTTGATTTCCCCAGCGTCGCGGCCCATTAAGCCTACCATACCTCTGGTCCAAGCGTCCTGGCGTTCTGGCGCCCGCGTCTACTTGGTCTTGTGGACGAGAAGTTGGGGTTGTCAAGTTATCATTTAATTCGTTCATGTCCTGGGGTATCAAGGACCAACAGAGCTGGGGTGCAATGTGAGGCTAATGGGAGGCATGATATGGATATGACGATTCAGCCATTGGTGTTACATGGAGCTCGGGATAGACAGCAGGCGCTCTGGTCTTGCCTGGTGAGTTCGGCGGGAGTAAGAAAACGGGTAGACCCAGGTAATAATAGACTAGAGCAAGGAATATGATGAGGCCTGATATCGATAACACCATTTGCGGCATGTTGATGACTCCATGAGGTTCGCTCTGGGTGTGTGCTTGTGAGGGTTTGTTTTCTGGACCATGACGTATGCCAGCTCATTTCTGACTTGGTTCTCGGTACGGTCTTTTTTTTTTTGCAATGGAAATATGTGGAATGGAGTTTAGGAACAGCTGCTAAGCGGTTTAAGATGAACGCTCTTCACAGGTCCCAATTTATAGATTCAGGATATATATAGAGGTGATTGTGTAGCCGCGTCTGCCTCTGGATGCATCACTAGATGCGGACGAATCACTGGGCGCTCTTTGTTCTGAATCGTTCATCAACACGTCATGAGATCTCCCGATATCGCTCCCAGGCAATGTCCTTCTAGGTGTCTATCTTGCAATGTTTGTGCAAAGACCACCTTCTCGGTTCGAACAAGTCAGTCTAGTCGAAACACAGCCACTCAAACCAAGGCTGTCTTGCCAGCTTCTCTCCTTCAATGATAGTATGATTGAACAGACAATCAGAAGGCACGAAACCGCTGGGCGCTCGCCAAATATACACTGGTCTGAGTGGTAAACACCCCTACTCTCAATGTACAGCTCCAACACCCTCCTTCCACCCAATAGGAATCAGGGCGGCGGCCACATCTTGCACACCTCTCTCCGTTGCGAGCAGATTGAACTGCGCAGCTCCGTTCCGAGTATCCAGTACCTCGACACGCATTCCTAGGTTGCTGATGGCCTGCCTGGTGGCTGGGCTGAGCGGGCGCATTTCCGGCCCGAGGCCGAGGATGAGCAGGTCTTTAGTTCTGGACGTCAGCATACTTCTGAAAATTGTTCTCATCATCTATTACCGTGGCAGGGAGACAGGAATGGAGGGGGACACAATAATAATAGAGAAACGCAGGGATGGAAGCAGAAGAAAGGAGACGGAGACATAAACATGTCTACGGGTAAGAAACGAAGAACAACAATGAGGTAAAGCTACTCCGAAGGTTAAGGGCAGGGGGAACCCAAGAACGGAATCAGGTAAATGGACGACCCGTGACAAATAAGCAGTTCGACACATGGCAAACAAACACCTTACCCAATTCTCAGCCCCCAGCCCCCCAGAGCAAAAGAGAGGAGGGAAGGAGACTCACCAGGCCTAGGCCAAACCAACCCAAGTACCCCCCAAGCTTCTCCATCCACCTCCCACTGCCCCTTCCCATTAACCAAGCTCATGTTGCTCCCCCATGGTCTCCACGCAAACGCCTCCCCGCCCACCAACAGGGCGCCCGCCCCATCCAAGATGCGTACTCCCGAATTGAGAGCAAACCCATCTTCAAAACAGGTATTCACCGCTGTAGCGGGGACTGGTGTGCCAGCGAGGACGTCCATAGACCCGAGGTCTGTGGGTGGAGGTTGGTCTGGGACTGTCTCACGATTGTGGCCGAATGGTTGGCGTTTACCATTGAAGGGAGTGGAGGTGTGGAGTGCTGCTGTTACAATCCTGGTGGTAGGGAGAATGCGTAGTGTTGGGGATGTTGGTGATGCTATCCAGGTCGTAGAGGTGAAGTGGATGTGTGGACATGAAGTTGAAACGCGCGCGAGGATGCCGCGAACTGCGGGGAGGCGCACAATGCTGGCTAGGTTGGCCATCATGAGCGATTTGGATAATTTGAGTATGGTGACACGTGCACTTCCAGAGTAAGTCAGTAAGTGTTATTCTATGTTGTGGGTTGCTTAGTGGCAAGTGAGACTGAGAATTTTTGGTGTCGAGCATTCGACGTCATTGTTAGGCGAGAGCAGCCGCCAAGGCCAGTTTTGGCGCCGGCACATTGTAGTGACTTGGAGAAGACAGGTTGACATCCAACCTCTGGTACGACAACATTTCATAGAGTTTCTTTTCACGTGTTCTCCCGCATGGGAATGCTGAGCAAGGAATTAACACTGGCAGCACAACAGCCTCACATCCATCTTCCGAGTTGAGTTCCCAATCTGCCCGAAGCATAGTCTGAAGTCCATTTTCATTGCGAACCCCATTCCGATAGAGAAAGCATCCCTAAGAACAGAGACACAGCCAAACCCTGGCTGTAATTGTGCATGGCATGCAGCCCTTTTCCCGAATGAACACCGAAGCAATGAGACCGTCAACCTTGCCCAGCCCATCTTCTCCCAAAGACACAAATCGAAAGACTGCTTATTTCTTCTTTTCGGCCTGGCTCTGCTCCTTCAGAACCTTCTTAACGATCTTCTGCTCCTCAATGAGGAAAGCCCGGACAATACGATCCCGAACGCAGTTACCGCATCTTGAGCCACCATATGCGCGCTGGACGGTCTTCTTTGGCTTTGAGATCTGGGCGTACTCGCGGGGACGGAGGGCAGGAACCTGAGGGGGTCAAATGTTAGCATCCACCCATGTAGGGCACATTGTCGAACCTGGACAATTGGATGGTTTCCGTGCTATGACTCGGGTCGAAAATACATCCTTCCACCAAATCAAAAGTGGGCGTCGGCGCTGAGAGCGCAACGGCCATCTCATAGTGTTTGCACCACCGCGGTCCCCCCCTCGTGTCGGCTCCCCCAACCGTCGGTGTGGTCATCAATCAGCAAAATGTACTTACACCAGGCAGCTTGATTCCGCAGTCGCCGCATTTAGGGGCAGTACCGCGCTTCTTAATGTGGAGCAGGCGGATGTTACCACCGGGGGTCTTGACGATCCTCGTCCGGTTCGAGGTCGTGTTGTATCTGCGAGCGAGAACAAGTCAGTCGATTGCCTGTGGTAGGGTGGGTTGTTGGGTTTGAAATAATTCACAACTCACGGATTGCGGCGGCGGTAGGTGACTCGTGAGTTGGCCATTGTTTCGGTGCTGTTGTTGTCGTGTGATGACTTCAATACGATACGAGCGCTGGGCGGTTGGGAAGCAAGCTGAATTTTGAGTGTGCTGCGGAATTTCTGTGTGGGTGCCAAATCTTGGCCCCACTTTGCAGTCCGGGTGCATTACTTAAAGGGCTGCACGCGCCATAGTCAAGATCGAAATTGTCTGATTAGATAAGAAGCGTGGCTAGGGAAATGAAATGTCACATTTCAGAAATTTCACACCCAACACCATTTCAATTTCATGGTGACCCTGAATCAAAAACTTTAGCATGAAATAGAGTGGGTCAGACGAAATTCAATTTCATTCACGGCTGCGCCTTGAAAATTTCGAAACTCAACTTTGGTAAAAAATTTCTGAATTTTCCCATCCCTACTTCGAAAGTTTGATTCACGTGACTGCCCTCTCTGCCTGGATAATACTTTTCATGCCATTAGGCCCGCCTCCAACGGAAAATAAAAACTGCCAATGAGCAGCGCTCCTCTCGGCGCAAACCTCAAATGTACATTGTTAAGGCTGTCTTCCTAGTTCAAGGCAGGGCGCAGTATCACGGTTCACCTCGGCCGCGTAAATCCAATGCCGCATTCGCCCTCTACATGCCCTCCATCCTCTGCTCCGACTTCTTTTCGTAGGGTCTCCTATTGTGACTCTTTACTTAAATCACAACTGGCCTCGCTGAGGGATATGACCAACAGATGGGGCTACGCGGTATTGTCCATTCATGACACTGCTGCTCAATTCAGTCTAGCAATATCCCCTCTGAACTACAGGAATAGGCTCCCATAGATGTGCACTCCTCGCCAGGCTCATTCCAGTCAATCAAAGCCAAAAATTCTCAATATGGTATCATGCTTTGCTCCAAACTTTCGTGTGATCAACCTGGCTCTTGAAAGAAAGATGGTGGTGGAAGGAAACCCACCCGTATCACAACGACGAGCTGGATGTTGGTCCCGAAGAAGAAAAAAAAGGGTATTACTACAGTCTTCATCAGGTGGTCTGCTCTCCTTTTACCACTGCTGGTGTTGCTGTCGATGCCGTCGCTTCTGCGGGTAGCCGTCGCTTCTTAATATCTATCCAGTCAGGATTGTCACTGGGATGCCAGGTAACAATGCCCCTCGGGTTGGCTTGACGGCTCTGGCCAGCCTCCTTAATGATTGCTTTTGTTTCTTCGCTAGAGTAGGCCTCTTTGAACGCGGCAAGTTCTTTGGATGCCTCTTCTACGGTTTTGTTAAGAGCTGCACGGAGCGCTTGCGCTGCTAACCTGTCAGAAGGGCACTTGCAGCTTAGGGGGGGATTTGCAATAATGGAGCCGAGAGCACGCACGAGACGAATGCTGAGAAGAAAGGGGCGCCAGCATTTGTGGCAAAGTTAGACGAAGTCGCCGAAGCTGTGAGACTGTCAGAAGGCGGATGAAGGGATTGTAAGCGACAACAATGAGCAACGCCAATGCAGGGCGCAACTTGCCTGGAGATGCAGCTCATTGATGTGACCAAAGGCATCTTCAAGTCGCTCGTGCTTCTCCTGGATCTTGTCTTTATTCTGCTGCGGCTGATTGTTTGCCATCTCGCAAATGTAGATGATGGAAGGTCGCCAATGGAGCGTGGTGGAGGGAAGAGGTTGATGATTGGCGCGTGCAGCGTCGGGATGCGAGGGGTAGCTGGACTGGTCCAAGCTTGGTTGCGCCCAGTCTATCTCACAGGAGCAAATAACTTAGACCTGCAAGTCCCCGCCGTGAGCAAACTTCGATTGACAAACATCAAACAGGCAGAGCGCAAACAGCCCAAAGCTAGCCGGGTTGCCGACCGACTCCTCGGCGAGTGCGACCAAAAGCCCGCGTTCTTTTGAGCAGCGCTCGCCCACCACATCGACGCGCTTCGAGCGCAATTGTCTTTCCGGCGAGAGCGCACAGCACACAGTTCTATTCCCACTGTTTCACAAAAGCAGCGCAGCCTAGGACAGTACCAATCAAATGGAGACTCATGCGCAGTCGCAGCCACGCTCGCGCAAGCGCCAGCGCCATCGCGTCTCCGAGAGCGTGAACCCAGCAGTTCCTGCCTCAACTGCTGCTACTATCGCTACCCAGCAACCCTGGGGTTCTGGTGTCGCGACAGCATCTCACCCCACAGCAGTGCGCGGCAACAGCGACACGGTGCCCCAGCCGCCTACCAGCGGATTCCCATCCCAACAGCTCGACCGATCGCACCAGGTTGCTGAACCTGATAGCTTAATGAACGGCTACAGCACCTCGCAGCACACCCAGTTCGACAACACTCCATCCGCCCTCACTCCCACATCGCAGAATGACCCCGCCAGTCTCGGCAACCTCACGGCGCTGAACAGTATCACTGGGGACGTCACCTCCGCATCGCAACACGCCCACGCCCACCATCTCCAACAGTCGCAGGCTCAGCAACAGTTGCAGCAGTTGCAGCAGCAATCGCAGCAGCAACGTGCCTCCGCCGTGGCTCAGAACAAGGCTGACCGCGTCGTCTTGCAACAACAGTTCAACAATTCGCAATCAGCCGGCGATACATCTCCTGCGACCGTGGCAAACTCGGCGACTGCACCCTTCAACTTGTCTGCCTGGCCGGCAGCCGGCCCAGGTACCCCTTCCTCCAGCATGCCGCAGCAATCACCCGTCAATCGAACAACTGGACTGCTCCCACCCCCCGAAGGCATCTTCCGTTCATTTGATGATTTGCTCAACAGCATCCAAAAGATTGCAAAGGACCAGGGCTATGGTGTTGTCAAGCTGCGCGCGAGCAACTACCGCGAAGGGAAGCCAACACGTTACGACCTGGTCTGCGACCGCGGTGGCGTAAAATACAATAGCACAGCCAAGAAGCGCAACCCGACCACACGTAAGATCGATTGCCCTTGGCGCGCAAAGGCCGTGTGCGAAGTCAACCTCGGAAATCAGTGGCGATTCGCAGTTCAGGAGTCTCGACACAACCACGAAGCGCGAATGGCCGCCACGGCACCTGGCAACGAGAACGCGCCAATCGCTCAGAATATACGGACAATCAGTCATAAGATAGATCGGATGTCCCATGATATTGGGCAGAACTTTAGCCAGCTTGAGGCCTCAATCCTCTCTCGGCTGGATGGAATCGAGAAGCGTATCCAGTCGCTCGAGACAGGCCGTGACTCCATACTAGGAGCCAATGGTGTGGCGACCATGTCCGCTACAAGCATGTCCACTGCGAACATGGGTGGGAATGCCCTGGGCAATGGTTCACTGACCAATGGCAGCATGGGAGCAAATGCACTTCTCGATAGTCGAATGAACAGTCTAGAGGCTAGAATCAGCACCATCGAGCGGAGTGGTACTATGGACACCCTACCCATGATGGATGACGAGACAGGCCGCCTCAGCATGATGGTGAGCTCCTAGGACGAACAAAACCACGTTGGATCTTCCAACCTGGACCAGCACATATCGGAACTGAGGTGATTCGGACACGGATTCATTCTACACTCTTCCTACTTTCTACGACTACTAGGTCGCCTCGAGACACAATATGAAGGGATAGATGCGGGACGCTACACAGGGATGGGGTATTGGGCGGATTGGTTTTGCTGATTTATTGAAGGCGTAACCTGGGTTTGGTATTTGGCTTCCCACTTTGACAGGGTTCTTTTCGGTCTAGTTGACATTCTCCATTCCTCCCACTGAAGCTTACAGGATGAATGGTTCGGCGTTGTAAGGCGCCGGTATCTGTGGGTTGGATGGGGAATGTCCCTTGTCTGTGTACAGTGTGTTTGTACATATATACTCCGAGTCATCACAAGGCTCCAAGTTTTTTTGTCATCGAATGTGGCGCCGGAACGAAGGGACCTAGAGCAATGAAAGCACGGGAGAATATGGGGTGCTTTATGATGTAGGATGAAGGATGGAAAGGGAGATCACTCGTAACAAGGAACGATCGGCTTTGCTGGCGACAAGTCGGTCGATGGCCCTTTGGTCAACACGACGCGTTCAGAACTGCGCTGTGCTGCGTGGGCACGTGGGCAGGTGGGCAGGTTTACTCGTCACTGCCATATTGCTTCAAAGCGGCGCAAGTTTGTGATGCACATGTACATAGAAATACAGAAAGTTGCCAGCGAGGTTCTGCCTTGGAAATAGTCTCTCAATGTCGTGGAATATGCTATTGCCGATGCTCTGCCCAAGTGAAGTGAATGTCTAGTCCGCACCTGTGCAATTTACACTACCTCAGAGGGGACACAGTGCAATCCCAAGCTTGTCACTCATGCCTTTAACCTTAAACCTACCCCGTAACAAGCGGGTGTGGTATTTGCACGCAGCTGTGCACAAAGTTCATAAGCATATTTGCGGCGAAAACGAAAACCTAATAACTGCTAGCCTTGCGCCGCAAGCCAACCCTACAGAGTATGCATACCCTACATTAGTATCTCGATTTAGTTAATCCGATCTGATCTGATCTCATCAATGGAACCGATCTCGTAATTCCCTGAATTATCCCCTCCCCCGCTTCTACGGAGCTATCTCCGCAGCTTCATGGGCAGACCAGGGATCTACAATTATTCTCTGTGGGGAATTCAGAAGAAAAACCACCTAGAGATAACCAACCACGTGCCAACCAGCGATCAGTGATGTCTTGGTTGACGAGAATGGGCGTCAAGAACAAGTTAGCGCTGATGGGCGATTGCAAGGGGGTGTGCACTAACTAGCGTCAAGGAAATCGCCGATCAGTGGTGGGGGGACACGGGGGACAAGGGAAACGTGGGTGGGGATTCCCGTGCCGCACCGCACCGCCCCCCCATGTTGCTTGGTGTGGTGTTTTGCCACCCAGATACCAAACACTGATGTACGAGTGTAGTGTGTGCAGTCCATGGGCTGCACCTAATCGTGAGAGAACACATGGGCAAGGGAAATTCAAGATCCAAAGATTCATTCACTGGGCAAGGATAATGTGTGGACAGATGATAGCAAACTAAGTTGCTGATTTGGTAGTTCCGAGCTTTCAATGTTGGTATGATGCTCACGATATCAATAGTAAAGATGTGGCAAAACATCAATATTGAATGAGGATGGGTTGACATCAAACATGGATATCTCAAAGCCTCTTCCCCAACAACTAGCCCAACTGATCACTCATTGTGTGGCTTTCCCCTCGACCTTCCTCCGCTTATCTAGATAAAGCGTACTCGGTATCATCAGAAACATTTTTATCTAAGATCCCAACTCTCAACCAACCAAAAACTCCGTTGTTTGTCATCAGACAGAATATGCCAAAACGATAGACCAAGAACAAAAAGAAAGGCCCCCGAATAGATAGCCAGTAGATGGAAGAAAGTATTAGGATGACGAGGGTGAGAGCCACGGCGTCCAGCTGCCCGTCATCTGATAAACCGGGTGAAACAAAATCAACGCCACTTCCTCAGGATATCCAATTCGTATGCGAGACAAGATGTGAAAACATGGCTCAACCTATCCAGCCCCTCGACAAATTGGCAGCTGCAGTTGTCCGTGCTCCGCGACAGTGTATAGCCAAAGGTAACAGATGGCAAAAATAGCGCAATTGGTCGTTGTGTCGTGCGACACATGGCCAAACGATTTCGTAAATGGGTGTCAATGTAGAAGAAATTCCGGCAAGGGTCGATCTACAGCTCATCAACCCACACCTAAAGTCAAGTCAGCTCGCGATTATGAATAGTACTCGTTAGCACTGCAACATACCTCCAGCTTGCCAGTATCAAGCCGCTGCCGTTTGGCGTTGTCGGCAACAGATGACAGGATCATCTCGAGATCGTCCTGATCACCCATGGTGACCATATCGCCGTCCGAATCATCGTCCTTGACCTTGATCTTGAAGCGTCGACGGAGACCAAATTTGGCCTGGATGCTGCTGACGAAGTCGGGAAATTCAACGGCCATGCCCACCATGATATATCTAACATCGCCGCCAGCATGTACCTTGACGCGAACCTTGGTCGGCATCCGCTTCGAGGTGCTTCTTCGAGATCCTCCAGCAGACGAGGCTGGACCCCTGCGGTTTGAAACCATCTCAAAGTCACCTTCGTCGAAAGAGGCATCCTCGTAGTCGCTCCCCTCCTCTTCCTCCTCAATATATCGAGCAGGTCCTCGGGTGCTCCTTTGCCGGCTTGCGCGAGACCCGCCGCCTTGGTACATGTCATAGAGATCGGGGTACGCATCATCCTCCTCCTCAACAGATCGTCTTCTCCTTGGTACCTCACGCTGAGAGTAGCCCCGGGAGGGTGCTGCGGAGTTGGCGCGGGATGGCCTTGGACGTTGACTCTCATCCGGGGATTGCTTTTCGTAGCGATCGTTGGGCCTGGCTTTCTCCAGATTAAGCTTGCTTGGAACGGGTCGAGGGCCGTTCCGGACCGAAATTCCTCGGTTGACTTGTGGCTTGTCGTTCTCTGGTGGTGGGGTTGGAGGGAATACGTTGCGGTTGTTAGGTGGTTCTGATTGTTGCCTCCTGCTCTGCAGCCCAGGCTTGACAAGGTTGGAGGCGGCGAATGATAGTGACTCAACAGGCCGGTCGTCCTTGGCAGCGGTCTGGCCAGCCTATTTGGGCATTAGGTACGAGTTGAGAAGCGCGGAAATGAAGGACATCACTTACACTCTTGATCTCTGAGCCAGCAAAACCGGTAAATGCGTTGGCACGATCCGACGCAGCGACGAGCCGGGCCTTTCCGAGGTAGTCCTTCGTCTTCAAGTTTCGTACCTTTGCCTCGTTTGGCCTGTAGACGACACCCACGGGAATTGAGAAAACGGTGTAACCCTTAAAGCTGTCAGCAGCCGCTCTATGGACATCGAAGGGAGTGGTAGCCCATCGTACCTCAGCCTCCTCTTTAATGGCCTCATCAATTACGTTGTGGTCCTCGACCATCTTCTCCTTGGCGGCATAAGCCAAATCCTGCATACCCGCTTCCTTCTGCTGAAGGTAAATGTAGCACAGACCACGGTTGAACAGCACCTCGCACGAATAGAGCTTGAACATGAGGCCAAGCTGGTCGTAGTTGATGGCTGTGTTACCGCGGAGGTAGAGAAGCGTATCGTTGAAGTTCGCCAGAGCCTCTTCGAAATCGCCCAAGAGGAAGTTGGAGACACCCTGTTGGAAATAGGCAACTGCGAGGTACTGGTCTAACCTGACGGCGCGCTGGTAGCATGCAACCTGTAAGGGCATTAGTATTGGCGACCACAACTCTAGATCCCTAGCCCAAAACCTACTGCTTTCTCGTGTTCCCCAAGCGTAGCATGGATAACTCCCATATTGAATAAGATCTTGGAGGTATCTGAGATCTTGTCGAACTCCTCCAAGGCGGCCTCGAACTCATTATTATCATACTTCTCGAGGGCCGTCACCCACGTTACTATTTCCTACAGTCAATGGGTTAGCAGGGGAAAAGAGGGTTTGGCGGTGGCGACGGCGTATTCTCACCTGTTTAAGCGACATCGTTTCTCACCAGCAGCCGTCAACGGCGTCTTGGGTCGATGTGGATGTGGCTGCCGTCTTGCGACTGTCGCGAAGACGTAGGTGGCGGTGGTGTGTCGCGACGTGGTGGTTGCGAAAATCCAGCGGTTGTGTGACGATGGGGCTGGGGGTTGAGGGTTGGTGGGTTTGTCGCAAGGTATATAGGAGCAAGAGTGGGCGCACTTCCCGTGGAGGGGGGTACCTATTGTACTGCTTCACGCTAGCCAGGGCAGGCGGCAGGGCGGCAGGCGGTAACCAGGGGGCGGTTGGCTGGCCGAGTCAGCGAGCGATGGGCACGCGGGTGTACTGCTGGAAACAGCGATATTTCCCCGCTCTCTCGTGGATCCAATTGCGGTCTCTTGCAGTGCCCGACCACCAAAATAACCACAGTCCGTAACCAGTGAATTCGATAGCAACCCCGACTCGAATTAGCGGCCCCTTGGCGTGTGATCGGGTGCCGTTCTGCTTGCGACGCGGAAAGTCCGTGAACCACGCGTTGGCC
>Ga0247763_1000379_pt1 | contig 26389 bp, 24 predicted proteins | sample UWRJL141409B4_FD_179926 | JGI IMG/M metagenome (GOLD analysis project Ga0247763, IMG submission 179926) | Plant litter microbial communities from Arlington Agricultural Research Station in Wisconsin, United States - UWRJ-L141-409B-4 | ecosystem: Environmental > Terrestrial > Plant litter >...
TTTTTAAATTTCCGGTGTGTGTGTGCTGCAAAATCAGGTTCATTAGGACGTGTCAGGCCCCTTATGTACCCGTCGTGATCGGTGGATCGTTTCGCCATATCTCCGAGATTTGAAAACAAAACCACCCGAATGGTTGGCTCACCCTTATCCATTTATTGATGAATTCTTGCTTCCCTGCAAAAGTTCAAGCTCGCTGGGAAAAAAAACTTCTTGCAGAGATCTGTCATACGGTCCTTGACGCTAGATTGAATGCTTGTTAGGAGGGAAGAACTTGAGGGATTGCTATACTTACCTTTGACGGAGGTTGCAGCCTGGTATCAAAATGGCTGTGCTAAGATCAAAGCGGAGTGAGTAATTATAGCAGATTCCGGTCATCCCGTTCATCCTCTGTGGAGAATGAATTTATTAGCCAAGACAGAACCTGCCTTCCACAGTCAGCAAAGCTTACCTGGTTCTGAAGGGAGAAAGTTGCGCTGATAGGATTTGACATAGTTTTTGCCGTTTAATCTGTATCGCGCCAGTTCCCTATCTCATCTCGTTATGGGCATAGAATGAACCTGCGTCAAAGACGAACGGCTCTCCAGTAACCATGCCGGTCGCAGTGTTCTCATCCCAGAGATCGCCATGTACCAGACAGGGGCTTTATGCTGCGGCCTTCGGATTGCAGCGGCCCAGGAGTCTCGGAATGACTTTCTCGAGGGTGAGTTGGCAGACCTGATGGAACTCGGGCCAAGCGCCGTGCTTTTCCTGGTCAAGGCTGATCATATGGGCCAACTGCTTGCGGTACAACGCCTCCTAGGAGTCTTCCCAACAGTTGGTAACCTGGGGTAACTTCGCGTGGCAGGTGGTAATATGAAACCCGAATTTGCCAGTTGGGGAGACGGAATTTTTGTGCATTCGGCGAGTCGCTTGGTGAAGCTGGACGGGTCTGGCGGCTGCTCCCCGACGTCGCGGAACTCGACGAGGAGGAAATACGTGTCCGATTCACGCTACTTTCCCCAGGCATGGCAATGGGGAGCGAAACTAGGGGACACGCCGTGGATCGCCTTGAGAGACTGGAATTCCCCTTGAATCATTGTCCGGCCCGTGTCACCGAGCTTGACGGTCTGTGATTGCCGCGCCAAATGGGCAGCGTCAAGAGCGCTCGCTGCAGGGTTTTGTGGGCAAGAGCACTTGAGGAAGTATACGTCCTTGCTCTTGTCAGGGAGCTCTACCATGAGCTGCGCGGTTTCGCCCCAGAGAGACATGCCATATGATATCGCAGATGCAAGGGTAGACCCGGAAACCGGCAAGGCTAGAAAAAACACACCAGATATATACTGTTGATGACGACACGCAAACGGTGACGGACCCTCAATCACGGCACCATCTACCTTGAAGCTGGCACCGAGTTGGGGTCTCGGGATGGGCTGGGTGGGCGCCGACTCCCCAGCGTGGCGGTCCACTTCAACATCTTCCCGGATAGCCGTGGTCATTTGAATCCGGGAGAAACGTGGTCGGAGTTTCGAGGGTTCGGCCGCTAATCGTCCATCTAGGAAGGCGCGAGGGACTTGAGAGGGGTTGTTGGGCAGATATGTACCTAGGTACCTAGGTAGCCTCAGGGTCCCTGCGCAGGCAACGCGCATATCGGTACCTGTTAACCAATGAGACCCCAGCCCTTACCGCCAGTCTGCACTCATTCTCCCATCTTGATGCGCCGAAAATAACCATTCGTGGTCGCCCGCGACCTTCTGCAGTTGCTATTTTATCGCGTCGCATCGCTTTCAATAGATGCGACAGCGATTAACTGAAGCGGTGTTATTGCCCACGACAATTACCATGGAGGTAGGTGATCTGCACGTCGAAAACGCCGCCTGGGCTGATAATTGCGGATCCGAGATAGTTCCGGGGAGTTCAAGAAAGAACTGCGATGAATGAGTCCAAGTCACACGAGCAACCACCCGTCAGTCCGGACGATTTCACAGTACGCAATGTCCCTGAGCAACACCGAGATTCTTCGCTCGAGACAGCCAAGCTACCCTTGAGGTTTTTCCCACGAACGCTCAGCAAGCAACGCATCTCAACAGCCCGTTCCGCGTTTTCCGTTCGCCGTACCACGCCCACCTCTGCGGCTCTCGCCCCACCGCGAAACGCCCAAGGACTCACGTTGGTTCACAACCCCGACCAGCCCACGGCCGATATTATATTCGTGCATGGCCTTGGTGGGTCTTCTTGGACAACATGGTGCTGGGAGCGGGATCCTGAATATTTCTGGCCTGCATGGCTCCGGCACGAGCAGGGGCTGAGCGGCCTCCGAGTCTTCACGTATGGGTACAATGCCGACTTCCTCGGTCCTGATACTACGTCGACCGTTCTGGACTTTGCAAAAGGCCTTCTCGTCCGGATGAGAGGCTACGGAGGCGGCGAGTCAGATGCTGAAAGACCGTTTGGCAATGTGGGTGTGTCAATCACGTAGAGGATCTTATTTCCGTTATTGACAGTTCGCTTTCCATGTTTCTAGCGGCCCATTATTCTCGCTGCTCACTCGATGGGGGGCCTTGTGATAAAGATGGTAGGCACTGCGTTCTGGTAATCGATGTTGTTGCGACCAAGGCGGAGCTGACCGCTGTTGGAAAGGCGTACATCCTCGGAAAGCATGACGGCCATTATTCCAGCATGATGATGCGCGTTCATGGCATGTTCTTCTTTTCAACACCGCACCGCGGCTCCGGCTATGCTGGCCTTCTTAATAGGATTCTCTCGGTCACTATCGGTGTTTCTTCCAAGGTCTACGTCGCCGAGCTGGAACCAAACTCAACCTCTATCAATACCCTGAACGAGCAGTTTAGGTCCAACTGCGGCAATCTTCATCTCATTTCACTTTACGAGACGTTACCAACCAAGGTTCCTCTAGGCTTTAAGAAGATTGTAGGTTGCAGAAAAGATTATACCCGGCTTTTACATGCTGATTTCTCTCTCCTGTAGATAGTGGACAAGAGCTCGGGAGTTCTCGACTACCCGAAAGAGATATCCAGTCCGATAAACGCCGACCATCACAGTGTCTGTAAATATAGGAGCCGGATAGACGGCAATTACCTCCTCCTGATCAGTCTTCTCAAGCAGATGACACGGGATCTCGAAACCCCTTGTGTGTTACCCCCTTCCATGGTGCCACCTCGATGCCCGTCTCGATGGTTACCCGGAAATTCCGGGATTTCTCTAATTGATACTCCCTAGGTCCCCCCTTGGCGCCGTTCACCTCGCCCTCTAATCCCCGAACCCTTCGGTCAATTCTTGGTATCCAGGGGGACCCCAGGGAAGATCTAGATACCTACACTGGCCGAGCGCTCGCGGGCACCTGCGAATGGGTCCGAAATTGTGACGACTTTGTGCACTGGCTTAGCGCTCCTGAAGAGGAGCCCCGGTTGTTGTGCCTCACTGGCCTCCCAGGGACTGGTAAATCCGTCCTCGCGGCGACGACCATCGCCCATCTAAAAAACGTGCTTTTCGACCATAGCTGCCAATTCCATTTCTTCATGGATTCCTGCCCCCTTAAGAGAAGTATCTCTTATTGCCTGCGCTCCATCGCTTTCCAGATAGCGAGCACGCACGAGGAATTTTCCCAGATGATTTTCCAGTCGCTCAAGGATACCGGGGACAGTCTAGAAGCTCAAAAGCCACACGTCATATGGGCCAGGATATTCGAAGGAATGCTGTTCCGGTTAGACCTTGGATACACGCTTCATTGGGTTATCGACGCAGTTGACGAGTCAGAGGACTCCCATGCACTCCTCAAACTGCTAGCTCGAATGCGTCCATACTCGTGCATCAAGGTCATGGTCCTCAGCCGTCCTAACAAAGACCTGGCACTGCACAGCGATCGCGTCACATGCCGCACGGTATCCGTCAGAGATACGGACGAAGATATCTCCCGGTATGTCCGCGCTGTCGTTAAAGAAAGCATCCCGAAAGGGCAGGATATCCAGAAGCAGATTATTGAGAGAGTTATCGCTAACGCCGAGGGCTCATTTCTGTGGGCTCGTCTCGCCCTCGATACCTTGAAGGACAATTGGCACACCGATGACGACATTGAGCGAGCCATGAGCATTATTCCCAGTGACATGGAGTCTCTGTACCAATCCATGGCGGCGGTGATAAAAAAGCAGGGGCCAAGGCAGCAGGAGATGTCGGGCAGAATGTTGACTTGGGCGGCATGCAGCCTCAGGCCCATAAAACTGACCGAGTTACAAGTGGCTCTGGAACCCGAGTTTGGAGGGTTTGTCAGTCTCCGGGATACCATTACCCAGATCTGCGGTAACTTTGTCAGGGTCGATGGCTGTGCCGTTTCGTTGATCCACAGGACGGCGCGCCAATTTCTTGTCACGTCGTCTGTCAACGACCAGCCGGAAATGGTGCCGTATCATGCCGGCCATGAATATCTTGCCACGACATGTCTCAGATATCTCTGTGATGACCGCTGGCGACGGATCCTGTTGCAAGTGCCCGAAGGTCTTGCTTCCGAGGGGGCATTTGGATGTTGCCGACTGGACTCAATCTATGAAGCCTATCCTTTTCTGCAATACGCTGCAAGCAACTGGGCGTATCATGTACGACACTCGCCCGTTAACTCACCAGAGCTTCTTCGACATCTGAAGCTCTTCTTTTCCAAATACGCTCTATGTTGGATCCAGTGCTGTGCACTGGCTGGGAGGCTTCAGGACCTCCCACGTGCCGCGCAGTACATCAAAGGATACGTCGTGAAGGTTAGACGAGGCAATTCCTGCTCGTGGTCACCTGTGGCCGCCTCAGGAAGCGGCTTGGAAGGTACCGAGATCAACTTCCTCGACAGATGGTCCGTTGATCTCATCAGACTGGTTGGCAAGTTTGGCGTAAACCTATCTCAAAGCCCATCCTCAATATTCAAACACATACCCCCACTCTGCCCGAAGGATTCTGTCACATCAGAGGTGTATTCGAGTCAAGGGAATCCGCTACTTCGGCTCGCTGGGCTGTCAAAGACTACCTGGGATGACAACCTCGCCAGACTGTCGCTGGGTCAGGGTGTCACAGCTTCAAAAGTTCGCTGTGCCGGGCCGTATTTCCTGGGTTTGGTGTCCAGTACCGGGACCATCGTCCTGTGGTCCGCGCAAACGTGTGAAGAAATCAGGAGATTCTGCCACGGTGAGTGGGTAGTTCTGGTCTCGACAAACCGCAGCGGAAGCCTGATGGTGTCCAGCGGGCGGTTCACTATCCGGCTATGGGACATGGCCACAGGAGAACAGCTTCGAACAATTTCCAAGGACCCTCAACACCGGGTGATGGACATTCAGATCGGAGCCAACGATTTCGAGCTAATTGTCGTGTACGACGATTGCTCGGTGGTCTGGTATGACATGGCTCTGGTGGAATCAAGCGAAACAGCATATTTCATCCCACAGGGGCCTGAGGCGAGCAGCCATCACGGCTGTCCGAGACTAGCCGTCCTCAGTCCCGATCAAGACTATCTCGCCATCGCCTACCGTGGGCGTCCAGTAGCAATTTGGGACCTGGCCAGCAGTGCTGCGGAGCAATGTCCACGGCATTGTATTCGGGCATCCGATGAAGGCCGGTGGGGTGGCGGAGATTCCGAAGTTTTTAACTCCCCCGAGGTCGCCGTCTGGCATCCCGATGGCAATGCGCTCTACATTCTATACCAGGACACAATAATTGTCTACTGGGACTTTGTAGAAGACGAGCGCTCCGAATTCGCAAACACAGAAGCCCGCGAAATGGCAATCAACCATGAAGGCACCATGCTTCTAACCAGCGATTATAATGGCAGCTTGACGGTATGGTCGCTACCCGAGTTCACTCCCATCTACAGACTCGGCGCGGATGAGTTCGTACGAGACCTTGCCTTCAGCCCAGACTCACAACGCATTTACGATGTTCGAGGTCACATTTGTAACGTCTGGGAACCTGAAGCACTGGTGAGGATGGACCTGGATCGGCAGGACAGCCTCAGCAGCGCTTATTATAGAGGTTTAAGCCTTCCGGAAACAGTACCAGAGACATCCTGTGCCGAGCCTAAGGGCATAATAGCCCATGTCACTTCCCTCGTGCCTGACAATGACGGCAGGTTTTTCTGCTGTGGTAGAGACGACGGCAGCGTCATCATTCACGACACGACGGGCGGAGAACGAGTAAGGAAGGTTACCAGTCACACTGCCAATTCAGACGTTATCCACCTGGCATGGTCGGCTTCAGGAAGGTACCTTGTTTCGGGGATGATTCCGGCAAGATTATCACCAAGAAGCTGCGATTGAAGGAAGACGGGAAATGGGCTGTCTATCCAGTCTTTGAGGCCAGGTCAGGGTTGCAGGAGACGGTCAACCAGCTCCTGTTCAGTCCTGATGAGCATTATTTACTCATAAGCACTGCAACAACCGACTTGATGTGGGATCTAACGGCCAAGACGCAGATGTGCAAGCGAAGTCGAGAGGCAGGACCTGGGGGAAGCTGGATTAACCACCCATTCAATACAGCTAGCTTGCTGTGGGTCACCCGTGACCACCTGTTCGTTCACAAGTGGTCCAACTTTGAACACGGGGAGCCAGAAAGGCTGTCGGTGGCTACTGAGCCGGCCTTGTCTGAGACGGAAATGCAAGCGGCGGGAATCCAAAACCTCTTTCTGACATCGAACAACCGCTTCCTTGGCTACCAGGCTCTGTCTCCTTTCGGCAGGCCAGGCAGTGTAGCCGAGATGGGGGTTTTCCTGGTGGCAGGTTTACAAAGTGACGAGCCCATCAGCCGACAACTGCTCCCTCAGTTGTCACGCAAAATGCAAAGTTTCCTCGGTTGTCACCGGGACCGCGTTGCCTTTGTCGATCAGTGGGGTTGGATTTGCACAAGCGATGCAGATTGGAACCGTAACACGGACAAGATACGGCGTCACTTTTTCTTGCCCAGGGACTGGCTGGGTGCCGAGGCGCTGCAGTTGGCGACCATGACGCGACAGGGTGTGTTCTTAGTTCCGAGGAATGGGGACGTAGCGATACTGAGGTATGCTAAAGGGATATGATCCAACCAACAATGAACCCCTGAAAGATTATTCGCTCAGCACTTTACGGCTTGGTTGCAGCTTCTGGTCCAACCTCTCTCCAGCATTCTTTTTTTTCTTTTTTTTCTGAGGGGTTATGATGGAATCTTGAGGCCCGAAGGAGTAAATTCAAGGCCTTGCATGTTAGAATTAAGGCCTAAATATTCTAGCTTGACCCCTCGCAAAATATCTTCCCAGCTGTTCGTATATTACATAAACCCCTAACTGGATAGGTACTCACCAAGTCCCAAGCTAATAACCTTTCAGGGGGTTGGATTGTACTTCACGGCTTTATTAGAATTAGTACCTAGATATTCTCGCTTAAGCGCTTGCAAAATCTTCTAATCCTCCCATTCTTTTATAAGCTCTGGTATTGTCACGCCGCGATGACCAAGCCAGTTCAGAATTTTATCAAGATAGTTAGGGTGGTCTCCGACATGATCCAATAACTCTGCACCCCCAGCCATTGTCAAAAGCGCGGCTCCCTAGTCAGGCCAAGAAATTGTCGGAGCTCGGTCAAATCCATCATCATGAAAGTGGTGACGATGAGCGGGCTGGTGAAAATCTGGATTATAATAGGATCTAATGCGTAGAATTAAATCATCAAGTTGGATTTTGCACGCACGTTATATGCGCGTTACAAAATGTGTTCGAAACATTACCAACCCTCGTGAAGTAGCAATTTGTTTAGCAATCTATCTCGTCGCAATCTTTATGAGAAAACGCTGCACGTTTCATCAACAAAGATCTAGTCTGTACTTGATATACGCAGTCCTGATGACGCGCCCTGTCCACTCCGGGTCCACTTGGACACTCCAAACCCCCACTCAACCAATGGAAACTTCCGCCAATGGCTTGGACTGTGACGCCTGTGCTGTCTGCATCGCGACTACAAGCTCAGTCAGACGGTCAATCTTGAATGCTAAATCCGCAATTCGGACCTCGACATCAGTCAAGGGTTCACCAAAAGCCCGTTCTTCCGCTGCCTGCTCTGCAGCTGCTGCCTGCCGCGATGTCAGGCTTGTCACACTCGACATGGCAGCAGGATGAGCAGCCTCAGGCCGCAGCGATGACGTTGAAGCGTGCTGCCGGACCCCCGGACGGCCATGGGATCCCCATTTCTTCTGGGGCGGCGCTGGGCTCGCCATCATTGAATGACGCGGCCCCCTGAAGCCATTATACTGGGTGCTCTTCAATGAACTCCCTAGAATCCACTCGTACAGCTCGATAGCCGCAACGATCGGCAAGTGCGTAGCCTTCAGCAAAATGATGCGCGCACCGCGAAATTTATCGCCTGACCGGAGAAAGAGACGGAGTGGCCGGAAAATGACGAGAGCCAGCAAGTTGAACGGGGGGTAAAAGTGAGTGAGCCGATTGCTAGTCGATGCCTCCAAAACATAGACGCTGTAGACGTAAAGGTACTCTTCGCGTGCATGCGTAATGACTCGAGAGAAGCTGTTTGAGAGCATACCCGTCAAGGAGCCCATTAGCAGGATGGAGCTCAGCATAATGAAGAGCAGCATCAAAGGAGGCCCAAAGATGGGGTCGATACCCTTCATGATATCAAACCCAACATAACTGGATCCAAGAAAGATCTTAGTCAGGAACCATATCATGTCTCTAAACGTGTACGAGTCTCTCCCGATGAGGGAGAACGTCGTGAGGAACCCAAAGTAGATGATGACGACGAGCACCATGAACTTAACAAAGTCTTTGCCCATCTCTTTCAGGCAAGGAATCAATGTCTGCATTCTGGTCAGCAGAGCACCTGTTGGGGAACTCGCCAAACTTACACCCCAGTATGGGCTTAGACTCAACACGGAGCAGACGCGTGGAACCATAAAAAGGGCTTCGAGCGCGAGAATATCAAAGGCGAGGCCGACAAGCCAGTCGTCGCCAGTCCTCAGCCCGACAATACCTGCGGCAGATGTCAGTACAAGCCATGACACGTCAAGAGGAACATACGCAAGACGAAAAACCCGAGACCAATCAGCAGCATGATTATGTCGAAGATATTCCAGACATCGGTCGTGTAGAAAATGGAACCTGCGTCGATCCACTCGCTAAGCTCGTCGTAGGTGAAGGCGGCAAACCAGAGGTAGAGGAAAGTCTCGGTGACGGAAATACGATGAGGGTTCCTCTCAACCAAAACATAGTAGTACAAAAACAAGAAACTGGCGAAAAACAGTACCTCAAAGGCTTTGAGATACTTGGGGACACGCAGACGAGAGTAGGGGTCAGCCGTGGATCGGTTGTAAAAGCGCGGCTTTTTCACTGCGTTAACCGAAAGGCTGTCCCAGAAGATAATGTCGCCATTCCAGATGCCGGTCACAATCTTCTGCACCACTGTCTGACTCAGGAAACGTTTTGCATCGGCAATAGCGGCAATCTCAAGGGCATTGAGGTTGGTGAAAGGAGCCGTTGGGTCGTCTTCCTCATCTTCATCCGAATCAGCCGCCATGCTCATAGTAAGACGCGAAATGGACTGCAGGAGGAGATTCCTCTTGACACTGCCTGTTCTGTTGACGGTTCTGCGCGCCGTGTCGCTTGTGCTGCTCCATACCTGAGCGAGCAGCGCACTGTTCTCGTCGACCTCGCCCTCTTCCTCGTCGTGCTGCAGGCCAGCCTCGGACGAGTCTGGCTCGGGGATCTCGAAAAGACAATAGTCAACAGCCTCCCGCTCGGAAAGATGGGTAAGGAAGCGCCAGGCCACAATCTCACAAGCATTCGCCCTGGCGTCGCTGAGTCCTTTGTCCTCGGTTGACGCGCCATAGTGCCATTTTAGCGCACTGCGGGGTAGTGGTCAGTCAGATGCAATTCCAGTCTGAGGGGCAAGACCATACAGCAGTGCGTTCACGATGGCAGGATGCGTGCAAGTTCGGCCCAGGTGTTCGACCAGCGTCCTGAGGCCTTCTCCGGCAGTCGTGGTGCGAAGCTGCTCGAACGTGGAAGGCAGGGTTATGGTTTCGGCGATATAGCTTGGCATTGGTCAGCGATCCGATCGAGCTGACGGCACGGCGCAGTGTCCACTCACACTGAAAGCTTCTTTACAACTTCGCGGAATGTGTCGTCGATGCTGATGTCGGGTAGCTCAGAGCCAAAACGGACGTGGACGTGTCGGCCAAATGGCGAGGGCGTTCTTAGCCCAGCCTCTTGCCCGACCGTACGCGATTTGACGCGTAGAGGCATTCCGCGATCCCGCTTCGATCAAAGATGGCAAGAGATAGGACTGTTTATGCTCGAACCAATGCAATTATAAAGCTGGTGAAGCAAGATCAAGAAGCAAGCACAGCAGCAACTTGGATAGGTGAGGGAGAAGAGGGTTGCCGAGCGCAAACTCGATCGAGAGCTGGATCGAAGCGGTTGCCTTCGGGGATTGCGTGGCGCTAGCCAAACGGGTCTGGGGTAGTCGGACCGCCAGCACGAGCCATTCCAAGGCTGGAAGACCACTGAAACAGCCCACCGAATAGGGAACAAATGACGTCGCTCCGTGAGGGGCAATCATCAGATGACCCCGCTGTTGTTCTCACCAGTCCCCAACTCCACCCCTGCGAGCAACCTATCTCGTTGTTGTTCTCTTCTCAGAAAAATTGACAAATTCCACGCGTCTCAGGTCCAATTAGCGCAAATTTCAGGTCGGCATGGCCCAGCTTTGCGAACTTTGAGTGTTTCTCGGTGCGAGATACACCAACCAGAAATTCTCCCACCTTAGCTCCAAATTGCGAATGCCTTCGCCACCTAAAAGACAAACCCGCCGTCGGAAACCACATTCCAGACTTCGGATGATTTGAATCTTTCTTTGCTGCAAGTAATTCGACTCGAGACACTCAGATGGATCCTTGAACCTGGTATTCGTTATGAGTTGTTGGTCGAGTCCTGTCTAGTTCAATCCCAAAAGCTCAAGGCCGAGACCAAACATCTACAACGACTGAATGAACCTGACCACCGGTACTTGAAAAATCAATTAGTATAAGTTCAGCCATGAGGTGCTTCCAGAATAAGGTGAGCCTGGTCTGCTTGCGCCAACCAATGTGGGAAATGAAGACAGGGTGGTTTTGTACAACACTTACCACCTCTGAGCTCAACCAAACTGAATATAAACCACAATAGAATATACCACCTATCACACAATCCCAGGCAAAAGACCATTCTCATCTCGATCAAACCGCTTAGACGGGCTCAGGTTGTTCAAGTCATTGTTGACTTTCTTCCGGCCTCGTAACGGACACCCCGCTTCCGCCCTCACGGACCGGGTTAATCTAACGAGTATGTAAATCCCGTACGGAAAATCGAATTCCTAGAGCTCACGGCGCCTCTCACACCGCGCGTCTGGTCTTGGAACTCAATCCAACAGCAAAGTGCCACGATGAAGACCAAGTACATATTATACCAAGCCAGCTCTTCAAGTCGGCCGGTTTCATGTCGTCTCTCTTCCACCGACCTCCCCAAGCGCTTCCACCATGAAGTCCATCATTACCTCCGGCCTCGGGCTACTTTCTCTCTTTCTCTTCACAGAATCCCTACCGACCGCGGCAGCCAAATCAACAACCAATGGCACCAAGTTCTCCATCGATGGCGAGACCAAATATGTTGCGGGGACCAACTCATACTGGATCAGTTTCCTAACTAACAACGCCGATGTAGACCTTGCCATGGGCAACATCGCCAAGTCGGGCCTCAAGATCTTGCGAGTGTGGGGGTTTTACGACGTCAACTCGGCAGGCTCTGGAGTGTACTACCAGCGCCTATCGTCTTCGGGGTCACAGATCAACACGGGTGCCAATGGCTTACAGAGGTTGGATGCTGTGGTCAAATCGGCCGAGAAGAACAAGGTCAAGTTGATTATCCCTTTTGTCAACTACTGGGATGATTATGGTGAGGTTTTTTCCTCCCCCACACATCAACCAGACCTCTACTCAATAATGCTTGCTTACAAAATCCAGGCGGCATGAAAGCCTATGTCACCGCCTTTGGGGGCTCCAAGGAAACTTGGTACACCAACCAACGCGCTCAAGAGCAATACCGCAAATACATTGCCGCCGTGGTCAGCCGCTACATCGATTCGGACGCCATTTTCGCCTGGGAGCTGGCCAACGAGCCGAGATGCAAGGGCTGCAACACGGACGTGATTTTCAAATGGGCGACCGAGACATCCGCTTACATCCGTGGTCTCGATCCCAACCACATGATCACATTGGGGGATGAAGGGTTCGGTATCTCCGGAGGAACGAGCTATCCCTATGGCACGAGCGAGGGTGTGGATTTTGCCAAGAATCTCGCCATTAAGGATTTGGACTTTGGGACTTTTCACATGTATCCCAGTAGCTGTATGTTTTTTTCCCTCTCTCCTTCCCTTCTTCCATGTCCCTTTCCCTCCCTCCATGCATGTATGTCCCTTGTCTTCTCTTTCTTTTGCTTCATGCCTTACCCTTCTTTTATTGTTCTGTTTCGGGTTTTTCTCCAGGCTGAGTTGAAAGTTTGAAACTCGGAATCTCGCCGTTCATGTCATGACTTGACTTGACGGGTGCTTCAACGTCTGTCCTTGCTAACAAATGCCAATCATAATAATAGGGGGTGTACAGAATAGCTTCGGTCCAGGCTGGATTAGCGCCCACGCTGCGGCCTGCAAGAAAGCAGGCAAGCCCTGCCTCCTTGAGGAGTGTAAGTCACGCCCATACCGCGTCTCTGACACAAACCTGTCTCTCCCTCTCTCTCCTTCTCTTAGATGAGCTAACGGGGCCAATAAATGTACAGACGGCACCCAATCAAACCACTGCACCGAAGAGAAGCCATGGCAGAAAACTTCCCGGGATCTCCACGCCGACGGCATGGGCGGTGATGCATTTTGGCAATGGGGGGATCGGCTCAGTTCTGGCCAAACGCATAATGACGGAAACACCATTTACTATGGTTCGTCTGATGCGACGTGTCTGGTTACGGATCATGTCCAGGCCATCAACGCACTTTGATTAGGGGAGTCAGATATGTGTTCAAGTTTGCTAGCTAGGTACCTACTTACGTCGAGAGTACTGTGTTGTTGTTGCTATAAGATGTGCACCACTGTCGAGCAAACATATCACCGAATTCAAACATGAAAATGCAAACACGCCGATGCTATTCCCCCGAATGGATGAATCCCCAAGACTTAATGCTAGCTTTAGCGGTGCAAGTCAAATTCCAGGAAGTTTTGACCTTTTCACAAGCCCGCTCATCCAAGTAACGGACCATACAATGCAGTCTTGTCTTGTTGGTGGACATCTATTCTAAATAGCCGCACACCCAATTCAACCGCAACCGCGGAGCCTCCCCGCCCGCCTTTTACTTGCAAGACGGACGAAACCAATCACGGCGCTTGCCTAACTCGTGGGGATTGCCATGTTATGTCTTCCCCGGAAATCGGCTGCAGTGCACTCAGTGGCTGCCGTGGAGGAAGCGGTTTCTGGGGAAGGAAATGCTCCGATATTCCTATATTGGCAGTGGCTAGTGTGGTCTTCGGTGGCTCATATATATAGCCCCTGGCATATCTTGGTCGTTGCTGTTTTGTTGTGGGTTGTTAAGCGAATCTCGAGCAGTATTCAAGATGTTTCGTCTTCGATCCGTCGTTTGTGGTTTGGTGGCGGCTCTGGCTGTGGCACCCACCGTGTCAGGGCAGGGAAACCCTGTGAGGATCATGGCATTGGGCGATTCTATCACGGGCAGCCCGGTACGCAGTATCTCTCCAAACACACTTGATGGAGTATGTCCCGAATCTGACCAGACCTCAATCTGTGTTCTAGGGCTGCTGGCGTGCACTGCTCTGGCGCAAGTTGCAAACAGCAGGCATCACCAACACCAAGTTTGTGGGCACACTTCCCGGGCAGGGATGCGGGTTCACGTATGATGGAGCCAACGAAGGCCACGGGGGTATCCTTGCAACGGGTATTGTGTCTCGCAAAGAGTTACCGGGATGGCTGTCGAAAACAACGCCCGACGTGGTGCTGATGCACCTAGGCACCAACGATGTGTGGAACAACCGCAGCCCTACCGAGATCCTAGAAGCATTCAGTCAGATGGTGGATTGGATGCGGGAGAGCAAGCGCACCATGAAGATTCTCGTCGCTCAGATCATCCCCATGCGTCCCTCCAACTGCGCCCAATGCGGTGACCGCGTTGTCGCCCTCAACAAGGCCATTCCCGAGTGGGTCATGTCCAAGAACTCGACCGAGAGCCCCATCGTGGTTGTGGACTGCTGGACGGGCTTCGACCCGCCGCGCGATACCGGCGATGGCGTGCATCCAAACAACGCAGGCAACGAGAAGCTCGCCACCGCGTGGTATCCAGCCGTCGTGAGGGCGATCCAGGGTTGATTCTTATTAGTATCGACCTAGGCAGTCTGCAGCGTCACCGTCTCGTTGATCCTGCACTGAGTCCTGACGTGCAGGTGTCGCAGTTTATATTTCTTGGCAATGGCGAGCTGGCTGGGGCTTGAGGCTGTATTTATCCTTCTTGTGGAGACCAAAAGGCGCGCTGCCACATGGCAGAGCCTCGAACACCATGGTCAGTCTGGTAACGAAGTCCCTTGGAGCCCCACTGTGCAATCGACCTACTCCTTCTAGACCAGGTGTGAACCAGGTTTGCTTGTTGGTTCTGCTCCGAAATCTCAAAAGAGAGATCGGATCACGAGCCGAGTCATCTCGAGAAGGCCCTCGAGGCCCATCAGCGCTCCATGGTGGCTTCTATTCGGAGAGTGCTCCGCAGTCACGCGCCGTCGTGGTAACAGCCACCGTTGTGCCCATGTGTGATCATGGCTCCACCCCCAAATCTTCCACAACGGCAAGAGCCAACGTCTCTACCGTGGTCTGTCGCCGAAGATCATGCACCCGCGCTCGAACCGATCAACCGTGATGATGCGATACTGCTCCTGGCCTCAGGGATAGGCCGACTTCAAATCCCGCCCATGCAGCACATCTGCCAGCTCCTCCTTCTGCTTCGTATTACCATTCCCGAGTGGGGCGCTCGTTTGTTTCTCTTGGTGGATACGACAGAAACCCAGGGGTGTGGTATCATCCAGCCTTGGCGATCATCGGGAGATCTGGGAGATCTGCCATGTTTCCCGAGTCCCCTTGTTTCTGCTGCTGCTGCTACTGCCTGCTGCATCTTGCTTTTCTAGCGTCAATGTGTCCATGTGGAATTTAGTGTGTTGCTGCAACTGCGGCGGGACACGTTGTTTGACTGCAGTCTGCAAGCACCGGCCTCTTCCCAAACGGGTGTCGTTTCAGAACCAGCGCATCCCAAAGTGTTGTCCCTGACTGCCCTTAGCCCCGCACTGCACGCACTAAACAAACGTCCCGGCCCGATAAGCTTAACAATCCGTTTGTTCTTTCCTCCGCCCGCTCTCCGCTTTTCTTTCTTTTTCTCAGCAATGGGACTCCTCCGTGCGACCGCGTTTCCATTCTTTGAAGAGACGAATGGCCCAGGGCTGTCCACGTCGAGTGCCCTACAGGGAAACACCCCCTATCGATTAACCCGGATTGGACGCCTCGTGCGGTTCCGTTGCAGGGCTGCTTCCCAATCGGGTTGGCTGCCAGCCGCTAAAGGGATGGAGGGAAGGATCTGGCCTGTGTGGTTAAGGGGTTGGCTGGCCCCCCAGGCGCGGGGGACTGAGCCAATGAGAGCCGGCTCGTTGACGCGTTGGGGGTCGGCTGGGAGCTCGATTGGAGGACGTGCAGCTTCTGGATTCGGATCATGGAAATTAACAAACCACGTCGCTGAGAAGCGAAGCGCTCGGGGCGCTCGGGGCGCTGTCAGGAACTCAGGAGCAGCACCCAAGTAAAAATTCTGGTCGCCAACTTCCCGGAATTTCGCTGTATCCCCAGAAAGCGTCAATTCGGATGGGGCAGCCCAGTCCTCATGGGTTCTTTCTTCTCATTCATGCAAGCGCCCTCCACCCTGTGAATTTCCCCGCGTCTTGAATTGTCCCTTGGACTTCCCGCTTCTCGTCTCTCTTTTTGTGCTTTGTCGCTATCGTCGCCCCCAGCGGTTGCAAACCGCCGATTGTCAGTCTCTGTGTCTCCCCGCAGGGTCGGGCCGCTGGCGCGAGACCATCACCCTCGTTTTTTCTCCGCTCGTCGCCGTCGTGTCTGGAGGGAAGCCTCCTGTGTGACGCCGGGAGATGGAGTCCCAGAGCAGGGGCAGCAGGTATCCTGCGACTTCGCGTGTCGCACACAAGCTCGCCAGCGATATTGCTGTCGTGTCCCTACCTCACCGTCCTCGACTTCGCGCTGGCACCGGGCCACGAGAAGAATTGACCATCAAACACCATCTGCTCGATACATCGTCCCTCTCGGGCACCACGGCCCCAAGCAGTCCGACCGTGGCCGAATCCCCCGCTACCGCCGCTTCCGGACACTCGCTGCCCGTTTTGACCCATCAATTATTCCGATCGAAATCGACTCAGAACCTGCGACGGGATGCCCTTCCTCAATTGCCCCATAAGTCCCTCGACGTGGACGATACGCCCTCGGTGGAGGCATTTCGGAGACATCACCGTGGGATTGGCTCCATCGATTCGATGCTCTCGTCAACAACATGTGTGAACACGCAATCTGAATGCAGCCGCCCCGCATCGCGCGTCGACCGAGTCAATCACTATGAGCCTGACGCAATTCCCAGTCATCTCCTTCTGCAGGAGATCAGCAAGTACGCCTACGATGAGGACGCAGATGACTTGGTGCTGCTTGACTCGGCCACGCCCACTCGTGGGACCCACTTCGTCCCAACCACCAGCCCCGCCTTCAGTCCCACCCCAATCACGATCAACGCAGACTGCGAGGGTGAAGATGGAATTCAGGAGGAGACGCGTGTGGTGAACGAAATCTCGAGCTGGGTGATGCGATCACTTTGGGGGACAGAGGTTGATGAATGTGCTGCGCCGTTGCTGATTGCCGACTGCACCCAGCGATATCTACAGGAACTATGGACAGCAGCCAAAGACGGGAAGCTGCGGAATGCAGCAGCGAGCCCCGAGCAAGGAGGCTCGTCCCCCGGCAGTGTGCTCAACAGCCAGGGCTCCCCAATCCACACCGGGAGCGGCAAGGGGAAGCGAAAAGCCAACGGAGGTGGCGAGGACGGTGATGGATATGGTGACGAAGATACCGGGAGGGGAGATGAGGATGGCAACAACAATGCTTCGATTGGAGTCCAGCGGCCCGCTGGCAGGCCTGGCAACAGTTCCAACTTCAGCTGCCCATATCGCAAGCGCAATCCTCTCCGCTTCAATGTCCGCGATTACTACGTGTGCGCTACGCACTCGTTTGCCGACATGTCGCAGCTCAAGTAAGTTCGCACGTCCGGCCGTTCCATGGCTGCGGTGAAACTGATCTTCGTTTTCTAGAAAACACATCCGTGCGCACCATCCCCCGGTTCAGAGAAATGCGGGCCCCTTTTCCTGCCCCAGATGTTTCCAGGGGTTCCCCACCAAGAATGATCTGGATGATCATCTGAGACAACCAGACGTCTGCCGCATCACGTTTGACCAAAGTGGCGCCGACCCCGAGGACGGCATCACCCAGAAAATCATTGTTTCGCTGGAAGCCAGGACGCTGAAGCTGAAGATCGATAATTGGATCTCCTTGTGGAAGCTCTTGTTTCCTGCAGACAAGACCATTCCCGATTCCAGTATGTTTCACCACCACCGCTTCGATTTGCCATGGTGCTAACCTGCACAGCTTTCATTCCTGTCATGGAGGTTTTTGACTTCGTTGCCGAGTCTAAGAAATTCCTCAATAAACTGAGAGAGCTTCTAGAACTGCAGTACCGTTATGTGCTCGATGGAGCCGACCAATCTGTGGATGTGGATCGCAAGATCCAACAGGGACTTGACCGCAGCACGAATTCCTTCTACAACTGGGTCGAGACTGTTATTCAGGACTGGGAACAGAGATTCACAGGCACTGTCTCGCTCTTCTCTCAGTTGGAATCACTCAACAACCAACCACCCCCAGCCGAGGAACCTTGGCCTAGCACTTCACAGCTTCTCCCTCCCTCTCCGGCCCTTACGCCAACAGTTGCACCGACTGCCGACTCTAGCACATCTTCAGCTATGCCCAGGGATGACAGCCCCGAGTCGACGAGCCAGAGTTCGGTTAGCGGTATTGCTGGTGCTCGTCGAGCTAACCCGCCAAAGAGGATTAGACGGTCGGATGTTGTGCCCAAGACCCAACTACCTGTGCCTATCCAGAAGGCGCGAACGCCACAGCCGCAAACCCGGACCCCCAGCTCTTCGTTGAGACGCCCATCAGGTGTTCCTGTCTTGGCGACCCAAGCTCCCAGCACCCTGCCTCCGTCAACATTGCCTCCGAACCCGCCGATCCACAACCCGCGACCATCGTACCCGCAACACTGGGCCGATTATCCACAAGTATCGTCTCCATACGGTCCCCCATACACAGTTATGGCCTCGAGTCCGGGAATCCCAGCGCCGCATTACCCCACGTCGACCATTCCGCCGTCCCCATTCCTCCCATCTGAACCTACGACCCCTGCCGATCAACACCAGCAGCAACAGGCACACCTTGATGGCATGCATCCCGACCCTGCTACATCCGCTTCCGTGACTGATTCGCGCCACTCGGCAACTATCCGTGCTTCCCGCTTCCTTGGCTCTACCCCTCGCTCTTCTCTCACCTCGGTCTGGGTTCGTGATCCATCTAACCTCAACGCCAACCGTGATTCTGCCCAAACGCTGGTTGAGGCACATCCTCCTGGACCATGCACGAATATCTACTGTCCGAGCTGCAGCAAGACACTGCCGGAAGGCATGAACCACCCCGGCATGCCGCACACCCCAGTCCATGGAAGTACGCCCATGTTTGAGGGCAATGGTATGGTCGGCATGGGAGCTGGCTTTGGTATGGGTGTTGTTGGAGAAGAGCATGGCGCATTCGTCCCCGGACAAGGAGAGTGGGCCTCGTATGGAGGCATGGCCATCGGCATTGAGGGTGCCAACGGCATGGGGACAGGGCCGGGAGCCATGTTTGGCGGCACCGGTATGCAAGAGGGCTTCTAAACAACCGACAAACAACGACACGAATGTAGGATCAAGGACCGCTGGACGATTTAAAGTTGAATCGAGCGAGGAGTAATGGCTGGGCAAAAAGTTTTGAGAGGTAACGTCGATTTACCCTATCTACCTACCCGGATGAAATTTCCTTTGTCATTTGCGATTTGATCTTTGCTTTCCTTGGGCGGTTTGGAGACATATACGTTTGGACGAAGACGAGGACAATTTTTAACGATCATGAGTGATGTATTACTAGCATAGACTTCTGGGGTTCAGACGGGCTCTGGACAATGTTTAATTTCTCGCCATATACCATTGGGGAAGGAAGGGTTTTTGGCTTTTAGAAGAAGCTTTTTAGCTAGGACTTACGTTCGGACGACGGAGTTTTTTGTACGAAGCGGACTTCTTTCATTCTTTTTTTTTTCCCTTGGGCACATGGAATCTACCTACATAGGCAGCTTACAATCAGGTATCTTTGAATCGAGGCTGTTCACAAGATGTTTCTGGGTTTGAGGCAGGTGATGATTTTGGGTGATCGGAAATGTCCATTGCAGAGGCACCGTTGCCAGTGAACCCAAGACCTCGTGTATATCTTCTTATGAACACGCTCCAATCTGCTATGTCTATAGCAGATGTGCATTATTCTTGTGCACGATCACGATAGATATTCTGCCACTCAAGAGGAGAGGAAAGAAAATAAGGACAACTCCCAAGTCCTCTAACCCCCTCGAGTGACACGAGGAGAGCATGTTTATTTGTAGCACCTTGACTCTCGAGTCCCACAGTAACATTCATTCAGAGGCTTGACTGCACTGCCATGTGTATATTGGTGGTTACAAAGGGACTGGACTACTGTGCTGCAGCTACGATGCCCATGCGTTTACTTCCAGAACCATATTCAAGCGCCGGACTCCCCCACGCTATCCCTTCATGTTCCCTCAGCCAAGTTAGCCCTTCCATGCTTTTCTACTCCAGTTCCATTCCCATCCATTCCCTTAAAACAAAGGCCATTTTTTCCCTACAACTTCTTTCGCACGCCCACCTCAGGCTTACGAATCCCGATCCGGAACCGCGGCACGCGGCTCATCCTGTCTAGCGCCGTCGTGTCAACCCGCAGCACCGTCTCGCGGTAAAAAGTCTGTGTTGTAAAATCGTAGGAACACCCAATGGCGCGCTGCATGCCGCCCTCGACGGCGCAAAGGAAGAGACATGTGGGGGGACGAGAGGCCTCGAAAAGCGTTACTTCCATGGTGTAGGTGTTGATGATGCTGAAGATCTAGCAGATTGTTTTGTTAGCTCATGTTGGAGGGAACGGCTCGGGCACGAGAACTCACCCTCTTGGAACCGGGCATCGCCACCTTGGCGTGATCGACTTTCTCCGCCACAGTTGGGTCGCGCAGGGGATCAACCCCAACCAGTTCGCCCTTGTCATTCAGGTACGACCGGCTGAGGGGCGAGCCGTTGGTCGACCATCCCATTCTGCCACGTGCGGTGCCAAAGATGGAGCGTTCCGCCGTGGCCGGGTCAATATATCCTTCGACCCCAAAAAGAGCTGCTTCGACGCTGCGAAACTGGCCACCCAGGAGCAGGCGGATTAGCAGCGGGGTGCAGAAGAAGGTGGCAACGCCGATCACAACAAAGATAATGGCGAAGAATAGGGGGAGAGAGTTGTAGGCAAGGTAAATGGCATCGAAACTGCTGCTGCTGGAGCTGCTGAAGAAGAAGTCTGTCGACGACCCGCTGCTACTGGCGGCGGCGCTTCTGGCAGCAGCGGCGCGTATCATTGGGCCAACGATGCTGTCGAGCCAGATACTGCCCGCTACCAGGATCCAGCCGTTGTACTGGATAAGGAACGCGGCGAAGAAGCGGCGCCAGGAGAAGAGGCGGGTGAATCCGACAGGGTGAAACGACTTCCACCGGATACTGGCGCCGTACGCGCCATCTAGGACGACACTGTCGTTGTCACAAATGCCCGCTACTTGGACGTAGGGATCCACATCCCAGGCCGAGCAGCCGTAAGCGTCAGCCATGTAGTGCCATGCTTCGGTGTGACCGGCCGGGGGTAACATGCAAAGATACCGCTCGAGTAGAGAATCGGAATCGTTGGCGGTGGATAGTCTTTGACGGGTTAGCAGTGGTCAGATGTGGCGACAGATGATCTCACACTCACCGCGAAAACGCTTGGAATGGCGTGTCCGTTTTATCCACTTCGGGCCGCAGGCGTAATAGACCCATGAGAGCATACGCTTGGTCGCCCGCAAGATATTGAGTGGTCTCACGGCGGTACAAGCAGCGGAGACCCAAGACAGCAAGCTCGATCCGGCTGAGAATCTGAGTTCCGAGATAATGGTCGGTGAGCTGACGTGCCTCGGCAGCATCACCCCAGACTTGGGCGGCAAATTGGCTCTTGCTGATCACATAGGGTTTCTTCCCCTCGTTACCTCGGATATGTACCGTGATTTCACTACTAGGAGAGAGAAGCACCTCGGGGAACGTCCACATGCGGCGGCCCCATTGAAATAGCAATCTGCTCACATCTGCAGTCTGCACGTTGCCAGGTCGAGTCCTAGATGAGCTAGAAGGCTCGCCAAGTGCAATGATCATGGCTTCCGCCCCGCGAAGAACGTCAGAGAGCCGGTATACCTGGGCAAATAGAATGCGTCAGTACTAGAACATGAATGCTTTAGTGACAACTCTTACATCTGACTCGAGTTCTTCAGGGTTTCTCATACAGCTGCAAGCAACATAGTAGGAAGGAATGCAGGCTTCTCTTGCAGCGGTCTCAGCAATCTTGTGGAGTGCCCGAAGATCAGAGGCGTTCTCATGACTGAACTGTTCAGTTGAGTACGCGACGAACAGATATTTCAGGTTGGGAGTCCGGCCGGCGCTGATCTCGGCGGCTTCCCATTCCTGGACCGACCTGACGTCGACGCCCTGACACTCTGCAAGTTCTGGGTTTCGGAGGAAGCATAGGTGGCGAGGCTTCAGGGCGCGATACACATGGTTCTCACTCGGCAAGGATCTTCCCCGCGTTTGTTCCAGCGGATTGCTCCAGACCTTGGCGTTGCCGCAGTAGCGATGTAAAACTGGGGCGTAGTCGCCGCCGTAGCGCCAACTTGGTGGACCTCTGATTCCTGAGAGGGGCTTGAGGTTGAATGTTAGTCAATTTAATTATGAAAATTGGTAAACGGAGGCAGAGCCTTACCAGAAGCATCATGGCCGTTGCGAAGAGCAGAGACTGCAACAATTCAACCGAGTAAGTACCGCAGTTGCGCTCTTTCGTGTAGTCTACAATCCAAGAAGCCATCCTCGTTCTATATGACGCCATCTTTCGGATGTAGGTACGGCGCCAAGTGGTTTCGTTCCTCTTTTCCATAGCCATTTGCCAGATGTCGTCAGAGCATGCCACCATCAGTGTGCGAAGCTTTCCATCGGCATGGTGGAGGTAGCGGTCAGTAAGTGGATGAGCGGTCTCACGCCCCGCAAAATCACGATGATAGAATATGGGCTGCTGTCCCGGGGCGAGTCTCGGAACGTATTCCCACCGCGGCGGCAGATAGTGGTGAGGGCGTTTGCCTCTGCAGGGGAGGCCAGCACAGCAGCAGTTGAGACCACCCTGGAGATGTTTTGGGACCTCGCGTTCCTCTTTCTGTGAGCATCTCCAGTAAGCGCATGACCTTGTCGGCGGTGGCAAGGGTGATCAAGCTTACCGTGTAGTCTTCAGGAATATTCCCGTTGCTCGCAGTAGACTGGAAGGTCTTTTGGGTATTCAAGGGCGCCATAGAGGCGGCTGGAGTGACGATAGCTGTCTACATCAACGTTCAGCTTATCTTCTCGACAGCAGTAATGACGGAAGAATGGCCGACATACCCTTGATGATGTAGAGTCTGATCGGATGCCCCCAAGGGCAGGCAGGTGAGGGGCCTGCTCTTGTGAAATTGGGACGGACTCGTTGGTCAAGGTGCGGCTTATGGGTGTCATCTGAATGCCATCGCGTCTCCGGCTGTCCACGGCCGGCTTGGTGGGCTCGGGAGCTGGACTTGGGGAGGTAGAAGGCGCAGGGTGGGACCAAGGCTTGGGTTCTTGATCGACGCTTGACTGGTGACGTTGACCATTAGAGGGAGTACGCGGCTTGCTGATAGTTGAAGACAAGATAGACGTACGGCAAGTGGGGATGGAGCGTAGCTGGGAGTGTAGCTGCCGCCATGACGAGCAGGACGTTGAGCCCAAGCTGAGGGCCGGCCCTCGGGCTATTCCGGTCGCGTAGGTTAGATAGGGCTGGTCCAGACTAGTTGGCTGCTAGCAGGGAATTTGATCCTCACCTGGGGAGTGTACGATCCTCCGTGCATTGTCAGACTGAAGATGGCTGGCGAATTGCTCTTCTCTAGGTCTGCGGAGAGTGAAAAAGCAGAAGTGGGAGCGGAATTTGTCTACGATGCCCATGCAAAGTCTCGACCTGTCTGTCCCTCTTAACTACCATCGTTTATCTGTCTGCATCGCTCCGAGTCGGCTTCTCCCGCGGGGATGCGCATGGTGGGTGGCATCGAAACAGGGGTTGGGCGGAAGGAGGGGCGGAGAGGGGCAAGGCTGTCACCAAAAACCGGAAGTCTGTCTGTCGCGAAATGGTTGTCCGGCCCGTGAGCTGCATGAGATATTGACCACATCATACAAATAGTTGTCTTAATTTCTTTTGGGCGCTTCAGCTTGTCAATTTTTGGAGCCGCTGGTGTATCACGCTCAGGAGGTGGCGTCGATATCAGGGTGACCTAACGCGCCATTGGCGAGCCTGCTTCTCCAGAGCCTTATCGCAGAGCTGCTTTTCTAGGAGCGGTTGCATGAACACCCCACCCAACAGAACGGCATCGGGAAATGAAAATGGAAAGCCACCGGCAGCCAAATATCGACCAGGCTGCAAGTGCCGGAAGGAGCGATCTAGGCCCTGCCCCCTGAATCCCCGTCTCCGATTTGGAGGGTACCCCTCGCTCCTGCTTCAAGTTCTTCCCCAGTTTTTCTCTGTTCCTATAGTTTTCCTTTGGCAGCTCTTCAACTCTCTAATATCCAGTGTGCTATTTGCTATGTCGTGGGCCACTGATGATGACCCCATCCGGGAATTTGAAGCACAAGCCGACGTGGAAAATGTCCAAAGTTCACCGTTCAAGTACGACATGTGGGAAGACACCGGTAACGTTAGCCCCAATCAAGCAAAGTTGGCTTGGCTGACCTGCACCAACCAGGAGGGTGGAAGGAGGGGCTGAAAGATCCCTCTCGTCTTCGAGTTGCACCCAAGGGATTGAGAATCGTGTGCGTCATTCATGCCCACCTAGGTGAATTGCAAAACTCCCAGTTAACATCCTTTCAGGTTTGCACCGCTTGACCTACCACAAAGGCCTACAAAAGAAGACTTTCGCGAGTTGTTTGAAGCCCTTTGCATCCCTTCGGCCTTTATCAGGGAAAGACTCCAGTCTGTCAGCCACAGCTTTGGCTCCCTGACCAGTGTCGACAGACACTGCGCATGGTTCCACTTCTTGTGCAAGCACATCAGAGTCGCGGCAATCAAAACATCTGCAGGTCTAGTTCCAGCCGTTGCCCACCACCCGACAGGCTTCCAGCCATGGGCAGTTTCACAGGATACAGCCGAGATCGCTCTCCAGAACCCTTCAGATTCCAGGGTTCTCCCTCAGGCAGACTATAGCTACACCCGCTCCAGCTTTTTCCTCAGCGCCAGCAACACCGGAGCAGTGACACTGTGCTGCTTCGGTGCCAGCCCTCAAGTCCAAGGCAGACTGAAGAGGTTTCTGAAAAGCCCCGCGTGGAGCCAGGCTTTGGTTGAGTCTTACATTCTGCTCGACTTGATTATGGATGGTCTGTACCTAGAGGTTGATGAGAACGTTTGGAGCATGAACAAGATTTTCGGCGCGTTGGAGCATGTGAGTGATGGGCCTCTAGCCGTGTGTACCGCGCAGGATACTGACCAGAAATCCTTGTAGCGCCTGCTATTTGCATCAACCACTAGGCTTGTGCAAGCCCCGACACGGGAATTGGCGTTTGCCGAGCTGCACAACGTGGCCAAGCATATTACCCACCTTGGAGAGGCTGTTGAGTCTTGTCTCCTCCTCTGCGAGAGTATTATCCTACGAGTCAAGACATCAGACTCGCATCGGCTCACCCAGCAAGCTTCATCCCCTGGCCAAGTCTCTGCGGGACAAGGCAACTTCAACCGTATCCGCCAGGAACTTCGCGATCTTATGTTGTACCGGCAGTCAGTCTTTCAGTCAACTAAACTCCGACTCGAAAGTTTGAACAAGCGGGTGGCAAACTCTATTGCTCTGTCCTTCAACCTGCTCACCTCAGCTGACTCAACTCTCTTGATTCAGCACTCCAACATCATGAAGATCATGGCTGCCATAACCACAGTCTTTCTTCCAACTACAGCGGTAGCTGCAATTGTAGGGAGCCAGCTATTCACGAGTTCCTTTGATGGCGGCGAATGGACTATCCGCATCACACCACTATTTGGGATTATGTGGGCTGTGGCGATCCCGTTGACCATTGTTGTTTTGATTTCTGTAGGGCTATGGCACTGGAGCACTCGACATCATAGGACGGAGAAGACGATTAGCGTATTCAGGCGGAGAACAGGTTTCTAGGTTCTAGTGTAAGATGTGTTTAGATACTTGGATAGGAGGCATAGGAGGCATAGGATACAACTTGATTTTTTGCGGCAAATCAGAACCGTAAGGATGTGTACGGTATTGTATTTCATCACTTCACAGTTTGAGTGATAACAGCCGCCGAATCGGTGAGGGTATCGGCCAGTGCTGTACTATGGGCTCGGATATAAACACTACGAGGTTGCTCGAGAGAGACTGGATCTCAGGGGATGCATCGTGGCCTTGGGTTTCTTGACTGGGTGTCTGCTTTAGTTCTAGGTGATATTTTATCCCAAGCAGTGACTAGCAATACCGCAAATTAGTCGTTGAGCAGAGTAACGGTGTGGTATGTCCTACAAAACATAGAACAAAAGGAAGGAAGAAAAAGAAAAAAAAAAGGGACAACGCCACATCCGACGTTAGAAATTGAAAAATTAGTAAATGCTCCCCTCGACCGGAATCGAGCTGGTGACCTTTTAGTTTATTCGGTGTATCATTTTATGATTTAGGATCTACTATTATAATAATAATACAATTACTGCTAAACGTAGGTAAGTACTTAATAGCCAGCTTCAATCACAACACCACGAGGGGTTTTTTTTTTTTTTTTTTTTTTTTTTTTTTTACAACAAAAGAGAAGAG
>Ga0247763_1000380_pt1 | contig 26370 bp, 18 predicted proteins | sample UWRJL141409B4_FD_179926 | JGI IMG/M metagenome (GOLD analysis project Ga0247763, IMG submission 179926) | Plant litter microbial communities from Arlington Agricultural Research Station in Wisconsin, United States - UWRJ-L141-409B-4 | ecosystem: Environmental > Terrestrial > Plant litter >...
TTGTTGTTGAGAGTTGGTGTGTATGGAAAGAAAGAAAAAAGGTGGGGGGGGGGGGGGGGTTGTGTTGCTTTGCCTGCAAACAACGTCTCCCGTGAGAACATTGAATATTTTCATTAGGCAAAAGTTTTTGCGCTCAGTGGCGAATAGGGACTTGGGCATTGCGACAGAAGAGAATGGATATATTGACTGTGGTTACACAACTTTGCCACCCCCCTTTTCAGTTATACACAGTCAACCGCGCTTCCTCCCTTCGCGACTTGCCATGCATGTTACGCCCGCCAAAAAGTTGCAGTTGGGCATTGTGCGGCGTTTTCTTTTCTTTTCTCCCTTGTGCCCTTTTGTCGAATTATCCTCCAGAACCCTACTCCGGCCACGTCAAGTTTTGATCATGTTGTAACAATGCATGGGGGGACGGGTGACCAGTCAGAACGCGTGGCAGTGGGCTGCTGCTGTCAGATGGAGACACAGTGAGCGCGGGGAGAGGCTCCCGAGTCAAGACGAGGGGTCACGACGGTGCACGACTGTGCATCTCTGCCTGCCATTTACATCACTTTGGTCCTCTTGGCTCACACTGTGCATTTGTTCAGGTCACGGTTGCTGTCACGGGCCAAAAGAGGACAACGTCGGGCAACAGCAGTTAGGACTACGGCCCTGAGCCTCCTTGGCGCGGCTTGCTTCCGGCCTTGCCTGCAGGGCAAACAAGCACGGCGACTGGTGCCGGAACACGGTCCTGGCATCGCGATACGCGCGCTCACCCGGTACGAAGTCGAACTCTCGGTCGATACGGAGCACCGCACGTTGTCCAGGCTTAGACCGGCCCAGCTACGTGGCATGTTCATCCCGCTGTCTTTGGGTGCCTCCTTCGTCATTTCCGCAGCCAGTACTTACCATACGTCCTGAGGGGGGCACTAAGGAAGCGGATAGGCTCAATATTGACAAGGAAGCCACAACGGCACCATTCGAGGAACGACTAGCCTTGTGCGACATGAGACCGCAAGCATTTTCGTATCTTTGCGGGGAGTGCTTTATCCGCTAGCGTGTGGTCCAGATGCAGTCAGTTTCAGAAAGGGCTAGCTACTTGTCTGGAATCGCGAGGTAGACGACGAGGAGAGGTGATACCATTGCTTGTGCTCGCAGCGGAGTACCATCTACTCTCTGGATATCTCGTCCCTTTTCGAAGTCTCGCCCTCTTCGCCTCTCGCTGCTTACCCAATTTCCGTTTGTGCAAGAGCGCAGATGCACGATATGCTCAGTAAACAAGCGCAAGCGCAAACTACAGCAATCGATCGGCTTTCCTTGGTGGCAAAATCCGGGTGGGTATCTGTGGGTGATTACTTGAAGACCTACCGCTACCCAATGCTCATTTCGTGCTTGTCTTGCGAGGCCATTCTGCCTGCAGATTCTACGGGCGAGTGCAGCGCGTCCAGGGCATCCAGGCAGTGACTAACAGCCGCGAGAAAATGGCCTTGCCAAGGCCGTTGAGACTTGGAAGGCCGGGTCCGTAGGACTTCTCGGATAGCCACGGGTTCCTCCAGAGCGTTTGAACCGGTCCAGTTCGTTTTATTGAGCAGCCTGGTATCCAGGCTTCCCTAGAGGCAGCTGTGGTTGCCGGTCCAGGACTGTAATGGCGTTTACATTGATGGCGACACAGACGTGAGAAAGGGTTTGTTGTTTCAAAGTGCTCAATGGCTAGGTGGGCAGGCCTTGATGAGCTGGGATTGGTGGAGTTATTGTCACAATCGCCATACGGGCCATACTACTAGTTGAGCCGCTCGGTAATGACGGGCGAATCCATGGTGCTGTATGTATCTTTTTATCCCCTTCTTCTCCTTTCCTCTCTTCTGAGTTTGGGATATTTATTTTTTGATATAGGACACTAGTTAGTCACGGCTGAATGTTACCTTTTTGTTCCAGCTTACTTTGCACTGCTGTATTTCACGAGTTTGATGAGCCCTGGTGTGTGCACAATGAGTGTCCATGTTTCAACACCATTCCCTGGAAGGGGTCCGCCACCCGTGAGCTTGGAGCTGGTGGAACGTCTAGAAAGTATAAAATGTGGTTCTGGGTGTATAGGAATCCATCAAGAATGCTTGAAAGTCTATATTAAGTGGACGTAGACTAGCACGACCAGTCTCTTTGACGCCTTCTCACGATTCAGAATGACCTGTGCGGGGGTCAGCATATGACCATATGTGTATGACTTGGTCGCAAGACCGTCCAAGACGGCCTGTAAATGCTGAGGCATACGAGGGTATGATGGTGAACTGGAACAGCTATCTCGAGGATATGACGGTCGCGTGAGAAAGGCATGACGCAACACGGCGTTATGTATCCGGGGATGTCTCAGGCATGGACCCCGGGCGGGAGTGAGAATGGTCTCTTATATGCCCGGGCTAGTAGGTAGTTCCACTGGCCTGTGTGACATTGAGTCCTCGGGCAAGAGGAAAGAAACCAAGGGGCAAACCAGACGGCAGAATACCGAATGAATACATCTTGATTAGGTCGGTACCTATCTGAGACCGCGATGTGTAAGTTTTTATCCGTGTTTGAAGCAGTTTACGAGATTCGACAAGTCGTAGGCTTCGTGCCTCTTGTCAGGTTAAGCCACAATGGTTGCAGCCCGAGCAAAGCCCGACGTATCCTCCTCCCCAGAACCCTCTCTCTTTTCCCGGCATAGTTACGTTTTTCTTTCGGATCCTTTCCCAGTATGATTCGGCTCCATATTACAAATGAAAAAGGGTGGTGAGGAGGGTGAGGGTGAGCCAGACAACGTACAGGCACCGTACATGTAGTTGTGCTCTCCCCGGCCCAAAGCATTAGAGGCATCAAATTCACCAAAAGTGAAGCACTAGCACTGTTACTAAGGGCGTCCAGCATGTCCAATACACCTCGGATCCAAGCGGGCAGGCGCGAGAGCGGAATTACCGGTTGTCGGAACAGCAGAGTGGAAAGAAATATCCTTATGAAGGTACGAAAGAGCGCAGGCGAGCTGCCAGATGATATATCAAGGATACCTATATATATATATATATACTGCCCTGTCCCTGTCTGATCTTTCTGGGCGCTCTGGAATCTTGTTCATTGTAGGCAAGTAATCTAGGCACACTAGGTACCTACCTACCTGACTGACCTAATCCCGTCGTCATTGTCCAGTCTTACACATGTAGCCGGGGGCGCGTTGAGAGTCAAAGCACTGAGAGCAAGCCAGATAAATCCATCCCGCCATGGCTAGTGTAAGCAAAACTCATTCCGCCAAGGCTTTGACCAGCTTTGTCCGCCTGTGAGAGTAAAAAGAGTTTAAAGTCCTCTCTGATTTAGATCGCCTAACTGGGTTCTTCTGCCCCCCCAAAAAAGGGAGGGGGGTTATGGGTTTTGGAATGGCGTGGAATTGTATGGACGGTTCCCCTTTGTCTTCCTTGCGTGCGTGTACGTTCATTGACAAGATAAGTCAAGAAAAGGAAGGAACAAACAAACAGAATCGCAGTTGTTGCAACCCGAATGGCGAAGAGATTTTTTTTTTTGAGGGGCGTTACAGATGCATTTGATCTCTTCCGTTTTCTTTTCTCTCTCTCTCCCCTTCGCTCTCTCCTTTTCTTTTGCGTAAAGCCTTAGGTAACCTCATCACATAGACTAGACTGTGAAGTCAAAACCAGGGGAGAAAGTTGACTTCAGTTCTTTTGACCGCGAACGAATTTTGCTGTTCATGACACCGGGACGAAGTCCGAGGCTAGGTAGCTACCTACCTTACCTACTTGTAGGGTACGTTTGCAAACATCGAATACAAGGCAGAATGTGGCCGACCACAGGGAGAGCAATCATGGGACATCATCACACTGACAGCGAGTGTGTTGATTCCTGAGACGATCTCTGAACAATATTATATGTTATATTCAGCGTCAGAAGAAGGGGGTAACGCAAACAAACACTAACGGTCCGTGCAACGCTATGGGCGAGAAATACACCTCTGTTGGTGAGAAAAATGGGGTTTCTTCGCATCAACACTGCCATCGAGATAGAAAAAGTGTCTTCTGTTTCCCCCACTCAACCCCCAAACAAGACACAGATGGCACCTTCAAAGAAGATGGTCTCAGATACGAACAACCTCCTCTCCAAAGGAGGACGCGGTGATCTAGCAGACTCTGTACACCCAAACAAGCTACGAAACACAGCGCCCCAGGTGTATATTCAGTGAAACCATGCCATGGCATAAATGGCAAATCTATAGATGATGTCTCCGTGCCCTCTCTACACCCAAATACAACACCCTTTGCAGATCAAATCTGAGCGCTCTGTTTACCAACAGAGAACCTACCTACTAAGCCTGGCGTTACACCGGCGTCTCCCCTGCCCCGCAGCTTCTCGTCGGACCACATCTAGCGGTCAAAGGACGGCGCTCAACGGCCAACTTCCAACCCCACTGGTAGTGGTTCTCTCTTGTCCCAGAGCAGGTGTGTTTCTTGCTTCGTTTCTTCACATCATTCACCCACCGACTAGTACACGTATCATGTTCATTGTCCACTTGCATCCATCCATCCATCCACCTATCCATCCACCGACCCAGGACCATTCGGGTGTCTCATCAACGACGCCACACTGGGGAGCTGTGTCACTCCGCTAGACGGCGCTATTCCAACCCTAGCGCAGCGTACCTTGCTCTAGCGGAGTGGAGGTGGTTTTTTGCCAATTACCCAACGGCGCGTCGAATCTCCATTTTGCCGCTCCTTGTCCAACCTCTGTCTTCTCTCCTTGAGAATGCAAGGCTAGGACGAGAATACACAGGCTGCTTGATATGGAACGAGATCTGGCGTTTATCTCGTCATATCAAACCACCAGACAAGGCCGAATCTAGGCCCGGGAAATGAAATCGAAAAGGAAAAAAAAACTCAACAAAAACTCTATAGTGTCCACGTTGGGTTGCGGCCTTTACTTCCACCGTTGCAGCGAGCATCTAGTGCAATATGCAATCGTAGCGTGAAGAGGTATGGCCTCTCTTCGAACGACTGAGCCAAGGCAGGGGGATCCTTAGTGAGATTGGTTCTTTCCGGCGCCGCTTAGAGGCCAAGGCACGTCCACACGTCGTGATGTTGTTCTGCTCTTGTCCAAGTTCAGTCCCTAGCGCTGCAGCGGAGACTACACTAGGGAGAGAGATGCACAAAGTTTGGCGCGGATGAGGGATCCGCCATCGCCGTCGCCAGGTTTGATGGCGATTCTCCATGTCTCATTGCCACGAAACGTTGCGACATCAACATCCGTGATCCGAATTCTTAATTCCCCCAACCCCTTTGTGGAGCCCAAGGACAAAACCAAACACTTGACAGACTGCCAGCCTTGCGGCGCCATGTTGCAACAGGAATTGCTATCACATCACCCGCGCCAGTAACAGAGCTGCCGTGATGTGTGCCAGCAAGCGAGGGTTTGCGACAAATGACACGTTATCACAGCCATGAATCGGGATGTGGCTGTTCGTCTTTGCTGTCGGACCCCTTTCTTGTTAACTACAAGACAAAAATCATCATAGTCCGTTGTGAGTGCTGAACTTCAGGGCCACCTCGTTGGGACGGATGCATGGTCGCCCGATATTGCAGTGATTTGAATTCCCATGGTACGGAGTACGGAGCTGACAGCGGGAGGTGAACAAAAACAGTGGCCTTGTGGTCGACGTCTCATCAGTGAGGGTCCCGCGAGACCGTCGCAGGAAGGGGGGGGTTCTTTCTGGAGACAGCCTCGAGAGGGCCCTGGACGTAGAGGGGAAGGTTGATCCGGGGGAAAGGTCAAGCGCCTTGGCGTCCCGATTCAGTTGCCGTTCTTCGGAGGTCGAGCCGAATTCCGTTAGCAGCATGCCTGGCCGATTTTCGGTACCAGTATCCATCCTAATTTCCATGGCACCCCCTGAGTCTAGAATAGTGAAGTGTTGTGTACCTTCGCTGTTGCCTCTCACTTTCTTTTACATACGCTGCATGCGGTAGCTGCAGCACGCTGTGCTTGAAGGCTACCGCATATTGATGCCTCATTTCGTTGCTGAGAATTTGGTATCGCACAAGCAATGCAAGAACCAGTGGGTGCGTGGTGTGTCCTCCCCACACAGACCCGGGGACTGCTGCTTACCTACCTGAGTTAAATTGTATCATATCATGACGACATCTGGATATGTCACCTTCCCTGACCAACACAGTTGAGCATAGGTTGCCTACCCACTGTGTCCTTCCACCTGTCCCGGTATTCTAGATAGTCCTGGGGCAAACTACCACATTATCACCGACTGCGTTTCTCGCTGGCCCACTCCCCTCGGAAGGAGAAACACGCATTGTAACGTTATCTCTCTTGCGTCCTGTCCTGGTTGCACAGAGATTTTTGTCAGTGCATTTGCGGGATACGATGGCGACTGCAACCCAAGAGCCCAGCGAGAAATTCTTCTCGAAGATCCTCTATAATAAACAAAAGACTTGCATATGGACTTCCAGCCACTGGAAATGGTGGCGAGTTTGACATTGATTAGTCCCTTACCCCGCCATGGTGTAGAGACCCGACTGTCCGATAGCAGGACACGCAACTATTGTATATACTGCGTACTGCGAAGCCAGAATGATGCAGAGTGCATTGCCGAAGTCTGGTTGACCTGGGGTTTCGGTGAAGAGGGTGCAGTAAAAGGGAAAATGAAATGGCAAGTTGTCCTCCTGTCAGCATGCAGCACCATTCCGCTTTGGGTTGTAAAAATAGGTCCCGTCCAACCAGACCTCCAACCCTGGGGATTTCCCCGTCGGCCAGACCGGGGATATGACGCGAGGGACCGCCGAGTTGAACCCGAGCCGCGTGCAGGGTTCCTGGGTACGTCCTTTTGTGTGAGGCGTCCTGGCCTGGCTTCGGTGGCTGTCTTCTAGAATTCCACCCCCCGCCAAATATGTACAGTAGTTAGTTATGTACCGTGGCCGCCGCCACACACCGGCCTTGCAGGTTGCAGTCCTGCAGTCTTTTGGTGCCTGCAGTTTGCATTCCGGTCTTCCGCGGTGTGTTGCTGTGTACCGCGACACATTCGCTCGCGCTTGAGATTTGCCGTGGTCACGGCTGTTGGGCAAGGTCGCATTCTCATTGCGCGAGCCCCGTTCCTACCATTTGATCAACACGACGCGTGCTGCGGTCCCGGGAAGCTGAGAAGGAGGACTGCATCGTTTTCGGAGACCCCAAGGCTTGGGAGTGGCAGCTCCTCGTGGCAGTTCACTATATCAATGCCTCACCGTGTATCAATTCCTGCCCGTTCGGCACTTGCACGCTTGGTATGGAGGATTTTTGAGCTTCGGCGAAACCAAGGAAACCTATCTCGTTTCTCCTTCGCCCCTGCAGCCGGCCGATGCAACCCAGCGATGCCTCGCATCACGACCACTCCCCATACTGGGCGAGCACGACGCAGCTCAGGCCGGCCCAGACGCCCGGATTCTGTCCTGGGGTGTGCGTTGCGCAACTTGGGGAAGCCACGACAGATTCTCGCGGTCCGATTACTGTGTGCTCTCTGGGCATAGTGGACAGTGTAGGGTGAAACTAGGAGACCTTGCGGTAGATACTCGTCTGATAAGTTGCAACATATGTGAGGCGCATCAGGGACCAATAGGTTGCTGGTCCCACGCCCAAGAGGGTCCACTTGCGAAAGTAGTGCCGTCACATTTCCTGCCACTGTTCTTGCCCAAGCCAGAGAGATCTCGAACGACGACTTGCCATATAGCGTCAAAGCCATCACCTACCTACCAAGCCTACTAGCCACCCCAGATCAGGTTGCGATGTCGATTCTGGAAAATCATGCGGCTCTCCGCCTGGACTGGAAATCAACGCGTGGGTCTAGCAGGGAAACCGGGGGCCTGAGAGGGGAAAACGTGGCCTTGACGTGATAGCGGGGATCTACTGTGTAAGCAGGCATCATGTCTGGCTTGGTTCGCGCACAAGCCTACAGTGGAAGTGCAACTATCGAAAAGGATTGTTCAGTCTTCCGTCGCTAAAACTCGCGACGTAGCTGAGGACTCACCTCCGTATCGTCCGATACCACATGTGTTTGCCACCCGTGAGCGAGTGCACTTTCGAGTTGAGGGGGGAAGGGACGGAAGCGCCTCAGAAATGGCCCTGGCGAGAGCCCATGATGAACCAATCGCGGCACCGGGCTTGGCCGCTGCATACCGGAAATGGATGGGATGCGACCTGGTAAAGCACTACACCCTCTCGAATGCTGCAGTTAATGCAACTTCCTTCTTGGTCAAGAACGCCGACACGGACATTGTTGATTCTCTAGCGATCCTCATGGCGTGAAAATGGCCGAGTCTGAGCCGCTGGACAGGAACCACAGACGACACTCGACATGGACGCGACGAGCTGGAAACCCTCAAACGGTTTGGATGCGGACCGGAGTGACCAGTTATCGACCCAAATCTCGGCGCTTGGTAAATTGAACGATGCATGCTGGAAAGGCTCGGCGTAGTGGTAGAAATTGCTGCGAATGGTGTGAAGACACAGTCTCCTGGGGACCAGTCAAATTGTCATAGTTCTTTTCTGTGTTTTGAGAGGTCGGTTGGTTGCGGGATCTGGCCCGCACAGCTGGTCAAGATCGGGCGAGCCCGCTCAAGTGAGCCCCAGACGAACAGTGCGCGATACGTCCTTTCCACCCGCCGGGCTCCCATCACACACAGACGGCGAGGATGACGAGAGCGAATTTTGGAAAAATACACAGCGGCGTTCTTAGAGATGCTCATCATCCCCAGGCAGTATTGCGCCTACCCGATGTTGCCTGATGAAAAATATGGTGAATTTAATAATTGCCCTGTCCATCGTATTGGTAGCCCTACAATTTCTGGGGTTAAAAATGTGGCAATTAACTGGTTAATCAGCGGCCGCGTTGCTGGAAATTGGTCATTCGTGGGAAACAACTGGTCGTGAGCTGAGGAGCTGCAATTCGCCAACGTTGGGCACCAGCAGCTCCCGACCAACCAGTCCCGCAAGCTGTTCTGCGTGAATACAATTGCCACAACTGCAAGTGTCGGAGACGGCCACACGACATTGTATCACCTGAACCCTCAGACACCATCAGGCGATGGGCTACCCGATGACTTGTGTGTCTCTTGAAGGACCAACGTCATAGCAAAAGCGCTAGGAGTCGCCAAGCTGATATTGCTTTTGCGGGCAATTCGGCAAGCTAGTCTGACCGTTTCACCACTCACAAATCGGCCTAGTTAGTAGGCGCGAAGTCGTGGGGCAGATAGAAATCTGAGCAAAACCGCATGACGCCCAGGCTGTTGAAGAATCGAGATCGAAGACAGGGCGAGGGCGAACAACGATCGTCAACCACGTTCGCTACGTTTCAGAGACCAAAATCGGGACTGTCACTTCGGCACCGCAGCCCTACTGACTTCACCGATAGCCAGATTCCGGGTTGTTCTGCCATGAGCCATCGTGAGGATCGGAATGGTCCGAGACATGAGCACGACTGAAGCGAAGGGATTGATCAATGACTAGCTGGCAACTACACTAGTTCTAACGTTAGCTACCGGTCCCCGCTCCGTCAAGCCGCCAATGGCACGTTCAGCCTCGTGGAACGCAACTCAACGGTAGCTTCACTAGGCGTTAGTTGATGGCTAGATAGGTCCTTACACTAACCGCTAACAGCTCCCGCCAGGGCTGTGTCCCACAAGATGTAATGGAGTTGCACCTAGCCTTCAGCCGATACAAGGGAGCGAGACACCGGTCGGCAGTGTGAAGGGAAGAGGGTGTTCGATGATCTGAGTCAAACATTGGCGGACACACCGAGGGTGGGAGCCCAGGGCTCGCGAGCGTGCGGGGAGGGGAGCTCAGCCCCGCGTAAAGTGCAGGTGGTCAGCAACACTGGCACTGCAGCTGCACGGCAACCGACGAGAATCAGTGGATTGGATCGGGGAACGAGACCCAAGAAGGATGTCAATTTCGTTTCGTTCGCATCAGCCAGCAACCTTGAACCACGTTACGCAGAAGCTCGTTGGGTGCCGCGCCCGGTGGGTGTTCATCCAGACCCGCCCTCTCCCCGCAGTGCTGAAAGGGCAGGGCGTGGCAGAAACTGGACAGTGCGAGGCGGTCGCTTCGGGATAGCATGGCCAGTGGAGCTGCAAGTCCCTGCCCCTTTCCCTGTCAGCCCCGCCGACTGAAGACCCCAGCACCCTGGTCATCCCCCTGGCCCATCACCTAGCAGGATGCCCTCGTCTGTGAACGCCCAGATCCCTGATCCAACCTCGGGCCACCGAGAGCCAGCGAAAGCCATTCGTTGGGCAGAGGGGCAGGACGGCAACGCACCAGATTGGACCACTCGACGATGCAACATGGCCCCGCGATGGTCGAAAAAGCCCCATCTCCCCTGCTTGAGGGTCCCACTCACGAAATGTGCGCCCGAGAGAAGTTACCAAGTCGATGTCGAGACCCGGCCACTGTACATATGTCGCACCCACCCCCCTCCCCGTCAACCCTGCCCTGATGGGAATGTCTTTCTTCCCCAAATGATGCCCATCTCAAACCCTCTCCTTGTTTGAGACCCGCCTCTTCCTTCCTGTACAGATATTCGGACACATGGTATACGTTTAATATTCCGCACACAACGTCGAAATCGAGACCGCCGAGTTCTAGACCCTAATGGGCCAGTGAACACCAAGTTCGGAGAAGAGCAGTAACGTCGTTGCGCGTCGTGGAGTGCCATTGAGACTATACTTAGGGACCACGAGCTCCCGCGCTTTCCTGCTGGGCTGGGAAGGTCATTCTTGAGTTCACCAGCGATTGGGCGGAGGAGATATAACCATCTAATGCTCTGAGAGTCGAAACGAGAAGACGCCGCCATCATGTCGAACGCAACCCTAGCACAGAACCGGTGCCCACCACCATTTCTTCAGGATAGGCTCTTCTCGGGAGGAGGCTGTGAGTCGTCCAGGCTCCTTCCGTGCGCCGCAGTTACTAACACGTCGCGCCAGTCGTCGAGGGAAGGTTATGTGCGAAGTTGTCCGAAGATTTGTCCTGCTGCTTGCCATGTCCCATGACAGATTGGGCCTACCCCCACAGCTTCAACACTGTTGGGATAGTAGCACAGTGGTTGTCAGTCGTGGGACTCATCTGCTGCATCTTTCTCCTGCTCTCCTGGGCGGTCCTTCCGGTTGAGAAGACTTTTAGGCACTATCTCAGCATCTGCCTTACCACTGCTGTGCTTCTTATGAGTGTAGGTTTGCCTTGTTACCTGAGATGTTACCCTCTGACGCTTTTGTAGCTTGGATTTGTCATTCCCCTTGCAGCTCAACCTGAAGAGTGCTTCGACCCGATCACGCCCAATTCCATGTCAACTAGTTCGGTTTGTGCAGCTTCAGGCAGCTTTCTCATCCTGGGAGGATGGGCGGGTGTGTTGTGGGTTTTTCTGCGCGCCCTGTCGCTCCACCTGCAGATCTGCTGGCAGGTCGTCGTTGGTCGCAACTTTATGTGGTTCTCGCAAGCTGCCGGCTGGGGTATTCCCATCATTGGTGTGGTCTGCGCTATCGTCTTCAGTGGAGTGTCGTTCCGGTTCGGATCCACCTGCCACATTAACCACAAGAACAGTCTTGCGGATCTCTGGATTCCTCTGCTTGTCTTTGCAGGCTTGACCATCATCATCCAGTTCGCCACATTTGGGTATTGCATCAAAGTTTACCTCGCTTCGCTCGCTGATAACAGCGCTTCGACCGAGGGCTCTGGCCTCCCCTCGTACACCAACAGCATCCGCACCATGACCCCGAAGCAGGCCTACAGGCGCGTCCGACGCGTCATCGAGCTGCAATGGAGAGGAATTGCAATTGTGCTCATTATTATCAGCGACGTTATCTTCTTCTCCATTGTCTTCGTCTTCCAGGACAACACGGTCGAGTCTGTCAAGCGCGACCAGAGCATCGCGGGTGAATGGATCGGCTGCCTGCTTCTGAATGGTGGCCAGAAGGCACCCTGCCTGCCCAAGGCGGAGGTTTTGGTCGTCAACATGGCGACCGTTGGAGCCGTCCTCTTTCTTCTTGGGGTAATTACCTTTGCCCTTGCCTCCCTCCCTCGCCAGGTTCAATCTCTAATGTCATGATTTTAGATGAACGGCATTTGGCTAGCACTCCTTCTTGGCCGCTGGTCCATGGTGACTGGCTGGCGGGACCTCATCATGGGGTTCTCGGACCGGTCCAAGAGAGAATTTGTCTCCGTCGATGCACGGCTAGACGACCTGAAGAAAGACACACGTTCGTACGAGATGCTCTCCCGGGATTCCGGGAAGACTATGGACGATTCAGTAACACCCTCCGTAGTGACGCCCGTCTCTCCAACAGCTAAGTTACCCCTGAGGAGCCCAACATCGACCAACAGAGACTCGGGGACCACCAACGACGGCCGTCGAACCCCTGACTATTTTGGCCATACTGCACGCTATCACGCTCCCGTCCGCTCCTTTTCGAGTCCTCGCCCACCACAGACTGTCACCTGGGACGCACGAGAAACATATGCCAATCCGCCTTCAGCCCAAGGCAACTACGTCAACCCCTTGGGAATGAACAGGATTTAAAAATGAATCCCCAAGGTTGGGACGACATACGAAGCCCGACGATCAACAGACAAAAAGATGGCCACGGCCTCTGACAATGTCTCCCGCCGGCAAAACAAAGATGATGCACCCATGCAGCGTCTCTCTATATTTCCCTTCTTGTACATCTCGCCATTATACCTTCCTAAAGAGCGCGATATCAGCTAGACAGAAAGCTGATGTGCATTATGACCACGAAAAACCACCGATTTTTGGCAAATTTTCACTCGGCGATCAACCATGGTACTTGCATTTTGTGTTGGATTTTTTGGGGCACCTCTGAACAGGGAGACCTGGATTGGCGTTATTGGAAAGGGAACAAAATGGGCTTCCCAGCGAGAGCAAGCCCAAGAGCGAACCCAGATATTGTGGGATCGCAAGGTATAGAACATCCGGATGGCCGGATGGCCATATATGCGCGACTTTACGACGAGACCAATGATGATCGGAGAGAAGATATCCAAGCAACTTCGGCTTATGTGAAAAGCCTTTTTTTTATGAGCACGGGGAGGCCGGTACGGATGAGCCGGATGGGTCTGGAGTGCTCGGAAGGGGGTTTGTAGCAACCCGAAAAAGTAGCGGCGATTGAAACCGGGGCGATGGTAGGGACTAGAGTCTGCCGATAATCCGGTCATATCTCATGTCGCGACAAGTTCGGCGATGCGTGAATCAGCAATTGATATAGTCCGAAGCGTCAAGAATGCCGGCGGCGAGATGAAGAGAATGCGGTGTGATAGCACATTTTCTTTGGGCACCCATGAATAGGCGATGCGGAATGTGGCACTCCTCTGGAACCTGAGCCGTTGGTTTCGTGCGTTGGAATACTCATATTTTCTTGGCCTCTTCATAGACCGGTAGATATGAGAAGAAGAAGAAAACCACCGTAGGGGTAATTGCTCCAACTGCTCTTTGACGGATCCGTCCGGATGGAGGTGTGCCTCGTGATCCTAGGAATCCTCCCAAGGTTGTGCAGTGAGGGGTCGCGTGCTGCGCAACACGCTGAGACGCAGGGGCCATTGAGGGTTGTGGCGGGGAGCGCCTGACCACAACTCGCACCGCCTAGGTACAAACAGGGGAACCTAAACGGTGCCAGTTTGCCGCATTGCTTTCTCCCACGGGCTACTGCTGCATGTCCTGACCAGCATCCCGGACTTCTCGGTAATTCTATCTTTCTGTGTCCTCGAGAGCCTGTTGTCTTGCATTTCTATCCAAGTCGCAAATGTCGGTCATGGGTAATCGCATTGACGGTCGCCCACACATCATCTAGTTTGTCTCCCTCCACATAAAGGCTAACTGTTCCTGCTGCGCCGGATTCCCGCCGATCCTGTTTTCCCTCAAGTCCGGTTGTGGATTGAATCATGGCACCGAAGCCTACCGTCTCTAACCTCGGGCACATGTAGAAACAGATAGACACAACCTTATGCCAGAACTACGAGAGCTCGACAGCACAAGTGCTGGGTATGCGCACAATAGTCCCTACCGAATACCTACATCTCCGTACAAATACAAACTCGGGAGCCGACGTCCTCACCGACCGTCGTTTTCGTCCAACTCTTCCCGAATGCTCCTCCTTCTTGCCGCCCTCATCGTAGGCGGCATCTTCCACCACCTGTGGAAATCTGAGGCTGCCTTGAGGGTGCCGTGGATTCCAGACCCCGGCGCCCGCCTCTTCAGTCAACGCCCGTTACAACCTCCAATCGAAGCAAACTTCCTTTCGTCTGGTAATTACGAACTCCCGTTGCGAACTAAAGGGCGTCATGTAGTGGACCGCAAGGGCCGCCGCTTCAAGCTTGCCTCGGTCAATTGGTACGGGGCTAGCGACGAACTCTTCATCCCCGGCGGTCTCGATGTTCAACACCGCAGCACGATTGCCCAGACGATCCGCTCGCTCGGTTTCAACAGCGTCCGGATGCCCTACAGTGATGAGATGGTCATACGGAACCCACACATTCTACCCCACCTACTAACAGCAAATCCGGACCTCATTGGCATGCGGGCGATGGATATATTTGTGGCAGCGGTTGAGGCGCTGACCGAGGCGGGTATCGCCGTAATCATCAACAACCACATTACCAGCGCCACTTGGTGCTGCGGCGCCGACCCGTGCGATTCAGGGTGGGCCAACGACTTCCTTGGCCCGCTTTGCAGGGTTCGCCAGACCGAGACGGACTGGATCGAGCATTGGGAGGCGGTCATGTTGCGGTTTGTGGACAACCCTCGAGTTATCGGGGCGGATCTGCGCAACGAGGTCCGCGGCGCATGGGGTACCATGCCGTGGTCTCGCTGGGCGGCTGCGGCCGAGCGCGCCGGCAACGCGCTACTCAAGATGAATTCGGATTGGCTGATCATCGTAGGGGGCACGGAATCAAATAACGATTTGAGGGGTGCGGAGCAGAGACCGATCAAACTCGACGTAGACCATCGTGTGGTCTACTCTGCACACGTTTACGCCTGGAGCGGATGGGGCAGCATGGAAGGTCGCTACGCAAAGCGTTCTTACCCTTCATTTGTGAGGGACATGCGGCGTAATTGGGCATATCTGGTCGAAGGAAACTTGGCGCCCGTGTGGATCGGCGAGTTTGGCGCCCCTGACAAGCCAGGTGAGGGGGATGCCAACTACTGGCAGAATCTCTTGCGGTATCTAAAGGCTATCGATGCTGATTTTGGGTATTGGGCTATAAACCCCCGCAAGCCAAAAGAGAACGAAAGAGAGAGCTACGCGTTGGTGGAGGATGATTGGATCACGCCGGTACTTGATTACCGGTTGAAGGACATGACGGAGTTGATGAGGGCATGATTTGGCTTTGCTTCCATTCAGGGTTCCAGCTCTGGCTCAGATGTTTGCATAGTTAGCGGTTAGGGATCCTTGCTTAAATGATACCAAACAGCGATAAAGATGTTGAAGCCTTTTTTTCTTTGCGTCAGGACTTGATGTTCAAAGTGGATGGAATCACGTCACTTGTTCTTGGCTGTCATTGCCAAGCCCCCAAGGTCGATCTGGACAGCAAAGAGCCTACCTAGGTATCTAGTGCACAAGTTCCCCGCAGTTCCACCTTTCCCCGCCACTATCGATAGGTAGTTAACAGCTCAGTGATAGTTAATCCATTGAGACTAACCCGTTTGCCTTGACTTGCCCCTCTCTTAAGCATCTCATCAACGTCGAGCCCAGGCCTGCGCCAACTGGACTGCGTAACCTACACGAATATCTCTCTCGGTTTTCCGACCATGTCACTAAAAAGACCGAACGCATAAACATGGAGCCATCAAAAAGTGCTCGCCTCGGCTTCAGCGAGATCCATGCTGGTCCGAATTGCCATGTCCAGACTGCGCAAAGTCGGGTAAGTCACAGAGCCTGGCCACGCCTCGTCCAGAGCCTTTTTTTTTTCGTGGCTATTCTATCTCTACTTGTGTGTATTCGTCAAAATCTAACCTGCTTGCTTGTGTCGTAAAGTACGGCCCCAAGGTCGTGGACGATATCAAGACGTTTCTGTATGAAGGACCTGAAAGCAGTTTTAACATGGACTTCGACGACGAGGACGACGAGATCGAGGATGATCAGCAGGACGAAGACAGCGATACAGACACAACGGACTACGTTGACGAATTTGTGAACCTCCTAAACTGGGACGAGCCGAACAATACCGTGGCAACGGCAGTGACAGCCGAGTATGCTGATGGTTCTCAGGAAGGGGAGTCCACTCACCCTGTTCTCGGGTTTCCACGTATGGCGAGATTGCGGTGTAACCTGACGGCTATGTCGCAGCGATACAATGTGAGGAACTCCACCAGCGGGCGTTCCGTTTAGGGAGTGCTAAGGTGTTACGCTGCTGACGAGGAGACAGCTTTACTTTGTGGCGTATCAGGACAAGATACATGTTTTCCAGCCGAAGCGGGCTCCGAACATCCTTCCACCGGTCTCATTAATCCTCGCTCCTAAGACTACCAAGGCAGCGAAGTCGATAAAGGGGGCCATTGAAAAACATTTTGGCCATCAGATGAACAACATCGTGGTGGGAAACTTGGGCAATCTAGAAATTCTCCTCTTCGCATTTGACGATGGCGATGTGGGTGCATACTACACTCACACTATTGCTCGGTGTGCCGGTCAGGCCGGAACGTCATTCCGCCAAACAACCCCTAAGGAATTTTTTCACGAGAACGTAGGGATATCAGCATGGGGTCTCGCTATTCATGAGCAGTCTCGGTTACTGGCGGTGAGCTCAAACAGACACGAGGTGACTGTTTTCGCATTTGCCACCAATGACAACCCAGTTCAGGGTCAGCTCCCAGAAGAGGATACCTCACCCGAGGTCTGGTCAGGTCAAACAGCCCTGGAGCTGGAGAAGCACTTTCAGTCTAGAACCAGGACGTGGAGGATTGTGCTCCCGACAGGAGCTGAGGGACAGAACATTCCTTCAATTGCGTTTTGCGACGACGAGACGGGCTACGCGGACAAAGTTGTGGCGTTTGATGTCGAAGGCAACACTTGGATTTTTGACATCTGGAAAATCGGCAGCTTTGCTATATTGCAAAGGCCACTTGCGTCGAAGATCATGCCAAACTATCGGTAAGTGTAGATTTGAAGTCGAGTTGGTTGCATTCGAGTTGGTTGACTGTTGGTAGACAAGTTGGATGGGGCGTTCTGGTGCTTCCCGACAGCAGTTTCAGACAGGCCAAGACACTCAATGAGTATCTTGGTCTGCCAGCGTCCGAGATTATACGATATGAGGACCCTGGCCGCCCGCTGGCAGATCCGGTACCTTGGTTGGATATAACCTGCAGCCTCTATTATGTCCGCGACCTGGCTCCGGATCCCGATACTTTTTTGAGGTCTCGCCCACAAGGGTCTACATATATAAAGGTTCATACTGGAAGCTCCTTGGTAGACACGGGCCTGGACTCGAGCGCGGATCATGGCGATGATGAAGAGGACTTAGAAACGCCAGGGACGGGAAGCGAGGACGACGAGATGAATGACAGCTTTGACTCGAGCGAGGCCTGCAATTCGCAGGAGCAGCGGTGGAAAGTGCTGACGAAACTCCCTCGACCTGCTGGTGCTTTGCTCACTGATGTCGGTGAAGTTGTGCAACTGTCTCGGACGATTGTTCCCAGTTTCGGGGAGACACCGCCTCTGGAGGGAGATGCAATCAAGCTGATTGCATTTTCTGAGCAATACTTCAGCCGGCAGGAGCATACGAAGTCGATCGACTTCAAGAAAGCCGAATTCCCTCAATACATGACTAAGAACTTGACGATGCTACGAACACTCAGTGTATGTATTGTCCGACAAATGTCTCGTCATTGCGGTGAACTAACAAGGATGGCAGACTGACATCGAGCTTCAGACATTTGATCCGAGAGGGGCTGGGATCATATGCAAGAGCGTCCTGACGCATCACAACCATCACGGACGTAGGAACGAGCCATGGGATCTTGCACGCTATCACTCAGAGCGAGTCAGCATGGTCCTTCACGTGCCAGAACTGAGCCTCGTTGTCGCGGGTTCGTTGAATGGGCGCGTCGCGCTGCTCAGTTTGACCAAAATGAATAAACGAATCCATGGGCTCACCGTGAAACGGGGATTTCGGGTCGATTGGGTCTTACCCCGCAAAGAGGAGGAAAAGAAGAGGATCCGACCACTCTCTGCGCTCCACGGCATTGCGATATCTCCGGTACCAGACCCGAAAGCACGGGGACTGAACCTGCGGGGACGACACGGCCGCTTACCGCATTCATATTATCGGTTGATACTGCATTACGTCGACCACACGATTCTCATGTACGACATTACGCGGCGAGTAGGGGATGATGATTTGATGATATTTTAGTTTTCCTGAGCGGTCGCTGGGCAGGGTGGTTGAAGGTTGGACGAATCCTGGACGGCCTGGGGCATTTAAACAGCGGCGTTTGGCAGGCTGGGTCTCATACCAGGACAGGTCTATGATACCCCTACAGAGTAAGAGTATGGCGGCTTCAGTGCGTGTATCTTGCTTTGTGGAGTTTAGAGCGAGTCTAGATTTGAGAAGCGTAGAAAACGATCAAGCGATGTCGCCGGAGCGCGCTTGTTACGTCATCTATATCTTGCGCTATGCAATATGCCGGCCATAAGTCAGGTATTTGGGACAAACTTTGGCTATGTACTGGCCGAAGGGGCGTTCCTCTGTTGTCCCACACCTAGGCAGAAAGATTGGTTGGCCAACGTCACTTGTGCGGAGCAGCCGCATGAGCAGCAGCGATGAAAACGAAATGAAGTCTCCAAAATAATTTACCATTTGGCGTTGGTATTTGTGCCCTTTCATGGCGTTGTGACGCGCAACCAACCCCCAAGGAGTAATCCCCCAAACTAACACAATGGGCATTCCGAAACTTTTCCCGTGGGGTTACACACCCTCACCCAAACCGAACAAACCGAGCACCAGACCGAACGTCACACCGAGAACCGCACCGAGACTGACCTGGAGGTCGATTCGCACCGAGCACTCCCTATTCTGTCCCTTGCCCATAGGCGGCGGACCTCCGTCCTGCTCTCCGCCGCTGCCCTCGCTCTGCTGCTCTGCTTGGGGATTGGCCTCGCCACTGGGCTGTTTGCAAGCTGTCGCATTGGCGCTTCTGGTACGAACATCACGCCTGACTCAGGCTTGGGGAGTGTGGTAACGGACCAAGAGAAAATCCCATGTGTACCCCGGGCCACATTTACCACAACCGCCACCCACAACTCTGTACAGGAAGGCGAAGGTGTCCAGGGTCTTCTGCACCAACAGGAGGGATACCAGGCAAGGCCCTATCCCTTCCCCCTAAGTTCAACGTCCTCGGTCCCGCAATACTTCCAAACGAGTCCTGAGATGTGGGCTGGACCGACGGCGACGGGGCGAGCACCCTTTTTGGCGCAGAGGAGGGTTTGGGAGGGCGAATATGTGCCGAATGCGCCGTTACAGACGCAGGTTTCGGTCAAGGGAGGGAATATCTTTGAGAAGATGGGGTAGGTTTTTCCCTTCTCTACTTCTCTTGTCCCCTTCCGCTTGAGCTCTTCTTGTAGGTGTGTGAGCTTTGTGGAATTGTGTTTCCGGTTTTTGTGGTGGATTTGGTGATGCGAGGCACTTGATAAGGCGATTGATCCTCCACCCCCATGCATTTCTCCAGCATGGCAATACAGGTTTCCGCGAGGTCTTGGCTTCCCATTTTCCGACGGTATTATTGACGTCTTGTCTATCTTCTGCTGGGGGTTATACTCGTCTCCCAGGATCTCAAGCACAAAGACGAGAGCAATCTCCCTAATTGCTTGGAGGCTTTTGCTGACTCGAAGGAGCCATCTCTCACCCTATATCCCACCCCGGGCTTTGGCGTTGGCGAGTTCCCCCTGCCGAGAGGTGCCGACATCATCCATGTCCAAATGCTATCAAGGCACGGATCGAGATATCCCACGACTGGGGCAATTGTGGCTAGCCTGGGGGACCGCATCACCAAAGCAAAGTCAAAGAAGGACAAAGCTCGTTTCAGCCATGCCCTCGATTTCTTGAATAGTTGGAAGTATGAATTGGGATACGAGACGCTGGTGCCCAAGGGTGGGTTCCCTAGTGGGTGGCCTGTCAAAGGGTATGCAAAGTTGACAACGTAAAGGCCGACAGGAGTTGTTTGACTCGGGCGTCTTGCATTCGTACATGTATTCGCAGCTATACAACCCGAATAGCAAGATTATTGTCCGCACGATGGTAGGTTTCAACCGCCCTGCTCGGATCAGCCACTGTTCGATGAGAAATACTTACACCAGCAGACCCAGGACCGCATGCTCAAATCAGCCGAATATTTTCTGGCGGGCTTTTTTGGGTTGCAATGGTACTGTTGCTTCCCTGGCGTCATGATAGATCCGCACTGATCAGTGAATACAGGACGCAGAACGCCACAATCGAGGTTATCATCGAGGAGAGGGGCTTCAATAATTCACTATCAGGTGACCAAAATTGCCCCAATGTGGACAAAAATCGTGGTGGCTTGGACGCAGCCAACCATTGGATTGCCAAATATCTCAGCAGCAACCACCCGCCTCGATGGCATGTCCGAAAACTACAGGTGGACTCTCGAGGACACATACGCCGCGCAGAACATGTGTCCGTATGAAACCGTGGCGTACGGATATAGCCGCTTTTGCGAGCTATTCACGTACGACGAGTGGGTTGGATTTGACTACTCGATAGACCTCACCTTTTACGGGGGTTGCTCGTTTGGCTCACCATTAGGGAGGGCCGTTGGTATCGGCTACCAACAGGAAGTCATGGCGCGGCTCAAGAACCACACGCTAGGCTACTCAGGGTCCCAGATCAACGTCACGCTTGATAACAACACGGTCACCTTCCCGCTGAATCAGAGCTTATATCTCGACTTCTCCCACGACACCACCATCGCCGCCGCCCTGACAGCCTTTGGCCTCACACAGTTTGCCAAGCCTATGGACTCGACAGCACATCCAGGCAAACACAATTTCACCGTCTCGCATCTCACCCCCTTTGCCGCCCGGCTCGAGATTGAGATCATCAAGACGCCGAAACCACTCATGGCCAACAGGTCAGGATATCTCAAGGGGAAAGAGACCAAATACGTCCACTTTGTGCTAAACCAGCGAACCATCCCCCTTGGATGGAGCATCCAGGAGTGTGACGACTCGAGAATCGACGGCTGGTGCGAGTTTGACGCGTTTTTGAGAGCACAGGAGAGGATGCCTGGGCTGGCAAAGTTTGAACTTGCCTGCTTTGGTGATCTGGAGATTGCCCCTTACGGGACTTATACGGATGGGACGCCTTGAGTTCTGTCATTCTGTTTCCGTTGTGCGGAAAATAAACATGATTTCAAGAGACTTCACCTTGTGACAAGCGTTGCGAGGCTTCACTCTCCAACCTATCGAAACTTGTCAGGGCCTTGGCGGAGCTGAGCTGAGCAGAAGTACAGCCTAACCCCTGGAAGACTGTAGGCGTGGGACTTGACGGGGCGCGTTGAGTAGATATTTTGCAGTATCCAAACAGCTACGAGGTACAAGGCTGTGCAAAGAGACGGCAAGCTAATTATTCGGACTCTAGGTTTCAGAATTTGAGGCCCTGTATTTTCTCATCGAGCTCTTGATAGCTGAGGTAATGTCGCCATGAATTCACCTTGGGCGCTTTTTGGGGGGTAGTTACGGCGGCGGCCAAACTTCCAAACCACTAGTCGAACAATTTTTTCCAGAGGTTGGATGTACGGTGACTTGAAGGGCGGTTTGTGGTGAAATTATTCTCCAGATATACGGATGACACCCAACCAATGAATTTCTCTCGCTCCCCCAGGCTGTCAACGCGATCCCAGTGATTTGCATCGAATCTGAAATTGGGCACGAAAGTAATTACCTGCATAAGGTACCTACAGCACGCCAGTCCAATTCATTTCCATAGGTGTTACCCTCCAATGTCACAACGAGGGCATTGGCGTGGAGACCACAGCTAGCCTGGTCTCCCCTAGGTTAAGGTAGCTAGGTATTCCAAGGCTGAGCCTGGCACTTTGGGGCGGGGGGGCGCCTTGTGAGGGATTCGGTCGGGCTCCCGTGGTTGAAGGGGCCCTCAATTTCTGCACGCGCTGGGGGATACAAGGTATGAATGTCAACCGGCCGGCTGGGTTGGTGGGGATCCCACCCGTCTAACTATTGTAGTGTTCCCGTCTAGGCTGGGTTGGTACAGGATGATCCGTATTCGCAGACGAGCTCGGCTGGATGTGGTTGAACCTGGAAGACGGATTTGACATCGGCGAGCTTAGCATGGTGTAGTCGTAGGTTTGGTTTTATTACAGAGGACGGACACCGGACCGGAATGGAGGCGAGTTGGGTGTTGGCAACGGAGAGCACTTCAATAAAATTTGAAGGCCAACGTTGAAACAGTTCCCCAGACATCACCCTCTTGTCATCTGCAAACCGACTCCCCGAGAAATCCCCCAGCAAATGCTGTCGCGTGCCAGTCAGCGGCTTACAAGATCTCGCAGTGGAGGTCTCGATCGAGCCCGGAAACAGCCCGAATTTGTTACGGCTTGGGTTTTTTCAATCCCGCGCCCGGTAACATCATCTGATTGGCTACCTGGCAGAGATAAGAAGCCTATCTCTTGGCGCGCTTGGCGCGCTTCTTTTCTCAGCTCACCGGGCAGGGGTTCCCTTTCTCAGCTGTTGCGCGGGGACGGCACAATGTTCCAAAATGGGGTGTGGGGAAGGGGGTACGTACACTCCTCCCCAGTCAGTCGCCCCTGCTGGATGAAATGGATGGATGGATGGATAGATGGACTGAAGAAAATCTCTCATGCGCGATCCGGTGTATGCACAGATTGCAGGCCAGGCCAGGCCTTTCTCTGCGTGAACCACCTTGACTCTGTGCGCGACTTCCCTTTTGGGCCGCGACAACCCCTTGGAAGGACGCAGCTGTTTGGTTCTTGCTCGGAATGCGCGCTGTAGAGGAATACGATAGTATTGGTAGCTTCGAAGAACTAGACAGGCACCGCTGAGCGCTCCGCTTTGGGAATCCTCCAACCCGCAAATCCAGCTGAGGGCTGTTCGAGGACCGTATATAGTAATGGCGACATCGTGAGGAATCGTTGGGCAGTGGTGTGATGGTACCAGTCGTTGATTGCACGCTGCAAACTGTGGTTGGAGGGGCAGTTCGTTACACAGGAGTCAATTAGGTCACCCTATTTTTGCATCCAATTGTAAGGCCTGGATGCATGATACTTATCGCACGCATGGAAGACGTCTAGAAGCTTGCAAAGGCTCCAATGCTCCAATCACCCCGCTAGAGTGTACCGTGTTACGCGGCGGGTTGACTGAGGTTGAGAAAAGGTTCATCGTTGCTAACGTTTAGGCCTGTCGAGGACAAACGATTTCGTAACAAGAACGCTGCCCACTGGTCCAAATCCCTAATCCCTACCCGAACGCCATACAAATGCCATCCGGCTCTGTATCACGATAAAGAATGAGGGGCAATGCATTTTATTCTCCGATTCGACACTGCATCAACTCCAATGCATGAGAAAACAATGAAGAAAAAATCTCATTCCTCACCATTGCATTCGGGCAGAGCGATGCCACCCATCAATTTCATCTTCCTAATAAATCGAGCAGCCGAGGAAAAAATTCGACACGGTGGGGGCACGTCGCGCTGTGCCGGCCTCAGCTTGGGGCAAGGCGAATCAGCGACCAGATGGATCCGAAAGCCGCTTTCGGGAAAATGCCTCGACTCGACCCCTTGTTCAGGAACCGAGTTTGATACAGCATTGCAATTGGTCAGAATCTGATGCAACCAAGACCGCAACCAGAGAAGCTTTTTCCTGTCGTTGCTCGTCTTGTCTTTGCTCGTCTTTGTTCCTAGTGGAGCACTTCACACCATCAAGGCCATCGAAATTCGTAGGAAAGGGATGGATATAGAGTACGAGGCTAGCCGGGGCGATTTGCGGACCTTATGGCTACATATGTCGACGTCGATTCGGATAATTTGAGGGAGCCCCGAAAGCCAGTGTGAGTGTGATTCGCTGCGCGGTTTCCGGGTTTGTTGTTAGGCCGTTTCAACTCCCTCGCACGATGACAGACGCTGGGGACAGGCCCTGATGAGAGCGGGCAGAGGCGGCACCAGATCAGACGTTATGGTTCAGCTTGGGCACCGAGGCACCACGGCGCCGTTCTCGGCCAACTGATCAAGGTTTGGGCGTCTTGGTTTGTGCCGGCGCATCTGGCATTCTGTCAAAAGAACTTGTCATGAGAGCAGGTACCTGGTACAGGGACACCCCGGACCCTGTTAGGAAGGCTGGTCCATGCGGCGTGGGAGTTACCCCCGGGCCAGCCTCAAGGGCGGGGGTCACACACCACCAGCGGGCTGATACCAAGCAATCTTGGCCAGAAACCGGACGCGCTAGCTGCTTCCAGGTTGGGAGATCACCCGCTCCGTATCACTGCCTAAGCCCCAGCATCCATGACACTTTCTCTCTTGTTTCGCTCAGAGCCATTATTTTGCGCGATTGAGGTTTCGGGGTAGGCAGCGCGGCGTGGGCAATGATTGCACCCATGGCCCATGGGATGAATGCGTGTTTTCAAATGCCAATTGTCAGCGGGCAGGCGCGAGATGGCTGCAGGACCCGCGCTCGCTCTCCGCGCTAGCTAGCAAGCAAACCGAGGTAGGTAGAGACGGGGAGGAGCTTCCCATTCGCGTTGAGGTAAGACTCGTCGGTTGCTGGCTCATTGGATTTGCTCTTGCTCCTCCGCTCCCCACTTCTGTTATCTCTGCCGCAGCACCTTGCAACCACCCCCCCTCCACTCCTCCCCAGTAACTTACCTAGTGTCCCATGTAACTTTTCCCACCTACGCAGTTTAGATTTAGATTTATATACCTTTGGCTTGTCCCACCCTCAGCCTTCTAGTTGTCTTCGGCCTGCTCCATGTTCCAGCGCTCTTCGAGGACCGCACCCTCCCGTTCTCCCAGCTTTCGCCGTTGAAGACGGCCCTGTTCCAATCTTGTCGCCGTCGCGTCGCTGCCGCCACCGACCCATCGAGAGAACGAGGCCGCCGCCGCCGCACCTCTTTGTAATAACCCCCCACCGCTCGCTCGCAGCTCAGGCCTCGAGCCTCCACACGAGCCCGCCATGTCTTACTCATGGATCGGTGCGCCGACCGAGTTCAATGGCACCGACGAAGTGACCGGCGGTAACTCGGGTGAGTCTCTTCCATTCTCACACCACGGTATTGTGTTGACATTGGGCTTCGTTCCCCCCCGACAGCCACGGAGAACCTCAACCAATGGTACCAATCGGGTGACCAGGCCTACATCATCATCTCGTCGGGCATGGTTTTGCTCATGGTTCCCGGTATCGCATTCCTTTACTCTGGCCTCGCGCGCAGGAAGTCGGCCCTGTCGCTCATCTGGGTGGTCATGATGTCTTTTAGCGTCATTGTCTTCCAATGGTACTTTTGGGGGTACTCGCTCGCCCTGAGCAGGACTGCTGAGAACGGCTTTATCGGCAACCTTGACCATTTCGGCCTACGCAACGTGCTCGGGGCGCCATCGCCCGGTTCTCCGCTTATTCCCGAGCTTCTCTACTCGTTCTACCAGGTAGGATGACCCGCGCAGTTTTCGTTCTCATGCGGGAAGCTAATAGGTGTATTAGATGCAATTCTGCGCCGTCACCGCTGCCCTCGTCATCGGCTCCGTCGCTGAACGTGGTCGCGTCATCCCAGCCATGGTATTCATATTCTTCTGGGCGACCCTCGTCTACTGCCCCGTAGCATGCTGGGCATGGAACGTCAACGGCTGGGGCTTCAAGTACGGCGTCCTCGACTATGCTGGCGGTGGTCCCGTCGAAATCGGCTCGGGTATGTCCGCCATGGCCTACTCGTGGGTTCTAGGTCGCCGTAACGAGAAGATGATGCTCAACTTCCGCCCCCACAACATCTCGCTCATCACGCTCGGTACCGTCTTCCTGTGGTTTGGCTGGCTCGGCTTCAACGGCGGCTCGGCCTTCGGTGCCAACCTCCGCGCCGCGATGGCTTGCTGGAACTCGTGCTTGACAGCCATGTTCGCTGCCATGTCTTGGTGCCTGCTCGATTTCCGTCTGGCCAAGAAGTGGTCTCTCGTCGGGTGGTGCTCTGGTACCATCTCGGGTCTTGTCGCCGCTACCCCATGCTCCGGTATCATCACCCCTTGGGCCAGCATTGCTCTTGGTGTCGCTGCCGGCGTCATTTGCAACTACAGTACCAAGTTCAAGTTCCTCGTTGGTATTGATGACGCCCTCGATGTGTTCGCTGAACACACAGTTGG
>Ga0247763_1000381_pt1 | contig 26283 bp, 21 predicted proteins | sample UWRJL141409B4_FD_179926 | JGI IMG/M metagenome (GOLD analysis project Ga0247763, IMG submission 179926) | Plant litter microbial communities from Arlington Agricultural Research Station in Wisconsin, United States - UWRJ-L141-409B-4 | ecosystem: Environmental > Terrestrial > Plant litter >...
GTATGTACCTAATCATGGAAAAAAAATAACACTGTCAAAACAGCAAGCCCGGCAGTGACTCACCGGTTAGTGAGCATTTCGGATGACTGACTCCCAGGGGGGGTTCTCGCGGTTGTGAATGTTTGTGCAAACTTCTTGCGAGTGGAGATGAACTTGCCGTCCTGTGTTTGACAAGGGGTGTTATGTCTGTAACTGCACTGCATCACTACTCCTTGCATGTGACTTGGCCGTCATGTTTGGGTCTCTCGACACAAAAGAAGCGGGGATTGGTGATGAGCTTGAGACGCGGGTTGAACCAACAGGTCTGGTCATTCACATGAAACCACACAACTGTTGAAGGGCTTGATAATGCTTGTGAAGATCATGAATCATTCATTTCCTCTCTCAACTGACCTAGCCACCCTCTGATCTTCTCATGCGTGAACCGTTCATTCTGCCATGCTCTTCCAGTATCCTGGGGAACGACAATACGTATGATAAGAAACAGACAACGTAATTCAGGCCTGGGTTCCTGTCACTTGAACAATCCTCAATGCTCCCAATGAGGCCCTAATAATTACCGCGCATGTTGGTATTCAGTTTGTCCATTAAGTCGTCATATCCCGATGAAAAGGAAACTAAGTAGGGATAGAAATGGAAATAAAAAAAATCTGGCAAAATCATAACGCGTTATCATGAGTGTTTGAAGTCGATGGGCAAGCAAGCGGTCTGGCTCGCAGCCTCAGACACTGGGTCGTCCAAAGGGGCCTCCAAAGACAGGCATCGACATGCCTGCGACCCCAGGAGCGGGAGGACCAGGCTGTGGCGGTGGTATTGGAAAGCCGCCGGCCATAGAGCGTGGTGTGAAGGACGCCCGTAGCGGCGCACCGTAACCAAACTGGCCCGGGGGTTGATGGCCCCCGTGCATCATACCGGGCATCATCCCCGCGGGAGGAAATCCGGGGGGAACACCCGGGGCGGCGCCGTACTCATCCGCCCCCCCAGCTGAACTAGCACTGCTGTCGCTGTCGCTCTCCTCCGAGGAGCTCTCGTAGTGCTTCACGCCTCCCTTCCTGGGCTTCTTCCTCCCGCCCTTCTTCTCGGCCTTGCGCCGCCTGGCAGGTGGGCCGTCGCTCTCCCAGCCGCCGTCAAAGCCGTAGCGCACTCGCGACTCGAGGAAGTAATATTCGGATACGGAGCCCGAGCTGCCCCACGAACTCGTGCTCCATAATGAACTGATGCTTCTAGTGTCCAAGTCGTCATCAGAATAGGTCGTCATGTACTGTCTCATGCCTGTAACCCTGCTGGGATTCCGACCGGCCAACCAGATCAACGACTTGACCGCCTTGCTCTTGGGGAGTCGACAGTCTCGGTATTTGGATGAGCCCCCGTGGCGGCTCGACGTCTTGGTCCAGTCTGAAGCGCTCGAGCGGCTCGACATAGCGGATGTACGCGTGCAGGCGCGGAGGGAGGATTATATAGACGGTGAGAAGAGTGTGATCCGTCCACACCGAGAAATTCAAGGCCAAGCGTAATGTCAGGCGATCCAACTCAGGGGTCAGCCTACACGAGTTGAATCAGGTAGTGCGATGAGGCAACTGGACAGTTCACAAGAAGGGAAAAAGTAAAAAGATCGACAACAAAAAAAGGGGGGCGTTGCCCACCAAATATGGGTGTCGTAGGGAAGCTGGGGTGGCACACCAGCTGAATCGAGAAGGCCCCCAATGTGCAGACCCAACATGCGGAGCACATCGTAGCGCTGACTTTGCAGGCACGAGGCTGCATGCTGCATTGTTTTCACGTACGCAAGTGAAGAGCAAGCATGGAGAGACCCGGTAGTCACAGCTGTCTGGGTCTCTTTGCGGAAAACTCGGACTGACGTGTGGTTGGTCGAATGCATTCCCAGACTTCTGGAGCCGCAGGACCAGCCGCCTTGATAGGCTGCGCGAAGAGATCGGGCACCCGCAGCTGCGGGTGCTGCTTTTTCCTAGTGCACAAACTGGGCAACGGGCAGCAGTGAACCGACCTCTCATAGGCCGAGACGGCCCCTTCCTCGGGCACCGGGCGTGCGCAAGTCGAGCCCCAGAACATACGGTTGGTCATGGATGCAGCACTGGTCTGCACCGTGGCTCGGCGGTCAATGTGCGGCTATCCGCCCGGTGTGTCTGGGAGTGTCATAGCGAGAGATATGGTTGCTACTTTGACAGCCTGATCGAAAGCTGGGTCACAATGTGCATCCCAACAGTCGTCCGTCTCGAGTTATGATCTCTTTCTGGAGTTCTGGAATGCGATTCCTCCTTGTTATGACGGAAGGCCGTCGATGGCATGTTGCGAGAAAGCTGTGTTGGTGCCTCTCTCGAGTTGCAACGCGGTGAAAGCGGGGTAGTCTGTAACTTGAGTGAGGGGTGGTGACAACCCCCTGACTCGAATCGGCTTCTTGCACGCGATGTTTGTCAAATGGGAACCCGTGTTTCTGAGTAACCAATTGTCTGCCCACTTTGAGCGGGCAAAGTAACACTGTGTAACATGGATAGCTTCCGAAGGTGGCTCCGGATGAGGCTACCTACTTGCCTAGACTTGACGAATCAGCAGACTCAGCAGCTGGGTCACCATTCGAGAAGTTGGGGAGTGTAAGCCGGCAGTTGGGCCTCATTGAAGGCCCACTACAACTGAGCCTCAGCGGGCCGAGGCCCGGAGGAGGACAGAACTGCGTAAGGTGGTATCAATGTTCGTCGACTCGGCGTTTGAACTAGATGGTCAGGCACGGCGACATGCACAGAGTTTCTTGAAGTTGTATGGCTGCATCCCGAAGAGTCGTGTGTGTTTTGCGCGGCGAAAAACTGACCAGGTTTCAGACAGGCAGTGGCCGAGGCGCCCCAGGCAGTTCCCGACATCTCCGCTGGTCCTTATTGCCATGGCGGCTTGAGGTGAGGTGAAATGGATTTCCCCGCATATCTATTCCTGGAGATCTGCACGGCTATTCGTACTTGTCAAGCCGTCTGGCAGCGCAATCCGATTTCTCCTTCGCGACATGTTTGGAGCCTTTAACCACGGAAGCTTCCAGCGCCGGGTCTTGTCCGCAAAGCGCTAGGTAGGGGAAATGCCACCGATCGCAACTCTCCGGCACTGGGGGGTCAAACCGCTGCAAGAGTAGCTCAGACCAGATGATGCATAGTACCCCACAATTGTAATACTGGAAGCGCTCGGCGAATCTCTGAGCAGAGCAATAGCTCCGAGAAATCCAGCACAGATCAAGTGGCAAGGCCAAGACCATATGCCAAGCGTGCTAACTTGACCCCGGGATGAAGTTTAAGTTGACCATAATGCTCGAGAGGCACAGCTGCGGGATACTCAAAAGATGAGGGTGTCTTGAGAGCATCTCTCTTTTTCTCTTCCGTTCGTGAAGGTGCCGTCGTGACGGGCAGGGAATGCGATTTTGGCAGACACGAGGTCTGGGTGAGAGAATCACTCCTCCTCGCACAACCTATGTGAACACATTGGCATCTGGTACTGGGTGAATTCCATTGCGCGATGTCAGATGCTCTCAAATATACAGAATGAGGGTGTCCGAGTCTGGCCAGCCGCTTCGGTTGACTGTTGACCCCAGCATTACTTCCAGCTTGAGCGCAGCGGTTCAATAGGCTCAAATACCGTTGGCGAATCCCGACTCGACCAGATATTGGCTCGCTGTGGGCGATAAATTGCTAATCGGTCTAGCAGAAAGCCCCGACCTTTCCTGATGCTGGGTGAATTGTGCTTTGTGCCACCGGTCCGCGGACGCTGCTTGTTGCCATGCTGAGAGGGGGTTGGCTGTCACCAGGGTCATCGGCCATCAGCCATCAGTTGTTCCGTCGTCGGTTGTAACTCGACCCATTCCGATTGTGCAGAGGGACGATGAACGAGCACTGGTTGAAGTGAAGTTTGAGCGATTGCACAGGATATCGCTGCTTCAGGACATATCGAATAAAATACACTGGAGCATGGCGGAGGGTATGGCTCCAGCTCCTTTTGGAACTCCTATTTCTCAGATCCTTGGCTGGGCGAAGCAAACGTTAAGGAGAAGGCGGGAACTTGGAAGTGGGCTCGTTCGATGGCTGCCAAGGTCCACACTAGCGAAAAGCAAGGAGAAATGGTCTCCACTGACCTTGTTTCCGCCAATCAGAGACGCATATTGCTCCCCCCATCCCAGTCCGAAACCCAGCAGCCCACCGCCCCACCCGACTGGATGTTCCTGAATTGTCCGTGGTCCTGCCTGCCTCCGAGCCAGTGGCTCGTCCTCTGAGCACGCACCCTGTCCGGCTGTTCTGGCTGCCCCCACTGCGTTCGTGCCAACCAGTCCCCCTAGCGCCCCTCCACCGCAGCCTCCACTTGCTCGCTGCCCTTTCAGCCTGAGGTGGAACTCCCGCCATCAGCTCTCAATCACCGCCAAACCACCTCACTCAGTCATCACATCCCCGGTCGACGAGATTTCCTGGTCAGGACGCCAAATTCGAGCGCATCCGAGCCGCGCCGACCGAATACTCATTGTGAGTTGTAGCGTTCCATATCGCCTCTCAGTCACGACACGTCACCCATCCTCGGACACTCCCCACGAAAGTCGTCGATGACCTCGCCGGTTCTCCGGCGTCCGTCAATTCAGCGTTGATGGTGCCGTTGAACGCGCGATCTCGCCTGCATTTTCTTTCAAGCGCACACGAGTAAACAATGGATCCCACAAGCAACAAAAGCAGCGAATTGGAGAGGAGGATATCGACGCGGAATTCTGTACGAATATCCATAAACGGGGTCGATGACGATTTCGATGTCGCTGGAATGGTTTCAGATGGCTTCAGGCCGCCACAATCTGCACCTGGGATTGAATCCAATACCCCATCCGCCTCCCCTGCTGTCGCCAGCATCGACTATGCTCAGTCCCCGTCGAACCTTTCACCTCCACGGCCATCTAGTGTATCCAAACCGCATAGGCCACATGAGTCTCTCTCACTGCGACACGATGGTGGAATGGGCTCAATTGAAGAAGCGTCATCTTCATTAACGAGAACTTCAAGTCGCTCCACCGAATCGCAGTCTTTCGTACCTCGCCCAGAGAGCCCTTACCAAGGACCATCTGGGCCTTCACACCCCTATGAAATGTACACCCAAAACGTCAGGGCGGCAAGGACCATGAGTATGACAACCTCATCCACCGAACCCGTATCGGAATCTTCATACAACGGGCCCAGGGCACCGGCTCATCCGTATGCACTATACACACAAGACACCATAGCCGAAGCTGGAAGTCTCCCGGCAGCTCCGATCCCTCTTGGGTTCCACGGACTTCCCGATCGTTACCAGCGACGAATAGGACCTGAAGGGGAGGATATGGCCGATATCATTGGTCCAGATGGGCACACAGAACAACTTCCGCCGTACTCCAGGTATCCCGATGAAACATACGCAAGAAAGGTTCGCGATGTCGAGGAAGCACGGCCGCCCGCTGGTGGAGGAGCCACAGTTGTTCCCGTGTCAACGATACTGCAAACCACGGGGCCGCAAGCGATTCCTGGCGCTGGAGGTATTGGTTTGGCGACCAGAAACCCTGAGTTTGAGTCTGTGGACGATCTGGGCTCTCCCCGATCAAGGCACTCATCGAGGAGTTTTACTTCGGACGGAAGCCACCACGAGATTAATATGGCCGCGGCAACCGTCTCGGAAAAAGATCAACCACCAAAGCCTATGCAGAGTTGGATGAGGCGGAGGGTATGGGGTATCATACCTGTTTGGTCGATATTATTGACCATCATTGTCCTCATTTTGATGAGCGTGATTCTTGGATCAGTTATTGGAGCCTTCATGTCGAAACAAAGGAAAGGCCCGCGTGGAGGCTATGGGTAAGTCGGAGGCTTCCAAGTCTTGATCCAGAATACTGACCTAGGGCAGTGAACCGAGCACATCCTCAACTGCGACATCCACATTTGACGCAACGCCCATACCCACTCCAACAGATCTTCCACCCCTCCCCACTGGCAACTTCTCCATGCCAATCATGACGAGCCGAGTTCTCAGTGCTTGTTTCGCAGATACTACTTTGGCACAGGCCTGGCAGTGCCACCTCGTCATATCCGCTTTACGGCTGCAGATCACCAAAACCAAGGAAGATTCACTTGGTGACTACACAGCCGCTATAACTTGCAATACGTCTAACACGGTCGCGAACAATGTTTACTCTTATGGGGAGCAGCCATTTTTGATCGAGAAACCCGCAGCACTGGAGCTTGTTAACGATACGTTTGACACCGGTCGTGGTCCCGCATGGTTCAAGATGATCACGTACACAAAGACTGTGATCGTCCCAGAAGGTTCACTGAAGGATGACAGCCCGAAACACAGGATTCGCAACGCTGGCAAGTATCCGATGGGGTCTGGGGACTTTAAACGCAAAGGAATCATATCAGAAGGAGCCAAGCCGTGGCTTTGTACCTGGCCCGAGACAGTTCTCGAGGTTTTCATTTACGCCCAACAGAACTCGAGCGTGGGCGCGATGACGATGAGACCACCACCGCCACCATCACAATCCCCAACGCCTTCCCTACCAGCCTCGACTCCACCGCCTGGTCCAGCACCACCCCCGAACCCACCAGACGGCCCCCCTGGAAAATCGGGGGATCCCCGCTGGCAAAATGGCTACCCCGAAGGCCCCAAACCTACGGAAAAACCTACAGGGACGGCGGCGGGTTCTGAGACCCTGATGACAACCACAGAAGGACCTTCTTCAACTGGCGTATTCGGGCCCATCGACAAAGACGACATCTTTACACCACCGCCCCCACCATACCCCCGCGTCATCAAGATTGAGGAGCGACATATGCATGGCCGTCAGAAACCCACTTGCACGAAGGTCCAGATTCAGGACATGGGCGAGCCAGCTAAGCCGGTGAAGGGTCCTGATGGGAAACCTATCATTATCGAAATTGAACAGACACCACTCCACGATCCCGAACACGACGTCCGCAAGCGATCACCGCCCCTGTCGGAACGCGACGGGCCTAGTGGCCCAAGCCAATGTGGCTGTGTCTGGTTCCTCACGTAGCGAAACACACTCGCGTGCGTCGAATTATACCGCTATTTTTTTTATACATATTTTCGGGTTGGAGCATCTGCCCTTGTGTTTTGGATATCAAAGAGAAAAGCATTGTGGCCGTTGGAATTCCGCCGACGGCTTTGGAGGCATTGTTATCATCATATATTGCGCGTCGACATCTTCGCCAGGACCACGGCGGCGTTATGGGGTCTGAATTTCCAATGGTCCACTTAAACGGACAGCAAGGGGTCATGGTTATGCAATGGTACGATGGAATTGCGGGTCGCAAGACGGGACCTCATGGATTGCAGCGACTTCCTTTTTCTCTCTTCAGTTCTCTCTTCAGTTCTTCGGCATATATTTGGTTCTGTCGCACACAGCGTGGCAAGTTTGAGATACTCCCCCTTGCTATTCTATTTGTTTATATATTCGCGCCGTGTGTCTTATACCACTTGACAGCGGATTCTTTTGTTCTTTTTCACTTTTTGAATTGGGCCTGTATTGAGGGGGTGTTGGAGGGATCACTGAGATATTATTGGTCTGATCATGTTCTGGGGCAAAGAAGAAAATGGCAGGGGCTCAACCCAATTAGTGGGATTATTGCGAAGAGTGCGGTGCTGGCCATGGGTCGATGTGATGGTTCGTTGGGCATGGCTATCAGAGATTGTAGCCATAGCGAGGATCGAATAAGAACGCTAACCAAGATATTTTTGCCTGCACATACGTTTGGGTTTCGAGTGAGGTTGAGTTGTTCACCAGGTGAGGATGCTGCGTTAGAGCACGGCTAGTGTTATGTAGGGAGTTCATGTTAAGAGTGCGCTGATTTCGCTAGGAGTGCTTCGACGGCGTTGGAGGCTCCAGAGATATTTTGCAGTGGCCACGACGAGCCGAAATAATAAGCTGCGTGCATGTGTGTATGTTACTGATCAGTTAGCTTGGTAGGTTGTCGTCCGAGAGAATATCTTTTCCAAGGCCGTCTAAGAAGCTGTCTGCCATCTTCTTGGCCTTGCGCTGGCTAATCTCCCTCTTCCTGGCTTCTATCTCCCTCCGCCTCGTTAACGCTTTATCTTCTCTCTCCTTACGGAGCCCCTCCGTCCGCGCTCGCTCCGCCTCCAGCGCCGCCAGTTCTTCCTTTCGCTTGTTCTCGTCCCGACTGAACGCATAGAAGCCCACACCCTTGGTTCGGATCTCTCGATCCGCCCGATAATGTTCTGCCTCGGGCGGTGTCGCGCTTCGATCCCGCTTGCGCGCTAGGGCCTCCATGGTGGCCTCGTCGCGGGCGACAAACGCCGCCGTCTGCACTGCATCCCCAAGGATAATCTTATGAGGCGCCTTCGGTCGCGCAGACATGCGCTCTAGCTCTGCTGCTGATGCCTGCCCCCTCGCAACACGGCGCTCATACCGCATCTTCTCGGCGCGTGTCCCCTGCCGGAGACGCCCGAACTCGTCCTCCCATTCGACTATTTCCGTGTCGATGTCGGAAGCATCATCCTCGCCGTCGGGCCCCTCGTCAGACGAGGGGGAAGAAACCTCCCCACCCCCGGCTTTTGTTCCGCGCGAGGCTGACTCGGCCCACTTCCGGTCGAAGTCGACAAGCCCAATTTCCCGCCCCACGTAGTCGCCCCGCTGCATAGCCCCGTAAAGGCGCGCTTTGGATTCCATCCGGTAACGGACATGTCCGTGCTCGGCTTTGTCGTCTTCGGTGCCTGTGGGGTCTTTGAGCTTGAGTTTGTTAACGGTTGTGCTGGACCTGATATCAGGTTTGGGTTCTCGGTCGTCTTGGGGTTTTCGCTTGACCTTGACCTTGGAGAGGTCGTGGGCTTTGGACTTTGAAGGACGAGAGCGCGCGGGAATGAAGCTGCTGTCGCTACTTGCAGCAGTAGTGGAGGAGTATGTCGGCGTGGCGGATGTTTGCGCGGCAAGGAGGGAGCTGAGTTGGGAGGTGAAAGCGAGAGACGTTGAGAGGGCCGTTTCTTTCCGCTTCTTTTTGGGCGGCGGTTGCCCGTAGAGGTTGGGGTCTTGGGGCATTGCGATCTAGGTTTATAAGCTCTCGATACAGAGAAGTCCACTCCGAGATAAGTATCTAGATAAAGGACGTCGAAAAAAGGTGCCCGACCGTGGTCTTGGCGGACGAGGGGCAATACCAATTGCTGTCAGGTGGGGCGCAGTGTATTCGGATAGGGGCTCCACTGTGGCTCGGGTCAGCAGTGGGGCTCGGCGCTGCGTCATGTGGAACAAGTATGGAAGCTCTTGGGCAAGCATTTGAGTTTGGGTGGTTCATCCTCACTTATCCCTGGCTCTCTCCTCCACCAGCCGACGTGCTTGCAACGCCCTCCCTCATCCCGGTCCCGCATTCTTATCCCTTCTATCTGAGCGTAGGGATCGCAGTTTCGGCGGCTGTCCTGATGGAAGTTTACCTAGCTCATCTCACCATGATCAACCCTGACTGGCATTCGAACAGCTAGTTGCCTCCAACTCTCTGGAAAGCTCCTCTCTTCCACACCCGGTCCTCGGTTCCCACCTTGGGTCATACGACGAACCTGCACCACTCATTCAACCCATCCGCTGAGCCCTCTTGCACGTTATTTTAAAGTTAACAGACTTCGTCTGACCGCGAGTCTGACGCGCACTCCACGGCCGAAATGGCCGACGTCAACGATCCAGCGAGCTGGTACATCTGGTTCACTGAACTGAGCATCGTCCCGCCGGAGTATCGCTATATCCTTCGCATAATATCATGGTTTTTTGTAAGCCGCATGCATGATCGTGTGACAATGGTTGTGTAGCTTCTGATGGTTGCGCCAGATTACCCTCGCTCTCGTGCCGATCGTTCCCATTGTCTGCCTGGTCATTTACGATATTACTCTCTGGGTCTGGAGACTTCTCAGCACCCGCAACGCCGAGAGGAGGCATGCGGTGCTGGAGAAACCCGGCACTAACATCACTCCTTCGCCCGGTCAATCCCTAACAACTGAGAAGCGGTGCAACGGCGCTTTACCAAAAGCGAGGGCGGAGTGATTGATGGTTGGGGAGATGGGGGTGTCGGTACAACTGCAGCACGCAGTAAACAGGCGCACAGGATTGTATGCAGGCACACGACCACCAACCCATGTTCCATTTTTCCCCTCAGTACATGACCCCATTGCGCTACTAGACCTTCTATGAGAGCTGGGAGAGCACTTTGAGCAGGTCGCTTGTCACGCCCATAGCAGTAACTTCGCCACCAGCGCCCGCGCCCTGGATAATCAAGGGGTTGCTACCGTACCGCTTAGTATAGAAGCTAATGATGTTATCGCTCCCCTTGAGCGCCGCGATGGGGTGAGACCGATCGAATTTCTCCAGACCGACCTTCACCTGCTTTGCCACCACGTCAACACTGCCCACGAAGCGCACCACTTTCCCCTCCCTCTCCGCTTCCGCCTTCGTCTCCTCCATTTGAGAGTCGAACGCGGGGAGTTTCTCGAGGAACTCATCCCCAGTGGCAACCGATTCCAATTCCTTTGGAATCAGGCTTTGGACTGGGAACGAAGTCGGTGACTCCACCTCCAGCCCAGCCAGACGGGCAAGAATAGTGAGCTTTCGCGCCACGTCCAACCCGTTCAGGTCATCTCGGGGATCAGGCTCTGTGTAGCCAAGCGCCTTTGCCTTCTTGACCTCGGCTGACCACTTGCCTCCGCAGCCTGACGTGGGGGCAAACGAGTTGAAGAGAAAGGACATGGTACCGCTGAAGACACCTTCAATCTTGGTCACCTCGTCGCCCGTCTCTACGAGATCCTTTAAGGTTGAGATGACGGGAAGCCCGGCGCCGACCGAAGACTCGTGGAACACCCGAGCGCCGGCCTGGGCGCTCGCACTGAAGATATCCCGCCACAAATTGTACGAGCCCGAAAACGCTTTCTTGTTCGGCGTCACAATGTTGATACCGTGGCTGAGGAAGAGCGGGTATGCGTCGGCGACATCCTGGGAGCTGGTGTTGTCGACAATGATAGCCTTGAAGCTCGTTCCGTTCAAGAAGTCTGCGAGCGCCGAGGGAGCAAGTGGTGCTTCGGCAGCATAGTCGAGGCTTGAGATGGCCGAGTCGAGGCCGATAGACGAGTAGTCCTTGTTGTAGACAGCCTTCTTGCTTGTGCTGATGTAAACGAGAGCGAGCTTGCGGTTGGTGCGGTGCTTGGCTAGCCATTCAAGCTGCGAGAGGAAACACTTTCCGACCCCGCCAACACCTGGCAGTCGGATTTGGAGTAAGCATCTGGGAGAGACCGATTGGGACACAGCCTACCGATAACCGCAATGTTGACTTGGCGCGCGCAAGCCATCTTTTTCGGGCTGACTGGTGAGAATCCTGAAAGTTCGCAAGAAAGGACTGCTCTCCCGTGACGGTGGTAAGCCTAGCGTATTCGCGGGGAAGATCGCGGGGTCGCTGAAAATGTCGCCATGGGTCGCCGATAGTGGGGCAATTGACCTACCCCCAGTCACTGCCATTGACTTTTTGTGGACCCTCAATTGTCAAGCACCGCTCCATTCTTTCTGTAGGACAACCGCATAGCGAGTGGAACATTGCGGCAATTGTCACATCAAGCTTTCGACACGAGTTCCAGCTTTCACCTTTTCTCACACAAACCGCTCAGTGGCGCTGAAATCGAAATAGCGGGCTGTACAAAATGGCTGGCTCAAAAAATAAACGGCAAAAGCGAGAGGACTACCGCGCCGCTCTGCGTGAGGAGAGTGTTACTGAGCTCCCACGCAAGAAATTTTACCGCCAACGAGCTCACGCAAACCCTTTTTCTGATCATCAACTTGTCTAGTATGTTCATTTCACCTCATCCCTTTTCCAATAAATCTAACCCCTACATAGTCCTCCAAACCCAGATCAGATGGACTGGTCTGCTCTTTTCCCAGATTTTGTCGTCGAGGAATCTAACGAGTTGAGTGTTGATAAGAGGTCTACTGAGGCGAATAACCAAGAAATGACCTGTGATGGAACCACTGTTCGTGAAGAGTTATCAGACAAGGCACTGAAGATAACCAGGCCAAGGAAAATCAACAAAAATGTCGAGGTTGCCGACATTGGGTGTGGCTTCGGAGGTCTACTCGTTGCCTTGGCGCCTCAGATGCCTGACACATTAATCTTGGGTCAGTTTACAAGCACGACAAAACGTAAGCCTGTTCTAACAGCGCAGCAGGGCTTGAGATTCGTGTTTCGGTAACCCAGTTTGTGGAGGACAGGATCAAGGCTCTCAGAGCCCAGCACGTGGACGAAGGGCTATATCGAAATGTTGGCGTTCTTCGAGCCAACACCATGAAGTTTCTCCCAAACTTCTTCAAGAAGGGCCAGCTCTCCAAAATTTTCATCTGCTTTCCGGACCCGCATTTCAAGAACCGGAAACACAAGCAACGTATTGTCTCAACGACGCTAAACTCAGAATATGCCTATGTGCTGCGGCCTGGCGCCATCATCTATACCATCACCGACGTTCCCGACTTGCACGAGTGGATGGTGCAGCACTTTAACGCTCATCCGTCGTTTGAGAGGGTCTCGACGGAAGAGCAGGAAGCGGACCCCTGTGTAGCAATCATGAGAACCGAGACTGAAGAAGGTAAGAAAGTGGCCAGGAATGAGGGACAGAAACACGTCGCATTGTTCAGACGTCTAGAGGATCCTCCATATGACATTGCAGAGCCGTAGCACCTCTGAATTCAGGGCCCAATAGAACAAGAAAATAACACATATGCTGTGCAGCTCGCACACGAGAGGTGGTTACATTATTCAGTTAATCACATAGTACTGTAACGGGTGAAAGACCCCTGCAGCCGCAGTGGGACGGAAGTACACTAGATCCCTGGACGGTGACGCCTGTGGGGATCTGGTTTGTGCTATCGATAACACACCTCCAGACGGTGAGCGAAGCAACCCCCCAACGCAAAACATGCGGCCTCGACCGCCAAACACTCGTTCCAGACTATGGCCCTTCGAGGGAGAGACGTAGCCCTTGCTGGTGTTGGCAGCTTTATCGCATGGGGATATGCCATCAATTGGTTCCCAGTCCTGCGTTGGGCTGGCCACGCTTTTGTTGCGGGCATCGTCGTTGCCCTACTCGCTGTCGTCGCTCTGCAGCTTCTAACCTCGCGCGGGTCCCGCTACCGCCGAATCCACCCCCCTCGGCCGCACGGCGCCCGCTTCGTCGGCCTCGACACCTGGACAACAGAAGTTTCTGCTCTTCGCGCGCGCCAGGCAATCGTCAAAACTTCGCTGTGTCCCGAGTCGCCGAAAGTCGCTGCTGCTCTCGATGAAGTGCTCGAATTCATAATCCGCGACTTCATTAAGTCGTGGTACTCCAGTATCAGCAAGAACCCCGTGTTCGCCATTGAGGTCGACAGGGCGATACGATGCGCGCTTCTCCGAGTCAAGGAGCGTCTTGCCGACATCGACTTCGCCGAGGTCCTGACAACACGTCTGGTGCCCCTCCTGACTGCCCATTTCCGCGACTTCTATGATGCGGAACGCTCTGTCAGAGGCCGGAAGCTGAACCGGTCGGTCACTGAAACAGAAGAACTCGACCTAGCAATTGCTTCAAAGTATAAGGAGGGAAAACTGCATCCCGCAGCTAGCCTGGTCTTCTCCGACACCAAGACCACCCAACAGGACTATCTCAGACAGGCCATGTCCAAGGTCCTACCCATGGTCTTACCGGCGAAGCTTTTAGCATCCCGCGCTGTGGCCATAATCATCAGAGAGATCACGGCTTGCGCTGTCATGTTCCCCGTTATGCAGATGGTTTCGGAGCCCGATACTTGGAACCAGCTGATGGAGAACTATGGTCGCAGCATGCTCCAGGACCGGTCTACTGTCCGGAAGCTCCGTGCTGCGCTGGACCAACATGCCTCTCCCGCTCCGAAGGCAAGTAAGCCCATGGCCTTCCCCCGGCTGCTCCCCACCGACAACGAGAGGAGGTTTGAGAAGTTCATTCGGACGATTCGAAAGGTATACAACCTGTCAGATGCGAGGAGATTTCGCAGCGAAGTTGCCATCCAACTCAAACGAGACTCGCAACAGGAGAATATCGACCAAGTTTATATACGGCGGTTGGAAATGGGGAAGAGACTGTTGGACCAAAGGGTACAACATCTGGCTGCGGGCGGCGACCGTCGATTCCTTCCGCAGAACGCCTCTGTACCTCCTGCGCCTTCCCCGACCGTGTCCCGACTAGAGAACGCTTCACTTGTTGACCTGCTTCGAGACCCGTCCAGCCTTTCCTACTTTATGGAGTACATGGATAGGCAACAGCTCATGCCGCTGGTGCAGTTTTGGCTGGTTGTGGATGGCTTCCGCAATCCTCTCGAAGACGACGGCCCAGAAGGAGAACAGCTGCCTTTACAGCTGCCTCCATGGACGGAATCTGACCGACTAGATCTCGCTCAGATAGATGCCGCATATCTCAGCCGTCCCGAGCTGAGGGTTCCGCCATCATCGAAGCGTACAATTCAAGAGTTCTTGAAGGCTGGCAAGAGAGCGAGCCCTGAGCAATATTATCGGGCCCGAAGAGAAATTCTTAGGGCCCAGAGCGCTGTCCTAGAGGAAATGCGAGTGAAGCATCTGGCCAACTTCAAGAAGTCGGATCTTTTCTATAAGGCACTGGCTTCCGAGGAGGCGTCAAAACGCTGCGTTCCACCTATTACCGCCCCCGGTACCGGGCAGGCTCAAAGAGTGCAACCCATCACTCATGCCTCCTCAAACAGTAATAGCAAGCTAAACCCTGTATCGCGACTCGCCCCGAGGCTGCACCCGGGGGTCAATGCCAAGCGGGGAGGATCAGCCTCGGATCTGCGAGCCATGAATGTCAATGGCAACAACGGTTTCGATGCGTTCACAAGTGGGCGCCGATCCATAGATGAGGACTCATCTACTCCACTATTTGACGAGGATGACGTGGGAGATGACACGCTTGCCGACTCTGTTCAAAGTCTCGACCAAGATGTGGCTCCGGTGCCAGATACCAAAGTCGTGCAGGCCATGGAGCAGGCCCTTAATAACATTCTTGAGGATACTAGACCCTCAACAGCAGAAGATCTCAGGGCATCACTCTTTGGTGGCGAAGTAGACGCCAGCTCCAGCATATTCAGCGGCGGTGGTGATGCGGATTCTCGACGTGGCTCGACTGATATCCCCCAATCTCTCCGAAATTCTGTTGAGCTGCCGCAGCCGAGCAAGGTTGTGGTTGATACACCCAAGTCACCACAACCAATGAAGGAACAGGAGAAGCCCAGCTTAGCGTCTCTAGGGCTGGTCAGCGCGGCGTCGCGGATAGGTGTGTTTGTGGATGACGATCTCTTCGCTGACGAGGAGAAATTCCTATCTGACGAGCGTTCTGGCTCCGATGGCAACCAAAACGACGACAACGTTGATGAAGTCCATGAAGCAGCCCCAGGTGACCTCGGTCTAGCTGAAGCCATTACCGTTCTGACTAATGACATCGATCGCCTTGTGGCACAAGAGGCTGTCGTGGACTCCCTTTTGCGTAAGGCTGAACTGACTAATAACACGGCTGAGTTGAGAATCCTCCGAAAGTCAAAGGCCAGCCTTCAGCGAGAAATACGTCGCAAGGAACTCCAGCGTCAGCAATACGTCATCCAAGAAAGTGATAACAGCTTATATGGGCGCTCTACCATCCGCATCAAGTCCATCCACGTGGGGCGAGACGATGAGGGCAAGGAATATGCTTTGTACGCTATCGAGGTATCTCGCAACGCCGGTGAGAAGATGCCAGCGGCCACGTGGGTCATCACAAGACGGTACAGCGAGTTTCTCGGGCTCCACCAGAAACTTCGGTCCCGGTATCCCTCGGTCCGGAATCTTGATTTCCCCCGGCGAAGAATGGTCATGAAGCTGCAGAGTGAGTTCCTTCAGAAGCGTCGGATGGCACTCGAGAAGTACCTGAGCGAGCTGTTGTTGTTGCCGGATGTGTGTCGAAGCCGAGATCTCCGCGCCTTCTTATCTCAGAGCGTCATCAACCCGCTGGGTCAGGATCTGATGGACCGCGAGGACAAGAAGGACATGATCACGAGACTATACGACTCGGTCACTGATGGTATGGAGGACATCCTAGGAAGCATTCCCGTCTTAGATCAGCTGTCCATAGCCGGACAGAATCTGATCGCAGCGGCTACGAACCAGCTAGGGGCCATACCTCTAGAGGATGGCGGAGCAGGAAGTGGCGTGCTAAGCGCGGCCGAGGCAGAAGCAGAACTCAATGCGTTTGAGAACCGGGAGCTTGAACCTTTTGTGAAGCCAATTTGCGACATATTCCTCGAAGTCTTTGAACTCAATCGGGGGAACAACTGGCTACGTGGCAGGGCTGTTGTCGTGGTGCTCCACCAGCTCCTCGGAGGAACCATTGAGCGCAAGCTGAGGGATAATGTCAAGATGCTGGTGCAGGAGGAGTCCCTTCTCAAGTACATCACGATGCTAAGAGAGGGCCTGTGGCCTGGTGGGCGAACCATGGTCGGCAACAAGGATGGAGAGGAAAGCCGAGGCAAGAAGCCGAGGACTGCAGCCGAAAAGGCGCGGACGAGGACGGAAGCAAGCCTCATGCTGGCAACCTTGGTTCCGGATCTGGCGGGCAACGTAGTAGGACGGCTGAACGCACAAGCAGCAAGTAGAAGAATCTTTGCAACCTTGAATAATTCGCGGCTCAAGTAAGTTTTTCTCTCGACCCACGGGTAAGATTGAGTGCTGACGATGGCGTACCCATTATCTAGCGCGCACTTGGCATTTACGATTCTAGACGAGATCATCGACATTGTATTCGGCGTCGACTAAAGACCTAATTGACTGACTAATATGAGAGGCGGGGACATGAGGGGAAATGCATAGCACTGGCGTTGGACCTTGCTCATACATGTACAGCGGACTGTTCTGGGTGTTGGAGAGCTGAGGTGGAGAAGATATGTAGGCGGCTGTTTCTGGCCCGTATGCAGGCCGTAATATGTCCGAAGTGTGGGGGTTGAATCCTCCCCATCGGGTTGGGAGGAGGTTTTGCTCCTGTGTTGTAGTATCTAGAGTTTTCGAATAATGCAATCAAAGCTAAAAAGATGACATGTCGAGTTTTTCATGACAGCACTGGCCAACCAGAGGTGTGCGCCCACGGCCGCAACACTGCAAAAGGCAGGCTGGATGCTTTTCTGGCGCGTGCAAGTGGCCAATGGCAGAGGAAGCGCGCAGTGGTGATGAGGCGGCGTGCGTCTCTCAAAAGCCGGGCGGGTCAGTTCTGCACACGGCTTGGCGCGGGAGAAGAGAAAGGCAACGCTTCTTCGGCTGCGGCTCTTCATCCAATTCGCCGCGCAATCACTGGACTTGGACGCTTTCGGTTTGGCGCGAGCAGTAAGGTGGGGCGTCTCGCTCGGCTGCTGCCTCTCCACTTTTCCCTGTCGCCCTGTCATGGTGGACGGGCGAGGCCGACTTTTCTTCCTTCACCTTCCAGCCAGCCAGCCACCCCTCCCTTCTACCATCATCCATCGCAGCCCTCTGTCGTTGCCAGACAGCCCCAAACCCTTTGGAAGAGGCCATACCATTACCTATCGGGCAGCCCCGGAAGTCCTTGGTATTTAAACGCGGCCGCCTCCTTCTCGCGCGTCCACTCCACTGGCCCCAAGCCTGGAAAGCCTGGAAAATTTGACTCTCAGCCGCGAGGCTCCAAGGTTCCTCCTCCAAGGTGCCCACCCTGCCTGTTCAGCCCCTCCTCCCTCCAGCGGAATTGACTTTTCGGTCTGGCGGCCCTCACATACGTCGTCTTCCCCATCCTAATTATCGTCCCCATCTTGCCACACCGGACCACAGCCGAGATCTGACAGGACCTGCACCCGTTTGGACTATAACTTCTCCCAGAAGCTCGCGCATACTCACTCACCCTCCCTATCTTTGTGTGTTTCAATATCCTCACAAGCCCAAGGATTGTTGCCGGCCATGACCGAGGTGTCGTCGACGAGGCTCTACTTGGGCAACCTGCCCCGCACTGGTGAGTTGCCTTGTATTTGCTCACCCTGCCACCTTCTGTTGTTTCGGGGCTGTCGGATGAACACCTCGACCGGGGCGCGTGCCTCTTATTTGTCTCAATTTCCTAGAATAAGAATGCCCGTCTGACTTCCATCAACAGCGACCAAGGCCGATGTCGAAGCTCACTTTGCCACCCATGGAACGGGTGAGATCACGGAGATCAAGCTCATGAACGGGTTCGGCTTCATCGAGTACAAGGACGCAATGGACGCCCGAGATGTCGTACCTGGTAAGTACATGCCTGTTTGCTCGGAGGGTCTGCTTGCTAACGAGGCGTCTTTGTTCTCTCACTCTAGCTTTCCGTATGTTGAGGACCCCCGAAGGATACCGCTGATGTCTGCGACAACCCCCCCAGATCCCAGGCTAATTACAATATCAAAGATGGATCCGACTTCATGGGCGAGCGCCTGACAGTCCAGTTTGCCCGAGGCAATCGTCATCGTGAGCAAGGCGGCGGCGGCGGTGGCTATAATTCGGAGCGGAACGCCCCTCCACGGCCCCGTCGCACTCCGCACCGCATGCAAATCAGCGGGCTTCCTAATGAGACCAGCTGGCAGGTCCGTTAACTCTTTCGCTTCCCTTTTCCTGGAATCTGTTGGGGAATTCCCCATTCCCTAGGCTTCGAAACTGGCCGGCCCCTCGCCCAGGTGGCTTTTTCCCATGCCATATCTTGTCCAACCCTGTTGGGCTTCACCCCAGTGAAGGACGTCTCGACAAATGAGGAAATGAGGTTCGGCCGGCTTCCTGGGCTGTCCACCTTCCAAGGATGAAGTTCTCCTTTGCGTTTAATTTGGCCCTTCGTCAATACTGTTTCGCTTTGCTCTCTCTGTTTGCCAAATTACAAGATTCCGCGCCGGGCTTCCAAGCCTCCGGCCAGTAAGGCTTACCTGGATTGATCACACTGGTCTCTTCGCATGGACACACCGCCAGAACCTGCCCGCGCCCTCCTGGACTTCAACTTACTTAGGATTGGTTTTAGGACCTGAAAGATTTCGCCCGCCAGTCTGGCCTGGATGTCGTCTACTCCGAGACTGGTCGCAACGGCAACGGTGAAGGGTATGTTCGGGTTTCCCTTGGCTGCTACCCCCTGTTGGCTGACATGCGCTCAGTTTTGTCGAGTTCGAGACAGCTGCCGATCTGAGGACTGCCGTAGAGAAGCTTGACGGTCGCGAGTTCAAAGGACAGCGAGTTACTTGCGTTGCCAACGTAGGATCTCCCCTTTGCTTGGAACAGGATACATCTTAACCCTTGCAGACCCAGCCCGATTTCCCCCCACGTGGTAGCGACCGTGCTCGCTCTAGATCCCCTCGCCGGCCGTATCCTGCTGCGCCAGAGGGTGAATATCGTCGCGGACCTCCTCGCGGAGGGTATAGTCCGCGTAGGGATGGGGGATACCGCGACGGCTATCGTGAGCGGTCTCCCCCGCCCCGCCGAGACTACTACGAGGACCGTCGCGGCGGTTATAGGTCTCCTCCGCGTCGAGCCCCTGTCGAAGACTACGCACCGCCCCGTCGTTACGACGACCCGTATGCACGCGCTCCGCGATACGATGCACCCGACCCGTACATTAACGGGCGTGAGGATTACCGTCGCCCGCCGCCTCCGGATTATCAGGCTCCCCGCGAAGGCTACCCCCGCGAACCCTACCGCGGTGACTATGAGCGTCGGTATTAGGCTGTAGTTCTATCTAGGTCGACGTCTCTATCGAGAGCTTTGCGTCCAGAGGGTGCTTGAGCACTCCGAGTGTCACTGAAAAATGAAAGTCGACAACCTATGGAACTACCACCTCTTTTTTTGTGGACTTGATAGTGCCTTTCACAGGTGTCTGGTGTTTTGAACGTTCGGGTATCACCACGGAATTCTTTCAACGCTGACGATCGGCCGGGGTGGTCGAGTGCGATGATGAATATCTCTCCTTAGTGGTATCGGCTGGTTTGGTTTATCGGGTCTCACAAAAGCTATTCAGTATTTTATTCCCAAGCGATGGCTGACAGGATTTCCACTTGGCATGTCAGGGTTTTGGTCGCTCCTTTGGTTTGCTGTTACTCTTTCCGAACAATCGTCAAGGGAGATAGCTTATCATTGTTTTCAGCGAAGTGTGTTTCCTTGGCCTGTGATTCCAGATGGCCATCGGGGTGTACGTTTTTGGAGGTTTGAAGGTCGTAGCAGCATGTTTGGTATTGTCTGGTCCTCTGTCCGGTATCAAGTTCAGAAGGAAAGCGGACAGGGCGATGCAGTGATATATGCGCAATGAATTTCCTAGGTTGGTATGCATTCATAACCTATGCTGCGACCCACGTATCACAGATTGAACTTGTGAATTTGAGTTGAGAGTTTCCTGGCATGATACCACTGACACAATTTTTTTATTGCAAGTGGTCCATACAATCTGGAGAGCTAGCCATGAAAGAATTTTGCTGCTCTTGGGTTCTTGCTGCGTCCATCCAAACTAGCTACCTCTCTCTATCTACACTTAATCAGGTAGTTACCTATTGATAGGGCTGGACTCAAGCCAGATTTCTGTTGTTGGTTTATCCTGCAGATGTACCTGCTTCCCTCTTTAGATGTCTTGCCTGTCATGTCGTAGTGTGCCTCCTTCCTCCTTTCACCCAGATGAGGGTTTGGTGGCCTAGAATCACGGTGTCTAGGTTGGGGGACCTGGGTTACCCAGCCGGTTGGTATAAAGCCTACTTTAGCTTCCAAGGCTGTTGTCGACTTGGTAGTGGGTCTGATCAAGTTGGTCAGCCGCGACACGCAGATCCTGTCGATTGATGTTTGTCATTTTAGTCAATGCTCGTTTAAGGTTTGTTTTCCCGGAAACCCGTAGGCAAGGGGGCATCTAGTTGAAGCACGTATGCCATCTCGAGTCTTCCATTTTGGAAGGAAGAGGTTGAACATTAGGGAGCTGCTGTTTAGTAGTGGGCAAAAGGGGTGATGCAGGGGGACGGTACTGAGAGGAGAGTCGGTACCTAGGAACCTAGAACAGAAGACAAGGTTAGCAGGTACGCGCGTAGGATTAAGGCTACAACATCGAGTGAGGGATGAGAACTAGGACCACGAGTAGAAGAAGCAGAACCAACACTACAACACACGACGGACGCCTTCCACACATATCAACATTCCGGTCTTTATTCTCCAAATCATTATCCGGTGGCGGGAACACGTTGAGAAAGGAACAGAGAGCCCTCGCTATCTCTATATAACAGCGGGCGCGGACGAGGTGATGTGCTGTGTCTGGCAACTTAGGTACCTAACATGGATGCCCTTGTATAAACAAGAGTCGCCTGGTTTCCACATCCGCTGCATGGCCGACACCAAAGTTGTGTCTGGTTCTGGTTGCAGTCTTGGCCTCACAGGCTGGGTCGCAAGAGACTTAGCACCACGTTCATCTGAGTGTCTGAGCCCGTATGCACGATAGCTCGAGCTGGCCGGGAATGAAGATGTGAAAATTGGATACTGGCGTTTGATCACGAGTGTACATACAGTGCCAGATCTGAGTCAAGCAAGAGTGAATAGCATTGCTACCTACCTGGTCCGCAGGCAGGGCATTGCTTAGGACAGGGTATGCTTACAAGCCCGATTCCTTCTAGAAGCCTTCATCCTGGCGTGTGGTGACCGGGTTTCAAAGTAGGAGGATCGAGGCTGGAAGGTAGCTGCTGTGATTGATTGATGGTAGATGATGATGGGCATAGTTGACGGTATGAACTGGGCAATGAACTGGGAGAAGCAACATCACAGCCATCGTCTGATATGTGTGCCAAAGCTTTGCACCAGAGGCATCTTTCTTCGTAACAGAGATATGCAAGTCGATTGTCTTGAGCGTGTCTTCTAGGGACAATCAGGGAAACTGGGAATGGAAAATGGACAGGCAGGCTACGCCGACTTGACGACCCATGTCCGCGAGATTATCTCTCTCAAAACTTATGCTATACACCCATCGCTCTGAAGACGGCACGCCGTCATCTCCTGATTCCTAGTGTAGACGCTGGACCCAACACCTCCACGCTGTAACGGCCCACGACAATGCCTGTCTCAACTCCGTAGCTCAGTAGACCACATCCGCCCTCTTCATTCCTGCCAAGAATACTGTATAAGGCCAGACTAGCACATAGCAGTCAGGGGCACCGGTTGGCCCATGCAAACTTGTGGATGGTGCAGTGCTCAAGTCCTCTTGAGAAGGGGGGCCCCTATATTGCCATACCCACAGGGACAAGATATCGTGGTAATCACTGCAGGCAACAGAAGAGGGTGTTTACCTAGCAAGGGCGTTTTCGCTACCAGGCACCTGAAAGGAGAGGAGGTTAGACCCCGATACCTACCGAGCATCACTGTTTGCAGCCAAGAAGCCGACGGCTGACTCCTGGTTCAGACACATCATGATGCTCTAGCTACAAATCTGGAAATTTTGCCATTCTTTGACGAGAATTCTATCCCCCGCCATTTGTGTTCAAGAGATGCAGAATATTGCAGAATATTGATCGGCGGGTTGTGAAGAGGGAATATTTCCAATGAAGGAAATGATATCACTCAGCACACGCACACACACACACACGCATACACACATAACACGCGTGTAGATACTTGAGACACTCACAGTAGCTAATCCGGTAACAAGTAGCCATCAAGTTTGCTCGCCGCCCAGCAGCACTTCCAGACCAACTACCATTTACCACTCAAGGCAAGAAACCCGGAATCTCGGAACACATCAGACAAGACACGGCAGATGCAACAAGGGAACGTGAACAAGATGGACACGAGACTTGGACACCTGTCAGGTAGGTAGGTACGATAGGCAGAGATTATTTACCACCTGCCAAAGTTGAGGGTAATCTCAACCGAGCTGGGCTGAGACATTCCCAGCATCCTGTTGGGTGGGGAGGTGAGTTTGTTTGTTGCCTTGTCTACCTTTTTCCCACTTTGGACCTATTTTGCGGAAAAATGAGTTAGTAGCCGGAAGTGATTGTTAGGTTACTAGCGGAAGCTGAGAAGGCTCGCGTCGGTTTCGGGGTTTTGGTTATGATGGACGCCAGCTCGGACATTTGTCTGGCTTGCTATCCAGTGCTAGGAACGTATACACGGGCACCCATCTAGGAAGCATAGCTTCAATTGCTTTGGCAGGTGAGTGGGGGCTTCCTGTCTCATCAACAATTGTTGATACTACATCATAAACTCATCCCCCCCTCCGGAATGTTGCTTAAAGATGACCCCCTGCGCGCGCGCGCGGACACGCCGTTCCTCTTTCTGGTGAGTCCCGATGTTCCAACTCCGACCCCGATGTCCGATAGTGCCGATTAGTCTAGATAGACTGTTCCCGCTAGGTATCTCACGTGCGCGAGATACCATCTCGCAGATTGTGAGAGTTTAACTTCACAACACTCTCTTCGCAACCTTCTCACCCATCAATACCGTACAATCTTACTCCTTGCCTCTCAGAGCAGCCCCCAAACGCAATCCATCTACCCCAGACCACAACGCCACCCCGCCCCGCCCCGTCCGTCTCATTTTGTCTCTCTGTCCTCATCCCCTCTCTCCAAGTGTGGTAACATCCACAGCGGGCCACCCAGCCCATTGCATCTTGAAACATTTACACACCACACCACCATACCACCACATCTTCATCACACTGCTCTGCCCTGCCCGGCACACACCACCACTTTCCAAATCCCCACCCCACCACTACCACCGCTCACCCAACGAGTGAGCCAACCCAACCATTTTACCACACCATCCTTTGCGTTGCTCAGAGCGCCTGTATAGTTCGGCCTACCACAGAGTTTTACTCCAATTCCCCAATTCCCGGCTCGGGGGACCAGGGACAACATGCCGCGGCGCCTATTTCCTCTTCTCTCTTATTTTTCTATTACACTCAACCAAACCCGATTCATCTCATCACGTTTTTTTTTTTTTTGCAATGCGCCGCATCGCATCTCAATGCAGTGCATCGCATCTCCGCGTCGCACGTCATTTCATCACATCACAACACATCAGATCACGTAAACAGCGGCATGGGGGCGTATGGCATTGCTGGAGGGCAGGAGCTGATACATGTGGACTTGGGACATGAAAGTTGAACACTTGTCAAGAACTACAACCACAATGACCAGCAGAGCATCAGCATCTGCCATCAGCAATCAGCATCAACACCCTGCAACAGCCCTGCGACGAGCGCGGTACGGTACGATGAGGCACAGCAGACACTAACTTCCATTTCTGAGAATATAACTCTTGACCCCGTGGGGTAAACCACCTACGTACCTACTCTACTACGGTCACTCACTCACATCGGTGGCGATAAAATCCCCCAATCCTTGAAGCCCGAGTGTGGGTGGTGATGAGTTAGTTTACGGCACAGGTATCCATGGTACCTAACTCACCAACCCCGAAACAAAACTAACCCAAACCAACCCAAACCAGCCCTGTTGAATTACCTAGTCTACCGTTAACCCTGTTGGTGAACCAACCAACCAACCAACCAACCAGCATTATTTCCCCTAAGAAGCATATCGGTAACCAAAAAAGACGACACCGACTAAAATACATCGGACCAGAGAACCAGGGCACGCCTGGACAGATTAGACCAGACTCCGGAGCAAAGCCAAAACCGGCCGTACCAGACAACAAGGCGAGACCGAGACGGGCGGGAGACTCGAACCTTTGTGGAATTGGATGGATGGATGGATGGACATGACATGGCGTGGCATGGTATGGCACCAGCGGCACGGGTCCTTTCCCCTCTCTTGTTTCCTTGTTACCTACCAATCCATCCCTCATTGTCCGCAAGTGTTGGCTACCTTACATGTAGCGTACGAGGAAGGCAGGCAACAACAAGCACCCTCGGACTGTACCTCCAGCTAGTATCCCCGTTTCCCTTCGCCCCAAAAGATACTGTTTCAGTCCCCGAACCAAAGGTTCTGGCCCGCGACCACGACTACCGTTGTAACTGCTACCGTTACCGTTACCTCCTGTGCCGACGCCGCGGTGAGGACCAGACGAGACCAGCCCCAGGCCGCTCCCAGCTTACATCCGCAGCACCTGACTGGTCCAAAGGCCACTACGAGAACACGTCTGGCCTACAGATTGAGAAAGAAAGAAGGTGAGAAAAAAAAGAATCAAGAAGGAAAAGAAAAAAAAAAAGAAACCAAGAAGAGTCCCAAGACCAACCTCCTCCTCCCCCACGTCATGTTATTCAATCCCCCCCTCCGGTTACTAAGGGGTTGAGAGGTTGAGGAGTGGTCAAGGGGTTGCCAAAACGAAACACGCTCTTATTAGGTAGCTACCTTGAAACCAACACCAAAAAACTGCCGGTACTGGTCGCCGGTCTACATCATCTACGCTTGTAGATACGTACCGACAAGTACGAGACGCCCCCAACTCGGGGAGGAGAAAAAAAAGAGACGTTGGCAAAGTCGGGTAGTTAGTCATACACTGACCCGCCTCATGCCTTTTCTCTCTCTCTCTCTCTACAGAGAGAAAGAATACCCTCTTCGTTGGTACGGGTAGTCCTGATAGACTAAGCCTCAGCTGCCGGCACGCCGAGCCCACGCCGATTGCTTGCCCGACTGGATAATTTGCGAGCTGCGATCTTGGGCCAGGTTGCCTCGGGACATCAGCTGGACGAGTCGGCAGCGATCCCCAGCCCATCAACGCCACTCCATTTTACCCGGAGCATTTAGCCCGCGCGGGGGAGGTGCAGCCTCAGCCCGCCAACCTGGCCCAGGGGTCCAATAGTGATCGAACAAGAGGCGGTCAGGTGCCGAACCTCTCTCTTGGTGCCAGCCACGCTATGTGCTAGTCAGTTAGGGCTGCTGTGCAGGGGAAACGGTGCCATCAGCCATGGCGGTCACCATTGCGGTCAGACAGGCCCCTCTCAATGCAGTCAGCCAGACGAGTGGACCGTTTTGCATAAGCATTGAAACGGTGGGAGCAGAAAGAGATGAATGTTCGTAAATGGATCAAAAAAGAACGAAAAAAAAAACAGAAAACGAGAAAGGACCAAAGGTCCTGCGGCATCAGCCCCACGATTGCTGCTAACCAGCCTCATCCCGGCTCCCGGCCCAGCCCCCGATGTGGTGTGGAAGCCGCGCTTTGGTGATACTGTGTTATAGACAAGCGCCCGGCAGCTTACGACGAAAATCCCTCTGGAAAAACTGGAACTGCCGATGCCAAGTCGTGTCGAACATCTGACAATGCTCCGGGG
>Ga0247763_1000383_pt1 | contig 26200 bp, 30 predicted proteins | sample UWRJL141409B4_FD_179926 | JGI IMG/M metagenome (GOLD analysis project Ga0247763, IMG submission 179926) | Plant litter microbial communities from Arlington Agricultural Research Station in Wisconsin, United States - UWRJ-L141-409B-4 | ecosystem: Environmental > Terrestrial > Plant litter >...
CGACCGACTTGCTCCACGATCGGGGTTTCCTCGGGCTCGATGATCGCGCCAGCCGGCAATGGAGATGCAAAGAGCCCAACAGAAAGGCTAAAGAATGCAACCACGCCAATAATGGCGTAAGCGAGGAAGAGGACCGAGTCAAAGCCGTCGGAAGACCCGAGCAGGTACCCAGCAAACACAGGCGCCAGAGACCATGCCGTATTCCGGAGGAATGCCGGAGAGACCCATGTCGATGTCGCTGGTGCACCATCTGCAGTCGAAACAGCAGCGCTAATTGCCGAGGAAGCCCCTGTAATCGTGGCGGTCGCAATGCCGTGGAGGACTCTGGACAGGACGAACGCTGGCAAAGACGGGGAGTGCGTGAGGGCCCAGTGCAGAATGCCGAAAGATGCTGCTGCACAAGTGAGCCCCCCAAGTAGAGTGAGCCATCTCGATCTACCTTGGCAGGCGAAAAGGGGCATCAACGCTATCGGCTGTCAGCTGGTTTCTCCGCCAGAAGGGGTCCGACCTACGAGATAGAGCCACAAACGTTCCTCCATGAGCTGAGATCAAGATGGACACAAAGATCTGAACCTGAGAGGAGGGCACATGGAGTCGGCTCTCGACGATGGACGGCACCAAAGGTATCACCTAGGAGGAGTGAGCTACTACGATGCGGAAGGTGGGGTTCAGAGGAACAGCAACTCACGAGACCTGAGAGAAAGATATCCTACCAACAAAGGTGTCAGTAAACGTAAAGTCCGAGGGGACGCATCTCGGGAAACCTACCGCAAAAGTGGCGATTTTCGCCAAAATGACGTGGGAAGCCATGGTTTGGTGAGCTTCCTATCTTTGGGCGCGGGGTCAGTTTGGTGATATCGTTCTTCGTATCGTGGGATGGATGCCTTGTGTGTTCTCGGCGGTGGCAGGTGTGTTTTTCGTCGACAGGGGTAAGCTGTCGAGCAAAACCTACCCAGAGGCTGGGATGATGACAATTGCAGCCTCTTCAACGGCCGAAGTGGACCTGGGCAAAGATTTTGTCGAGCCGTGACCTGGATCTCGGATGACAACCGTGGAGCCCCTCCGAAGAATCGTGTTGCTCTTCCGCTTCTTGGTCGGGTCCGCGTTGGTCAGGCGTTTGCTGATTCGGGTCGGAGCTCGGATCCCGCTGCGTTCTGCGTGAGGGGGTTTTGCGAGCGACAACAAAGTGAGGGGCAACACCAGCGTCGCCGGAAAATCTGTCGTCTCTAGCAGCTCACTGTCGATTTCTAAACCCTTTCCTGCCGCCAATTGGCCCCTTCGTCGTCCTGAGAGAGAGAGAGAGACGCGTGCGTGCTCCGCAGGAGACCCTAGGTGCCTACCTGGTACCTAGGTTATCGGTGGTGCCTGTGTCGCGTCGCCTCGGCGTAGCTCCACGTTCTCCAAGTTTTCAGCTGGTGCGACAAACCAGCAACCCTCGACGAATCGGGTTCAACACGCCGTCACCTCACTCAGTCAGGCCGCGTCCAAAGTGTGCACGATGTCAAGACTCATGATGCGCAAAGTCGGAGGCGCAGTGCGAAAAAGTGAGGGCAGAGAGGAGGATCTTTCCTCGTTGCCCGGTTATTGGATCCCTCGTCGAGGCAGATAATCCTCTCCAGCCAAGGTGCCAAGCCTCTGGTGGCCCAACCAAAGCCCCTGTCCTTTCGGATACACCCCACCATGCAGTCCCCGCACGTTTTGGGGGGTCGGGGAGCTGTCATTGGTGCTTGTTTCAGCGAGATGTTCGCCATCCTTGCACCATGACGGATCTCGTTAGCGCGCAATCCCGCAATCTCGACAACGACTGGCGCTCAGACGCGCCGTGTTTAGCACCGATTGAGCCTCAACACCGAGGCATATCGAGATACCTATCATCTGCTTTTTTTGATATGGTGAAGCTATCCGATTTCAGCTAGAATGCTTACATATCTACACTATCTAGTGATCAATCAATCCCGGATAGGGATTCAGTCTGTCTTGCTTTGGGAACGGAAAAGGGTCTTTCCTAGCACTGCTTACTGGCTTTAACCGTCGCTCCGGCCCCCCTCCGATGGACTGCCCCGCCGCCCACTCCGATGCAACCTTTTTTCTCCGCTACTCTCACCAGGTTCCGAAATTCCACTGTATACATACAATGGCTATGAAGAGACAGTTTTTATCGCTAAGCCAGACCCTTTGGAGAACAACAATTCACTCTGTGGGGGTATTCGTAACATTCATTGATGGACTCCAAGGTCATTGTCTCTCGGACGACGAGTGTTATTCAAAGACTGCTACATACCTACGGGAGAAGTCATCCCCTGCATCTGTTACTAACAAACGGAACGGACAGTCCACTAGCTAGAGCTACGGCCTGCTAAGTGAGACTGACATGTTCCGGGGGCAGGTCATTGTCGTTCATGTTGAATGAACTTGGGCCCCCGTGTGTCGATCAGACCTGCTGAAAGGGTTAGAAAAAAATATTGACGAGTTAAGGATATGAAAACTAGGAAACATACCGCTTATTCTTGCCAGAAGGGGGTTCTGCCAGTCGCGCTCAGATACCAACGAACGGCTCGACAGCCTCTCCAGCACGGCGCTTGATGCCAACAAATGGCTCAACGCTCTCCGCCTCGCGTTTGATTCCCACAAACGGCTCAACAGCCTCAGCTTCACGCTTGATGCCTACAAAAGGTTCAACACTCTCCGCCTCACGCTTGATGCCTACAAACGGCTCAACGCTCTCTGCCTCCGCCTCACGCTTGATTCCCACAAAGGGCTCAACATAGTTCTCTCCCCGCTGCTTGATACCCACAAAAGGTTCAACCGCATCCTCCGAACGCTTGATGCCAACAAACGGCTCAACCGTGTTGGCATTAGCATGAGCATGAGCAACCGGGGCGGCGAGGGTGTTTCCAACAAGGAAAACAGCCACAAGGGCGGCGGAGGAGAAGAAAGTCTTCATAATGTTTTTTTTAAATGTCTTGTGTGTTGTAGGTGTGGTAGTGACTCTTGGTAAAAGGTGATAGATAGGTACCTATGTAGGTATGTTGATATCTGATGAGATGAGATGAGAGACAAGATGAGATGAAGCAATCAATGTCCCATGGAGAGAATCAGGCCACTCGAGTGCGGAGGAAGAAGAAGGTGAGGGAGGGGATGGAGGTTTCTATACAGAAATCCAGACTTGCTGAGCAGTTGAGGTAGGTACCTCACCTCCAGTCCCTAGTGTAATTTGGGCGAGACATTGAGATTCCTCCCTCCCAGGCCTAGTGGAGCTAAGCGGATGGATAGCCGTTAGCGGCATTGAAAAGGAAGAGAAGAAGGCAACTGCACTGCTCACCCCTTGTCTATCCTGGATACCTAGGAAGGTAGTAAGTCACACATGTTCCGAACCATGGAGAGATGCTCTTCCTCGTGGATCTTTTCCTTGGAGAGTATCCCGATATCCCCATGTCAAGTCCCTTTGGTGATCAGCCATTGTTGTGATGCGGGGAACGGTCGCCCAATGTCATCGACCTTCCTGATGGGGAGACAACATCTCGCTCTTCTGCTTCTCACCATGACCACCCCCGAATTGATGGCTTGATGCGATGTGACTTGACGTGGCGCGGTGCGTGTGAAACGCCTGTATTCATGGTTGGTCACTAACCGATAGGAGGGCCGAGTATGTTGGATGTTGGTTCCGGTTCGGTTCGGGTTGGAAATTCGGTTCTCGAGCGTGGCAAACAGCTCCTGGAGGATCTTGCCCAGTCCGTCATGTGTGGTTCATGTTGATCAAGGTTGCCGTGTTGTGATATACTATGCTGAGTGGAGTCTGGTTGTGGTTACGCTGCGGCGCCGGCGCCGGCTGATTGCATATCTGTGCATATTCGCCGATCCCAGCCATCACATTGCATTTCCGCCTTTGCAGTTTCCCCCATCAGCTGTGTACCTAAGGTTATTGAATACTTCCAATTATGCTATAGCGTGGTAAACTCGCCGCAGATAGGTGACATGCTCGTCACCGCAGATGCAACGGCGCCAAGTTGTTGCCGTCACGAAAAACTTCCCCGTTGATTTGGCAATGCTCCCTTGGGTTGAAAGGTGCAGTGTAACTTTTGCATTCCTCAGGGGTCGGTCCCTTTGCTTCGTTTGTTTCTTCTGCATGACCATGTCGACGATTTTGTTTGCCTCCTCTCTGCAGGTATCTGGTGTCTCCGTGTGATTAATTTGCTGTGCCCCCAACGTTGCTTATCAAGTTTCTCTGTTTCTCCCTGGTGCGAGCTGGGTGTGTCGTAGCTGTTCAGGTCATCTGGCTCGGATTCCACAACTACATGTATGTTCTCCGAAGCCCGATGCTCATGTCATCTCCTGTCTAGACATCCCCTTGGTTTTGTCCCGTCCTTGGCGGGTTTCTCCGTAAGCTGCTCGGCAGACCCGGAACCCGGTTGTGTCTCGCCCCTGCTTCTCCGCGGTTCATCAGAGTCCAATGAATGCCTCCCCCGCGCGACGGACAATTTAGGTAGTCTCGGTATTGCAGACACGCCGGGGAGGGGCCGGCACAGGATCCGATCCGTCCAAGGTACTCGCGGACCCGCATCCGATGGAGCTGACTTGATCTTCGGTTTTCCCCAGGAAGCCAAAGTATGCTGATGTTGACGAAATAGGCAGGTGGTTTCGTATTAACCACAAAGTCGCTGACCACAATTCGCCCAATGGAACCCAAAGTTAACTCGCTTGAGTGAGTGAGACGGGGCACAGATGCACGGGGTACGGCGGCGGGGGGAGAAAGCTACGGTGAGAACTCTATGCTGGTGATGCTCTGCACTACGCCGCCGCGATTAGTCCGCGGGAGGTGGGTTACGCACTCAGAGGGCCCGCATTAAACCGGAGAGATTGCCACAGACCCGCCGGATTAAGCGCCCGCCTTGCTCTGGATCGTCGTTGAAGTTGCCGTCTGTTGCTGGTGTGTATGGGATAGCCGGTCCATCACATCGCAACCTTCCTAACTGGATTCCATGATGCGTTCGTTATGCACCTCCACCCAACCGTAAATGACTCTGAAGGGACTTTGGATAGTCAATCCTTCCGAGCCTCGCATGTTCTGCAACTCTCCGTTGTCAGCAACGCGTCTGCCTTGCAGTGTGTTGGCGCAAGGAATCCGGTGAAACAATGTCTAGGGTTGCCAGAAACAGCAAACGGGCGGTATTCGTGGATCCTCCGGTATGAAAAAAGCGTAGCGGAAGGAAAGAATGCTTGGCCGTGTCTTACGTACCTATCTAAGAGCACGAGTTAAATACCTGTCGTTGAGCATTGCGTGCTTCCCCGTCGCTGCCCTCCTTCCTTCTCTGCCTGTCCTGACCACCTTCTCACCTTCAATGTTTTCCGTGCCTACCTTTTTGATTAAACAGTGGTCCTCCAAAGGCACCTCGCGCAAGATGGCAGGCCCAGCAGCATACTCACCGGTGGATCGGAGGTCCATGAGCGGTGACGATGCCGGTCAGACTCTTCTTTCGCACGAGGAAAAAAGCTTCATTCTCTCCAGCACCCGATCCCAGAGACGATACAACCTTGTTCTTAAGTCTGGTTTGTTTCTTCTGGTGTTGATCCTGCACTCAGGCCTCGTCGTCCTCCTCGCACGCTGGCTTGCATCTAGCACATTGCCAACCCCAGGCAGCACGCCACATCAAGGGCACGGTGATGGGAGTTGCGGCATGGAACCCAAACCAAAGATACGATATACCTTTGAGGGGGTCGTCCCTGCGGTATACAAAGACCCACATGCCGAGTTCGAAATGAAAGACCCCTGTGGCCGAAGCGCTGCCGAAGCCAGAGCTCGTGGGTGCCGCTATGGCATGCTTTATGGCGCGTGGCTCCCAGAACAATGCTATGATGAAGAAACCGAGGCAAACTTCAAGAAGTATGCCGACTGGCGGTTCTTCCTCCAGCCGAACCGGACACAAGAGTTGAGCTGGGATGAGGTAGCCAAGGGTGAACACGAGTTTGTCTTGGTCGAATGGCAGTGTAAGTCACCCAGGCCGAGCACTCTTCCAACAAGCAATGTCGGAAGTAACTGACCAAACGAACTCAGACCATCAACGACACTGTGCTGAGATGAATCGTAGGCTGTTCACAGCCATGTCGCGGCGAGGGCTGCGCTCCATTGACTCGTATCTGTCGCAGTGGGAACACACTGATCACTGCGCGCATTCTGCTATGGAGGTCAATCCTACTCACGAGCTAAACGCAATTCTGTGGAGAAAATTCCCCGACTGCGGTGTGATTCGATGGAAAAGCTGATCCAGGGCGCACACCCAGGACTATACGGGTCGGTGGTGACAGCGGAAGATGCAGTATCGGATGGAGAGTATAGCCACGCTCGCTTACTGTAATTCTCCTTCCTCTTTAGGGACCAGTCATTGTGCCCCTGACCTGCGTCAGCGTCAGCGGATCCTTCCACTTCAGATACCTTAAATACAGACTGGCGCACTGTTCCTGCACGTATACCCATCTCCGTCAGTGTTCATGATAATAGCCTGACGTCACTGGAATGGATCTCGACGGCGAACTCCCATCCCGTTATGAAATTCGCACGCTCCGCCCAGAACACTCGGAGTGGGCTAGAGCCATATGGATGCACAGCACTTTCTTCGCGTCCCCGGTCTGGCCCAAAATCTACACCAAAGACAGAACAGAGTTGTGTTACCGTCTTTTCAAGGCGACAGAATATGCCACAGATCACCAAATCGAGTCGGGCCTGTCTCTCGGTGTCTTTGACAAAGAATACGAATTCAGGCGCCCCGAGGCGGCGAGGCTCGGGGGGAAACTGTACTGGGACCTCGAAGATGTAGCGGCAGACGAGCAAAAGCTTTTGGCGCAGATGGACTTCCCGCTGGTGTCAGTGGCGTTCGCACATGACAGCTTCTACCCGCTTGATTCGGCCCGGCTTGCTTCGATATCCGCCGTCCTGCCCCAGCTCAGCGTGCGCAACAGGGTTCTGCAAGAACGGGACCTGCGAGATCCCGGGTCGTGGCAGGCTACCGGGCCTGGCCAGGTCATGTTTCGCAATGGCACGGCAACCAAGGCAAACGAAGGCGGTCGGGGGTTCATGAAGGTGCTGGCGCAGTATATGATGCGAAAGGCGGCGGCAGAGGGGTTCCGTGGCATCCAGATTGTGTGTCTCCACGATGCTGTGAATCGCGTGTGGAGTCGGCCCCCCGAGCCATTCAAGGCCGCAGTAGTCTCGAGGTCTAATTGCGCCAGTGACGAGGACACGGAGATTAGAGAAAGCTTTCGAGGCTCGGAGCAGGAGATGACCAAAGTTTATGTGGCGCTGAGATAGACAGCAAAAGCAGGCGAGAGCATTTGACGTGGCGTCCCGGGAGGAAAAGTGCGACATACATAAACGGGCTTCTTCCACCAAAAAAAAAAAAAAATGATAGCAAGAGTGCTTGCTCTGGCTTCCCCGCCTCCCATCACTACCGCTCGCAAGCCTTCCCCTTTCTCGTCATCATGGCCTACCCATTCCAAAACAGCCAGAATTTCCAATATCGATATCAGAACCCCTACGAAGCCCCGTCAAACGCGGGCGGCCTCGGAAGCGTGACCTCCCCACACGTGCCAGACTACATCATGTACTACCTCGGCGACCGCCTGCACACCCAAGAGGAGTACCTCCGCAAAACGGATGAACGTCGGTACTTCAGCCTCGAGGAGCGCATGCTCTACACTAGGCATCTCCGCCCCCATCGCCCCACGGCCCCTCCAGGCTATGACGTCTCCAAGTCTGCGCCTTTAGTTGTCTCGTCCAAGCAGTATCACGATGGGAGGTTGACGCAGGGCCCACCCCCCATGACGCCGCAGAGGTCGGGCTTTCCAGCGTCAGGGCCAAGCCAAGTCTCGAACCCAACCGCGAACTCTACCTCGAGAATGGGATTAAGCTATGGTGAAGACTCGGGCTCAAGCGCAAGGACGGACTCCAAATCTAGCGTGGAACAACTCAGCTTGCGACAATCCAGCGAGGGACAATTTGGCCAGGTACCATCTAGAGAGAAGGAGCCAATCGCGACAGACACGGTTGAGATCCCTGGTCAGTCCCTCCGCCCCCCTGATATGGCCGCTGAGGGGGGTGCTAAAGAGGAACAGAGCAAGGCAGGGCCGTCAAACAGAGGGGCGGAGGCGTGGCTTGAGACATGCTCCGCGATATGGAACTCTAACCAAATGTCTCATAGCGATAACCGGCAAAATTCCGACATATGGTGTTACCCTGCTCATGGATGCAATAATCCACGTAGTCACCAGTGCCTCAATTTGTTTGTCACAAGCCACTCGGTCGGCGGCGGTCCCCATCCTAAAGTTGCCCCTGAAGAGCAAGATGTCGAATTAAGTGATAACGGCAGCTTCGTTCAAGGGATTTTAGGAGGGGTGCGTGGACTTGAGCTGCCCTAGTGGGAAAGCTGCACCTGTGTGAGTCCCCAAAGCAAAACTCCTAGTCCAAGGCAAGATAATCTCCCCTCCAAAATTCTCTCGGACCGTTGGGGGGTAGGTAATTGGGCGAGTATCCTTTCCTACCGGAAGCTAATCTTGGATCCCAAAACTAATTAAGAGCAACCTATCCTTAGGCAAGAGACCCTCCTCCCGAAAACCTTGGACTATTCTATCAGATGCAAATTTCTGTATTTTATCGGAAGCTAAACATGAACTCCAACTTCCTATCTCTAAAGGAAACTTTAGAAATCCTTGGGATTATCGGTACCCACTTGAAGAGGATCCGGTTTCGTCATGGCAAATATGGGAAAGGGGGATACATATGGGTGTTGATAGGTACCTACCTACCTACCTAATAGGTAAAGTACTCTAGAGGCAGGTTGCCACTTAGGGAGTATTGGGTTAATAATGGGAATGGAGTAGCTATTCTATGGATTGAATATCTGTCTAGTTTAAAAAGGGGGAAAAAAGAAAAGAACGAGGAGGAAAGGAGAGAGGAAAATAAAAGGGAAAGGTAAAGAGAGGAGGGAGAAAAAAAGAGAAAAGGAAAAGAAAGAAAGGCAGAAAAAGACATAGAAGGGAAAGGGGAATGGGGTAGGGCGAATGGAGCGATGCGCGACTCTTGATCTTTCTGCCAGTTTTGAGAAATCGAGTAGGCACAGCTTGTAAATTAGGACATTATAAGACCTCATATTCTAGTCTAACTCGAGGGCGTCTATTTAATCTTCCTCTTTTTCTAAATCCCGCTGACGACGATCCAATCGTCTCTACGGAGTACCTTACCCAAGTGACCATATCATTTCTAGCCCCCTTTTCCGTGCCACGCCTGACCCTCAATTCTCCCCGGCCTTCGCTGCCGCAATAATAATCTCTCCCGCCCTCTCCGCAATGCCATAAACCGCTGTCTGGATATGCGCCGAAATCTGCACGGGCACCACGCTCGCATCCACGACTCTCAGATTCTCGGTCCCATACACTCGCAGCTCGGGATCCACCACGCCCCCCTTTTCCCTAGGCAACATGGCCGCAGTGCTCGTCGGGTGGAAGATACTCATGGATGAGTTCTTAACCCATTCCCGGAACTGCTCGTCGGTTTGGACCTCCAATCCTGGTTCGTATTCCGTCTCCCAGTTTGCGCGGAGCGGTCCCGTCTCGGCGATGCGTCGGCCAAATTTGGCGAGCCCGACCAGGGCCTGGACGTCATACTCGTTGTTGAGAAACTGTGGGTCGATAAGGGGTTTTCCGTGGGGATCGGCCGGGTTGATGTGCACGCTGCCGCGGCTGAGGGGGTGCATGAGGGCGAGGATGAGGGTGAAGAAGTGTTTTCCTGAAAGGGGCGTGCCCGCGGCGGGATACCCCTTGACGCCGATGTAGCCATCCGTATAGATGATTTCGCCTTGGGGGATGGAGGGGTTGGAGAGCTGGGCGAGTTTGGCGGCGTGGCTGGGGTGGCTTTCGCCCGAGCTTTGCTGGGCGAGCGTGGTGAGGGACGAGGCATTCTCGCTGCCGAGGACTTGGTCCCAGTTGGCAAAGAGATAGCCGGTAAAGGTGTGGTCGAACAGAGATGGGTTTCCGGCTCGCCACTTTTCCATCTCGCCGGCCGCCACCGTGGTGTTGTAGCGGAGGACGTCGATGGACATGTGCGGGTCTTTGAGCTGGTATGACAGCTGCAGACGCAGGTGGTCTTGGTAATTCTCGCCTACGCCGGGGAGGTCAATCAGGGGGGTGATGTTGGCAGCCTTGAGAACGGCGGGTTGGCCGATTCCAGAGTGCTCCAGGAGAGTGGGCGTTTGGACAACGCCGGCGGCAAGAATGATTTCCTTAGTGGCGGTGATAGTGGTGCCGTTGGCAAGGGTTACCCCGACGGCACGCTGCTTGGTGCCCGAGGGAGAGAAGTTGATGCGCGCGACCTCGGTGTCGGCCAGAAGAAACAAGTTAGGCCCAGCTTCGGGGAGATACGCGTTGGCACTGTATGACCGAGCATAGGTCTTGGGGTTGATGCTGCTTGGCTGGAGGGAAACGCCAATGACGTTGCCCTGGAGAGAGTCGTTGTTGACTGGGATGTTGAACCCCTGGGTGACGGCGGGCACCCAGGCCTCCTGGTGCGTCGGGATGTAGCGGTTGAGCACCACGTCGACAGGACCCTGTGTGCCAGATCCGGGGGGGCCGGCCAGGTACTTTTCAGATTTGGTCATGGCAGCATGCATAGATGCCCAGTTCCATCCCGGATTCCCAACTTCTTCCCACTGGTCGAACTCAGCCGCAGCAGCCCGATCCCAAACCATGAAGTTGAGGGCTGAGGAGCCGCCTACGACCTTGCCCCTGTTCACGGGGAGAGCGCGCGAGTTGAGGTGCGTCTGAGCAACCGTCGTGAAGTTCCAGTCATAGGTCCCGAATAGAGTCGTGCCCTTGCGTCCGGGCACCAGGATGCCCAAATCGTCGGGCGCCGCTGGGCCTGCTTCGACAATGAGGATTTTGGCTGAGGGAAGGCCCTGGCTGAGCCGTGTCGCGACGGCATTTCCTGCTGTTCCACCGCCCACGACAATGTAGTCGAATTCCAGAGCTTTGCTGTTGGCTGCCGTCAAGTCAATGGCCGACACGCCAAAGGCCGGAGGAACGGGGTTGGACGCCATGTCTCAATGCTCAGGAAAGGAGAAACAAAAAGAGATCAAAGTTGACGCTACTCAGCCATGGCTGCTAACTCAGACCCCAGGAATTGCGAGAGTATTTATTCCCGTCCGACGTTGCAAAAAGTAAACAAGCGGTGACGCCGTGCAACCTTGCTTCCGCTTGGGTTCTGCATCTACATGGGTTTGGGCACATTTGCTTCGGATAGGCTGACCGCATCACTGTCGGAATGTCCAAGACAGGCCAATAACACTTGCCGCCCCAGTTCCAGCAGGTCAGGATTTTCCACATCACGTAATCCGCTAGTTATGCGACATGCCGTCTTTACACATGGAGATCTTGACCCCTGAATCATCCTTGGCGGGAAATACGGGATTTTGTCGTTAACCCTCCCGCCCTCAGCCTTGCTGAACTCTAAAGTATTTGGGCCATCTGTACCTCAGTGGGCCTTGCGCAAGTGCAGCGAGGTTGGCACATATAAATGTCTATTGGACCCAACGTAGGGTGCGGCCTATTCCGCATCTGAAGCAAGGTATCAGTAATATCCTGCTCAGATAAACCCGCCCGAGAACAAGTGTGTTTATGTATGCCCAGAGTCTTGTCTACTTCTACCCTAAACCGAGCTCATGGCCGACATGGCGCTTTAGTGAAATACGGCTGGCCCCCACAGTGGATCCGGGTCTAGGGCGAGTGGAAGCTAAGGAGGAGGTCCGACGTGATCGGCCTAACGACCGTAGACGGAGACCGTGAGAACTGTCCGGAAAATGTATCTGTCGAAACACTCTCCACAGGACTGCCCTTACAGCTCGCAGAAACCGTCCAACAGATCAGACTGGAGACCCCGTTGGTATCTCCTGTGTCTGCATGGGAGGATTCACGCCGAAGCGTCTGACTATTCTCCGAAGAAGTGAGAAGACGTCGGGAAACGGCGTGGCAAACCTCCGGTCCTTCCTAATCTGAGCCACCAGTGGCCACGCCTCCTCGCCACAATCCATAAAAACCATCACAGTTCTTCCACATCTTGATCGTTCCGTCCTCGGACCCGGTTGCATACAGATTTCCGTCCGGTGAAAACGCAATCGACCAGATGGGCCCGTGGTGACCCTTGTGAACGTCCAACTCCTTACTATCGTCCCAGCTGTAAACGCGCGCCCACGTGCCGGGGTCCTCGCCAACTACCACCTTCTTTCCCTTGAGATCGAGACCAACGCTGGCGATGCCGTGGGAAAAGGTCATCTGCTTGAGGTCGTCCTCTGCCCGTTTTCCGCCCCAGAAATACGCCGTCTTACCAGCAGCAACAGCAAGAACAGGCAGACCGCCTCCAATGTCATTCGGGGAGCTGTACGCAGGGGCGAGAGTGACTAGCTCGCAGGACTTGATCTCGCCATCGAGCTTTGCTTCTCGGACACAGCGGCGGGACGGGAGGTCAAACCAGCGTAAAGTATCTCCCGATGCCGTGATTATGACATTTGGATCGGTGGCCCATACGATGAACTTAATCGCATCCTTGTGAGCTCCCTCGCCGATCTCAAATGCCCGCGATGTCTCAATCGTAACCGGAGTTATCGTGCTCTGGCCAGGTGATGTCGGAGACGATAGAGGCTTCTGCTCCTGCAAGTCGAAGATGCGGAGCTTCTTCTCGAACCCGCCAGTCGCCAACATCCCAGAGTTGTCGAAGGGGTAAGCGATAGCACGAACAATGTGGTCGTGTTGTAGCACGTAGAGGAGCTCGCCAGTATGTGTGTCCCATACTTTGGCGGTGAAATCGGCCGACGCGGTCGCCGCGGTCGATGCGTCGGGGCTCAGTCGTGCTTGCCATACAGCACCCTTGTGGCCGAGGAATGTGCCAATCCAGTCGCCCGTTTGCCCATCGCGAAGCATGGGATTGCCGTCTGCGCGACTCATCGTCAGAGAAGTAAATCGGGAAGGGGAACTGTAGCATACCTTTACAGGCCGATATCATGTAGTATACTTCATCCTGCTCGAGAGGGGAGAAGCTCAAGTGAGGAACCGGCCGCGAGTGGCCGTGGCAGGTCAGGGGAACATATTGTCGAGGCGCGCTCTCGGTCGCCATAGTCTTCCTCGGAGGCAGTCGCAGGAAGGAAATATCTTATTCTTTCGGGAAAAGGTAGGTTCTGGGTATAATGTGGCGCTCGATCGAGCGAGACTGCAGAATGTGCAAAAGTTGGGCCAGAAGCGAGCCCGCGAAGAGCGCGCGATTCGAGCGAGGGGCAAGAGGTAAACCTAGCGCGCACCGGGAAAAGAAAGCCGAATGAAGACAAAAAAGAGTGAAATGGTCGTAACGGGTCGTAAGAAAGGGCCGCAAGAATGGACAAGGGATTAAGCCAAAGGGGTGATCATAAATTGGCTCCGTGCTAAAAACGAGGTAGAGGCAAGAAGACTGCTGAAAAGCGCTGAAGTTCTCCTCCGCATGGCTCACACACCGAACCCCTCGTTGGTCCGAGCGTCAGACGGCGACTGCCCCGATTCTGCGAAGCTGTTGCCCCACACTGGCGCGACAGTGGAGCGCCACGGCAGACTCCAGGGGGAGGTGGCTCAAGCTCCAACCCTGTGCGCAACCCCGCCATGCGGTGCCTCCCCAGCGAGGGGCGGCCTGGGCTGCAACCTCTGCCGTCAGGTTTGTCCCTCCAGGCTAAGCTTCGAATCACTTCGCAGCTCTTCTCCTCCAACCTGTATCTGACAAATCCAACAAACAACCTGACACGTCAGTGCTTGTTCTTGCCGCGTGCCTCTCGAATTACGCTCAATTTTCTCAAGGCGCGGGATTGTCTGGCGGACCGCCATCAATTACCCCTACATACCTTACATCACGATAGCTTCTCCCCTTGTCTCGCAGCACAGCCGACTACCCAAATGCCCGAGTTCCAGCTTTCGGCCCTGCTTAAAGGCCATTCGGCCGATGTGAGAAGCCCGAATTCCGTTCGTGGCGCCGTAAACTAACCACCTCCCTCCTCAGGTCCGCGCCGTCTCCTTTCCCACTCCCGAGTTCGTCATTTCCGGCTCCAGAGACAAGACATCTCGGGCCTGGCATAGAATAACGCCGAAACCCCCAAAATTTGACGACAAAATCATTACCGAATCCCAGGGCTTCGTAAACTCTGTGGCCATCCTCCGTCGCCGGGCCCCGAATGCTCCCACCCAGCTCGTTGTGCAGGGTGGCGCAGACGGAGTTATTGAAGTGTCCAACCCGGCTTCCCCGAGAGACGATTCCCACCGTGTGATGGTGGGACATACAAGCAATGTCTGTGCACTAGATACCTCACCGTCAGGCAGTTTCATCGTGTCTGGTAGCTGGGATGGCAAAGCGTTTGTATGGGGGACGGACAAATGGGAAGCTACCAACCTGCTCGCGCATGCAGGTGACGGGGTCAGCGTTTGGGCTGTCCTTGCATTCAGCGAGGAGGTGATCATTACGGGAAGTGCTGATCACGAAATCCGCATTTTCAACCTCAAGACGCGAAGGAACTTTGAAATTCCCGCGATTCGCACCATGAAGGCCGACGACGTGGTCCGAGCCTTATGCAAACTTCCGACCGACCTCAAAGGTCAACACCCTACCGGCGCTCAGTTTGCCAGCGGCGGAAATGACAGTGTTATCAGACTATGGAGGCTCGACGGTAAACAGGTTGGCAGGTTAGATGGCCACGACAGCTTCATATACTCTCTTGCCAGCTTGCCCAACGGCGACATCATCAGCTCTGGAGAAGACCGAACTTTGCGGATATGGAGAGGCCTTGAGTGCGTGCAGGTCATCACCCACCCTGCAATCTCAGTGTGGTCAGTGGCAGTATGTCCAGCGAACGGCGACATCGTTTCGGGCGCGAGTGACAATATTGTACGAATCTTCACCAGGAGTGCCGACCGCAGAGCAGCTCCCGATGTCATCTCTGAGTTTGAGGAGTCTCTCCGTGCTTCCGAGATACCTAGCAATCAGGTTAACCAGGATACCACCGACACAAAGGATTGGCTTCAGGCGAACAACGGAACGAAGGACGGCCAGATCAAACTCATCAAGGAGGACGACGGGAGTGTTTCGGCTTATCAGTGGTCTTCTGGTAGGATTTTCATTGCCATTCAATTCAGCGATGCGATGCACTGACACCGATACAGGTAAAAACTGGATTCAAATCGGTACCGTTGTGCAGCCTGAAGCCAGTCAACGTCCCAAGGTTTCATACCAAGGCAAGGAATACGACTTCGTGTTTGATGTAGATACCGAAGAAGGCAAACCACCGCTAAAGCTGCCGTATAACCTCTCCGATGATATGTACCAAGCCGCTACGAAGTTCCTAAACGACAACGACTTGCCAATCACCTACCTCGAGTCTGTGGCTGGGTTTATCCGGGACAATACCAAGGACGCCGTCCCCGGGAGAAGCTCACAGAGTGCACCCAGCTCTCAACAGCAACCTACCACGCGGTCGGTGGCAACGTATTTGCCGCACACAGAGTATCTCGCGTTGACCCAGGCCCGGCTCGAACCGGCCCTTAAAAAGCTAAAGGAGTTCAATGCCGAGCATATCAAATCTGGGAGCAAGCACATAGCGCTAAATCCAGGCAATGTCAGCTTTCTGGAGACAGTTGTCCAAGCTCTCGCCACGGCACCGTCTGCTCAGAACAATGGTGGTCTGCCGAATCCCGAGGGGTCAAAGCAGATTCTTTCCACAATCATCACACAGTGGCCATACGGCAACCGGCTTCCAGCCCTTGATATACTCCGTTGTTTGGTGGCAAAGCAGGGAGCGGCGACGCTCTCTGATGAGCAGCACGGCAGTTTACTACATGTCGCACTGCGAGGAGCTCTGGACACGGAACAGCCGGTCAGGGATAGCCCGAACCTGGCTGATTTCATTGCGGGAGTTGATTGGGGCCAAATCAATCCCAACAATCTCATGATGGTTCTTCGCGCCATCGTAAACCTTTTCCTCACCCAAGAGGGCCGTGAACTTGCAATAAAGGAACGGGCGGCAATCCTCGGCCTTATGATTCGCATATCTGGGGCGGAAGACGGGAAGGCCGCCGTGGGCGCGAGCAACAACAACTTCCAGGCTGCGTTGGTCACGGCTAACTTTAACTTCGCCTGCTACGCATTCAATGAGCGCCGGAAGAGTCCCCCGGATGAGCATATAGACCTTGGTGACCTCACCCAGCTTTTGAGCGTCGCCGAAGCAGTTATCAGAAGACAGAGTGACGCTGAAGTCCTCTTCCGCGCCTGCATGGCAACCGGCATGATAATTGCTGCCGATGGTGACTCGAAGGAGCTTGCGAAGACGTTAGCGGTCGAAGAGTGGCTCAAGGTTGCTTCGAGCAAGAATTCCGACCCAAGGATCAAAACTGTTGTTACTGAGTGCTCTGCATATCTGAAGCAATGATCGAATGGTGGGCAATGGAGCTGGCGTCGACCATACGTCTACGATCAGAAAGAGGCGAGAGGGTGTGTGATTACACCATCTGCTGTAGCGACTGGGACTAGATCAAATGGCCTATTCGTATCAGTCCTGGGCTTGGCTTGGACGATGAATAATGGAGAAGGCCCTGTGACAAAGATTTCTCAGCTTCATCCAGACATAGATAATCATCAGTAACTGACGAGAAAAACGGCCTCTGCCGAGCTGAACATTGCCCTTGGGGGCCCAACTAACGAGATACGGTTAGAGTGCGTTGCACATAGATTCTTGGTCGCCAATGTTGATCCAGGACCAGCCAGTCCAGCCGAGATAGGTGACAGATTTTGGCGATGATTTGTAGTGTAAGATCAGCTTACCGGCCCGGACAACCCCAACGTGGGATTGCATCTTAGGCCTGATATGGACAGGCGGTGCAGGTGGAAATTGGTGATAAAATATCGTGTCCCGGTTCGTTGGAATCCAATCTACACTACCTAGCTTCTTTGCTTCTCCTGTCGTGGCGCCACCTAGTGAGTCAGTTTTCTTCAGTCATATGTTTTGCTCCAGGTGGACAGATTCAGCGACTGCGTCACGGATTATGAATCCGTTCGGTCAGCTGGAATGAGATAAAACAGCAGTGACTTACGCCTTTCATCTGCGGCTGGCGCGATCCCGACGCCATGACGTCTCGACCCGGAGAAGTTGGTCGGCAGCCCACCCACTACTGCCCGGATGATGGCATCATCGACGGCACCGTTCGAACTTAATAACCTCGGCCCCGGAATAAAATCTACGTCACCTAGACAAAAACAGAAAATTCACGTCCCATCAGCTGTTCCACGCGATCCAGTCTCTCGAAGACGTGAACCTTCGTCAACTTGAAGTCTATATCAGCCATCACTTCAACCAAACCAGCCAACCACCAATCCTCATGAAGATATCATCTTGTCCTCAAGATAAGTCTATGAACACGGTGGGTATCACCTACATTGTCTGTCTATCTGTCTGTCTGTCCAGTAACGGGGTGGGAGAGGGTTGACGAACACAGTTGGGACGCCACCCACCACTGCCGCAGGCAGGCAGGTAGGTAGGTAGGTGGTATACCGTGGGTGTGAATGTGAACCTCCCCCCCCCTTGAACGACTGACGACAGCACAGACCAGAACAGAGATATCAATCCTCAAGTCACCCCATCCCCCTATCCCCATCTCCATCCCCAGCCCAGCCCCAGCCCCAGCCTAACACGATCAGTTAATCTCACAGGTCTCACAGGTCAACTGGAACGAGTATCTGGGGTTCACCAGGAGTCCAGCATTCTTGATTGCGCAACGAAGGGGGCGAACGAGACCCAGTGGTCGATGGAGAAACATGAATCCGGAGAAACACACCTTCATGTTTGATCCGAGGCTGATTCATGGATATGGAGGTATACAAGGCGGCTCTGTTGCTGTTAGGGAGGACGGTGTGATGCTTGATATGATCGATGTGCTTCTCGAAATTGACACCAACGATGGGCGAACACGATGGTGGCGGGGAATGTTAGTGAAGCTTCCCGCGTCCTGAGAGCGAGATGACGCCGACCGCTGTGACGACGATTCCTCCGGCAAGAGTGAAACGCACCCGACAAACTCGGCCCGGCGCTTAACGAGACACGGAGAGATCTAGGCACGGGGGGTGCAAGGGTCGGGTTTGGGGCCAGGTCTCGGCAGTTTGCAGTTGACGTGTTCATCAGAGACAGAAGACAAACTTCGGGTTTATGGTTTGTTCAGTTCGGAATGGAGTCATCGACCCTTCTTGTGGCTTCAGGCTCAAGTCTATTCGACAGCTAACCTAGGAAACCGGCCAATTAATGCTGACCAGGCCCTTCCATCGCCGGGCATAACCATTCCCGCTGCTCGGCCGGGCTACCACTCCATTGTGGCCCACGTCCTGATTCATCCGATCCATCCGGTCTCGGAAATAACACAATCCCCTCCCAAGTCGAAGGGCATCCATCAATCGACCCGCCCTTACTTACTACCTCCTCAGTTGCGTCCGTCCCATTGCGGGCGCTGACGAGAAGATTAAATGGAAATAAAGTGAAGAAAGAAAAGTTTCCAGGCCAGATATACCCTATTTCTGCCAATACGTTCTCCTAACGCCAATACAAATGCCCGAATATACACGCGGCTGGGCCGCTCACCAAACCGATTTGAACCGGAATTAGAGGTGATGCTCATACGTTGTTGAGCCGAAGGTGAGCCTGAGGTGGACCAGATAGAGGTCCTTGGGCAATTTCGTCCAGTAATTTTTATCATAGTAGGACCCAAAGACCGCCGAGGGCAACGGGGAGCCACCCGACGATATGCCAGAAACTGCCCCTGTTGTGCTTGTTGAAGTACCAGAAGCGATGTTCAGCATCGCTGGTGGCGTTGCCCTGGCCGGACGCACGGACGACCATGGTGAAAATGTCAGCGAAGCCAATATCGTTGCTGTTGAAGCAGTTGGTTTCGTTGACGATCTCGAGTCTCTCATCACCGGGCTCTACAAAAGTGATATCGACACACTGTCGTCGCATTCCGTTAGCGCAAGTTCTGATCGCAAACATGTGAAGATGGTGCTTACCGAGAACAGAGAGGCACCGTGGACCGCTAGCTCGACAACCTGGATGGTCGCGTTGTCGCCAGCCTTGACGTTCAGACCGGCGGGCAGCGGGACTTGAGGAAGACACATGGTACCGGGATAAGGGTTCTTGCTGGGGCCGAGGATCTGGAAGCGGGGTACCATCGGCAGACTCATGTTCAAAGGACCGCCATCAGGCGCCTCATTGCCGATGCCCAGATTGATGTAGACGTCGGCAGTGGCATGACCTTGGAACCAACCGGGCTGGAAAGCGATAGCACCGCCCTTTGTCGGCCAGTATGTTCTGTTCTGGGTCAGGGGCATTCCACCACCTATAAGGCGTGTTAGTGAGTTGCGGCCAAAGTATACAAGTCGCATAAAGGGCTACTGACATGGATACATCCATTGCATGCCGTAAGGGAACGAAGAGTTCGTGATCAGGTTGTTTCCTCTCCAGCCGGGATATGTGATGACAGTGTGAGCGGACGCGATCGCAGCGGTCGCGACGCACAAGATTGCTGATGAGAACATCTTGGCGGTTGTGGTGTATGTGAAAGTTCGAGCGATTCAGGTTCGAACTATGCAGAGCAAAAGCCCAACGTCGCCGAGAACACGTCGAGAGACGGCCCGGTCTTGAGGGTGACCCCCAACTTTCGGGTTTCTCAAAAGCCCTCGCTGGGCGGCTGACAAGCAAGCAAGCGGACAAACCCCGCTTTCTTCCCGGATCTCCCAGCACTCGCGGATCCTCGATGACAACGCAGGGCGTCCGTGCGACGGCGGCAATCGGGCAGTGCTGCTGAGTGTTCAAGCAGAGATGGCGATGAGAATCGTTGCAGTCGCAAATATCGCCGTCGATACGGGTGTCGCAACCGGTCGTAATTGAAGAGAAGAAGGGAAGCAGGCCTCGGGGGTCGACGGAGGGCGGGCGAGGTAATATCTGAAGGTTGCAGTTGGTGCAGCCATTCTCCTCGTCTCTCGAGCCGCCAGCCCAGTCCCAGCTTGACCAATATTGGCACTTTGTGGCCCTGGGTGGTGTGAACAGAGCACAAAAACCCGACTCGGCACGCCTTCCTCCCCTGCCACTCCAGCGGTCAACTAATCTGGGCGGCTTTTTAGCAGCAGGACACTGCAGAGCAGCCCGCCACTCAGAGACTGCGAAAACGGCTGGCGAGGTGCGGTTTGTGCTTGCCGATGCTCCCGCCCCCCTGTCACCGATCACATCTCCAGCCAATCAACGCCCGTCATTGGCGCTCGTCTGCGGGCGAGTCGCTGGCGCTGGGGGCAAATGCGCTCTCGCATGCTCATGCTGACTTCTGCGTGCTCCCGGGCTATCACGGAAGCATGGCCAATCGGCGGCTGATCCCAGTTTCGGGGGAGCCTAGTGATGGACTGCGGCCAGGTCGAGCACGATAGACAATGCCGTTGACCAAACGGCCCCGGTGAGAGCGACGTTGAAACTTCGTCTCCTCGCCGTCGCCGATGCCCCCAAACTGGACGATTGTGTGTGTCGAACATTTGCGGCGTCGCAAAGTCGCGCTGAATGTGACCTGAGTGTGACCCAGGCTGCACTCCCACATCTCTACCAGAGTACGCCGCATGGTGGAATTCTCTGGATAAGCGCCTGAATCTTTTCCTCGGGAGCCAATCACAGGGCGCACACTTGCAGGTTGGGGGCTATTTCTGGCCGCGCCAGCTGTCAGTCTGCTCAACTTGCTGCACGGGTCATTGTGCGATGTGAAATCGTTCTTGCCATTTCGGATTAATTGCGCTTCTGCAAGAGAAGGACACCTGGTGATTCGGTCGCATCTTGGTACCGTTGCTGATCTGAGGCTGAAATATTCGTTGTGGTCACGATTGCCATCGCACCGCCCCCAGAACACTTGATACGCCTTCCCGATCAATATCTTCTGAAGCTGCAAAGAGAAGGAATGCAGAATGCAGCAGGTGGTAAAAAAAGACTGCCCCGGACGGTACCTGCGAAAAATTGAAGTCGACACGCGGCACTGCTGAATCCTTCGAAGATTGTGTAACGGCCAGCTCAACTTAAATGGGCTAAGCTGACAGTCAATTTGGACGACTTTGCCGGCTGATCCTTCAAAGCTGGCCATGGCCCCTTCTGGACTGCTTCTGTCGCTAGTTTTTGGAATTGGCTATTGCGGCACTGAAAATGCGCCGTCGGCATGAGGCGGGGAGACAGGTTGACAGGGACAAACTTGAGATGTGACGGTGGTGGAGCAGTGATTGGTTCCAGGGAACTTGCAAGGCAGTGCAGGACGCCGGGTTGACGAGACTTGGCGAAAATGATTTGGCAGTTGTGGAGACCACCCCGCATCAAGGTTCTGCCAAAAACGTCAGGCGGTGTAAAGATTCTGCCTATCAATGACTTATCGCACAGCAACGTCCAGCACTTCTTGGACCGAAGCGGACGAGGTGCAGGGTGACTGACGACAACCTACCGCTACCTATCTAGCACCTCGCACACGCTCAAGATGGCGGACGGCGGCGAGTGGAGCCAAGTTAAAAACAAACGCGGGCGTGGTCGCAAATTTGCCGTCGAGAACCCGAAAGATGAATTGACGGGCATCAAGCCCAACGAGAATCCCCAATTTAGCGTGGATGACATGCAAAACTACCACGAAATTGTCCAGCGGGATTGGTTTGCATCAGATTGCTGGAAAGAATTGCATCAAATTCTTTCGGATGCTACATCAAAACCTAACCGGCCACTCATCGACAAAGCCATCTGCCTGGGTCCTGGGCCTTACGATCCATCCAATGGCAGCAGTCTCGTAAGGCGGACAGCTCACATGCAGACGGTAGCATTTGAGTCCATCGTTACCGCTTTAGGTAGGGCTTTCAACAGCAATAGTTGAACCGCCCGGATAAAATAACTGACGCCTTTTTTTAGAGTCCTGTACCGGCCAAAAGATTAAAACTATCATCCAAGAGCCCGGCTTCACTTCTGTCGATAAAGCATACTGCACCCGAAAGGGGTTTGATGTTGTACAAACCCCTGAAGCCTTCTCAATGGTGGATGGGAACACCCTAGTTTTCGGCATCCACATGGAACTACAGACGTATACCCAGGCTCTTGTCACTCTCCCTGCCATCTTCGTCGGTGCCGGCCTGGATGAATGGGAGAAATTGATAGACTTCAGACCCGACTTGGAAGGCATCGATCCCATCAGGCAGATGGACAATACATACGACAAATTCACTTTTCCTGACTTGGATTACATGTTTTACGGCACAACCATATACTGGAAGAAAGACAATGCCTCTGCCTTGTCAGAAAAGTCTGACAGGTGAAAAGTTAATACTTGTCCCCATGGTCCCTGCCTAAAGCAGTCGATAGACTTCAATGATACCCTTGTTTTTATCTGGTAATCCTCCATCTCCTGAAACCAGGTCTCTCTGTTATTACTAGGCCTCACTCAATACTTCGTGGGCAAGGCTGTCCTCAGTAAATAGTTTGGAATGTTACATGACATGTGCTAAGAACTGAGCCGCAACAGGGGTTGAGCGAGGCAAGAAGTCTAGGCAAGCTCACCACGCGAACGCTAACTTCCAGGTTGCCGGGCTATTCACGGATCGGGATACGTGAGCCCGGCGAGATACTGGCTTGACTAACTTGCATTCTTCAGTTATCAGGTACCTGAAACGCACTCTAGAGAGCCGAGGCAGCAAATATGTGGGCTTCAGGTTGGTTGCTTAAGTGATGAATAGCCCTCGGGATCTCAGGAGCTTATATCATATCAGATAGGTAGGTTCGGGCGTCCCGATCTGCCTTCGTTAGGGTATACATGCAGCGGAAAGGGTTGCATCTAACTGCCTCGAACAACCCGGTTGTAAAACAGCGGAGCGATGTTCTGAACATAAACTGAAATTGGCTGCCCAGAGTCCGATCAATGTTGGTGGTGTTCCGTGGTGCCGTGGTCCGTTGTTTCAGAGATGAAGGGCTCTACTGCACTGTTGTGGAGGTGCGTGGCGTAGAGTCTCAGTGGTGGGCACCGCGCCGTCGAGGAACCCCCACGGCCCTGTCCGACAGCACTCACAAAGGACGAATTCCCATCGGCAGCTCCGGGGTTTTCTTGGTTCGAAACTCGAGAATTGTTGGCTGCTGTTGTTCTCAGCAAGTTGGAGATGCGAAGAGTACTGCTGGATGATGAGTCTCTTGCTGTGACGGAACTGAACCTGGAACTTAAGTGCAGTTATCCCCCGAGCCAAGCCAAGACAGGTGCCGGGGTTTGCCGTCGAGCATGTGTTTTTTTGGGAGTGGAACCCGAATGGACGGCATTGGGTATGGTGGAAAAGGGGGAGCTTCTCAAATTTCCCCTCAAAGAGACAATTTGCCCAGTGCCGCATTCGCGCCGCACCACTGGCGAATCTTCCAATTGTCGTCGACATGGGAGCAAAACTCGCCGCCCTCGCCATCCGATTGGCAATGCCACGTGGATTGCAAATGCACGACACAGCGGCGATCATTGGGAGGGGTTGATGATTGACTGCCGATGAAGTCATGGGAGTTCCCGCGGCGGGGGCCGTCTTCGGTCGTGGTCGCGAACACCTTCCCCGCAGTTGATGCGAACCCCCGGACGTGACCGCGCCCAAGCGGCGGGTCAAAGCGGCGACTCTCGTGAACCAATTTTTCGCGAGATTGCAAGTGACCAGGATCCAGGCATTCGGTCATTCCTCCCTCTTCTGGGAAAGGGCAGCCCGCTTGGGTCCCGATCCGCCACATTGCCCAGATGTGAGGCCTTTTTTGCTGTCATCAGCGGCGTATGTCGCTATTGCTGTCGCTCTCTCTTTCTCCTCACAACCAACACGTCGCCGCCGCGCTCCGGCGCATCACTACCAAGCAACAGCGACCCTCGACAGCGCACACTGATCGTCTGTTTGGCTTCGGGATACCAATTGACGGCGCAATCTCTCGGCTGACACTGTAAGCCCTGGTGCACGACACGGCACGGCTCAGGCTCTCGCGAGATGGACCCTTGGTATTAGCCGACTCTTTCTCTGGAACCGACCCCGATGGAATCATCGCACGACCAACAACACCATCATCACCAGCGCCAGGGATCTCGCGTCCGCTTCGCCGAGGAGGAGCCCGGGCTAGAAGTCTACCACCCGCCGTCGCAACCGGCACGCGGCCACAACAACCAGCACCAGGCCCGCTTCGGCGCGGCCACCCCGGCTACCACTTCGGCCGCCGACACCGCTCCCGAGGTATACTGGGCCGATGATAACGACAACGACCCCAATGCCTCCAAGTACACCTTCTACCGGGAAGGCACGCCGACCCCACCCGAATACGATGAGCAGCATGAGAAGGGCGCCGGGTTCGCATTCGGTGGTGGCGCGGCGGGATTAGGGGCGGCAGGCGCTGGCGGCCAGGGAATTTCCGACGTCTTCCCGGCGCACGGCAATGATGGGCACAGCGGCGGCAGTACGCATGGGAGCCAACCTGACGGCGATGGGGTGTCACCATCCAAAAGAAGGAAGTTTCGTTGGGTTATCATCGTGTTTGTGGTGCTGTGTGTCATTATTCCCGTTGCTGTCGGGACTGGCCTTGGTCTCGGATTGAAGAAGCCTGGGTCGGCTGGGGCACAAGGGGCTTCGAGGTTTGTTTCCCTCTACCATATACGTAACAGGCCCGTCCCTTGTTTCTAACCGTCTTATCCACAGTGGTGCCTCTGCGGGCGACCCCACCTCCTCCACTTCCCCAGAACCCACACGCAACGTCACCGCATCCTCGTCAAGTTCAACGACGTCGACGGCATCCTCGACAGCCCGGCCAGTGCCTACTCTTCTCCCTGGAGGCATCCTCCCCGACTGTCCCGCGGGCAATAACACACTTTACGTGGTACCTGGATTAACCAAGACGTTCCTTCGCGTGTGTGGAATCGACTACAGCGGAGCCGGGCAGGCGACTGATCTCAGCCACATCTACACGGACAGCATGACTGACTGCATGAACGTTTGCGCATCATATGACAAGTGCACTGGGTGTGGATGGGGCGTTGTGCCGGGGGATACTGGGCCGCCACACCGGTGCTGGATGAAGAACGATCTCAAAATCCCGCACAAGGCGCGGGATGACTATTGCTTTGGCATCTTGCAGTCATGACACGCACCTCACTTGACGGATCTTCTTTCTTTTCTTCTCTGTTTGGCACCCATGGTGGAAAGGCAGGCATGATGGTTTGACGATAGAGCACCAGAGATACCCTTAGTGACACAGATACATACACAAGCAGGAGATATGCTTACGAACTAATATAATTCCTTGATCACTTTATAATCAATGCTTGAGTTATTATTACATGCTACCGAGGTTTCGTGTGTCGTCCTGAAGAAGGCAATCTTCAAACCCGTTTTGGCCACAGAATAACACGTGATACTGGATTGTCCAGTCAGTGCTGCCAAGGCTTGGCATTCTAGAACTTGGCCGTTTTACCACCGCAAAACGGGGAATTTTTCCAAGATGTTGCTGTCGGTACCTATCCTGGATGTAGTTTTATCTAATATCTCGCATCAACGGTTTCAAAGTATGGGGTTTTTTTTTTGGTTGCAAAGTGCTGGGGCTTGGGTGGTTGCGTGGTGGATCCCTTCCCGAAGATGGAACATGGGACCCAGCAATCTTCAGGTGTCGTTTTGTAGCCTGGCTAGGTAGGCAGTTGCAGTGCAGAGCCTCAGGTGGCAGACGGGAGCCTCAGGTCAGAGGTTTTACGCAGACCAACCCCATGGTACGAGGCGCTCTGCACAGCAACAACTCAACGGCAAAAGACCATTGCCAGTACCAGCACTCGCCCTTTGCAACTTCGAGGTGCCGCGGGACCAAATGTGCGGCATTCACGTTGTGTTTTCCTCGAGCTCCCCGCACCCGCACACGCCCAGCCATGAGCTGGCTTCCCGGCTACGGAATCGGGGCCCTGATCATCTGGGCAGCGTCGTAGTGCAGGTCGGACCCGACACGGAGACTCTCACCTGCACCTCGACCGTGCTTGCGCTCCGTGGGGACCACGTTACGGCCCAGCCCTTTCACGACTCCAAGACTGGGTCCGTTCTCTGCTGGAACGGGGAGGCTTGGAGGATTGCTGGGCGCGAGCTCGATGG
>Ga0247763_1000384_pt1 | contig 26195 bp, 6 predicted proteins | sample UWRJL141409B4_FD_179926 | JGI IMG/M metagenome (GOLD analysis project Ga0247763, IMG submission 179926) | Plant litter microbial communities from Arlington Agricultural Research Station in Wisconsin, United States - UWRJ-L141-409B-4 | ecosystem: Environmental > Terrestrial > Plant litter >...
TCGACGAGTATAAGGAGATTGTGACGGCGTTTCCGCGCGAGGGGTTCAAGGACGACTTGGTGCTCATCATGTGCGGACTGTGCAAGTCGAAGCCAGATACGACATACGTTAACTTCGTGGGTGAGTTCGGGTTGGAGCTTGGACTGGATGGAAAGGGGGAAGGCAAGGACGAGTATCGAAAGGCGTGGGAGTCGCACAGGGTGCTGCCGATGTTGATGGCGAGCTTGGATCGGAATGTAGAATTTGAGTAGGACCCGACATGATGGACAGTCAAACTCGAGAGGTGTGTAATGGGGTAAATGGAGCACAGAGAGGGGACCTTGGGGAACACAGCTTGACTCGGCCCTGGTTTGCCCTAGCCACTTACAGGTCAACACTGAGGCACAAGCATGGCGCTGCCCTTGGCCCAGATGCAATGCAGACGCAATAACAGCCAAGAGATCTATTTCCAAGCCATTTCATCTCATTTGACGCCCGCTCTGTCACAGCGTTCCAGATGCCCGGATTCATTGCCTGACCATCAATTAAATTCGTTCAATCTCATAACTCTCCGCACCTCAAACCTACCAGCATCACAGTGACCATTACTACATGCAGATAGATAGATACCGCAATGATAACCAGGCTTTTCATCCCCGACCCATTTCCCGGCAACCACTCGAATGCCCCCCCTTCCCAACGATATCAATATTACCGAACCGCTGTCACCCCAACCAAACTCCCACAGGCTCATAACCTATCTCACCCCTCATTGGTCCACTGCAAACTCCATCCCACACCTCGCTTGATCACGCACGTGGTTTTATTTGCACTGAAGCTCGACCACAGTTCGTCTGTTCGCAATCACTGTTCGCAATCACTGTTCGCAATTGGTGGGGTCGGTCATTAAAACTGACACGCACACACATCGTTCAAGCAAGAATGCTCCATCGGAGAACAAACAACTCCAAAAAAAAAGCCTCGACCCCAGCCAGGTCATCAGGGCAGCGGGTTGCCAACCGGGGTGCGAAACTGAAAAAAAAAAAAAGTGCTCCTGAACAGAACAGAGTCAAAAACTGGGAGCCGACGCTAAGTAAGAGCGAGGACTAGTCACGAGACGGGTATGGTGTGCGTGCTGTGTTGTCGCGTCGAGGGTGTTTAGTGCGAAGAGCTAACATTAGGTAGCCGGTGGAGGAAAAGAAAAGTGGCGAAGGAGAAGCTAGTCCGAGCTGTTGTGTTTAGCGCTGGGTGTGAGATTCGGGTCGTGATTTGTTGGCGCTTGCCAAGACCTGGGCCTGCGATGGAGAAGGAGGGAGGGGGCTGGCTGAGCCAGAGAGCCAACAGAAGCAATTGAATCAAGCAGTTGCAATCCCATTCAATTCCAGAGATTCCAGTGTGCAGTGTTTCTGACAAGCCCGCGGAATTATCAGTGACGGATCAAAACGTCCGGTGCGCCAAGCCTCACGGCTATTGTGGAAATTTGGTGGCGGCAGTGGCCGTCACCCATTGGCCGCACAGCCGTAATGTAGTGGGGCTGCAGAGCACCACCTAACCCCCTATGGAACACGATCGACAAGCTGAAGTGAGTGCTGAGACCAGGGCAAGGAGTGCCCCCACCATGCGCCGCTCCAGGGGCAGGTACGGATAGCTGAGAAGTTACGGATCCGTAAAAACAATCCGGTTTTATCGCTTCTGAGGACTGTGGAACAACTCCAGAACCCTATCATCCCGATTAATCGTTCACCATGAGGGCTTCTTTTCTCTTGGCCGCTGCTTTCTCGGTCGGCTCTCTCGCTGCTCACGACCACTCACATCATCTGCATGCGAGACGAGGTGATGTCTGCGCGACGGACTGCACAGTTAAGCGCGTTTTAAAAGCGATCAAATTTCTCCCTGATGCCGCCGAGATCTGCAGATCGTTGCTTAGGCTTCCCGGAACGGTAACGCAGACGGCGGTGGAGACGCCAACTGTGTATGATGTCCCTCCCGACTTTGAAGCCAAGCAAGACTCGGATACTGGAAGGCAGCTAACGATATTTCTTGTCCAGGATCGTCAGCGTCGCTGTCTCGACCTTTACAGTTTCCGATCCAAATTGCGCCCCGACGGTGAAGGCGCGCGGCGGCGTGTCGGCCTCATCACCGCCGGGGGTCTCATTGCTTCGTAGTTTGACGGCTTTTCCGTCTTCAGCTATCTCCTCTGCTTGTTCGTGCCTTGGAGTCTCGCCCGAGAAGACTGTTACTGCTACGAAGCGTGGGGATATTCCAGCGGTATGTTGTTCCGGCCGTGCTCATGCCTATCGTCCTGTCCTGTTGTCGTCGTCAGGATTGAACATGGAAGGAAGTCGCTAACGGTTGGTCACCATAGACTTCGACGGTCGAGGTCGTCGCGACAGTCACGGTCTGCACTAGCTGTACCCCGCCTGGCGGGAAGTGTGACCTTAGTGATCCTGGGGCTTGCTGCAATCAGACATGCATCAACGCGGATCCGTTTCCCACATGTGCTTAGGAGGTTATAAGCAGGGGATTTTGTTCAGATGCGATTTCCACGTCTCATTCGTGGTGCTAGGTCTTGATGTTGTAGGTAATGTAATTTGGCACCATTAGAGGCTGGAAACACTTCATAGAGTCGAGGTTCTAGCCGTTATTTTTCTCCGTTGTCCCTCCTTCGCAGCAGAAGCAGCTTGGATGTCGCCCCATCGGTTGGCCAGGCTGACACGCTTGGGGCCTACGGCTGAGCTGAGGAGAGAGGAGCAGGCGGAGTCGGCCCATCTCTGGCCCGATGCGACCTTGGTAGCGTTAGAAGACCGAAGGTGACGGCTGGTCCAGGATGCGAACTCTTGATCTATATTATCTCCGGAGTTGACGGACAAGTTGTCACTTCGTCTTAAAGGCTATGAGCTTTAGTAATTTTAGTAATTTACTTCATCCATATCTCCACTGCTGTGTCTCTATGGTCTAAGTGCCAATCCCTGCACAAGCAGAGCTCAGCTAGCTCGGTGAGGTTTTGGCGAGTAACTTGAGGCTGGTTTCCGACCGAGGATTGGAAGCTGTCTTTGAACCTCGGCGTTGTCAGCGTCGCCGTTTTCCTTCTTCCACGGGCATCGCCAGCCACATCGTTTGTTGCCGATGGTGTAGCATTGAATCTCTCCTTCCTGCGCGTAGCCCCTGATATCGACAAGTGCATCGGGGTTCCAGTTTGCCATCGTAGTCGTCATAGTTGTGCAATGTCAAGTCAAATGCTTCCTGTACTGCAATTGATATAAGGCTCCATTGTATGGTGATTTGAGGCTGTTACAACCTGCTCTTGATACCACGAGGTGGGTTAGGTAAAGACAGATCGTAGTAACGGACAGAGTCTAACTACTATAAGGTGAAGGGGGATTAAGATAACTGAATAAAGGTTAATATAACTTTTAACGTAATATATTATTAAACAAGACGTAGATCTAGAGGTTCTAAACAAATAGATCTTATTAAAGTACAGCCCCTAGAACTACTAAAAGATGTTATAGCTACGGGGTACATAAGTACCCTACAACGCTTTAGAGTACCAAACCTTCTAAAAGGCTCAAAACCCTTATAACGACCAGGGCCCTCAGGGCTCTCCAGGAGCCCAGAGGCTCCTTGAAGCCTCCCTAGAATCCAGACGCTTCCAGAGACTAAATTCGTAAGCTATAGTAACGCGGTAAGCTCAAAGTGTGTGGAAAATACTATAAATTGAGGTTATAAAACGGTAGGTAGAGGGGTTGCTCCTCCTACAAAGGCAGGGTGCCTTTTGCAAGCCTAGGCCCCACTAGCCTAAGCTCCCCACCTAGGCAAAGAGTACTAAGCGTATACTTCTTATTTATATCTTTATATAACTAAGGTGCTCCCTTCTTAGGTTTCCAGCATAAAATGCCCCCCCCTCTCTCCTTAAAAAAACACTTTTACTGCTCTTAGCAAAGCTTCTAAAATTACAATTTACTACCCCTAAGTTAAAACGCACTCCTTTAATTACGCGGAGGCCTTCCTTTATATAGTAACGTTAATTCCTTTCTGCTACTATAACGTTCCTAGTACTTAGCTACTAGCGCCTTCAAATAACGTAATTTTATCTCTTTTTTCCACTCATTATACTCGCACTCTTATCCGAGCTACTTAATTAGGTACTTATAAGTGCCGTTATGTAATTATTAATACTTTAGGACCTTCTCTACCTCGTAACTCTCACCTACTTTACCATTTAATTACAAATCCTTTACTAGGCTAGACGGTAGCGCCGTTATTAGATATAAGTGTTATAGCACAAAATCTATAGCATAAAGCTCACTGCATAAAGCTCCTAGCTATAGCCTCAGGCAGGCGCCGTCACCGTATCATAACACCTTGTAATAAGCGTATAATTGAAAATAAACCCTAAAACGTGCATGATAAGCGAGTGCACCACTTTCCACTACCCACCAGAGCTATCCTCAATTACACAACCACAGCACTAGGAAATAATAATAACTGAATTAGAGACGGATAAATCAAATGATTCTGTAGCCTCCTTACACGTACGTGCATTATAGCCAGGCTTGCCGCATACGCCACAGCACTGAATCTTCGTATAAAACCCCCCTACACCACCACCATTTTATCGTATTTCCTAGGCTACCTACTCACCCACAGCCTTCTAATCCAGTAGATCCTATACCTTTTGTACAGTAAGTAACCCTCCAAGCCGTATATATATTTTTTTTACTTTCCGTTACTTACTAAACCCCTTATTAACCTTTCGTAATACGGAGACCTCCGTACGTAGAAAAGCTACCTCGTATATTATAGCTATTATACCTTTAGCCAATTAATGCCCAACCCAACAAAGAGGTTTGTTACTACCCAGCGTATACCTACTTCCTTAACCTCCCTACCTCCTTAGGTACGTACCCACTTACGCAGGCGTTTAACGTAGGTAGAGGTAGCTTAACTGAGAACCTTTAATTACTATCTCTTACTACGCATCCATCTACTTATTCAATTTATAACCCAGTCTATATCCTAATCTGTATCCTAGTTACTATTGTTATAGCTACCTACTCATATCACCTGGGCACTCTCTTCATTTCACAGTCTTAACTCAATATATCCCTACTACACCTGACTGCACTTGCCCACTCTACTCACTGGACATAAAGTGGAAAGTTTGAATTTTCAAGACAAGGCACTTCCAACTAATATAAATGTCATTATCAAAACTCTGACTATCAGGTTAATTAATCCAGTTAATTGCAAAGTTAATCGCGCAATTAATTATACAGTTAGTTAAATCGCCGCACAGCTAGATCATTATATAATTAGTTAATTTAGACTTAGTTAACTAGCGTAGGTGTATTTATATGGGGAGCGTGGTTAATCTAGCGTAAAGGTAAACGCTTATTTTCAGAACTACGCTTTAGCATTTAAATACGTAGTTACCCTACACTAGCACAAGTAAAGAGGGTGTTAATAAAGGAGTTAGGGCAATATGCGCAAAAAACTTCTTATTGAAGTCCTTGGAGAACCTGCTAGATTAATACGCAAATTGATACTGCTACGCTTGTACTATATTGTATTACTTGTACGAGCTGGATTGCTGTCGCCTTGGTCGGGTGGACTTGGTCGCGGTGACTTGATCGTAGTGACTTGGTGCGTCATGACGTGGTGGTAGTAGACTTTATTGGACTTATTGATTTGAGTAGCCCACTTTATTGTGGTTTGGACAATAAAGCGGCCTACTTTACTGTTTAGGAGACTCCATTTTAGTGTCCGGCAGACAATTAAATGGGTCTGCAATCCACTTGCACACCATAAAACAGGTCGCAGCCTCGAGGCAACCCACTTTACTTCCCGCAGACTGTAAAACGGATCTATGGCCCACTTTATTGTCCATGAATCCATCCCCCATACATTATCCAAGACTGCAAAGACAATTGAGCGGGTGAGATGCACATGATTGCAGCTGTGCATTTTAGATTTGGAGTGACGTTATTGCAGCATGCAACCGGGTCCCTCCCATGCAGCACCGTTGGAGTCGCAGGGACCCAATCAGCCGTCACTAGCAACCCAACTCTTGGCATTGATTGGTGAGCTTGCCTTCCCAAGTAGGTCTCAATTGTCGAAAGTTCCTGTGCACCGCGAAGCATTCCCAAAACGCTTGCCATGGTCGCAGGAACTGCTAGCTTCCCCTGTTTCTAATCCCGGTCTGATCATGTTGTGTCACCACAGCTTATCACGACCTAAAAAAGCTTCAAGTCTCCATGCAGGGGAGGAAATCAGCCTTTTATAGATGCTGGGGAGTCATTGATCCTCCCTTCCCCCCAAAAAAACAAATGTTTGAAGTTACAATTATCCACTCTACACTAGGAAACTCTTTTCCCAGCTTCTTCTTCTTATTATTGCACGGCGCACCGATTTCTGTCTACATTGACCACCATGAGCGCCTCATCAGTCATGATCTACATCACCATGGCTCTGGAGTACCTCGATTCGCCATACCGAGTCGACGATGTCGAGCCCAACCTAGTTCAGGCCGAGCAACGTCTCGCCAATCTCAACCCAGCGGACGCGGCTCCTCTCCTCGAGCAGATTGCCAGCATCCGGGCTCGCCTGGACGAAATGGTCAAACCGGAGGATGCTCGTCAGGTGAAGGCGGCACAGGGCAAGCTCCGCCAGGCCCGCGATTTCATCGATACCAACGGCGGTCGTCTCAACCAGTCGGCCAAAGACTCTGTCGAGGAACTCTTCAAAGTTGCCATTCAATATCTGGAGCAGATTACGGACGCGCGCAAGGCAGACAAGCTCAAGGCTCCCGTCCTCGCCGAAATCGACCGGATCCGCCAGGAGTATAGCACCAACAACACGGCGAAGCCCGCCACCCCTCCCAAGCCTGCCACACCCCCCCCACCCTCCCAGGACTACCACAACGCAAAACGTGCCGTCTTCTGGGCCAACGACTACTTCGGCTCGGGTCGTACGGACCAGGCAGAGTCGGAAGTGAACAAGGCCGAGGGCTTGCTCAGGGGCGACAACTCGGCCGAAGCCGCTGAGCTGGCGCTCCAGATTGCCCAGCTGCGTAGAAAGCTTGCGGATGAGGTCTCGTCCGAGGATAAGGCCTCTGTTAGGGCAGCCGAAGGCAAACTCCGCCAGATACGCAACCACGTCGAGACGAACAACGGGCGGGTGTACGATTCCGACAAGGAATTCTTCGAGCAGCTGTGCCGCGGGGCCGTGGAGTACCTGGACAAGATCACACATGCCTACAAGGCTGATGAGCTCAAGGCGCCGGTTCTGGCCGAGATGGCCCGGATACGGGCACAGTACGGCCTCACCGGCCCAGCCACGCGGACAGCTCCCGCTCCTGCTCCTCTCGCGTCTGCCATAGCCACGCCACCTCCCCCGTCTCAGAAGTACCAGGAGGCCAAGCGCAAGGTCTTTTGGGCCAACGACTACTTCAGCAATCCCAGCCGCATCGAGCAGACGGAGCCCGAGCTGGCTCAAGCTTCCCAGCTCCTCCAAGACGACGCCTCTCGCGAAGCCGACGACCTCCGCGCCGAGATCGAGGCCCTGCGCGCGAAGTTGGCCGACATGGTCATGCCCTCGGACCAAGGCCATGTCCGCGCCGCCGAGAGGGATGTCAGGCGGGTTCGTGACTACATGGGCCAGTACCGCGACCGTCTCTACAAGGATGACGTCAAGCAGGACCTGGACAAGCAATTGCAAAGCATTATTGACGGAACCCTCACAAAAATCACGGCCCCCCCGCGCAAAGCCGACGAGATCAAGGCTCCGGTCCTGAGCGAAATTGCCCGACTGCGTTCGCTGCTCGGCCTCGCCGTTACACACCCACAACCGACAACCTATTACTCCACCCAAGCGCAACCTCCTCCCCCTCCTCCTCCTTCTCCTCCCGCCAACGTGGACACTGACACACTCTCTTACGAAGACCAGGACCGTCTGAAGCGTGCCAAGCAGGTCATTGGGCAGGCTCGCATCCAGGTCGAATCCTATCGCAGCGAAGACATCGACAGCCTGCTCTATGACGCCACGAGACTCTTGGCTCCCATTGGCGATACGTATAAGCGCCACTTTCTCGACGAGATGGAAGAGCTCCGAAAGGAAGCCGAGGCCAACCGGGTCGCCGAGGCCACCCGCACCCTCACCGGCGTGCTCGACCGCAAGCTCGGCATGGTCAAGGACGGCCTGGACAGACCCACCAGCGACATGCTCCAGCCGAGCATCCATGAGTACAAGCAACGGTTCGCCCAAGACGACGTCCGCCGCATTCTGACCCCGGAGCTGTACCGCGACTACGAGCAGCGCTTCGACAATCTGCTCGCCCAAGGCGCCGCGAACCTCTTGCGGGAGACGCTTGCCAAGGCCGAACCCGCTCTCCAGCAGCTCTGGGATAAACTCGCGACCAACCCGTTCACGGGACTCGACGACTACAACGCCAACCGCATGGACGGCGAGTTGCGCAGCATGCGCTGGAAAGTCGAAAAGGAGATCAAGCTGCTGCCCGAGGACGACACGGACCGGCTGCGACTGTACGCCGAGCTCGCGCGCGTCGACGCCAAGTGGGCCGAGCACTCGGACGCGTGGGCCAAGGCTGGCATCCACGAGGCCGTCCGCAGCGGGTGGCAGGTGATCCGGAACCAAGTCCAGGGGTGGGAGCAGGAGCAGGAGAAAGGCGAGCCCCTCGAGGACCCCGAGATGCCCCTGACGCGCCTCGCCATCCGCCGCGCGCACTACTACCTCGACGGCGACTCGTACGTCCAGCGGACGCGTGAGGAGAACCCCGGCGACCCGGCTATTGCTGCTGTCGACCGCGAGGCCGCACAGCTGCTCGACGCCGCGGGCACCAAGATGGCGTCGGCCTTTGACCGCCTCATGGACGCGGCCGAGCGGCTGCCCACGCCCATCGAGGACCAGTGGTTGCGCGGGAAGCCCAGCCACCTCATCACCAGCGCCGAGTCCACCTTTGAGGGCACGCGGTTCTGCAGCCCCGTGGTAGCGCGCGTGCGCGCACTAGAAAAGCGCTGGGTTGATGACCTGGCCGCCGTGCGGGAGGGTAGGAAAAATCTCGGCGAGACCCTCGCGGCCGAGGCCTTGCACAAGTGGCCGTCGGTAGTTGCCGCGATCCCCGGCGTGGTCGTCGCCGACGGCTTCGACCCGTCGTCGGCCCGGCCCGGCGAGACGGTCCTCTTCCGTGCTGTTTACAACCGTGCGGGCTGGGACTTTGACGGCGGCCAGTATGGCTTCTCGATGCGCTTTCACGGCGTCCCGCTTGGTGGTGTCTACGAGCCCTACGTCAACGCGGCGCTGGACCACGCCGTGTATGAGCTTAAGCTGGCTGTCGATGATCATACTGAGTGGGATTTGGTCGGGGTGGTCCTAGGTCCGGGCACGATCAAGGAGAGGGCGAAAAAGACAATACGTATCGGGATGGACACGCATGAGGTCGAGGAGTGGATTCCTGTTCCTTGTCTGCGGATGAGGGTCGCTGCCTTGCGCGCGGGGCCGGTTGTCGTTGGTCCGCCGGCATGATTACGGGAACCTAGGCCTGTGGTCTTGAACTGGGCCTATTTCAATCTTTCTTGCCTTAACTTTTAAGCAGTATAGACCATGCTCCCCCCCCTGTTCTCCGCAAGCCGTGCAAGTACCTTCTCCCTTACCTTACGTAAACATAGCACTTCACCTCACTCTATCGTGCCCTAACCTGCTGCCTCGCCATGTAGAGCACTGGCACTTTCCGAAACGCAAACATTTTCTCTCCCACGTGAGCACTATCGAGATGCCTCGCCCCTTTCATCTCTTTGCATATGCAGAACGAACAGGCTTCCCCTAGTGGAGTTTCTGCTAGCTCGAAAGCCAGATGTTAACCGGCTCGGCAACGGCAGTGAAATCCCCGTCAAGGCTCTGCTGGCAGCTGACAGCATACGTTGTTCACGTCGGTCGCAAGGAAAACAGCGAGACGCCGATACAGATCGCCGCCGAGGCCAAAAACTTGACTCTATTTCGACTTCTGCTCTGACGACGACGCAAAGTCCACATCGAGCGACTTTTGCCCCTCCGGCAGACGCTGGTGCCGGGGAAGATGGTACCCGGAGCAAGATAGGCGCTAATGTGCCCGGCCCAGACACAAAACATTGATGTAAGGTTCGGCCACATTACGAATGAAAAATAAATCGCTAGGTTGAGGAACCAAGTCCAAGCCCGATCCGGGTTTCTGCCCTTCATCATATCTCTACGACGCCAGATCTCTCTGAGGACGACATAAAGTCCCTTTTCGACACCGCTCTGGAGGTGGCCTGGACAAGGCAGGCCAGAACGCGAACACGCCCGTCGCCGTATTTAAAAAGCAAAGAAATATTACTTGTACCATATATTATAAACCGGACTAAATATATTTAACTTTTTATTATTAAACGTTATTACTAATAAATAAACTCGCAAAATAAAATACGAAATATTAAAGTCCGGGGATAATAAAATTACGGACACATTCGCAAAACAGGTCCGTACGAATAGAAAAGCATAAGGATATAAAACAGCCGCTACGCAGCTTTTCGCATATTTCAACAAGGTAACAAAACACTAGCTACAATATCGTCATTAGAACTTTTCCGGGCGGCGCAAGAAACCAAAACCAAAATTAAACTATACCCTTCCCAAGCTTATACTACACCCGTCACAACCTAACCGCAAGGTCCTCGCCACAACAAACTAACCTATCGGGAATCCGCTATCTACATCTTCACAACCTGGCGACGGTTTTGCCAAACCTTCAATACCGCCGCAACCTAGCAGCGAGGGATCCACAACGGCAGACCAACCCCCTCGGAATCCACAATCCACATCACATAACTCTATTTGACCACCTAGCAATCGTTTCTTCAACCGTTCAGTACCGCCACATTTAAACTCTACACTACAGGGCGACAAATTTAGCGTCGGGCAGTCGCTCATATTCCATTCCCAGCAATATATAGAAGATACCTCACCAAAAATTGGCGATACCTTAAATACAATAGAACTCTCAGCAAATAGGGAACAAGCCACAACAGTATACAATCGACCTTCCCATAACTCACCTCAGAGCACCTCGATATCATTCAGATCCGAAACATTACACGACAATCACTCCGCCCTTTCAGCACAATTAGGTTGTAACTCCGTTCAATTTGCGATTTCTGCGCCACATCAGCTACACAGGGTCCGACAACCCGAGCTTGAAATAAGGGACCACTTGACTAGCTATCCACCCTTTAATCCCGCTAGTGTGGTACCTCCTACCGAGCCCTTACCGTACTCTCAGGACTTTCCGAACTACCCACCAGTCGCCATGGCGTGGGACGTACATACTTCGTCCTCCTGTTTCGGCTCTGCTACTTCTACCAACCCGCCACCAAGCTCCGGGGTCTTCCCAAATGGCCTATCAGTATGGGAAGAATACACTTCGCATCCCCGTATCGGTTCTACTATTTCTATCGGCCCGTTACCAGGCTCTGAGGACCCCCCAACCCCGGAATGGGTAGGTTTTACATCGTATATCCCTTTCGCCTCTACTACCCCCCGTCTCAGAAGCAGGCATAGGACCTCCGATGAGATAGTAACATCTTCCTTCAGCCATATATAAGTCCCGAGCTGGACCTTTTAGGTTGAAATTCTCGCATTTTCGGATATCTTCACAGGTACAAACACCTCCAGTGGATTTCGGACGGAAACTGTCCATCCGCCCACGACCTTAAAAGAGGTAAAATCGATTATCTCGTAGGAAAGCTAGTTTTTATAGTTATTTTCCTATTATATAATAAAATTGGAAACGCTTTACCTGAATCCTTGAGTTGAATAGCCGCTGAAATTCGTAGCATGCTTTATTTAGCGCATCCGGATTTCCGCTAGTATAGATTCGTCCTCTATTAACAAGTATGCCCTCGATTTTAGGAACAGCTTCAGCAAGCGCCTCGCGTTCATCAACAGTTAGGTGACGCGTTTCTAGATGCTGATATTAAGCCATATCGGGCCAGAGTTGGTCACACCTGCTAATAAAATTAAAATAAAAAAATGGACGGGCCCCCCGCAATACCCCGCTATGCCCCGCGATGATGTGCCGAGGAGTATTAGTCATCGGCTTTCACCTAGGGTTAACCCGAGGATTTACCGTCTCGTCCAACCCCAAGTCACCAAGACTAACGTAACGGAGGAAAACCCGCATCGAAGGTGTAACAAGCACTAAGAGTTTCACGACTTAACAACCAGTCGAACCGCTAATCCTGCTGTCGCTCCTCCCGAACCGGGGCTTCCACTAGTCCTACCGTATCGTCGCCCTACCCGCTAACCTCTTTCTGCGCACGCGCATCCCCCCCTTGCACGGTACCACACGCTCCATCTTGCCCCCTTGCACGGTACCACACGCTCCATCTTGCCTGACTTCACTATCTTCCGCGACCTGCATTTCACCTTCGCCTTGGCTAGCATCACCTTCATAGATCTCGGCCTCGTCATCCCGCCGACATTCCTCATTTCATACACCGGCACCTACGGCCAGGACCCGACAGCTACCACCTAAATCGAAAACACTAAATTTCCCATACAAAACGGGGATATCTCGATATACCGGTCAGGTAAGGCTACATCGTACCAGTGCCCACTGAATTAGGCGTATTTATTTGCACTAGTGAAATTTTTATTCTAAATTAACGTACCACACTACCATAGCTAAGGTAGGAGGGATAATTTTCGCCCAGACGATAATTAAGCTTAATTGAGAGTTTTGACAAGTACGTAAATGTACAAAATCCGGGCGCACGGGCTACAAACCTGCCTAAATAAGCTTGTAATCCGTACGTTACGTATATTTGCTCTAAGTAACGTGCGTGATAAGCGAGTTAGCCAGATAAGCGAGTCAGCTACTTTCCGACGCGACGCGCCTTTTCTGCACAAAACACCATTTTTTTCTACAACTAATAATGGAAATTACTTCGTACGAAGCTAGGATAAACCTGGTACTTAACGCTTTTTAAAGGGATCCAAAGCTTAGTAACTGAGCTGTAGTGAAGATTTATATTATTAATAAGGATACCCTTCGTGACCGACGCGCTGGCCGGTTTGTACGATGCGATATTTTAGCCAACTCGCGCAAGTTTACGGATTTAGAAGAGAAAACGATTGTTTAATATATTATTGAGCTATGTATACGCGTATTTTACCCCCGGCTTTTGTACGTGGAAGATATGGCTAATTGATTGCTACGCGAACGTAACGTGCTTAAAGTGGGTGTATGATGGGCTTACAACTTCGTTAAGCGCTAACTAGAACTTCGGATGCGTTTTACGTGTAAATACGATTACTAGAGGGCTAAATGCGAAGATTTAAAAGTTATTCGCGAGTGGTTTGCGCTTGTGTATAATATAAAGGTTAAATACGGGATTTTTGATGACGATATATATAACTTTGACGAGACCGGCTTTATGATGGGTATTATTATCGCTATTATGGTAGTTACTGCTTCGGATGGTCGTAGTAGGGTTAAATAGGCCCAGCCTGGTAATTGAGAGTGGGCTATAGTTATTTAAGGAGTGAACGCCTTGGGCTGGGCTATCCCGTTATTTATTATCTTGGCCGGGTAATATTACCTTGTTAATTGGTATCGAGAGTGTAACCTTTCGGCTAATTGGCGTATTGTAATAACCGATAATGGTTGGACTACTAATGAGAAAGGTATGGATTGGATTTGGTATTTTAATTTCTATATAGCATTTTGTACGAAGGGCAAATATCGGCTACTTATCCTTGACGGCTACGATAGCTATTACTCCGAAGAATTTGAAACCTATTGCTAGGAGTATAATATTATTATACTTTGTATGCTTTCGTATTTTTCTTACCTATTTTAGCTATTGGATGTTGGTTGTTTTGGGTTGTTGAAGAAGGCGTATAGTTGCCAGATTGAGCAGTTGATGCGAATGAATATTATATATATTAGTAAGTTGGAATTTCTCTGTGCGTTTAGAGAGGCGTTTTTTATTTCGATTATAGAAAAAAATATCTAGGGGGGGTTTGCTGGAGCCAGCTTTGTACCGTACGACTTAGAGAGGGTAATATCTGAGCTAGATGTGCGTATTTGGACTTTAATACCCCTAGCCTTAAGCTTAGGTATAGTACTACTTTGGGTTTCCCAAATACTATATAACCCTTGAGAGGCTACCTTGCAGTTAGTATTTATTAAAATTCGAATTTCTAACTATTAGGGTAGCTTTTTAACCTTAATGTTAACTGCCGTGGATCGATTGGCTAAAGGTACGATGGCTGTGATGTACGAGGTGGCTCTTCTCCGTATAGAGGTTTCGGTACTACGTAAGGTTAATGAGGGCCTTAGTAAGCGACGGAGAGCTAAAAAAATACGTGTACGGCTTGGGGGGTTACTTACTGTATAAGAGGTACAGGATTTACTGGATTAGAAGGCTGTGGGTGAGTAGCTGGCTTAGGAAGGACGTTAAAATGGTGGTGGTGTAGGAGAGTTTCGTACGAAGATTCGGTGTTGTGGCGTGTGTGGTAAGCCTGGCCATAATGTACGTACGTGTAAGGAAGCTGCAGAATCGTCTGATTCATCTGTTTCCAATTTAGTTATAGTTATTTCATAGTGTTGTGGTTGTGTAATTGAGGATACTTGTCGTGGGGTGGTAGAAAGTGGCTGACTCGCTTGTCTGGCTGACTCGCTTATCACGCACGTTACCTATATTACCTAGTATTTCTCGGATCATATTAAGTAATTAAAGGTAACGTAGGGCTTAGGAAGGTAGATTAAAGAGTAGAGAACTTCATTCCCCAGTATGTAAGTACTTAACAAACGCTATTTCTCAAAACACGCTCGCATCCTCAATAGCGAACCGTAATTAATCACTTTGCTCGCCGTACTAACCTTTAGGTTCAGATTCAAATTTAAACCTTTTGTTTTCCCCCTCAAGGATACCTAAGAGATATTCACCTATAATCTATAAGTATTTATACTCGGCGATACCTTTTTTAAATCCCTCGAGCTCCTCTTCCTTAAGCCTTATATATTTCCAACAGTTATTTATAACTAGAAAATAGAAAAGGCCTTTTTTTTCCCCCTAAAAAATCTCCATTTATTTAATAACCCCGTAATCCCGCCGTACCCTCTTATATTCCTAATCGCTAAGCTCCGGCCGTCCTAAAGCTCTGGCTATAACCTTGCGGTTAATTTGCCGTCCTCCCTTGAGCAGACTTTGTATTACCGGATATAGAAGTATCTAAGCCTGGAATTAGTAAAGCCTTGCGATAGAAGTATCTATATAGCTATACTGGGCGATTTCATATAGCTATTAAGCGCGTTTTATTTGGGATTGTGGAAGCTGACGAAACCTATCGATTGCTTCACCGTTCGAAAGAGATCTGAGTTTTCTGACGAGTGCTATAAAGTTGGATATCGCGTTGGAGGTGAGTTCCTTAGCTCGAAGAGCACTAAATTTCAAGCCGGCTAAACGTTTCCTTTTTCTAACTTAAATAGATAGTAAAGGGTTATTCTGTAAATAATATACTCGGATATGTAAATTAAGGCCTTCAGCATTAATTCTCTCATTACAACCAGGCATCGGATATATCTTAGTACCCTTATAAGTCTTCTCGTACTCTTCCATTTATCCCTTTACAACACCCTCGCCGCATATCTGGCAGCTTGGATGGCTCTCGAGATGGATGTTGCGCAGATCGGGGTTCACTACTTCCCCACATACTGGACACGCGATGCATCCGTAGACGATGCAACGGTAATAGGAGAAGGAAGGCTGGTCGAAATAAATACGGTAATCATCGCATAGTCTCCATAAGTGCTTCGTAAGGAGATGATCTTTGCCGTTGTGGCCGTTCTTGCTGCAACGATCTCCTAGGCAGTCCATACAATATCCTAAATACTACCGGATGTCGTGGCGGAAACGCAGGTGACTCCACATAACATCTAATCCAAAGACGAGCACCCCACACTCCGGTACCCTACATTTGAGGGGTAGATGGTTGCTTCTTAAATGGTTGTCCCAGTTCTTCCGAAGTTCGTCCTTACAGTTCGAGCCACAGGACTTAAATTCGTAGCAGTCGTACAAGTACACGAAAACCCATTCCCCAGCTATAATATCTCCACAAGGGCAACCTGTCGTCGTTAACGTTTTGAAATCGTCCTTACCATCGTCTCAGCCTTGCTCATCGGTTCAGGCAGCGTCATAGCCGGCGTAGCCAGGGTATGAGAGCACATATGATCCTGCAGCTTAGAATCGTCCCCGGAAAACTCGCAGCTGGGGCATTTATGCTCGTCGTATATGTGGGCTTCCAAGTCGTCTTCTGGGAAGAAGCTGCCGCAGTAAGGGCAAAGAGCCGTTTTGGAACAGTATATCCAAGTTTTCCGATAGCCATCCTGGCCACGAGCACGTATGTCTTCGAGTACTTTCTCGTCGAACCCCTGGATTCCTCCTGGAAAAAGAAGCGAGTGTATTCCGAGCAACAACTCTTTAGCAATAGGAATGGTCCGATTAAAAGATGCAGACTTTTGGTTGTAGACTAATCTGAGGTGGTCGAAGTGGTTGAATAGAATTTTTTTGTCTGCTGCATTCTCCTTAAATTTGCACTGGAGCGGACGCAGGGTAGAAGGGTCGATTGAGAGTGCGTTAAACACATCTACCGTACGTAGTTGGGTTCGGGTTTTGCTTATTAAACCCGATTGCAGAAGAATCTCCTCGCTGATTCCTACTATAGCGGAGATAGCAGTGTATATAGACAGAATTGGGTGTGCAGTGAGTAGTGCCGGTGCGTTGCGAAGATTTGGGTTTGGTGGTCGGCTTTTGACAAACCAGGCAATAACTGTTAAATTGTGTAACCTGACTGGTCTCAGTGAGGTCCAATACAGGAGATTACAGGGGGTAAGTCCCCTGTAACGGGCGTAGCGGAAGGCTTTGGGGGTACGATAACTGCCCGGGACGGGGTTAAAGGAAGCTAAGATCAGCAAACTAACCTACTGTAATAAGCAAAGATACAAGGGTCTATACCCTGTAACAGGGTAACTACAGTAGGCTTTATACAGAGATTACGAAGGTTAAAAGGTTGCCTGAAGGTTATATATAAACTATCTTACTTAAGGTAGAAAAAAGGAAAAGAATCTAACACTAGTAATACAAAAGGGGAGATGGTTCTTTATAGGGCCCTTAGTAGGTATAAGTTAATCTTATAGGAGGTGAGGGCCCTAAAATACAAAAGGAAAGCCTATATTATAGAGGGAAAGGTGCTTACGTTAGTGCTGGAATCCTTTGGATTCCAGGGCAACAAGTTGGCTGAGCTGACGTAATAATGGTACTAGATCTACCCTGTAGGCTAAGCTTATAGGTAGTGGGTCCCCGGAACTCCCCGTCGGTTCTAGTAGGTTTTAGTAGGTCCAGGAGGCTTGGTAGCCCCCTGAACCACAACACCAACTCCCTGTAGTTGTGGTGACTGCACTTTGCCATAGTGCAGTCGACAGCATTCCCAGGGCAGTAGATTAACTAGGCTACAGCACCTAAGGGTGTTGTAGCTACAGGGCAACTGGGCTGTAATTTCAACAAATATATATTAGTTTTAATTATTTTAATTAAGTAGCTAAATATTATTACGGTATTAAAAGACGTAATACGTAAATACTACAAAGTGGAACGTTATGTAGTTAAAACACTGCACTGTAATCCTTCTACATCAAGCTATAGCTATAGGTAGGCAACATCACCATACCATAACAAATATATATTATACTAATTGTATAATAAATTCGGATTTTCTACCCCTAACATTTTCTTAATCTTATATTATATTAATTATATATTATATAAAAAATCTAAAGAAATAAAAATTTTAATTGTTTTCTTATAATTTAAATAGTACTATTTTAATATTTATATACCTTTAGAAATAAAATAAACTCTACCTCTTATATAAAAAGGAACTCTACCCCCTATTTCTTAAAAAAAATAAGGCAAAAGAAAGGAACTTAAGTAAAGTTCTATATAATACGATTTTGCAGCGTAGAGCAGAAAAGTAGGCCTGTGGCCGTTAACTGGTCTATTCAACAATAATTTATCTATAGCCTCGAAGGTCCTTGCGGAGGAAAAGCAGAAGAGAAGCAGAAGAACTGCCTTTAAGGGAGGAATCTATCTAAATACTATAATCTCGGGCACGGGGTGGCTACCATCATAGCCGGCTGCCTTCCTATCATAAGAGTAAGCGCTGTGGTTGGTGATAGCCAACCTAATAGCAATTAGTCGTTGTAATGGCTGGTTGACGTCAAGCCTCGCAAGGTCTTGGCGTAGAATCCTGTAGAACAGGGAGGATCTGGAGGCCTGAGGCCAGGAGGAGTGGTGGTCACGTGGGTATCCGTGTGACAGTCGATAGGACAGACACTCGTCCAGTATTAATATGGGCTGACTGAGCTTGACGTCTTCAACTGTCCAGAACCGATGGACAAAATGCAGGTATCATACGTCGATTAACAAAGCTGTCTCGAAAACTCATGCTGTGTCTAAGTCAACCCCGCTAGGAGTATTAGGACCGCTAACAGGTCCCACTACCTCCCCAACCTTCAGACCTAAGTCTTCTTCACTTACTCATCACAGCCTAACTACCTCACGCAGCTTACGTTTCTCATGCAACCGCTGCGGCAAATCAAGAGCAATAATTTAATTCAGTAACTAGTGGTCGACATCTCAAAGATCCACGATTGGGACTTCCTGAAGGCCTGCAACTCCAAGAGTCATGTAGTCGAAGCAAGGCATGATACAAAAAGAGGAATCTCTCACGTCAAGTCGGGAGGCACTTATCCGTATATAGCGGGTATAACTAGGCTCTTATCTAGGTACAGTTCTAGAAATGCGATAATTCGGTATGGTGGTTATCAGATACCCCAGATGATGTAATCCGGCTCGCACCGCAGTCATAAGTCGTTTTAGACACGGAGAAGTGACGACTTAATGGTGTTGACATCTTCTCAACGAATCCTATTCTTAGCTACTATCTTAGCAACCGACATCACCCGGTACCTTGTTACTTCAAAATTAGCAATGCGCTCGACTCAAAATTCCTTAACCCTAAGTTTGTTTTTGCTACGGTGGCGCCCGAGCCTGCCGAGGTTAGTGGCAAATAATTAATGTCGCGGTCGTCATTGAGCTATTTGTTTTTACATGGTTGCTAGCAGGCGAGCCGCTTTAATTCAGGATGGAGGGGTCGTACAGGGTTGAACACAACCTCGCAACGGTTAGTGCTTTTTCGCCTCTTCTCGCGGCTGCTGCTCCCCTCGGCGCTCGGCTGTCGCGCACACATCCGCGCGCGATTGCTGACGAAGCATCCTGCATGCCAATTACGGAAGCAACCTTTCGAGCTTTGAAGCAACCTTTCGAGCTTTGAAGCAACCTTTCGAGCTTTGAAGCAACCTTTCGAGCTTTCTGATACGAGATGCTTCATAGTTTCATGTAGCTAAAGAATAGCGTTGTTTGAAAGCAACTGTGAGACGATAGATATAAATGTGCTGCGAGACTTTGCAATTATCGTCTTTTGGGTCACAATTCTCCACTCGAATCATCAACACCTTCAAGTTCATCTGAGCCACCCCAAGTTATATTCATTCCCGAGTTTCACAACTTACAACTCTGATCTGCACAAAGCTTGAATTGCCTATTAATAGCCCCCAGATTATACAAAACTTTGGTTCTCAAAAATGGCCAGCAAGAAGATCATCACAATCTTTGGAGCCACTGGCGCCCAGGGTGGGGCTGTCGCTAACATCTTCCTCCACGATGCCAAGCTTAAGCCGCAGTGGTCCGTCCGGGCAGTGACGCGGGATATCACAAAGCCATCAGCTGTCAAGCTCAAGAGCGAGGGTGCAGAGGTCGTTTCGGTAAGAACCTAGGTGGATCGAATGGTTCTTGGCGCGTGTTTGCTAACATACTAGGGTGCAGGCCGACATGAATGACAAGTCAACTTTGCTCAAGGCCATGGAGGGCGCTTCAGCAGTGTATGCGGTTACGAATTACTGGGAGTCGATGGATCATGAGTTGGAGGTCAAGCAGGGAAAAGCCTTGGTGGATGCTGCCAAGGAGGCGGACGTGCAGCACTTCATCTGGAGCTCGCTTCTCAATGTCACAAAATGTAAGTCTTGTTGTTACGTGCGTGGGCATGGAGCGGACGCTAATCAAGTCTACAGTAAGCAACGGTCGGCTCCCTCACGTATACCACTTCGACAGCAAAGCCGAGGTCGAAGACTATGCCCGCAGCGTTGGCATCCCCGCTACCTTTTTCCTCCCGGGCTTCTACATGGCCAACATTCCGGGAAGCATGATGCGGCCGGATCCTTCTAACGATGGGGCCTGGACATTTTCCCTCCCCATTCCAGCTACGGCATCGATCCCAGTTTTTGACCCAGCCGACACCGGAAAGTATGTCAAGGCGGCAATTCTGCATCGTGATCGTGTCCTTGGCAAGCGCATCCTTGGCGCGACGGCATATCTGACAGCGGCCGAGATTGTAGAGGGAGTCAAGCACGTGTTTCCCAAAGCTGGTGCAACGGCAACTTACAAGCAATCATCCGAAGTCGAATACCTCCAGGGGCTTATACAAGGCAAAGGAATGCCCGAGCACATTGCCCAGGAGCTGCTGGAGAATATGCTCCTGCTTGATCAGCCCGGGTACTATGGTGGCGAGAGCCTTGATGATACACACAAACTGGTGGCAGACGAGCTTACGACCTGGGAAGAGTTTGCCAAGAAGTCGACTCGTTGGGGTGCTGACTTGGAATAATTCTATGAGCCGTGAGGTGAGGTACAGCCTAGCTGGCCTCCAGGTTGTGAGAGAGTACAAGATTTCTAGTTTGATTAGAAGTTTGATAAAAGGCTTACGAGAATCTCATTCGGTGAGCAGTTGACCGCGGTGTGAATGGTGATAGTTCAGTCCAGCTCCTCCGAGCTCTTTTCGTTCAGTCACCCCTTCAACAACTAGCTATGATACACCTAATAAGTACTTTACACAACCATATACTCCGCCCTCCTGCTTAAGTCCATTGTAAATTAAATATGCATTATTTAGTCTGACATACAGTGAAGCCCCGCAGCAGCCAGACTGGAGGTACCATCGGATGCAGCCAAAAGAAAGAAAACGGCGGTCGTGGTAGTAGGTACCTTGGTAATTTGAATCACCACATACACCGCGGGCCTAGGAAGATAAAATGAAATAATTAACAAACGTTGATGGATATTACTTGCGTAGAACGCGGTTTCAAAGGGTAGGCCCGCCGTGAATGTGCTCCTAATGTTCGAGAAGGTGCGCGAGGAGGTTTTGTTCGGCGGGTAGAACGGCTTCGAAGCATATTCGGTACCGATCCGCACGCAAAAACACTGGGAGGTCAGAAGGCGAAGTCCACCACTCATACGGGTGCCCGAATGTCAAAAGACGGCTTTTCCGTCAATGGCTAGCTTGGAGAAGCACCAACCCCACTTCCACCTCTTCTTACCACTCTCCCTTACATCCTGTCCTGCCGCCAAGCCTCTGATGCGGCGCATAATACGCCGGGAATCCCAGAGGACTGTCTCTGGCGCGCCCCCCCCCTCTTCATCAGGACATGCTAAAGTTAGAACGACGTGTAGATCCAGCCGTCAGTCCCTTTTCGATCCGTCTTTTCCTCCGTTCGTTTTACTTACGTACACACGCATACGCACCCGCACTGGCACACAAACAAACAAGCAAACAAACAAGCTAAAGAAAGCTATAAGTGGGCACCACCCACTCTAGATCCGAGTCGAGCATGGCAACTTCGGTAGTGACTCACCCAATCAGCTTCGATAAGTACGATGATAGCACCGACGTCCCCTGGTTCGCTGAGAAGCCGACATTGTGGTGGCCAGCACGCCAGTTGCTCGAAAGTACAGTGGTATTCCGCCCGAGGACGTGGAGAGAGAGAGAGGTGATTGCTGTGGCAAGAGCGGATTTGAGTTTTCCGCCCTTTTTAAATATTACCGCTGTGACCGGCTAATTAACAAAAACTAAGCGTAACCGTGCCTGGCGCGCTTATCCCTTCCCTTGCATCGGTGCCTTGGACTTTCTCGACCTCCAGCTGTCTACGCGGAATATTCTCTACCCGAAACTACTTGGGCGGCTGCAGGCTGGTGCGTTGTTTCTCGACGTCGGTTGCTGTTTGGCCACCGACATCCGCAAGCTTGTCTTTGATGGCGTGCCCGCCCAGAATCTCGTCGGCATTGAACTCCGTCAGCAGTACATTGATCTAGGATTTGATCTATTCCGGGACAGGAACAGGCTAGGCGCCAAGATATTCTAACCCGACATATTGAGCAGCGCGGACGCGGATCCGTGGCCGCAGTTGGACGGGGTGTTCGAGATTGTGAATTTTGGCATGATTCTGCACTGTTTTACGCGGGAGGAGCAAATCTTGCTTTTCGAACGCGCCATCAGAACCCTCAACCCGATCAACTTGGTACGTCAGTCGGGCTCGCCTGTGGGACGGTGGACGGGACAGTGGAGAACTGGGCAGGCAAGGAGGTCCTTGTGCACAATGAAGATACGTTTAAACGGCTAGTAGCCGACGTGGAAGCCAGAACTGGTAGGAGGTGAGAGGTTGATGTCGAGTTGGACACCGCCTTCAGCACCTGGATTCCCAAGTATCATGGCGTTAACCCGAGAGTGTGGCGGTTGGTGTTTGAGCTAACGAGGTTGGGTTGATCGCTGCCTTCCGCAACATGCTATGTGGTGTCAGCTGCACAAGATACGTATTACTCGTCAGTGCGTGTGTGTCCTGATGAAAAGTGAACGCCAGGTCGAGGCTTAGAGTCAAAGGGCTCGTGGCTGATGGTCGACGGCAGGTCGGCATATCATCTCCCCGAATCTTAGCGCACAACCCCACCTGAATGAAGCAGCGTAACGTCCGACACCTCGCATATATGTGCAGCCTTTATGACCAGTCTGGTTCGTAGAACAGCCCCTTGGACGTAAAGTGGCGTTTTATATGGTGCCAGCTATTGGAATCGTGTAGTTACACCGTCGTCCCTCTTCAAACACCAGAGCTGAAGGCGAGAAACCTCATTGGGCCACCATTCTTCAAGTAGGGGCGACTACTGGACAGGATGGCGGTCGCTTGGAGTCGCGGGCGGGGTACGGTTAGGTCAGGGGCTTGGCGGACATGGTTATTTATTGCACTGTCTGCCGGACTGCCTACGTTTCGTCGGCGGATAGTTTACAGAGAACGGTAAAATGGGCCGATTGGATGAGTTACCCTCCTCTGGGGTTTCGAGTGAGATCTCGTGGACCGCCAAAGTTGAGCGCAAACTTGTTCGAAAGATCGACGTCGCTCTCATCCCGATGCTCTGGATTATGAATCTGTTATCCTGGATGGATCGAGCAAAGTATGTCCGTCTCGCTAGATTGGGAAGAGATGTTTGGTGTTGACAGGATGCGGAATAATAGCCTTGGTAACGCCAACATTGCTGGCTTGACAAGCGACCTGCAGATATCCTCTCCACAGTTCAGCATGGCTCTTGTGGTCTACTACTGTAAGCCAGGAGATATATCTATCAGAGGAAGTCGAGTTTTCGACTGACAAAAACCAACAAAGTCGGTTATGTCGCCTGGGTTCCCGTCTCCAGCCTGATTCTTTCGCGGACTAGGCCATTGCTCTATCTTTCGACCATCATGCTCCTCTGGGGAGTAGTCACGGCCGGTATATCGACCGTCAGGACGTCTCAGCAACTGCTAGTGATGAGGGTTTTGATCAGCATTCTTGAAGCCGACCTGACACCGGGCATGATATTTATATTTTCGTCTTGGTACCGCCCTACCGAGCTTGGGAAACGAGCATCGCTATTTCTGACATTGGCGCAAATCGGCGGCCTCTTTGGGTGGCCTAATTGCAGGAGGCCTGATGGCGGACCTTGAGGATGCTCGCGGCATCTGGGGATGGCAATGGCTCTTCATTGTTGAGGGGGCTGTTACTATCGCAGTTGCTCTGGTTGCCTATTTCGTCCTACCATACACCATCTCGCTCGCTGCCGCGGTAAGTGTTTCTTAGAGAAGAGAAAGCGAAAGCTGATGTGTCACATGAGAAATAGATGTTCAGCGCCGCGGTCATTTTGACATATTTTTACCCCGTGCTAGTCAAAGGGTTGGGTTATACAGACCCCGTAATGGCACAATACATGACGGTTATAGATTTCTTTTCTGGCACTAGAACCGGCCTCTGCTTGAAGGGCATAGCTAAACTATAACCGTGACAGCAGGCACCCATATGGACTGTCGCTGTCGTCTTCACCATAGCAAGCGGTGTCGGTGCCGACCGCATTCCCCACCACCGTGGATTGGTGATTGCAGCAGGGTTGACACTCCTGACGGTTACAGCGGTTGTGGTCTGCAACGTCTATAACTTTACTGTTCGCTACGTACTGCTCGCGTTTATGGCTGGAGGGTTGTGGGTCGCGTATTACACGGGCACCCACCATTTTCCTTTTTTTACAAATTGTAACAACTCCCCTCCTATCACACATCCTTGGTAGGAAAAACCCAGACTAGTAGACAAAAGGCTAAAAGTAAAGTTAGTTTAGGTACGATATCATACCGATACCTATACTATAAAAGCACCCACGGTACCTAAACAAATAAATAGAGAGACCGCTTGCCCACTAAGGCGAGGACTAGAGGTCCTCCGCGGTATAAGATCAATAATAATAAAAATAAAAGTATAAATAATCTTATATAACGTATATGATAAGCGAGTGCACCAGACAAGCAAGTGCACTACTTTCTACTACCCCACCACAACTATACTCAATTACACAACTACAGTACTAGGAAATAATAATAAATGAATTAGAAACAAATGAATTAGACGATTCTGCAGCCTCCTTACACGTGCGTGCATTACAGCTAGGCTTACCGTATACGCCACAGTACTGAATCTTCGTACGAGACCCCGTATACTACTACTATTTTGTTATGTTTCCTGGGCTACCTGCTTACCCACAACCTTTTGATCTAGTGGATCCTGTGCCTTTGTATAGTAAGTGACCCTTTAAGCCGCATACGTATTTCTTTACTCTCCATCGCTTACTAAGCCCCTTATTAGCTTTTCGTAGTATAGAGACCTCTATACGTAGGAAAGCTACCTTGTATATTACAGTTATTATACCTTTAGCTAATTAATTTATAGTAATTAATATTAAGGTTGAAAAGTTGCCCTAATAATTAGAAATTTAAGTTTTAATAAATACTAATTATAGGGTAGCCTTTTAAGGGTTGTGTGGTGTTGGGAAATCTAAGATAATATTATACCTAGGTTTAAGGCTAGGGGTATTAGGGTTTAAATACGTATGCTTAGCTTAGATATTACCCTTTTCAAATTATACAGTATAAGGCCAGCTTTAGCAAACCCCCCTTAAATATTTTTTTAATAATTAACGTAAAAAACGTCTTTTTAAACGTATAAAGAAATTCTACTTTATTAATATATATAATATTTATTTATATTAATTACTTAATCTAGTAATTATACGCCTTTTTTAATAACTTAAAATAATTAATATTTAATAACTAAAGTAGGTGAGAAGAGTACGGAGGTATATAAAGTGTAATAATATTATACTTTTTGTTGAAATTACAGCCCAGTTGCCCTGTAGCTACAGCACCCTTGGGTGCTGTAGCCTAGTTGATCTACTGCCCTGGGAGTGCTGCCGACTGCACTATAGCAAAGTGCAGTCACCACAACCACGGGGAGTTCCGGGGACCCACCACCTGTAGGCCAAGCCTACAGGGGTAGACCCAGCACCATGATTACGTCAGCCCAGCCAACTCGTTGCCCTGGAATCCTTTGGATTCCAGCGTCAACGTAAGCACCTTTCCCTCTGTAGTATAGGCTTTCCTTTTATGTTTTAGGGCCCTCACCCCCTGTAAGTTTGACCCACACCCACTGAGGGCCCTATAAAGAATCATCTCCCCTCCTGTGTCTTTGGCATCTGATTCTTCTCCTTTCTTCTACCTTAAGCAAGATAGTTTATATATAGCCTCAGGGCAACCTTTTGACCTTCGTGATCTCTGTGCAAAGCCCACTGTAATCACCCTGTTACAGGGCATAGACCCCTGTATCTCTGCTTGTTACAGCAGGTTGGTCTGCTGATCTTAGCTTCCTTTGACCCCGTCCC